>Ga0194121_10009087_pt1 | contig 12390 bp, 10 predicted proteins | sample TA2MahCa50mmetaG_FD_148609 | JGI IMG/M metagenome (GOLD analysis project Ga0194121, IMG submission 148609) | Freshwater microbial communities from Lake Tanganyika, Tanzania - TA2015020 Mahale Deep Cast 50m | ecosystem: Environmental > Aquatic > Freshwater > Lake | place: Tanzania: Lake...
GGCGAGCTCGTGCTCGTCGCGGGCCGCCGGCGCGCGCCGCGCCTGCCGCCGGACTTCCCGCGCGAGCTCGGCGCCGCGCTCGAGCTCCTCGACGAGAGCCGCCGGCGCGCGGACGAGCTCAGCGCGCTCTACGCGACGAGCCGCCTCATCACCGCGCGTCTCGACCTCGCGTCCGTGCTCGATCGCATCAGCCGTTCGGTCACGGCGCTCATCGGCTCCACGGGCTGCGGCATCGGCCTGCTCGACGCCGAGCGCGGCGTGCTCGTGCACGCCGCCGCGCACGGCTTCAAGACCGCGGAGTGGCGCGCGCTCGAGCTGCCGGTGGGCGAGGGCATCATCGGGCGCTGCGCCGAGAGCTGCCACGCGATCCTGGTCGACGACATCCGCCGCGACCCGCGCTCGGCGCGGCGCGACGTCGACGAGCGCGAGGGCATCCGCTCGATGCTCTGCGTGCCGATGATGCTCGGCGAGCGGCTGCTCGGCGTGATCTCCGCGTTCTCCACGCGGCCCGCCGCGTTCATGCCGCACCACCAGCGCGTCCTCGAGGCGTTCGGCGAGCAGGCGGCCATCGCCATCCACAACGCGCACCTGCACGGCGAGCTCGAGGCGCGCGTGCAGGAGCGGACCCGGCAGCTCGACGAGGAGAAGCGCTTCGTCGAAGTCGTGCTGGAGACGCTCCCGCTCGGCGTGTTCGTGCTCGACGCCGCGCTCGCGATCGTCCGCGCCAATCCCGCCGCGACGGCGGTGCTGCGGCCGGGCGCGTTCGGCCGCCGCCCGTTCCGCGCGCTGTTCCCCGCCGACAAGGGCGACGCGCTCGACGAGTTCCTCCGCGGAGTCATGGTCGAGGGCGGTGTGAGGACGATAGAGGACGAGATCGCGCTCGCGGGCGGCGGCCGCACGCTGCGTCTCACGGCCGCGCCGCTCGCCGCGCCCGGGGAGACCCCGCTGCACGTGGTCGTGCTGGTCGAAGACCTCACGGCCGCCAAGCGGCTCGAGCGCCAGATGCTGCTCGCCGAGCGGCTCACGACCGCCGGGCGGCTTGCCGCGGGCGTCGCGCACGAGCTGAACAACCCGCTGGCCACGATCGCCGGCTGCGCGGAGTCGCTGCTGGAGCGCACGCGCGAGCCGAAGCCGGACGCGCTGGAAGAGCTCGGCGACCTGCGCGGCTACCTCGCCACGATCGAGGAAGAGGCGTACCGGTGCAAGGAGATCACGGGCACGCTCCTCCAGTTCGTGCGCGACCCGGGCAGCCGGCGCGAGCCGACGGACGTCAACGCGCTGGTCGCGCGCAGCATGGAGCTGCTCGCCCACCAGTCGCGCTTCACCGCGAGCACCATCGTCACCGAGCTCGGGCCGGACGTGCACGAGGTGGAGGCCAACGAGGGCCAGCTGCGGCAGGTCATCCTCGGGGTCGCCGCGAACGCGCTCGAAGCGATGGACGGGCGCGGCAAGCTCACGATCCGCACGCGGCTCGCGGGCGAGGAGGTCGTGATCGAGTTCGCCGACGAAGGGCCCGGCATCGCGGACGACGTGCTGCCGCGCATCTTCGATCCGTTCTTCACGACGAAGGCGCCGGCGCAGGGCACCGGCCTCGGCCTCGCGATCGCGCAGAGCATCGTCGCCGACCACGGCGGCCGCATCGAGGTCGTGACGAAGCCCGGCGAGGGCGCGACCTTCCGCGTGATGCTGCCCGCGTGAGCGCGACCACCGGAGGCCCGGGCCAGAAGGGCGCGCGCGTGCTCGTGGCCGACGACGAGCGCCCGCTCCGCGAGCTGATCGTGAAGGAGCTCGCGCGCAAGGGGCACGAGACGGAAGGCGTGGAGGACGGGCAGGCGGCGGTCGACCGGCTCGCGCAGACCACGTTCGACGTGCTCGTGCTCGACATGCGCATGCCGTTCAAGTCGGGCCTCGACGTGCTGCGGGAGCTCGCGGGCGCGCCCGACGCGCCGCAGATCATCGTGATGACCGGCGTGCAGGACGTGTCGACGGCGGTCGAAGCGATGAAGCTCGGCGCCTACGACTACCTGAGCAAGCCCACGCGCATGGAGGAGCTCGACCTCCTCGTGCGCAAGGCGGCCGAGAAGGCGCGGCTCCTGCGCGACAACGTCGCGCTGCGCGCGCGCGTGCCCGGCGCGGAGCCGTTCGGCGGGATCCTCACCACGAGCCCGCGGATGCAGGACGTGCTGCGCATCGTCGAGCGGGTCGCGCCGACCGACTCCACCGTGCTCGTGCTCGGCGAGAGCGGCACGGGCAAGGAGCTGGTCGCGCGCGCGATCCACGAGCGCTCGGCGCGCGCCGAGCGGCCCTTCGTGCCGCTCCACTGCGGCGCGCTCCCGCGCGAGGTGTTCGAGTCCGAGCTGTTCGGACACGAGAAGGGCGCGTTCACGGGCGCCATCAACCTCAAGCCCGGGCTCATCGAGCTCGCCGACGGCGGCACGCTGTTCCTCGACGAGATCGGCGAGATCGAGCCGGACGTGCAGGTGAAGCTGCTGCGGGTGCTCGAGACCGGCACGTTCTTCCGCGTCGGCGGCACGCGGCCGCGGCGGGTCGACGTGCGGATCGTCGCGGCGACCAACCGCGATCTTGCCGAGGCGATGCGCAGCGGTGAGTTCCGCCAGGACCTCTTCTACCGGGTCAACACGATCACCGTGTCGCTGCCGCCGCTGCGCGACCGGCCGGCCGACATCCCTGTGCTCGCGCGCCACTTCGTCGAGACCCACGCGACGTACGGCGTCAAGCGCCTCGGCGATCGCGCCCTCGCGCTGCTCGAGACCTACACGTGGCCGGGCAACGTGCGCGAGCTGCTCCACGCGATCGAGCGCGCGGTGATCCTCGCCAAGGGCGACGAGATCGAGCCCGGCGACCTTCCGCCCGAAGTCGCGGGCGCGGCGGCGGTCCCGGCGCCGGCGGCGGCGACGGCCGCGAGCCTCGGGGCCGTCGAGCGCCTGCACATCGTCAACACGCTCCGCCAGGTCGCGGGTCACCGGGGCAAGGCCGCCGCGCTCCTCGAGATCGATCCGAAGACGCTCTACCGCAAGATCCTCGCGTACCGGATCGACCCCGGCGAGTTCATGTGAGGGGGCCTCGACGGCCCCCTCCCAACCTCCCCACCGGATTGCGCCGGCGAAGCAGAAGCTCGAACACTGCTGATCGGGCGCTGCGCCCCGAAGTAATCGGGCGAATAGCCCGATCGCAAGAATGCGTGTGCTGTAACTCCGCGTCACATGGACCGCGCGTCTGGCATCCGCGTTGCTCACCCACTCGGCCCCGCGGGAATCCCGCCATGGGGGCCGACCATCGAAATCAAGGGAGCAACGATGAACCGGATTCTCGTGATCGATCAGGACCGTCACGCGACGCACACGCTCGGCCTCGCGTGCCTCGACGAAGGCATCGGCGTCGCCATGGCCGACAACGTGTGCGAGGGGGTGCGGACGCTGCTCGCCGACGCCGTTGGACATGGGGCCCCACATCGCAGGACCCCAAACCCCGTCTCGCTCGTGCTGGTGGAGGCGGCCGAGCTGCGCTTCAGCCCGCGCGAGAGCGCGACGCTGTTCGATCGCGTGGCGCCCGGCGTGCCGGTCGTCGTGATGGTGCGGCCCGAGACCGATCTCGCGCGCATCGTGGCGCTCGAGCTCGCGGGCTTCCGCGTGGTGACCAAACCTGTGACCGTCCACGACCTTCTCGCGAAGGTGGCGGTGGACGAGGAGAAGCGAAAGTAAGTCATGCGTGCTGAGCTCGTCGTGGGTGCCGGTGCCGCGCTCCTCATCGGGGCGCTCGCCGGCGTGGAGTGGTGGGCGGAGCATCAGTGGGTCGCCGCCGACGCCGTCGTGCGTCCCGCCGACGGCCTGGAAGCCGCTCTGCCCGAGAGCATCGAGGTCGACGGCCCCGAGGCGTTGGCCAGCCCGCGACTGAGCCGCTGACCCTCCGACCCGCGGGCTGCGCGCACCGTTGCGCGCGGCACACCGCGGTGTAAACTGGCTAGCGTCTGCCCGTGAGGCCGGACCTCGCCACCGATGTGACTCTTCCGCGTTCGGGGCGTGATCGCTAGCGGAAGGGAGTCCAGGAGGATCCCAGATGGCGTCAAAACTCTACGTCGGCGGTCTCTCATACTCCACGACGAGCGATGGGCTCCGCGAGTTCTTCTCTCAGAGCGGCAACGTCCTTTCCGCTACCGTCATCACCGACCGTTTCTCCGGGCAGTCGCGCGGTTTCGGCTTCGTCGAGATGAACAGCGCCGAGGACGCGCAGAACGCGATCTCCCAGCTCAATGGCCGCGAGCTGGACGGTCGCCGGATCACCGTCGAGATCTCGAACCCGCAGGCACCCCGCTCGGGTGGGGGCGGCGGCGGCGGGCGTCCGGGCGGCGGCGGTGGTGGTGGGCGTCCGGGTGGCGGGCGTCCGGGGGGCGGCGGCGGTCGCGAGAGCGGCTACGCGCACCGTCCTTCGAAGCCGGTCAAGTGGTAGCGAGCACCTAAGCACACGCCCCACGAACGACGAAGGGCCAGCCGGAGCAACCGGCTGGCCCTTCGTCGTTTACGCGGCCTTCCTCGACTCCGCGCGCGGCTTGCTCGGCTCTTCGACACAGATCGCGATCGGTGACGATGCCGACGAGGCGCCGGCGCTCCTCGCTCTTGACGATCGGCACGACGCCGATGTGCTCGTCACGCATGAGGCACGCCGCGTCGATCACGGAGTCGTCGGCGAGGCAGAACGTCGGCTCCGGGGTCATGACGTCTCTGATTCGCATGGTTTACACCCGTGCCCGCTCGTGCCTGGTGTGACCGATCACGCGCCGTCGGAGAACACCCGGTCGTAGCGGCCGTACTCGCGCGCGGCGTCCATGAACCATTTCACGATCTCAGGCTCGGAGCGGGGCGGGATCTCGCATGACGTCGAGAGGATGAAGGCCGACTGGCGCGCGGCGGCGTCGATGCAGCGCTTGACGTCCGCGTACATCGCCTCCTTCGACGTCTTCTCGAACTTCGTGGCGTCGACGTTGCCGATCGCGACCGCGCGGCCCTTCGAGACCTCCACGAATCGCGCGAGCTGGTCCACGTAGAGCTTCGGGTCCGCCTGCTGGTCGAGGTCGAAGGAGAACGTCGAGAAGCCGGCCTGGATGACGTCCTCGAAGATCGGGTACGTCGTGCCGCAGATGTGCGTGGTGACGCCGACCTTCTTCGCCTTGAAGTAGTCGGCCAGCTCCTTGTGGTACGGCGCCACGAAGTCCCGATAGTTGTCGGGCGAGATCAGGCTGATCGAGGCCGTCGGCTCCGAGAAGCTGAGTCCGATGCCGGTCTTCACGATCGCGTCGCCCCAGATCTTCGAGAAGTCCGTGGCCACGCGCATGCAGTCGTGGATGAACTGCGGGTCCTCGAACGTGTCGAGCAGCATGGTCTCGGGATTCCGGAGGAGCATCGCGATCGTCCACGGCCCGACCGCCACCGCGCCGATCGCGGTCGGCGGCTTCGCCTTCACCAGCGCCTCGCACTGCTCGAGGAAGCCGGGAAGCCGCGCGTCCTTGTAGGGATCCGGCATCTTCAGCTTGGCGAGCAGCGCCTTGTCGTCCTGCAAGACGTGCTGGTCGATGGACGGGACGACGTAGTCGGAATACTTCACGCGGCAGCCGAACGCCTCCGCCTCCTTGGCGAGGTCGTTGTACGCGAGCACCACGTCCGGCTCGTAGCGCTCGTAGTAGCGCATCATCGCCGGGATCGCCTTGCCGACGTTCGTGCAGTACTCCTCGATCGACAGCCCGTCGAGCGTGCCCGCGAACGACGCGACGATCGGATACACCGGCACGCGGTCCGCGAACGAGCGCTTGTAGGCCGCCACCACGCGATCGCGGTTGGTGAACGTGGCCTTGCCGTGCTCGACGTCCCAGACCTTGTTCGCTTCCATGTACTTCGGCGGCAATTTGGCTTCGTACTCCATGAACTGGGTGATCGGGTACCGGATGCCGCCCGCGTGCGTGCCCTTGAGACCCGCGAGGATCTCCTCCGTCTGTGCCCACGGGATCGTGAACGCCATCTCGTGGTCCTGCGTCTGGCCGAAGATCCGGTCGCCGGAACAGGGAAGGATGACCTGCGGCTGATCGGTGCGCATGGTGGTGACGATGATCTCGGAGCAGTCGATGCGGCCGCCGAAGGCGGAGGTGAGCTTGCCGCCCTTCTTCCACAAGGCGGCCTGGGTGAGCCGCATCACCTGCGCAGGGTTGCCGTAGATGCACACGAGGTCGGGCTCGAACGTCGCACGATCGAGCGGCGCCACGAGGAGCCCCGCGTACTCGCCCGGCGCGAAGCGATCGACGGCGGCCTCGGAGCGCTGCCCCGCCTCCTTGGACTCCGTGTACATCCCTTCGCACATGGTCCCGGAGCGGTGCAGGTGGGTCGGCTTCTCGAGGCCGAGGGCCGCGATCCCGAGCGAGCAGATGCTGTCCTCGCGCGTGAGCGCGATCATCCAGCCGTAGCGCCGCGCCATGTCGATGACCTGGCAATTCATGCTGAGCTTCTTGAAGTCGCGCGCGGGACGCCGCGCGCGCTCGGGGATGGGCTCCCCCGGACGCAGCATGCGAATGGCGACCGGGAACGTCTGCGGGCGGACGTAGAGCTGGAGCTCCTGGTCGGCGGTCTTCGTGTCGATCATCGCCTCGTAACCTACTACGCGGCGTCATGGAGTCGCAACGCGACAGCCCAACGCTCGCAACCGTTTGCATCAGCCGGGGCGATTTCAAGCCCGCGGCACGCGGTACGGCAATTGCGTTTGGTCATGGTATGCGCCGCTGCCTGCCGCTCCTGCTCGGGATCCTCATCGGACAGCGGCTCACGTTCAGCGCGCTGGAATCGCCCGCGGAGATCTACAGCCTCGCCCACGAAGCCGGCGCGCGCGGAGACTGGATGGAGGCCGCGCGCCACTGGAGTCACGCGGTCGCGCTCCAGCCCGACAACGCGTACTTCAACTACATGCGCGCCGCGTCGCTCGCCCGGCTCGGCCATCGGCACGCCGCCGCCGACGCCCTTCAGATGACGCTCATGGTCGAGCCCTCTGAGGTGCTGGCGCGGCAGATCCGGCATGAGCTGGCATCGCTCTCTCTCGGGGGCGGCGGACGGGCGTCGGGTGAGACCCTCGTCACGCTGGAGGCGTCGCGCGGCGTCTGGGTCATCCCGGTGACGGTCAACCGCCAGCACCGCGGGCGGTTCCTGTTCGACACCGGCTCGAGCGTCGTCGTCCTCTCGCCGGAATTCGCCGAGAAGGTCGGCGTGAAGCCACGTGGGAACGAGACGCTCGAGCTCGAGACCCTGGGCGGACGGACCCGCGGCGCCTGGGCCACGGTGGCCTCGCTGCGCGTCGGCGGCGCGGAGGTCCGGAACACCGACGTGATCATCCATTCACCCGGCGGGGAGATCGACGGGATCCTCGGCAACACCTTCCTCAGCCGGTGGGACGTGTCGTTCGACCCCGACCGGCGGATCCTCCGCCTCCGCCACCTCCAGCCTCCCGACGAGGACATGGGGGGTGCGAGGCGCACCCCCCAAGCCCCCCCCGCTCCGGGCGCGGAACGAATCCGCGCCCTCCGCGACTGCCGAAGGCTCCGCCTCCCCCGGAACGCGCTAGAATGCGCGGACTCGTGGCGGCCCAGGCCCGCCGCGTCAGAGGGGTTTGGGGTCCGCAGTGGCGGGGCCCCCATGTCCAAGGAGGCAGTCGATGAGCGTGAACGCGCCGAGCGCGAGCTACAGCCTGACCGTCCGTCTCGAGATCAACAACAAGCCCGGCATGCTCGGCAAGATCACCTCCGCCATCGGCAAGGCCGGCGGCGACATCGGCGCGATCGACGTGGTCTCGGTCGGCAACAAGACCATCACGCGCGACCTGAGCTTCAAGGCGCGCGACGAAGCGCACGGTACTCAGATCGTCGACGGGATCAAGAAGGTCGGCGACGTGCGCGTGGTCAACGTCTCCGACCGCACGTTCCTCGTCCACCTGGGCGGCAAGATCGAGACGCACGCGAAGGTCGGCGTCAAGACGCGCGACGACCTCGCGATGGTCTACACGCCCGGCGTCGCGCGCGTGTGCATGGCCATCCACCACGATCCCGAGAAGGCGTACGCGCTCACGGTGAAGTCGAACATGGTCGCGGTCGTCAGCGACGGCACCGCCGTGCTCGGCCTCGGCGACATCGGCCCGAACGGCGCCCAGCCCGTGATGGAAGGCAAGTGCGTCCTCTTCAAGGAGATGGCCGGCGTCGACGCGTTCCCGCTCTGCCTCGCGACCAAGGACGTCGACGAGATCGTGATGATCGTCAAGGCGGTGGCGCCGGTCTTCGGCGGCATCAACCTCGAGGACATCTCGGCGCCCCGGTGCTTCGAGATCGAGGAGCGCTTGCAGCGCGACCTCGACATCCCGGTCTTCCACGACGACCAGCACGGCACGGCCGTCGTCGTGCTCGCGTCGCTGATCAACGCGCTCAAGATCGTGAAGAAGCGCCTGAGCGACGCGCGCATCGTCTTCGCGGGCGCGGGCGCCTCCGGGATCGCCACCGCCAAGCTGCTCATGAAGGAAGGCGCCAAGCACATCGTGGCCTGCGACCGCGCGGGCGCGCTCTACGCCGGCCGCAAGGACAACATGAACTCCATGAAGGAGTGGTTCGCGAAGCACACGAACCCGAGGAAGATGAAGGGCTCGATCGCCGACGCGATGAAGGACGCGGACGTCTTCATCGGCCTGTCCGGCCCCGGCGTCGTCTCGCTGAAGGACGTGAAGGGGATGGCGCGCGATCCGATCGTGTTCGCGATGGCGAACCCGGTGCCGGAGATCCAGCCCGAGGAAGCCGCCGGGCACGTGCGCGTGATGGCGACCGGCCGCTCGGACTATCCCAACCAGATCAACAACTCGCTCTGCTTCCCCGGCTTCTTCCGGGGGATGCTGGACGTGCGCGCCAAGGGCGTGCAAGACAGCATGAAGCTCGCGGCCGCCCACGCGCTCGCGGAGATCGTGTCGAGGAACGAGCTCAGCGAGGAGTACATCATCCCGTCGATGTTCGACAAGCGCGTGGCCGAAGCCGTCGCGCTGGCGACGGCGGAGGCGGCGGTGAAGGCCGGCATGGCGCGCCGCAAGCGCCCGCGCGCGGTGGGGGAGAGCACACGGTAACCGCGCTTCTCGCGGTTCTCTTCCCGCTCTTCGCCGTGCTGCTCGTCTGGCCGCTCCTCACGGTGGCGAACCGCCCCGTGCTGGTGGCGGGAATTCCCGCGCTCGTCCTCTATCTGTTCTCGGTCTGGGCCGTCCTGGTGATCGTCCTCGCGTGGGCGGGCCGCCGCGCGCGGCGTGAGGATGTGCCGTGAGCGGCCCCGCGCTGCTCATCGGGATCCTCCTCGGCTACCTCGTCTTCCTGTTCCTCGTCGCGGCGCTCGCGGAGCGCTTCGGCGAGCGCTTCATGACCCCGCAGCTCCGCACCACCACCTACGTGCTCGCGATCTCGGTCTACTGCACGGCGTGGACGTTCTACGGCAGCGTCGGTCTCGCCGCCAACCGCGGGCTCGAGTTCCTCACGATCTATCTCGGCCCGGCGCTCGTCGCCCTCCTCTGGCCGACCGTGCTGCGCAAGCTCGTGCGGGTCGCGAAGGAGCAGCGCATCACGACGATCTCCGACCTGGTCGCGAGCCGCTACGGCAAGTCGGGGCCGCTCGGCACGCTGGTCGCCGCGCTCGTGGTCTGCGGGATGATCCCGTACATCGCGCTCCAGCTGAAGGCCGTGTCGGCGTCGTTCCGGATGATGATCGCCTCCGACTCCGTGCTCGCGAACTTCGACCCCTCGGTGATCGTCGCGGTCACGCTCGGCTTCTTCGGCATCCTGTTCGGCGCGCGCAACCTCGACTTCACGCGCCAGCAGACGGGGCTCATGACCGCGGTGGCGGTGGAGTCGCTGGTGAAGCTCGTCGCCTTCATCCTCGTGGGGGCGTTCGTGACGTGGGGGCTCTTCGACGGCTTCCGCGACATCTTCACGCGGGCATCCGCGCATCCCGAGTGGACGTCCCTGCTCACGCTGGATGCGCCGCCCACCGCGTCGTACGGGCGATGGACGGCGATGCTGCTGGTCTCGATGGCGGCGGTGATGCTGCTGCCGCGGCAGTTCCACGTGCTCGTCGTGCAGAGCCCCACCGCGCGTGACGTGCACACCGCCGCGTGGGCGTTCCCGCTCTACCTGCTCGCCATCAATATCTTCGTGCTGCCGATCGCGTTCGCGGGGCTCCTCTCGTTCGGTGACGCCACGTCGGCGGACAGCTTCATCCTCTGGCTGCCGCTGGCGCAGGGCGCCCGGGTCGTCGCGGTCATCGTGTTCCTGGGCGGGTTCTCCGCCGCCACCGCGATGATCGTCGTCGATTCGCTCGCGCTCTCGAAGATGGTCGCCAACGACATCGTGCTGCCCTTCGTCGTGCGCCACCGCGAGTTCGCCGAGGTCTACTGGGCCGGCCTCGCCGCCACGCGGCTCGGCGTCATCGTCGTGCTCGCCCTCGGCCTCCTGTGGGCCCGGCTCGAGGGCAACCAGTTCCTGCTCGTCGAGATGGGGCTGCTGTCGTTCATCGCGGTCGCCCAGTGCGCGCCGGCGGTGTTCGCCGGGCTCTACTGGCGGCGCGGCAGCCGCCGCGGCGCGTTCATCGGCATCTCGGCCGGCTTCGCCGTGTGGTTCTACACGCTGATCCTGCCGGCGCTCGTGCGCGATGAGGTCCTCCCGGTCTCGCTCCTCACTGCCGGACCATACGGCGTCGGCTGGCTCAGGCCGACGGCGCTCTTCGGGCTCGACGGCCTCGATCCGCTCGCGCACGGCGTGTTCTGGTCGTTGCTGCTGAACGTCGCGGGCTACCTCGTCGGGTCCGTACTGAGCACGCAGGACGCCGACGAGCGTGCGCAGGCCGCGGCGTTCGTCGGTGTGACGGAGAAGACCGAGGGGCCGCGCGTCCCGGCGATCCTGTCGGTCCCGGAGATCGAGCGGCTCATGCACCTCTACGTGCCCGAAGACGAAGCCGACGCCGTGCTGCGCGAGACCTTCGCGGGCAAGAGCGCGGGCGAGCTGACGGTGCCCGAGCTGCTCGAGGCGCGCGTGCGCCTGGAGCGCGTGCTCGCCGCCTCGCTCGGCGGCGCCGCGGCGCGCTACATCATCGAGGACCGGTTCACGATCTCCACGGGCGAGGCCGCGCAGCTCGTCGAATCGTTCCAGGCGATGCAGCGCTCGCTCCGCACCAGCGAGCACCTGCTCGCGTCCGTCGTGGAGAGCGTCGAGGACTGCATCTTCACCACCGACGTCGAGGGCCGGCTCGTCAGCCTGAACCGGGCGGGGCAGCGCCTGCTCGCCGTGCGGGCCGACGCGCTGGTGCCCGCGCTGACGTGCCTCGACCTGCTCGACGACGGCGAGCGCAAGCGGATCGGCCCGGCGCTCGCGCGCGTGACGACCGAAGGACGCGCCTGGCGCAGCGCCGTCGTCGGCGTCACGCGCGGCGGCCAGCGCTTCCCGGCGCACCTGGCGCTCGCGTGCGTGTTCGACGCCCAGCGGAAGATCGTCGGCGCCGTCGGGGTGCTGCGTGATCTCACCGAGCAGGTGGCGACCCAGCAGCGCCTGATCCAGCGCGAGAAGCTGGCGTCGCTCGGCGAGATGGCGGCAGGCGTGGCGCACGAGATCCGCAACCCGCTCGGCGGCATCAAGATGGCGACGCGGCTGCTCGCCTCGCGCGAGACACCGGACGACCGCATCTCCCAGGAGATGGCGCAGTCGATCGTGTCGGGCATCGCGGAGATCGAGAGCATCATCGCGGACCTGCTCGACTACGCGCGCGACACGCGTCTCGACCTGCAGGAGTACCCGCTGGCGCGCATCCTCGAGGACGTCGTCGGGGGCTGTCGCGGCGACGCCGGGCAGCGTGGCGTCGAGGTGCGCGCGACGCAGATCGACCCTGAGATCGTGGCGATGGTGGACGGCCCGCGGCTGCGGCAAGTGTTCGCGAACGTCGTCACCAACGCGCTCGAGGCCACCGAGCGCCAGCCGCGCGCGCGCGTGGAAGTGCGGCTCTTCCGCCGCGGCACCAACGCGGTGGTGGAGGTGCGGGACAACGGCGTCGGCATGGCGCCGGAGCAGCGGGAGAAGGTCTTCCTGCCGTTCTTCACCACCAAGCCGACGGGCACGGGCCTCGGCATGGCGATCGTGAAGAAGATCATGGACCTGCACAACGGCGAGATCGAGATCGACAGCCTGCCGGGCGGGGGCACCGCGGTGCGCCTCGTGATCCCGCGCGCGGCGCAAGCGGCGGCAGCCCCGGCCGGATAAGGAGACAGCCATGAAGCGGCGGATCCTGCTCGTTGAGGACGACGAGATCTTCCTTCGCCCGCTCCAGCGCTCGCTCG
>Ga0194121_10009088_pt1 | contig 12390 bp, 14 predicted proteins | sample TA2MahCa50mmetaG_FD_148609 | JGI IMG/M metagenome (GOLD analysis project Ga0194121, IMG submission 148609) | Freshwater microbial communities from Lake Tanganyika, Tanzania - TA2015020 Mahale Deep Cast 50m | ecosystem: Environmental > Aquatic > Freshwater > Lake | place: Tanzania: Lake...
AGAGGCGTGACGACGCCGTGTCGAGGAGGCCCGGGCTCACCGCGTTCACGGTGATCCCGCGCGGCCCCAGCTCGAGCGCGAGCGAGCGGACGAGGCTCTCCATCGCGGCCTTCGCGGCGCCGAGGACGCCGTGGCCCGTCATCGCCTGGTGGCTGTCGATGCCGGAGACGACCACGATGCGGCCGCCGTCCGCCATGGCCGGTGCCGCGTGCTGCACGGCCGCCACGAACGAGTCGACCGAGATCGCGAACGTCTTCTGCACGTTGTGCGGCTTCTGCTCGAGCAGCGGCCGGAACGCCGTCGCGGCGGCGTTCGGGACCAGCACGTCGAGGCGGCCGAAGGTCTCGATCGCTTTCGCGACGACGCCCGGCACCTGCGCGGGCTCCTCGAGCGCGAGCGGCAGCGCTACCGCGCGCCGGCCGAGCGCCTCGATCTCCGCCACGACCGCGCGCGCCGCCTCGGGCTGCGCACGGTACGTGATCGCGCAGTCGGCGCCGTCGGCCGCCAGCCGCAGCGCGATCGCGCGCCCGATGCCGCGACCGCCGCCCGTCACCAACGCGGCGCGGGCAGGGGCCATCAGTAGGGCAGGCTCTCGCGGCCCATGAGCTCGCGCGCCACGATGATCTTCATGATCTCCGCGCTGCCGTCGCCGATCTCGAGGCCGATGACGTCGCGCAGCCGCTGCTCGAACGGCAGCTCGTCGGTGTAGCCGTAGTGGCCGTGCAGCAGCAGGCACTGGTGGATGGTCTCGCGCGCGATCTTGGGCGCGTACCACTTCACCATCGCCGCCTCCTTCGTGTGGGCCTCCCCACGATCGGCCAGCCACAGCGCCCGATAGGCGAAGAGGCGGGCCATCGCGAGCTGCGCGGCCGCCTCCGCGATCGGGAACGAGACGCCCTCGTAGCGCGCGAGCGGCTTGCCGAACGTGGTGCGCTCGCGCACGTACCCCATGGTCTCGTCGAGCGACTGTTGCGCGGTGCCGAGGCACGCGAGCGCGATGGCCACGCGGTTGTAGTCGAAGCCGCGCATCACCTGGTGGAAGCCGCTGCCGTCCGCGCCGATGAGGTGAGTCGCCGGCACGCGCACGCCGTCGAAGCTGATGACGGCCCGGCCGACCGCGTGCGAGCCCATGTCGCGAAGCGCGCTGCGCGCGACACCCGGCGCGTCCATCGGCACGAGGAACGCGCTCACGCCTTTGGCGCTCACGCGCCCCTCCGACGCGCGCGCGGGGCTCGTGCGCGCGAATACGATCGCCGCATCCGCCGCGACGCCGAGGCTGATGCCCGACTTCTCGCCGGTGATCACCCAGTCGTCGCCGTCGCGGCGCGCCCGGCACTGCAGCGCGGCCGCGTCCGAGCCCGCGGACGGCTCGGTGAGCGCGAGCGCGATGACCGCTTCGCCGGCCGCCGTCGGCGGCAGCCACTTCCGGCAGACCTCGGGGTGGCCGTTCCGGCCGAGGATCTCGCCCGCCAGCGCGGCGAGCTGGACGCCGTAGGTGCAGCTGAAGTCGCCGCGCGCGATCTCTTCCATGGCGATCCCGACCATCACGAAGTCGGCGTCCGCGCCGCCGTACGCGGCGGGAATGCGCAGCCCGAGCACGCCCAGCTCGCCCATGCGCCGCCAGGCCGCGCGCGGAAATTCCCCGCTGGTGTCCCAGGCGCGGGAATGCGGCGCCAGCTCGCGCGCCGCGAACGTGCGCACGGTGCGCGCGAGCTCGTCCTGCTCGGGCGTGAAGCTGAAGTCCATCAGGAGTCCGCGAGGAGCCGGCGCGCGATCACCCCGCGCTGGATCTCGCTCGTGCCTTCGTAGATCCGCGCGATGCGCGCGTCGCGGTAGAACTTCTCGATGGGGAACTCGCTCACGTAACCGTAGCCGCCGTGCACCTGCACGGCCCTGTCCGCCACGCGGCCGAGCGCCTCCGACGCGAAGAGCTTCACGCGGGACGACTGGCCGCGCACGTCGAGGCCGGCGTCGAGGCGGCCGGCGCCGTCGTAGACCATGAGCCGGGCGGCATCGAGATCGACCGCCATGTCCGCGAGCATGTGCTGGATCGCCTGGAACTCGGCGATCGGCTTGCCGAACTGGATGCGCTCCTTCGCGTACCGCACCGAGAGATGCACGAGCCGGTCCATCGCGCCGACGCAGCGCGCGGCCACGCCGATGCGCCCCTCGGCCAGCGCGCCCAGCGTGCCGGCGAGGCCTTTGCCTTCCTCGCCGAGCAGGTTCGCGGCCGGCACCTCGCAGTCCTCGAACGTGAGCTCGGCGATGTGCGAGCCGCGCAGCCCCATCGCGTCCTGCACGCGCGTGACGCGGAACCCCGGGAACTCGGGCTCGACCACGAACGCGCTCAGGTGGTCCTTCGTGGCGCCGGCGGCCCCCGTGCGCGCCACCACCGTGATGACGCTCGCGATGTCGCCGCTGGTGATGAAGTGCTTGCGGCCGTTGAGCACCCAGCGGTCGCCGCGACGCTCGGCGCGCGTCTTCACGCCGGCGACGTCGGAGCCGGTGTCCGGCTCGGTGATCGCGTACGCCGCGAGCTTGCGGCCCGCGGCGAGATCCGGCAGGTAGCGCTGCTTGAGCGCCTCCGAGCCCATGCGCACGAGCCCGACGGTGCCGATGCCCGTGTGCACGCCCACGATGCTGCAGATCGAGCCGAGCCCAGTGCGACCGAGCTCCTGGTGCACGATCACGCGGCCCAGCGCGGAGAGCCCGCTGCCGCCGTACGCCTCGGGGATCGTGGCGCCGAACAGCCCGAGCTCGGCGGCGCCGTCGAGGATCTCCTTCGGCACCAGGTTGTCGCGCTCGACGTCCATCTCGCGCGGCAGCACCTGCTCGTCGACGAAGGCCCGGATCGTCAGGCGCAGATGCTCGATCTCGTCGGGGAGGCGGAAGTCCATCCGGTCTACCTGGGAAGCTTGGCCAGCGTCGCCTCGGCCTCGTCGACGATCCGCGCGATGACGTCCTTCACGGTCGACACTTCGTGGATGAGCCCCGCGCTCTGCCCGCAGGCGGCGCTGCCGTTCTCGATGTCGCCCTGCTCGCGCGCGCGGATCGCCATGGGCATGCCCACGCGCTCGAACTGGATCGGAAACGGCTGGATCTCCGCCGTCCGCTTGTCCCACGCGCGCGTGAACTCGTTGCGGATCACGCGGCACGGCTTGCCGGAGGCGGCGCGCGTGATGACCGTGCCCTCCTCGTCGATCGCCACGATCTTGTTCTTGTAGTTGTCGTGGCCGTACGCCTCGCGGGTGGCGATGAAGCGCGTGCCGATCCAGATCCCCGCGGCGCCCAGCGCGAGCGCGGCCACGAGCCCGCGCCCGTCCGCGATGCCGCCCGCCGCGAGCACGGGCTTCGGCGCGACCGCGTCGACCACCGCGGGCACGAGGACGAGGCCGGCGATGCGCCCGGTGTGGCCCCCGGCTTCGTGGCCCTGCGCGATCACGACGTCGACGCCGCTCGCCGCGTGGTCGCGCGCCTGCTTCACGTTGCCGCAGAGGGCCATGACCGTGCTGCCGATCGCGTGCGCCTGCGCGGTGAACGGTCCCGGATTGCCGAGCCCCGCGATCACGACGGGGACGCGCTCCTCGAGCGCCACGTCCATCCAGCCCTTCACCGCGTCGGTGAAGCGCTCGGTCTCGTCACCGCTCGTGCGCGTGGTCGCGAACAGGATGTCCACGCCGAACGGCTGGTCGGTCTTCTCACGCACCCGGCGGATCTCGGTGCGCAGGTCCGCCGGGCTGCCGTGCGCGGCCGCGATGACGCCGAGGCCGCCCGCCTCCGACACCGCCGCGGCCAGCTCGGATCGCGCCACCCAACCCATGCCGGCCTGGCAGATCGGATAGCGGATGCCGAGCAGGTCGCAGAGCGGCGTGCGAATCACCGGCGGCTCACTTCGTCGTGTTCGGGTTCGGCAGGTCGCGCAGCTCCGGCACGACCCACGACGCCGGGCGCCCCGCGGCCAGCCGCTGGATGTTGTCGAACGCGTTCCGGAACGCGCGGTCCCAGTTCTCCACCGTCGGCCCGGCCATGTGCGGGGTGATCGTGATGTTCTTCAGGTTGAAGAACTTGTGATCCGCCGGCGGCGGCTCCTGCGCCATCACGTCGAGCCCGGCGCCCATGATCTTGTTGGTGGCCAGCACCTCGAACAGCGCTTCCTCGTCCACGACGGGGCCGCGGCACGTGTTGACGAAGAACGCGGTCGGCTTCATGAGCCCGAACGCGCGCGCGTTCATCATGTTCTGCGTCAGCGGGCTGAGCGGCGTATGGAGCGAGACCACGTCGGCCTTGCGCATGACCTCGTCGAACAGCGCGAAACGCACGCCGAGCGCGTCCTCCTGCTCCTCGGTGAGCCGCACGATGTCGTAGTAGATGACGCTCATGCCGAACGCCTGCGCGCGGCGCGCGACTTTCTTGCCGATGTTGCCGAGGCCGACGATGCCCAGCGTCTTGCCCTCGAGCTCGAACAGCCGGTTGCCGTCGAGGTCGCCGACCCGCCACTTGCCCGCCATGCAGTTCTCGTGGAGGTAGGCCACCTTCTTCATGGCGGAGAGGATCAGCAGCATCGTGTGCTCGGCCACCGAGACCGCGTTGGCGCCGCCGTTGTTGGCGACGAGGACCTTCGCCTTCCGGGCCGCGTCGAGGTCGACCCGGTCGTAGCCGGCGCTGATGAGCTGGATCAGCTTCATCTTCGGCGCGTTCTTGTAGAACGCGTCGTCCAGGCCGCCGCGCACGAAGCCCACGAAGTACTCGGCCGTCTTGACGGCCTCGGCGAACTCCGGCTTCGGAAAGTCGGCGACGACGAGCTCGAAGTCCGTCGGCGCCATGCGCTTGGCGAGGTCCACGAAGTCCTTCGGAAGGATGTTGGGCGAGAACACGATGCGGGGTGCCATGGGACTCCTTTGCCGCGCCGTCAGGCGCGCTTGGCGAGGATCATGTAGGTCGCGCGTCCGACCGCGAGGGTCTGCCCCTCGCTGTCGGTGATGGTGACTTCCCCGAAGGCGATCGTGCGGCCCTTGCGGATGATGCGCCCTTCCGCGAAGAGATCGCCGCCGCGCGCGCCGGAGAGGAAGCTCACGTTGAGGTCGAGCGTGGTCTGGCCGACACCGCCTGCCGCGTCGTCGTGCAGGGTGCCGAGCGCGCCGCCGACGGCCATGTCGACCAGCGCGCTGTACACGCCGCCGTGCACGGGGGCGCCGGAGGCGTTGGTGAGCTCGTCACGCACGGGGACGCGCAGGCGCACGCGCCCCGGCTCGGCCGCTTCGACGCGCACGCCGAGGTGGCGCCAGAAGAGGTTCTCCTCGGCGCGGGCGCGCGTGCGGGCGAGGAGGTCGTCGCTGTTCACGGTCGTGGGGGGCCCCAGGCGGGAGGCCCCCCCACACTCCCCTCCGCCAGGATCACCCGCTCGTGCAGCGCGCTGAGGATCTCGTCCACCGCCGCGCGGGCCCACACGTCGTAGAACGGCGATTCCAGCAGCGCGCCGATGGCGGCGCCCGCCCGCGCCTTCATGGCCTCGTCGCTCTCGCCGGCGCGCGGGGTGCGCAGGTGCCCGATCAGGCGGTCCTTGTGGTAGATCGCCGGGTACTCGATGTAGCGGTACAGCTCGTTGAAGTCGCGGTCGAAGAACACGGCCACCGGCACCGTCGCGAACCTCTGGCCGTTCTTGTCGTTCGCGTAGCGCTGCACGAGGTCGGCGTTCGGCGACTGCCCGGGCTCGGGCAGGCCTTTCATCAGCATCGTCTCACCGTCGCGCACGAAGATGCGCAGCTCGAGCCCGCCCGCCTCGGCCAGGCGCGCGATGTACGGCAGGTCGCGCCGCACGTCGGACGACCAGTCCTCGACGATCATCAGGACCTTTGACACTCGGGGCCCCGCAACTGAGGACCCCGAACCCCCCTCCGCGGGCCCGCCGGGCTGCTTCGCGAGCCACTGGATGGCCGCCGCCTGCTCCGGCGTGGGCGCCGCCTTCGCGTGGCGGTCCTTCAGGAATCCGCTCCAGTCGAGCCGCGGCGTGACGTGCGCGAACCTCCGGATGTCGAAGCCCTGGCGCTTCAGGTTCTCCGGCGAGCCGGCGAAGGCCACGTAGTCGGCGAAGCTCATGCCCTGCGCGAAGCGCTGCGCTGTCAATCGATCAGCCATGACGGCCTCCGGCGAGCACGCATCGCTCGTGGAGCGCGCTCAGGATCTCCGCGATCGCGGCGTCCGCCCACACGTCGAAGAACGGCGACTCGAGCATGGCGAAGAAGTCCGTGCCGCCGCGCGCCTTCGTCTGCTCCGCGGTCTCGCCCGCGCGCGGCCCGCGGATCTCCGCCACCAGCCGGTCCTTGTGATAGATCGCGGGGAACTCGACGTAACGGTACAGCTCGTTGAAGTCGCGGTCGAAGAACGCGGCCACCGGGATCGACGCGTAGCGCTGCCCGTCACGCGCGCTCATGTAGTGCGCCATGAGATCGGCGTTCGGGGAGCTCGCGGGATCGGGCGCGCCCTTGAGCAGGCTCCGCCCGTCGCGATTGAAGATCCGCAGCTCGAGCCCGCCGGCGTCCGCGAGCCGCTGCAGGTACGGCACGTCGCGCCGGCAGTCGGAGGACCAGTCCTCCGAGATCACGAGGAGCCTGGCCGGGCCGCCCGGCTGCTTCGCGAGCCACCGCATCGACGCCACCTGCGCGTCGGTCAGACGGGTCTTCGCGTACCGCGCGCGCATGAACGCGCTCCAGTCCTTGCGCGGCGCCGAGCCCGCGAGCGTCGAGCCTTCGCGCGCGAGGTTCTCGGGCGTGCCGATGTACGCGACGTACTGCTCGAACGTCATGCCCTGCGCGAACCGCTGCGGGGTGACCGGGCTCTCAGCCATGCGTCACGCCGAGGACCTTGCGGTGGAGCGCGCTGAGGATCTCGTCGATGCCCGCGCTCGCCCAGATGTCGAAGAACGGCCCCGCCTGGAGCGCGGCGAACTCCTTCGCGCTGCGCTCTTTCGCCTGGTCGGCCGTCTCGCCCGGCCGCGCGGCGTTCTGGGCGGCGCGCACGCGGTCCTTCTGGTAGACCGCGGGAAACTCGATGTAGCGGTGCAGCTCCTGCATGTCCTTCGTGAAGAACACCGCGACGGGCACCGCCGCCCACTCCCCGCGCTCGTCCTTCTTCATGAACTGCAGCGCGAGATCGTGGTTGGCGTCGGGGTACGCGGCCGGGTCCGGCCGCCGCACGCCGAGGATCTTCTTGCCGTCGCGGTTGAAGATCCGCAGCTCGAGGCCGCCCGCCTCGGCGAGCCGTTGCAGCCAGGGAACGTCGCGCCGGCAATCGGAGGACCAGTCCTCCGAGATCACGAGGATCTTCGACACGCCGCCCGGCTGCGCGGCGAGCCACTTGATGGCGGCCGCCTGCTGGTCGGTGAGCTTCGCCTTGGCGTAGCGCTCGCGGAAGATCGCGCTATTGTCCTTGCGCGGCCCGCCCATGGAGCCGCCGTCGGGAAAGTAGCCGCCGCCGAACGCCTCGCGCGCGAGGTTCTCCGCGCTGCCGGCGTAGCGCACGTACTCGTCGAACGTCATGCCCTTCGCGAATCGTTCCGCGGTGACCGCCACGCTCAGCTCCTTCGTGTCATACCGGGATCTCGTTCGCGAGGCCCGGCACGACGGTGACGCTCGGCAGCCGGCGCAGCGCGTCCGGCGCGAGCTTGACCTTGGTGGAGCGGCCGCCGCCGCCCACGATGATCCACTCGCACGCCATCACGCGCTCGTCGACGTAGATCGGCAGCTCGGGTGGGAGGGCGAAGACGGTCACACCGCCAATCAGCATGCCGGTGAGCGCCTTCGTCTCGTCGCCGCTCGCGAACGACACCTTCGACGTGTTCATCAGCTTGCGGACCGCGTGGTTCACGTCGAGGCGCGTGGTCGCGAGCACCAGGCACGCGCAGTACTGCTTCGGTTCCTTCTTCGAGGCGACGACGATCGTGTTCGCGGACTGCGCGAGCGGGATGCCGTATTTCGCACAGAACGCGGCGGTGTCCGCGAAGTCCGGATCGATGGTCATGATCTCGTGCGGCACGCCGAGCCCGTCGAGGACCGCGCGGACCTTCTCGCCGACGGCGGCGTCGGCTGCTTCCTGGGTCATAGGCTCGCCAGCATACCGCAGAGGACCGTCGCCGTTTCGGGCTACCATCCCGTCATGCGATTCGGGATCTTCTACGAGCACCAGCTGCCGCGCCCCTGGGAGCCTGACAGCGAGCAGCGCCTGTTTCAGGACGCGCTCGACCAGGTCGAGCTCGCCGATCGGCTCGGCATCGACCACGCGTGGGAGGTCGAGCACCACTTCCTCGAGGAGTACTCGCACTCCTCCGCTCCCGAGGTGTTCCTCGCCGCCGCCTCGCAGCGCACGACGCGCATCCGTCTCGGCCACGGCATCGTGCTCATGCCGCCCGGCTACAACCATCCGGCGCGCGTCGCCGAGCGCCTCGCCACGCTCGATCTCGTCTCGAACGGTCGCGTCGACTGGGGCACCGGCGAATCGGCGTCCCGCGCGGAGCTCGAAGGCTTCGGCGTGAAGCCCGCCGAGCGCCGCGCGATGTGGCGCGAGACGGTCGAGCAGGTGGCGAACATGATGGTGATGAACCCCTACCCCGGCTTCGAGGGGAAGTACTTCTCGATGCCCGTGCGCAACGTGGTGCCGAAGCCGGTGCAGAAGCCGCACCCGCCGCTGTGGGTGGCGTGCTCGAACCGCGAGACGATCCACCTCGCGGCGCAGCTCGGCATGGGCGCGCTCACCTTCGCGTTCATCGACCCGGGCGAGGCGCGCCACTGGGTGGCCGACTACTACGAGACGTTCAAGAAGGAGTGCGTGCCGATCGGCCACGCCGTGAACCCGAACATCGCGATGGTGACCGGGTTCTCGTGCCACCGCGACGGCGAGGAGGCGAAGCGTCGCGGCAACGACGGCTTCCGCTTCTTCCAGTTCGCCCTCGGGCATCACTACGTGTTCGGCACGCACACGCCGGGGCGCACCGACATCTGGAAGAAGTACGTCGCGGTGCGGGATCAGATCGGCACCGAGGTGATGGGCGGCGGCACGGGCTGCATCGGCACGCCGGACCAGCTGCGCGCGTCGCTGCGCGAGTTCCAGTCGGCGGGCGTCGACCAGACGATCTTCATCCAGCAGGGCGGCAAGAACCGCCACGAGCACATCTGCGAGTCGCTCGAGCTGTTCGCCTCCGACGTGATGCCGGAGTTCAAGGAGCGCGAGGCCGAGCGGGTGGCGAAGAAGAACGCGGAGCTCGCGCCCTACGTCGCGGCGGCGCTCGCGCGGAAACAGGCGATGGCGCCGCTGAAGGACGAGGAGATTCCGACGTTCCCGGCGTACGGGCTCACGGTGGCGGAGGCCCCGGACCTGTCGAAGATGCCGGAGGCCAACCGCCGCCGCTACCTGACCTACCAGAAGATGCGGGCGATCGCGGAGAAGGCCTGAGCGCCTACCTCTTCGGCGCGGCGCCCGCGGGCGGGCCGCCCGGCCCGTCCTTCACGATCTCGAGCAGCTCCACCTCGAAGACCAGCGTCGCGCCCGGCTTGATGCGCGGCGGCGCGCCGCGGTCGCCGTAGGCGATCTCCGCGGGACACACGAGGCGGCTCTTGCCGCCGACCTTCATCTGCTGCACGCCCTCGGTCCAGCACGGCACGACCTGGTTCAGCCCGAACGTCACGGGCTCGTTGCGCTGCACCGAGCTGTCGAACACGGTGCCGTCGGTGAGGGTGCCGTGGTAGTGGACCTTCACGCGGTCGGTCGCGGCCGGCGAGCCGCCCGTGCCCGGGCGCAGGGTCGTGATGATCAGGCCCGACGCCGTCTTCTTCGCGTCCTTCTCGCCCGCGGCCTTCGTCAGATACGCCTGCCCCGCCTTCTTCTCGTTCGCGGCGAGCGTGCTCATGCGCGCGCGCTGCAGGTCCTGGATCTTGGGGCCGTACGTCTGCAGCTCGACCTTCTTCGGCTTGTTCAGCACGCCGTCACGCAGCCCCTGCTCGACCATCTTCAGCTCCGCCTCGCTCAGCGAGAACCACGAGAGGTTCTGGCTGAACGCGAGGCCGATCGCATACAGCACCTTCTCGTCCTCGGATTTCGGATCCTGTGCGGCGGCGGGCGCCGCCGACACGAGCACAGCGAGGACGCAGGCAAGGATCAGTCTCATGGGTGTTCCTTTCAGGTGGGGAGTGGCTCCCATCCTACCCTGCGCTACCATGAAGGCCACCACCAGGGAGGCGCCGATGAGCGGGCACGGCCACGACCATCACGACCACGATCACGATCACGATCACGACCACGACGGCCCCGGCGAGCACGGCGCGCCGCTCGAAGGGCCCGCGCTCCGCGTGAAGGCGCTGGAGTCGCTGCTGGTCGAGAAGGGCCTCGTCGATCCCACCACGCTCGATCAGCTCATCGACCGCTACGAGACGAAGGTCGGCCCGCGCAACGGCGCCCGCGTGGTCGCGCGCGCGTGGACGGATCCCGCGTTCAAGCGCCGCCTGCTGGAGGACACGTCGTCCGCGATGGCGGAGTTCGGCTACACGGGCCGCCAGGGCGAGAACATGGTGGTGGTCGAGAACACGCCGCAGGTCCACAACATCGTCGTGTGCACGCTCTGCTCCTGCTATCCGTGGCCGGTGCTGGGCCTGCCGCCCGTCTGGTACAAGTCGGCGCCGTACCGCTCGCGCGCGGTCATCGACCCGCGCGGCGTGCTGAAGGAGTTCGGCGTCGAGCTGCCCGCGGACACCGAGATCCGCGTGTGGGACTCCACCGCGGAGCTGCGCTACCTCGTGCTGCCGATGCGGCCCCCGGGCACCGAGGGGATGAGCGAAGACGACCTCGCGGAGCTCGTCTCGCGCGACTCGATGATCGGCACGGGCCTCGCCGCCGCCGCGCGATGAACGGCGCGCACGACCTCGGCGGCATGCACGGCTTCGGTCCGGTCGATCCGGAGCCGAACGAGCCGGTCTTCCACAGCGAGTGGGAGCGCCGCGCGTTCGCGGTGACGCTGTCGACCGGCTTCCTCGGCAAATGGAACATCGACCAGTCGCGCTTCGCGCGCGAGCTGATGCCGCCCGCCGAGTACCTCGCCACGAGCTACTACGAGCATTGGCTCTGGGGCCTCGAGCACCTGCTCGTCCAGCAGGGGCTCCTCACGCCGGAGGAGATCGAGGCGCGCGTGGCCGCGCTGCGCAACGGCGAGACGCCGCCCGTGCCGGCGCCGTGGACGCCGTCCTCCGCCGGACGCGTCGTGCGGCCGGGCGACGTGGAAAAGCTGCTCAGCACCGGCAACCCGTTCCGCGTCGACGAGGACATCCCGCCCCGCTTCAAGGCCGGCGACGCGGTGCTCACGCACAACACGCACCCGCGCGGTCACACGCGGCTGCCGCGCTACGCGCGCGGCCGGCGCGGCGTGATCGACCGCGATCACGGCGTGTTCGTCTTCCCCGACGCGCACGCGGAAGGCCTCGGCAAGAAGCCGCAGCACTGCTACAGCGTGCGCTTCGAGGCGCGCGAGCTGTGGGGGCCCGACGCGCCGGCGAACGAGCGCATCCACATCGATCTGTGGGACGACTACCTGGAGCCGGCATGAGGCCCGCGAGCGTCGACCTCTCCGCGCTCCCCGCGATCCCGCGCGACGACGAGGGCCCGGTCTTCCGCGCGCCGTGGGAAGCCCAGGCGTTCGGCATGACGCTCGCGCTGTACGAGCGCGGCCACTTCACCTGGAAGGAATGGGCCGATCGGCTCAGTGTGGAGATCGCGGAAGCGCGCGCGCACGACGACGGCACGCGCTACTACGAGCTCTGGCTCACCGCGCTCGAAAAGCTGGTGGCCGAGAAGCGGCTGGTGCTCGATCCGGAGCTCGCGCGCCGCCGCGACGAGTGGGCGCAGGCCGCCGCGGAGACCCCGCACGGCCAGCCGATCGAGCTGAAGCGCCGCGCCTAAGCCCCCGGGCCCGCCCGCAAAAGGTTGGAGCAGGCGCGGCCGAATCCGGTACTATCGCCGCCTCTATGGAGGAGGCGGGCGGTATCCGCGACGCGATCGCGCGCTGGGCCGAGCAGACGCAGACACTGCTCGACGAGCTCACCCGTCTCCTCGACACGCACGATCAGCTCGTCGGCCAGGTCGCGCTCCTGCGCGGCGGGATCGAGCAGGCCGAGCAGCGCGCGGATCAGGCCGAGCGGCGAATCGAGCACGCGGAGCAGCGCGCCGAGGACGCGGAGCGGCGCTCGATGAGCTCCGCGGATCGCGCCGCGAAGCTCGCGGGCGACGTCGTGAGCATGAAGGACCAGCTCGAAGGGCTACGGCGCGACCGCGAGCGGCTCGAATCGGCGCTGGCCCAGCCGCGCGAGCACGCGGGCGCGACGAGCGGCGCGGCGCCCGCGGCGATGGAACGCC
>Ga0194121_10009090_pt1 | contig 12387 bp, 10 predicted proteins | sample TA2MahCa50mmetaG_FD_148609 | JGI IMG/M metagenome (GOLD analysis project Ga0194121, IMG submission 148609) | Freshwater microbial communities from Lake Tanganyika, Tanzania - TA2015020 Mahale Deep Cast 50m | ecosystem: Environmental > Aquatic > Freshwater > Lake | place: Tanzania: Lake...
TACGCTTTCCTCCAGATTTTCCTCTGGCGGCAGCCATGGGGATGTCGCTCTTTGCCGTGATGCTGCTTATGATGTATCTCTATCGCCGTGTCACCCGCTCGGCCACCTATGTCACCATTACCGGCAAAGCGTTTCGCCCACGCCTGCTGCAGATGGGCTGGAAACGCTGGCCGTTGTTTGGTATCTGCCTCGCGTATCTGTCCGTTGCAGTCTTTCTCCCGATGTTGGCGCTGGTCTATGTGTCCCTGCTCAAATTTGCCACGGTGATTCCGAAAGACATTAGCTGGACCCTCGACAATTATCGGCAGGCGTTTAATTTAGGGCCTATCCGGGCCGCGCTCGGTACCAGTTTGACGCTCGGACTCATGACTGCGACAATCGGGATGTTGCTCATGGGCTTGCTATCGTGGATCATCTACCGCTCACAGACGCGCGGCAGAGGCATTTTAGAGTACATCGTGATGTTTCCGCAGTCAGTGCCACGCCTGGTCTTTGGGCTTGGCCTGCTACTCGGCTGGGTGGTCATGCCGATTCCGGTGTACGGCACGATCTGGCTCCTGTTACTAGGGTATCTCACGGTGTTCTTACCGCTGGGCATTCGCACCATTTCCGGGGTCATGGTGCAATTAGACAAGAGTGTTGAGGAATGCGCGCGGGTGTGTGGCGCTTCCTGGCTGTACCAACTCTGGACCGTGACCATGCCCTTGTTACGGCCTGGTCTGATTGCCGCCTGGGTGTTGCTTTTTATTGCCAGTGTGCGCGAAGTAGGCGCCTCGGTACTCCTCATTGGCCCTCAGACAAAGGTCATTGGCCCGGCGATTATTTCGAGCTGGGAGTCTTCCGGGTTGCAGCTCACTGCGGCAATGGCCCTCATCCAGGTCTCCATTGTCTTTGCAGCGCTGCTCGTGCTCTTCGTGGTGGCCGGACGTATGGCCCGTATCGAAGGCGAGTAGGAAAGGAAAGCCAGGCACGCTATGGCAGTACAGACAGGCGAGAATCACATTGAAGTACGCGATCTGGTCGTCCATTACGGCGACGTAATGGCGGTCAAGCAAGTGAGCTTTACCGTACGTCGCGGGGAGCACCTGACGCTCCTGGGGCCGTCGGGCTGTGGCAAAACTACCACCCTGCGTTCTATTGCCGGGTTAGAACAGCCGAGCGGCGGTGATATTCGTATTGGCGGGGAGGTGGTGTATTCGGCGTCTCAGCACGTCAATATCCCCACGGAGAAGCGCGGTGTCTCCATGGTGTTCCAATCTTATGCTATCTGGCCACACATGACAGTGTTCGATAACGTGGCTTATGGTCTGCGTGTACGTCGCATGAGCAAAAAAGAGATTATTGAGAAGGTGCACTGGGCGCTCGATCTGGTGCGGTTGCGGGACTTTGCCCAGCGCAGTGCTGCCAAACTGTCGGGCGGTCAGCAACAGCGCGTAGCCCTGGCGCGCAGCTTTGCCTTTTCCCCGACAGTGATCCTGTTCGATGAACCACTGTCCAACTTGGATGCCAAGCTCCGGGCAGAGATGCGTCTAGAAATTAAAGAGCTCCAACACCAGCTGGGTATTACCTCAGTGTACGTCACGCACGACCAGGAAGAAGCTCTGGCGATTTCTGACCGCGTCATTGTCATGAACACCGGCATTATCGAGCAGATTGGTACCCCTGGAGAAATCTATGACACACCCCGCACGGCCTTTGTCGCAGACTTCGTGGGCGCTGCAAACCTGGTGCACGGCACCGTGCGCCGCATGTCAGCCAGCAGCAATCTCGTTGCTCTTGAAACCGCTTCCGGCGCTGTCGTGCACGGGTGCGACAATGGCCGTACGGTCGGGGCAACTGGGGCGTTCTCCATCCGCACGGTGTATCCCTGGCTGACGCGCGAACGGCCTGCAGAGACGCCCAATATCTGGGAGGTACGGATAGCCCGGCGCGTGTTTCTCGGGGACTTTGTGCAATATCTGGTGGACTGGGGAGACAGCCAGTTGGTGGTGCGACGCCCGCCCACAGAGCGTTTTGAGGAGAACGAAGCGGTATATATGGGCATCGACCCGGAGCACTGTGTGTTGCTGGAATCGTAGGGCGGGCCATGGCGCCGGTCATGGAGACTACAGACAGCAAGCCTCATGTTTCCGGTTCAGGCCGCGCGCAATCGGATGCCATACGGCGGGCTCTCACTGGTCGAGCAACTGCTCCAGGGCTGTCAGGGCTGCCGGCTCCATCAGCGTAGGAGCATGCCCCACACCAGGCACGGCAATCAGTTCACCCCTGGGCAAGACCTCGACCATACGCCAAGCCTGGGCCTCAGACAGGACGTCGCTCTCCATACCCCATACGACCAGGGTTGGACATGTCAGCGTCTCCAGGACGGGCCACAAGGCTGGCCGTGGTGGCGAACCGTACTGCACACGTTGCTGGATATATTGGCATGGGCTCTCCTTTGGGTAGAGCGATCCCTGCGAGTAGACCAGACCATTCGGAAGAAGATAACACAGGGATATCAACGAGCTAGGGACGACCAGCCGGTCGCCCCTAGGCCAATAGGGCGAGATACTGACCCAGCACTGACCCTACAGCCATTTAGCTGGCCAGGGCCTCGTCGATGGCTTTAGGATTAAAGCCGTGCAGATGCTTGTCGCCAATCACGATTACTGGCAGGGAACGCGCTTTCATCGCCACCAATTCCTGCACCGCGCTCGGATCACGCGAGACATTCTTCTCTGTATAGGGCACGCCTTTTTGCGATAGATACTCCATCGCTTGATGGCAGGGGCCTCAACCAACGTTACTGTAGACCGTCACTTCTTTGGCCATATCTTCTCCTTAGGCGCCGTGGCGCCTGATTTTCCCACGCTCCCCGGTCACCGCTCCAGGGTTGCCCTTACCCAAACACCGCAGTAAAGGCCTGGTCATTATACCCTACGAGCAGCGTCTGCCCTACCCGCATGATAGGCGCCCGCAAATTGCCAGTCGGCCCAAGCATCAGAGCGGCCAGTGTGTCATCCCCCGGCGGCGCGGTCTGCAGGTCGATATCCGTGATTTTCTTGCCCTTCGCCGCGATCAAACGCTGCGCTGCATGGGCAAGCGCGATGGCGTCCGCACGTCCAAGCTTCCGACTCGCTGGCACTGTTTCACGAATGGAAATACCCCGTGCCTCCAGGAACCCGGAGGCTTTACTACAGGTGCTTCAACCTTTGCGGTGATAATACCAGTCCACGTGTAGCGCCATAGCCCCCCCCCTTATGCGTCGCTCAAACGCAGGTGTTCACCATGTACAGGGAAATAATCGCCCTCACGCAGAGCGGTCACCAGATCTTCAATTGAGCGAATCGGGCCGTCGAACAGCGTCAGATAAGAATACAGACGTGACATCTGATGCGCATCACTCCCACCCACCCCGCGCAAGCCATGTTTGATCACATAGTCAATAGCGGCACGATTTTGATCTGCCGGAGTTTTACCATTGAGCGTTTCGACAGCCAGCAATTTGGGAGCGATTTCGTCGCCATCTAGAGTGCGCAGGAAACTAGTTTCCCGGTACGGATGGGCTGGAATGGCCACCCCACCCTCCAGGGCCTGCACCATATCGAAAAACTCTGGACCACCAGCTTTGACCGAGAGCTGGGGTTGCGATAAATCAAAGGAGCGCACGATCTCCGGGTGCGAGCCATAATATAAGACATGCCCATGCTCGGTGCTCACCTCTGTTGACGGTAAAAACGTCAGCCCCTCTTCATACGGAATCGCCTGCAGATCCTGATGCGCATAGATGTAGTCATGATCCGTCACCATGACCACCAGCGGCACCGCCAGATGCGCGTGACGAAAATAGCCCTTACGATACAACGCATGCGTCCAGGCCCCGATACGCTCAGGCTCGATGAGACCATCGGAACGCGGTGTGTGGCTATGCATTTCGACGGCGGTGACCTGTCCATGCTGGAGTAATTCACGCACATAGCCTGGCGTCTGCATCTCCTGGCGCTGCTTTTTGCCAAACGTCCGCACATCATACCACTCGTGCGCCACCATATCTTCGAGATAGCGTTGTCGTACTGCTGCAAAACTCGGTTGCATTGCCGGCATACCTTCCTCTATGTGTACCAAACACCTGTTTGGTGAAGAGTATCAGAAAAGACCAGCACCGCGCAATAGGGTCGTGTAGGCCATGCATGCCATACCACGCCAGTCACCTGGCGGTCGCTCTCCACGTCGTATGAAAAGGCTGGTTCCCTCGCAGAATCTACAGTATCATTTACTAAGTACTGCTATAACACCACAGAGAGAATACCCCATCCGGTTACCTCCGGGTCTCGGTTGATCATTACCCTCCACAGGAGCGAGCAGCAAGCATGGCGCAACTCGTCTTTGTTGACTTGGAAACTACCGGGCTCGATCTCGAGCAACATGGGATTATCGAAATCGCCTGTATCTTTGAAACGGATGGTAAACGCGAAGCTGAGGGCCTGCAATCCCTGGCCAATCCTGGGAATGTCGAGCATTCCGAGGCGGCCGCGGCCGTTCATAAAATTTCCCGTGAGGCCATTGAGACAGCCCCCGCTCTCGTCGACGTGTTACGCCAGTTTGATAGTCGTTGCGCCGAAGGGGCCATCGTCAGTGGCTGGAATACCAAGTTTGATGAAGCGTTCCTGTATCGCGCCTATCGCCAGTGCGGCATCCCCTGGCGCTTTGATTACCACATTTTTGACGTGTGGAGTCTCTATAAGCGCCTGCAGCTGATGGGCACACTCCCTGCGGACTTGCATTTAGGGTTGGGCACGGTGGCACGCCATTTTAACATTGTGCGTGATGGTGAAGATGCGCACCGAGCGGCGACGGATGTGGAATGGACCTGGCGCCTGTACCGTCTGGCCGTTGAGCAATGCCCCTCCACACCCTCTGTAGGCTAGCAGCGCGCGCGATGTCAGGTAGGCTGTGCCCAACCAGCATGAGGAGACAGCACGGTGAGCCTTGAGACCGATACGACAGTCCAGATGGAGCCAGGCACCGAAGTGCTCCACAGCGTCATACGCCATGCCACCGTAGGTCGTGGCTGTCGTCTCATCAATTCCGTCATCGAGGGCCACCCAGAGTGGCCAGTCGTGCTTGGCGACCACGTCACTTTAATCAACTGCCATGTCCGTTCGACCGGGGAGAAAAATGCCTTTGCCTTTTGCGGTTGGGAGGTGGACCAGCGTCATACGTCCCTGGGAGATGGCGTCACCTTGAGCCACGCGCGCGTCTACAATGCCGCCATTGGCACAGGGAGTACGGGCTTTAGCACCTCGATAGAGTCCAGTCAGATTGGCCCCCAGAACAATCTGCGTAACTCGTCCAATATCGTCTGTTCGCTGACCTCCGCATCTTGCAACCTCGGCTCTGAAGTCAGCAAAACCCTCCTGGTTGGGGAAGGCTTTGTCAGTGAGCACGGCAGCAGCTATCTGAGCCTCCTTGCCCCAGCAGAGTACCCTATCCTGACGGCCGATGGACGCGAAGCCGTGTTGACCGGACTGCCGAATGCCACCAACATCGGCGCTGGGACTGTCTTTGCCAACTACGGTGGTGAACCGCTGCCAGCGCCAAGCCTGGAGCAGAGTCGTGGCAGTGCGAAGGGCACGGCCATTATCTATACGGCATTTGTCGGGATCAACTGCCGCGTCATTAACCGCTATGGCCAGCCAGAGGGGCAACCGAGCCCGTTTGACCTGTTGCGCCGCCGCGATGTGACCATGCTGGGATTTGGCAGCTTTGTGGAAAACAAGTTGACCGGGCGCATCCCAGCGTTTGCCTATGCTGGTGACCTGTCACCGCGCAGTCATAAACTCGGCTGGGTCCTGGCGAAAAAGCCAGGCATTCTCTTGAATTTTATCAAGAAAATGCAGAGCCTGTTAGGAGACCAGGCCGGACGTGTGCAGGAACTCGTAGAAGGCACGATCCGCCTGGAATGTCACCTGCTCCAGGAAGAGCTGGATGGCACCCGCCCGACGCTGTATAGTCGTGAGCAACTCCAGGAGGGCCTGGCCATTCTGCATCCCCAGCTCCACGAGGGCCGCTGGAGCATGGACGAGGCGGGCAACTGGCGCCACGCCTGGCGGTTTGATACCCAGCAGCAACAGTGGGTATGAGCAAGCAGAGCCTGCCACGCTTGCTCATACCCACGCCCTCGCCTTGCTCTCAAACGTGAGACCCGTTACAGCGACCGACGCCACCGACGCCCCAGGCCGAGCAGCCCGAGCGTACCAGTAATGAAGAGCGCCCAGGTTGAGGGCCCTGGTACCGGGGCCTGCTGGCGCCCCTGAGACACGCTTGCATGTCATCCTCACTTGACGCCACGCAAACTTGCAAGGCTCCGGCCCTGGTCAAGGAGTAGCACCCCGCTATACGTAGCTTTTTCTCTGTGCCACGCCTATAATCGTTGCGCTGATTATGCGGTAGCAGCATGAGAGATTGTCCAGGCTGAGGCAGGAGACAGTGTGTCCATCATTTTCGAATTGTGCCCAGGCACGGCAGCGGGAAAGCGCCTGGTAGCGCTGGCAGAAGACCACGCCAGAGATTTTGCTACCCGTGCGGCCCAGCATGACCGGGAAGGCAGTTTCCCTTTTGAAAATATTGCGGCGATGCAACGCAGCGGTCTGATGGCAGCGTGTGTGCCGACGGAGCTTGGTGGTTTAGGGGTGGAGTCGGTGCATGACTATGTCATTGCCATCAATCGACTGGGTCGGGGGGATGGTTCGACAGCGTTAGCGGCCAACATGCATAACTTTCGGACCTGGTTCATGGCACGTGCCTGGCAGCTTGCCCGTGCCACCGGTGACGCCATGCAGGCGGAGAAAACCGCGCAGATGCTACGGCAGATTAGCGCTGGCGAGGTCATTATCTGTGCCATTGCCTCGGAACCTGGAACCGACTTGTTGCACCCGTTTGTCGAAGCCACGCGTGTTAACGGCGGCTGGCTACTCAATGGTCGTAAAAGTTTTTGTACCCTCTCCGCGGCCGCCACTCTCCTTGGCGTGATATGTCGCTTCAGCAATGCGAAAGGCGAATTGCGCCTGGCCCTGGCGAGCGTGCCGCACACGAGTGCCGGAGTGGAGATCACCCACAACTGGGATGCCCTGGGCATGCGGGCTTCAGGCAGCCATGATGTTGTGTTTACGCACTGCTTTGTGACCGATACCGCGCTCGTCGATAGTGGCCCCTGGGGGGCCTTCACAGACCGTTTTCTGGCCGCCAATGGTGTGGCCATGCTTGGCTTGACCGCCGCGTTTCTGGGGATTGCCGAAGCTGCGCGTGACAGTGCTGTGGCGCTCGTTACCACACGTCGCAAAGCACCAGGCAACCGGCTCCTGGCAGAACGACCACTGGTGCAACAGACCATTGCGGAAATTGAGATCGAACTCGCTGCTGCGCGCGCCACACTCGAACGCACCACCATGACTGCCGACACGCTCTATCAGCAGGCGAGCGCGAGCAGCCCCACCCTGGAGACGCTGCACCAGCTCATGAAAGACATCCAGTGTACCAAGTGGTTCGTCACCCGGGCTGCCATTAGCATTGTGGATAAGGCGATGACGGCTTCTGGCGGAGCCGGGTACTTGAACCAACATCCACTCGCCCGGTGGTACCGTGATGTGCGCGCCGGGCCATTCATGCAGCCCTTTGCACCCCACGATGCCTTTGAGTACATTGGCAAAGTGACCCTCGGTCTGGACCCTGCCCCTGGCGTATAACGACGCCCTGTAAGAGAGGACACCCAGCAACCATGGCACGACAGTTTGACATCCCCATTTTTTACAAAAGTCAGGTCGTTTCACGCGTCAAACGCACCCGGCAGCTGCAGGACCCCCGCAAGCGCGATTTGCTGCCCACGGTACTGGATTTTGGGCCCGTGCGCTTTGTGCTGGCGCGCCATTTTGGCTTTTGCTATGGCGTCGAGAATGCCGTAGAAATTGCCTATAAAACCCTGGAAGCGCATGCAGACCGGCGCATCTTCTTCCTCAGCGAAATGATCCATAATCCCAATGTCAACTGGGACCTCCAGGAGCGGGGGGTGCGGTTTATTTTCACCTCCTCGGGTGAACAACTGGTACCGTGGGACGAGCTCACCCCTGCGGATATTGTGGTGGTCCCGGCCTTTGGCACGACCCTGGAGATTCAGGAAACCCTGGCAGCGCGTGGCATTGATCCCTACACATATAACACCACCTGCCCATTTGTCGAAAAGGTCTGGAAACGCAGTGCGCAGCTGGGTGAGAGCGGCTATACCGTGGTCGTACACGGCAAAGCCACCCACGAGGAAACGCGCGCCACGTTCTCGCACAGTATCCGCAGTGCCCCCACGGTGGTGATTCTGGATCTGGAAGAAGCGCATGTCCTGGCAGATATTATGCGTGGCAAGCTCGGACGTGAGGTGTTTTTTCGGCGTTTTAGCCGTACGTGTTCAGCGAATTTTGACCCCGATACGGACCTCGTCCGCATTGGTGTGGTCAACCAGACCACCATGCTGGCTTCAGAAACCTGGGAAATTGCCCAGGTCCTCCAACAGGCTATGGAAGAGCGCTACGGGGTAGCACATCTCCACGACCACTTCGCTGATACCTCTGACACACTCTGCTATGCCACCAACGAGAATCAAAATGCCACCTATGCTCTGATCCAACACGGGGCCGATATCGGTATTGTCGTGGGCGGCTATAATTCGTCCAATACCTCGCATATCGTTGCGCTCTGCGAGGCGGCGATGCCGACGTATTTCATCCAGAATGCCGAAGAGATTCTCTCAGCCCAGCAGATTCGGCACTTCCTCCTGCATACCCGGCAGATGACCACTTCAGAGCACTGGCTCCCCACGACACGTCCCCTCCAGATTGCCCTCACCTGTGGGGCCTCGTGTCCCGATGCCATTGTGGAAGGAGTCCTGTTACGTGTCCTGTCCTTTTTTACGACAGTACGACCTCTGGAAGACGTCATGCAACCATATCTGGAAGAGCCGGCAAGCGGGCTCTATGAAAGGGTCCCATGAGCGAGTCCACGCGAGAGCGTATCCCCGTCACCCTGGTTGCCGGGTTTCTGGGTAGTGGCAAAACCACGCTGGTCAACCGTATTCTCACGACCCAGCATACCCAGCGCATTGCCGTCATCGTCAATGAGTTTGGCGAGGTGGGCATTGACGGTCGCCTGGTGGTCGGCGTAGAAGATAACGTCGTGCAGCTCAGCAATGGTTGTCTGTGCTGCACAGTGCGCAGCGATCTCGTCACGACGGTGCAAGAACTCCTGACCCGACGCCGCGAGGCCGTGGCTGCCGCGGCACCTGTGCCTTTTGAGCGCATTCTTATCGAGGCGTCCGGCCTGGCCTCGCCAGGACCGGCCGTGCAAACGTTGCTAGCGGATCCGCGTCTGGCAACCGAGTGTCAGATTGACGGCGTTATTACGATGGTCAACACACCTCATATCGTCCAGCAAATCCAGGCACATCCCGAAGCCTCGGCGCAGCTCGGCTATGCCGATCATATCATTGCCAATCACTGCGATCAGTGTGAAGCGACAGCGCTCACAACCGCGGAAGAAGCGATTCGGACCTGTAATCCGCATGCGACGCTTGAACGCACGAGCCATGCACAGGTGGAGATCCCAACATTGCTGCAGCTGCGGACCTGGGACGCGGCTACGCCGCGTGTGGCGCCCCACCATGGACACGCGGACGACACCCATGCGCACACCGATCACGAACATACCGAGCCCCATACGCACGGGGTGAGCACATTGCTCCTCCGGATGCAGGCGCCACTCGATGTCAATCGCCTCAAACTCTGGCTGCTGTTTATTGTGAAACGACGCAGCCATGAGCTGATGCGCTTCAAAGGCATCTTACGGTGCCAGGGGCAGACCGCCGCGGTGGTCGTCCAGGGAGTGTATCAATGGGTTGAGCTACGCCGTGGCCACGACGCGGCACCAGCAGAATCGGTGATGGTATTGATTGGGCGGAATCTTGATGTGGCAGAACTGCAGCGAGAGTGGGAAAACTGCCAGGCCAGGGGCTGAGACGGTGCGGGGTAGGAGGGCAGAGGCGTTATGCAGGTCTTTGAGACGATCAGTGGACTGCGCGCTTTTCTGGCAGCGCATCGTACGGCTGGGCAAGCCATTGGTTTCGTACCGACCATGGGGTATTTACACGCTGGCCATATGAGCCTGGTGCAGGCAGCGCGGCGCGAATGCACCGTGGTGGTGCTGTCCATTTTTGTGAATCCCACCCAGTTTGGTCCCCAGGAAGATTTTGCCACCTATCCCCGGGATATGGCGGGTGATTTGCGTCAGGCTCAGGCCGCAGGTGTAGATGCCGTCTTTGCCCCTACCGTGGAAGAGATGTATCCTGCTGGCTTCCTCACCTCAGTGACTGTGCGTGACCTCACCACACCGCTGTGTGGCGCTTCTCGTCCTGGACATTTTGACGGGGTGACAACCGTAGTGGCAAAACTCTTGAACATTGTTGGGGCAGACCGGGCGTATTTTGGCCAGAAAGACTACCAGCAAGTCACGGTATTGCGCAAGATGGCTACAGACCTGTGTATGCCCGTGGCGGTGGTCACCTGCCCCACCATACGTGAGCCTGATGGGCTGGCGATGAGCTCACGGAATGCCTATCTCAATCCCGCGGAACGTCAGGCGGCGCTCGTGCTCACCCACACCTTGCAGCTCGCCGAGGCGCGCTTACGGCACGGCGAGCGACAGGGCCAGCGCCTGGCAGCAACCTTGCGCGACGCTATTGCCCAGGAACCGCTGGCATGCCTCGCTTATGTAGCTGTCTGTGACCCCGAGACACTGCGTGAGATGCTCGACCTCAGGGGACAGGTGTTGGTGGCTCTGGCGGTCTCCATTGGCAAGACGCGGCTGATTGACAACGCCCTCTTCCAGATCTAATGTGCCCTGGGCATAGAAGCAACGGTCTGCAGCGTCATGCCGATTGCCCCTGCCTCTGACTGAGCACACGCGACCGACCATCCCTCAAGTTTTACATCAAAAAAGCCAGTAAAAACCGCGCTGTCAAGAATTTTTATTGATTCTCCTCTGTGGAGGAGGTACATTTTTTGGAGTATTGGCAGCACACAGAATATGCTTATGACATCGCTGCACTGTGCAGTAGGTCAGGATATGCCTTCAGCAGGTCAGATCTCGCGCATCGTCCATAGCAGGGGCTGGTGGCTGGTTCTGCTCTTCTTGTTGCTCTGTGGTTGTACGGCATCGAGGCCCATGCGCCGTGCGGCGGTACCACCTGTCAAGACAACACCTCCAGTAGCCAGTAGTATCGCGATACTTGAACATGTCCAGCCGTCATCGCTGCAGCATACCACCCAGGTGGTGCTCACGACAAGTACGCCAGTCCAGCCACTCATTCAGCGTTTATTCCAACCAGATCGCCTGGTCGTCGATCTCCCCGATACCCGTTTGCCGCCCCAGGGGCACCAGCAAACGACATCCGTGTCCGATGGACGTCTGCAGACGATTCAGGTGGCATCACAGGCTCCCAATAGTGTCCGGGTGACTCTGACCCTGCAGGCGATACGCGATTATCGGCTGACCGTACATACGGCACCCCATCGTGTCACGGTTGCTCTCCTGGGCACCCCGGTTGCACCACTACCAAGCCCGAGCATCGCTGCAGCAGGCAGCGGGCAACGAGTGCGGGCAACACCGTTACAACAGGCGGCCTTGCCTACGCAAGCCGGCATGGCTCCGCTCATCGTGCTTGATCCTGGCCACGGGGGCCACGACCCCGGTGCTCTCGGGGTCACAGGACTCGAAGAAAAAACGTTGGTCTTGCAAGTGGCGAAAGAATTGCGACAATTAATACAGCAAGAGATGCCAGAGGTACGCGTCATCTTGACACGAGAGCATGATGTGTTCATCCCGCTGGCCGAACGAGCCCGTATTGCCAATACACAGCAAGCGGCTCTGTTTCTTTCGCTCCATGCCAACGCCAGTCCGAATCGTGAGGCCAGTGGCTTTGAAACCTGGTATTTGAGCTTTGCGGCAAGCGCCCGGGCCAAGAAAATCGCGGCACGGGAAAATATGCTGTCGGAAAAGCAAATGTCGACCCTGGAATTCATTTTGCGCGATATGGGCGAGACCGATCGTATTAACCAAGCAGCCGTACTGGCCCAGAGCATGCAAAAGGCACTGACAGACCATCTGGCAAGACAATATCCAGAGGTGACACCCCGTGGCGTGGAAGGAGCTCCCTTCGTTGTGCTGCATCGGACAACGATGCCGAGTGTGCTGATCGAAATGGGGTTCCTGACGAATCCGCAGGAAGAAGCACGTATGCGCACGCCTGCCTATCAACGCGCCTTAGCGCAGGGGATTTTGCGGGGCTTACGGCAGTTTTTACAGACCAGT
>Ga0194121_10009092_pt1 | contig 12385 bp, 11 predicted proteins | sample TA2MahCa50mmetaG_FD_148609 | JGI IMG/M metagenome (GOLD analysis project Ga0194121, IMG submission 148609) | Freshwater microbial communities from Lake Tanganyika, Tanzania - TA2015020 Mahale Deep Cast 50m | ecosystem: Environmental > Aquatic > Freshwater > Lake | place: Tanzania: Lake...
CGCGGCGGCGGGCGGCCGGCGCCCGCCGCGGCGGGAGCGCCGGCGCGATGACCCCGCACGCCGGCTTCGAGGTGAGCGACGAGACGAGCGCGGTGGAGGCGCTGCGGCGCAGCGAGCAGCAATACCGCTCGGTCGTCGACAACATCAAGCAGGTGATCTTCCAGACCGACGCGCGCGGCATCTGGCGGTTCCTCAACGCGGCGTGGACGGACATCACGGGCTTCTCGGTGGAGGAGACGCTCGGCCGGAGCTTCCTGAGCTTCGTCCACCCCGAGGACCGCATGCGGCACGCGGAAGTCTTCCAGCCGCTCCTCGACAGCCACAACGACTACTTCGGGCACGAGGCGCGCTACCTCACCAAGGCGGGCGCCTTCCGGTGGATCGAAGTGTTCGCCCAGCTCACCACCGGCGGCGACGGCCGCGTGCTGGGCATCTTCGGCACGCTGACCGACATCACCGAGCGCAAGCGCGCGGACGAGGAGCTCACGGCGACGCGCGCGCGCCTGCAGCACCTGCTGGTGTCCAGCCCCGCCGTCCTCTACAGCGTGCTGGGTCCGTCGCGGCAGGCCATCGCCTCGATCAGCGAGAACGTGCGCCGGGTGCTCGGCTACGAGGTGCACGAGGTCGTCGACGACCCGGCGTTCTGGGCGAGCCGCCTGCACCCGGCCGACGAAGCGCGCGCGCACGCGGGCTGGGCCGCCACGGCGCTCGAGGAGCGCGGGAGCCTGCAGTACCGCATCCGTCATCGCGACGGCAGCTACCGCTGGATCCACGACGAGCGCCGGCTCGTGCGCGACGAGGCGGGGCACGCGGTCGAGGTCGTCGGCTCGTGGGTCGACGTCACCGAGTACCGGCAGGCGGAAGAGGCCCGCGTGCGGCTCAGCGCGGTCGTCGAGCAGTCCGCCGAGGCGATCGTCATCACGAACCTCGACGGCCGCATCGAGTACGTCAACCCGGCGCTCGAGCAGCTCGCGGGCTACACGCGCGACGAGCTCGTCGGCCGCAGCCCGCGGATCCTCGGCAGCGACAAGCACGACGACGAGTTCTACCGGACGCTGTGGGCCACGCTCGCGGCCGGCGAAGCCTGGTCCGGCCGGATCATGAACCGCCGCAAGGACGGCCCGGTGTTCGAGGTGGAGGCCCTGGTCTTCCCGGTGCGCGGCGCCGACGGCACGGTCATCAACTACGTGGCCGGCATGCGCGACGTGACGCGGCAGGAGCAGATCGAGGCGGAGCTCCGGCAGGCGCAGAAGATGGAGATCGCGGGCCGGCTGGCCGGCGGCGTCGCCCACGACTTCAACAACCTCATCACGGTCATCACCGGCCGCGCCCAGCTCCTGCTGCGCGGCAAGGACGTCACCGACGCGCAGCGGCGCGACATCGAGCTCATCCGCGAGACCGCGAACCACGCGGCGGCGCTCACGCGCCAGCTCCTCGCGTTCAGCCGCAAGCAGGCGATCGTGCCGCGCGTGCTCGACATGAACAGCGTGCTGCGCACGATGAACAAGATGCTCCGCCGCCTGATCGGCGAGGACATCGAGCTCGTGGTGGTGCCCGCGGAGACGCTCGGGCGCGTGCAGGCCGACCCGGGCCAGATCGAGCAGGTCCTGCTGAACCTCTGCATCAACGCGCGCGACGCGATGCCCGGGGGCGGCCGCATCACGATCACGACCGCCGACGTGAAGATCGGGGACCCGGCGCCGCCGCGGCCCGCGCTCCCGCCGGGCGAGTACGTCGTGCTCGCGGTCTCGGACACGGGCACCGGCATGGACGCGGACACGCAGGCGCACGCCTTCGAGCCGTTCTTCACCACGAAGGCCGCGGACAAGGGCACGGGCCTCGGGCTCTCCACCGTCTACGGCATCGTCAAGCAGAGCGACGGCGACATCGTGATCGAGAGCGCGCCCGGCGCCGGGGCGACGTTCCGCATCTACCTGCCGCGCGTGGACGGCGGCCCCCCGGAGGAGGAGGCGCCGTCGCGGCTGGCGGCGCTCCCGCGCGGCACGGAGACCGTCCTGCTCGTCGAGGACGAGGAAGCCGTGCGCGACGTCGCGCGCGAGGTGCTCACGATCTGCGGCTACCGCGTGATCGAGGCGCGCAACGGCCACGAAGGGCTCCTGGTGGGCCGCGACCATCCCGGCCGCATCGACCTGCTGCTCACCGACGTCGTCATGCCGCAGGTCTCGGGCAACCAGCTCGCGCAGCAGCTCGGGGCGCTGCGCCCGCCGATGAAGATCCTCTTCATGTCGGGCTACACGAACGACACCGCGGCGCTGCGCGCGATCGCGCAGGGCGAGATCCCGCTGCTGGAGAAGCCGTTCACCTCGGAGGCGCTCGCGCGCAAGGTGCGCGGCGTCCTCGACGGCCAGGTCCAGGCGCCGCCGCCGTGAGTACCTACGACCTCGTCGTCATCGGCTCGGGCCCCGCGGGGCATCACGCCGCGATCCAGGGCGCGAAGCTCGGCAAGTCGGTGCTCGTCGTCGAGGCGCACCGGCGCGTGGGGGGCGCCGGCCTCACCACCGGCACCGTGCCGAGCAAGGCGCTGCGCGAGCTGGCGCTGCGCGCGCGCGGGCAGCCGATCGCCGACTGGGCGACGGCGGCGCGCGAGGTGATGGGACGCTGTCGCGAGATCGTCGCGCGCGAGGTCGCCGTGTACGAAGCGCACTTCGCGCGCAACGGCGTCACCGTCGAGCACGGCGTCGCGCGCTTCACGGGGCCGCACACGCTGCGGGTCGAGCGCGACGGGGTCGGGCGCACGGTCCACGCGGGCGTGACCGTCATCGCGACGGGCTCGCGCCCCGCGCGCGCGCCCGGCGTGCCGTTCGACGGCGTGCACGTGGTCGACACCGACGCGGTGCTGGACCTGCCGGGCGCGCCCCGGTCGCTCGTGATCGTCGGGGCCGGCATCGTGGGCGTGGAGTACGCGTGCACGTTCGCGGCGCTCGGCGCGCGCGTGACGCTCGTGGACGTGCGCGACCGCCTGCTGCCGTTCGTCGACCACGAGATCGCGGAGGCGCTCGGCTATCAGATGCGGGAGGCCGGGATCCTCGTGCGGCTCGGCGAAGAGGTCGTCGACGTGGCGGTCAGCGGCGACACGGCGGTCGCGCGGCTGCGCAGCCGCAAGGAGCTGCGGGCCTCCGTGCTGCTCCACGCCATCGGGCGCGCGGGCAACACCGACGCGCTCGACCTCCCGGCGGCCGGCCTCGAGGCCGATCCGCGCGGGCGCATCCCCGTGGACCTCGACGGGCAGACCGTCGTGCGCGGCATCTACGCCGTCGGCGACGTCGCGGGCTTCCCGGGCCTCGCGTCGGTCGCGATGGAGCAGGGGCGCCGGGCCGTGTGCCATGCCTACGGCCGGCCGCGGGCGGCGGCGGCGCGCTCGCTGCCGTACGGGATCTACACGATTCCGGAGATCGCGTTCGTGGGCGAGACCGAGCGCGAGCTCACCGACGCGGGGGTGCCGTACGAGGTCGGCATGGCGTACTACCGCGAGATCGCGCGCGGGCAGATCCGCGGGGACGCGGCCGGCCGGCTCAAGCTGCTGTTCCACCGCGACGACGGCCGCGTGCTCGGCGTGCACGTCATCGGCGAGGGCGCGGCGGAGCTGGTCCACATCGGCCAGGCCGTGATGAACCTCGGCGGCACGATCGAGTACTTCGTGGAGAACGTCTTCAACTACCCCACGTTCGCCGAGTGCTACAAGGTCGCCGCGCTCTGCGGGATCAACCGCCTCCCGCCCGCCGAGGTCGAGGCCGCGCTCACTTAAAGTCGCCGGCCGCGGGGGCGGCGACGCTAGTATCGTGCCCGTGGTGGCCCGGAGCCCGTCCGCCAATGCCTCGGCCCGACGCCTGCGCACGGCCCGGCTGCAGGGCATGAGCGAGATGGCGCGCGCGCTCGGTCACGAGGTCAACAACCTGCTCGCGGCCGTCACGCTGCGCGTCGAGCTGCTCGCCGAGGACGTGCCGGGCGACGGCCCCGCGCGCGAGAGCGTCGCCGTGCTGGAGCGCGCCACCGCCCAGGGCCGCGCGCTCGTGCAGCGCGTGCGTCTCCTCGCACGCCTCACCCGGCCCCCGGCCGCGCGCCCGATGGCGCTCGCGGATGCCGTCGACGACGCGCTCACCGCGCTCGGTCCCCGCATCGCCGCGTCCCCCGGCCTCGGCATCGATCGCGTGCACGCGCCGACGCCGCCGGCGCTGGCGGACCGCGCCGAGGTCACGCTGGCGGTGGTCGAGCTGCTCGCCAACGCGTTCGACGCCGCGGGCGAGCGCGGACGGGTGCGCATCGAGACCGGCGCCGACGGCGGCGCCGTGTATTGCCGCGTGTGCGACGACGGCCCCGGCCTCACGGAGGAGGCGCGCACGCGCGCCTTCGAGCCGTTCTTTTCCACGCGCGAGAGCCGCGGGGCGGGGCTCGGGCTCACCATCGCGCTCGCCGTCGCCGCCCGCCACGACGGCGACGTCACGCTCGGTCCCGCGCCCGCCGGCGGGACCCTCGCGACCCTGTCGCTGCGTCCGGCCTCGTGACGCCCCTGCGCGTCTTCCTCGCGGACGACCACGCGATCTTTCGCGACGGCCTGCGCGCGCTGCTCCAGCGGCACGGCGGGATCGAGGTGGTCGGCGAGGCCGGGGACGGGCACACCGCGCTGGCCGAGATCGAGCGCCTGCGGCCCGACGTGGTGCTCATGGACATCGCGATGCCGCACCTGAACGGCCTCGAGGTCACGCGGCGCGTGCGCAAGGCGCTGCCGCGCACGAAGGTGCTGGTGCTGTCGATGTACGAGGATCCGGACTTCGTCCGGCAGATCGTGCGCGCGGGGGCGGCGGGCTACGTGCTGAAGGGCTCGGCCTCGGCCGAGCTGCTGGACGCGCTCGCGCTCGTCCGCCGCGGCAAGACGTTCGTCACCCCGCACCTGGCCCAGCACGCGACGGCCGCCGGACGGCCCGGCGAGGCGGAGACCGAGCGGGACACGCTGACCGCGCGCGAGCGCGAGACGCTGCAGCTCCTCGCCGAAGGGCTGAGCCAGGCGAAGATCGCCCAGCGCCTGCACATCAGCCCGAAGACCGTGGAGACGCACCGCCGGCACATCGCGACCAAGCTCGGGATCCGCGGCCTCGCGGGCCTCGTGCGCTACGCGATCCGGAAGCGCCTGGTCGACGGGTAGCCGTCAGGCCGGCGTCGCGAGCGCGGGCTCCGGGACTCCGGTCCGCTCGACCACGCTTCGGATCGTGCCGTCGTCCTTCCTGAGGTCCACGTCCACCGCGGCGATGCGCTCGCCCGACGGGTTGTGGAGGATCCGGATCATCGGGCGGTGCATGGCCTCGGGATGCACCCGCGCGACGACCGCGCGGTGGCCCGCCCAGGTGCCGGTGACGACGTCGACCTGGGTGCCGAGGGGATAGGGCGGCAGCACCGAGAGGAACGCCTCCACCATCTCGCGGTTGAGATGCGTGCCCCCGGCCGCCCGCAGCGCGTTCCACACGTCGTCGGCGCCGAGCCGCCCGCGGTGAGGCCGCGGCGACGAGCACGCGTCGTGGAAGTCCGCGATGGCCGCGATCTCGCCGAGCGGCGTGATGCGGCCCGGCAGGTGCATCTCGGCCCCGCGCACGACTTTGTTGCTGCCCGACAGTCCCCGCGGATAGCCGGTGCCGTCCTGCCGCTCGTGGTGCTGGTAGGCGACGTGCGCCGCGACCACGCCGAGGCGCAGGCTGTCCCGGATGAAGAGGTAGCCCAGGCTCGTGTGGTCCTTGACCCGGCGGTACTCCTCGGTCGTGAGCAGGTCGGGCTTTTCGAGGATGCCGCTGTCCACGAACAGGCTGCCGATGTCGTGCACGATGCAGCCGGCCGCGAGCTGCTGCAGCGTCTTCGTGTCGTAGCCGACGAGGCGGCCGATCATGGTCGCCGTCACCGCCACGTCGAGCGAGTGGTGGTAGAGGTACGTGCTGTGCGTGCGCATCGAGCCGAGGCCCGTGAGCACCGCGCGGTCGAGCACCTCGCTCACCACCAGGTCGACGTTGCCCGTGAGCCGCTCGACCACCGCGTGGTCGTGGAACGCCTGCTGGAAGCGCCGGTCCTGGAGCGCGCCGCGGACCTCCTCCACGGAGACCGTCTTGAGCTTCTCGGTCTCGCGCATGGTCATCGCGAACGTGTCCTGGATGGCGGCGGTGGTCGCGAGCCGGGTCGCGTCGGACAGGCTGTCCTCGTACGGGATGTCCTTGGTGTCCTCGTCGTCGATCCAGACGGCGAAGTACCCGAGCTCCCGCAGCCGCTCGATGTAGTCCGGGGTCAGGATCTGTCCCGCCCCCAACAGCGTGTGCCCCTTGCGATTTCGAAGGCCTACGCCGAGGACCATGCCGGGCCACACGTCGTCGAGGGACCTGAGGATCATGGCCCTGCATCGGCCCCGGGGCCGGCGACCATGAGAGGCAAAAAATACGGGGTTCCCCTGATTGCCCCGGTTCGGTCTCTCCGCGATGATGGCGCGCCGATGGAGCACCCAAAGTGAACGAAATGAAAACGCCGCGCCCGCGCGTGCTCGTCATCGACGACGACGCGCTGCTGCGCGAAACGCTCCGCGCGCTCCTGGTGCCCGCCGGCTACGCCGTCGAGTCGGTGGAGAGCGGCGAGGAAGGCCTCCGCGCGTATCGCCGCACGCCGTACGACTGCGTGATCACCGACGCCGGCCTGCGCGGTGTCGGCGGCCTCGCGGTGGCCCGCGCCATCAAGGCCCTGGATCCCGCCGCCCACGTCGTGCTCCTCACGGGACACGCCGTGGAGCCGGAAGACCTCGAAGAGGCGGGGATCGACCGCATGCTCACCAAGCCCGCGCGCCGCGATGACATCCTGAGCGCCGTCCGAAGGAGCGAAGCGTGAACGACAGCATCCTCATCGTCGACGACAACGACGAGTATCGCGACACCCTCTGCCTGCAGCTCATGCGGCGCGGCTACCAGGCGCGGGCGGCGCGCAGCGGCGCCGAGGCGCTCGCGCGCGTCCGCGAGTCGGCGCCGGGGGTGGTGATCCTCGACATGCGTCTGGACGACATGAGCGGGCTCGACGTGCTCGCCGAGGTGCGGCGGCTCACGCCGGCGCCGGAGGTCATCATCGCCACCGCGTATCCCGAGGTCTCCTCCGCGGTGGGCGCGATGCGCCACAAGGCCGTCGACTATCTCTGCAAGCCGTTCTCGTTCGACGAGCTGGAGACGGTGCTGCGCCGGGTCGGCACGCGGCGCGAGGGCGAGGCGCCCGAGCCCGGGCTCGCCGCCGCCGAGGGCCCCGCGCCGGTCCGGATGGTCGGGGACTCCGCCGCCACGACCGAGACGCGCGCGCTCATCCGGCAGATCGCCGCCACCGGCGTGCGCGCGGCGCTGATCACCGGCGAGAGCGGCACCGGCAAGGACCTCGCCGCGCGGCTCTTCCACGCGAACAGCCGCCGCGCGCACGGGCCGTTCGTCGAGCTGAACTCCTCCGCCATCACGGAGACGCTCTTCGAGAGCGAGCTGTTCGGGCACGAGAAGGGCGCGTTCACCGGCGCGGTGCGTGCGCGCCGCGGCCTCGTGGAGCTCGCGGACGGCGGCACCCTGTTCCTCGACGAGGTCGGCGACCTCCCGCTGCCCTGCCAGGCGAAGCTCTTGCGCTTCCTCGAGGACCAGACGTTCATGCGGGTGGGGAGCGAGCGCAAGATGCAGGTGGACGTGCAGATCATCGCGGCCACCAACCGTGACCTGCGCACGATGGTCGAGCAGTGGGCGTTCCGCGCCGACCTCTACTTCCGGCTCAACGTCGTGCCCATCGTGATGCCGCCGCTGCGGTCGCGCCGCGAGGACGTGGCGCCGCTGCTGCGGCACTGGCTGGACGAGGCGAACGCGCGCTACGGCAAGTCGGTGCACGGCTTCGCGCCGGAGGCGGAGGCGGTGCTGCGCGCCTATCCGTGGCCGGGCAACGTGCGCGAGCTGCGCAACCTCGTCGAGCGCCTCGTCGTGCTCGCGCGCGGGCCGCGCATCCAGGCGGCCGACCTGCCGCCGGAGTACCTCGCGGTGGCGCCCCCGCCGCCGCCCCCGCCGTCGCGCGAGGCCGACGTCGCCGTCGCGGGCGACTCGCTGGAGGACTTCGAGCGCGCGCACATCCGCAAGGTGCTCGCGCGCGTCGACGGCAACAAGACGCGCGCCGCCGCGATCCTCGGCATCTCGCGCGCCACGCTCCGCATCAAGCTCGACGCCGCCGTCCGCACCGCCTAGGAAGCCCGTTCCGGGCGGCGCGGGCGGACGTTCCGCTCGCCGCCCCCGCGCCGCCGCCGCCGCCGCGAAACTCGCGGCGATTCCGCGACTCCCGCCCAGGCATCCGAATTGCTCTCCACTCGCGCGCGATGATGATCCGGCTCTTCGACGACGCGATCGACCGGTTGGCCCACGGACTTCAGTACACGAACCGCCGGCACGAGGTGCTCACCCGCAACGTGGCCAACCTCGAGACGCCGGGGTATCGCGCGCTCGACGTGACCTTCGACGACTACCTGAAGCCCGCGCGCGGCGGCGTCATCGAGGCCGGCGCGTCCGGCTTCGCGAGCCGCGCCCCCGGGGCGCCGGAGCTGCGCACGGTGTACGCCGCCGACGGCTCGCCGCGCCAGGACGGCAACGACGTGAGCCTCGACCGCCAGATGGCGCGCCTCGCCGAGAACACGCTGTTCAACCACACGCTCGTCCAGGTGCTCGCCGCACGGTTCGCCGCCGTGAAGCAGGCGATCGCCGGGCGCGTGTAACGGAGCCCCGCCGTGGACCTCTTCCGCGCCCTCTCGATCAGCGCCTCCGGCATGACCGCGCAGCGCACGCGCATGGAGGTCGTCACCGAGAACCTCGCCAACAGCGACAGCGCGGTGACGCCGACGGGCAAGCCGTACCAGCGCAAGCTCGTGCTCCTGCGCGCGGTGGAGGGCGTCGCCTTCCGCGACGCGCTCAAGGGCGCGGACGACCCCGAGGGCGGCGTGCGCGTCGGCGGGATCGTCGAAGCGAAGGACACGCCGCGCCGCACGCACCAGCCGGACCATCCGCACGCGAACGCCGAGGGCTTCGTGAACATGCCGAACATCAACCCGCTGCGCGAAATGCTCGACATGATGTCGAGCACGCGCGCGTACGAAGCGAACGCCACCGCGTTCCAGGCCACGAAGAGCATGGGCGCCAAGCTCCTCGAGCTCCTCCGCTAGCCGTGGCCGACCTCCGCATCGCGTCCGTCGCCACGCCCGCGCCCGCCGCCCTCGCCGCCGTCGCGCGCCCCGCCGTCGGGGGCGAGGCCGGCGAGGCGGGCGGCTCGTTCGGCGCCCTGCTGACCAGCGCGGTCGCGGACGTGAACGCGCGGCAGCTCGAGGCGCGGGATGCCGCGGTGGAGCTCGCCGCGGGCCGCTCCACCGACACCGCGCAGGCGCTGGTCGCGATCGAGAAGGCGAACGTGTCGTTCCAGTTCGCGATGCAGGTGCGCAACAAGCTCCTGGAGGCCTACCAGGAGATCATGCGGATGTCGGTGTGAGCGTGGCGCTGACCCGTGGCTGAGGCGCTCGACCGCATCCTCGGCGGCGGCCCGTCGCTGTGGACGCGCCTCGGGCGCGGCCCGCAGGTGCTGCTGATCGCGCTGGCCGCCCTCGCGCCCGCGGTGTTCTTCGGCGCGCAGTGGCTCAACGAAGGCCAGTACGTCGTGCTGTTCAACGCGCTGCCCGCGGAGGAGAGCGGCAGCGTCCTCACGCAGCTCAAGGCGTCCAAGACGCCGTACCGCGTCGGCCCCGGCGACCAGATCCTCGTGCCCGCGGACACGGTGAGCGAGACGCGGCTGCGGCTCGCCATGCAGGGCCTGCCGGTCGGCGGCGGCGTCGGCTTCGAGGTCTTCGACCGCCCGAGCCTCGGCGTGAGCGACTTCGCGCAGCGCCTGAACTACCAGCGCGCGCTCCAGGGCGAGCTCGCGCGGACGATCGGCCAGCTCCGCGAGGTCGCGCGCGCGCGCGTGCACCTCGTGCTGCCCCAGCCCGCGCTCTTCACGGACCGCGACCGGCCGGCGTCCGCGTCGGTCTTCGTCAAGCTCGCGGCCGGCGCGCAGCTCGGGCGCGAGCAGGTGAAGGGCATCGTCCACCTGGTCGCCTCGAGCGTGGAGGGCCTGAGCCCCGAGCGCGTCACGCTGGTCGACACCGCGGGCCGTGTGCTCGCGATGGGCGGTGAAGCGTCCACGAGCCCGCTGTCCGGCCGCCGGCTCGAGATCAAGACCTCGATCGAGGAGAGCCTCGAGCGCCGCGTGCAGACGCTGCTCGACTCGGCGCTCGGCGCCGGGCACGCCGTCACGCGCGTGGCCGCGCAGGTGAACTTCGACCAGATCGAGCGGACCGAGGAGAAGTTCGACCCGAACGCGGTGATGCGGCAGAAGTCGCGCTCCACCGAGAGCACGAAGGGACGCTCGAGCGCGCCGGGCAGCGCCCCCGCGACGCCGAGCCCGGATCCGGCGACCGCGCAGGCGAACGCCGCCGCGAGCGCGAACGTGTCGCAGAACGACGGCACGCGGGAGTCGGAGAGCGTCACCTACGAGGTCTCGCGCAGCGTCGCGAAGACCCTGACCGGCCCCGGCGAGATCCGCCGGCTCTCCGTCGCGGTCGTGCTGAACGCCCGACCCGCGCCCGGCGGCGACCCGAAGGCGCCGGCGACTCCGCGGACGCCCGAGGAGATCGAGAAGATCCGCCAGATCGTCATGACCGCGGTCGGCTTCAGCGAGCCGCGCGGCGACTCGGTGACGGTCGCCGAGATGGCGTTCGACACCTCCGCCCTCGATCGCGAGCGCGCGCTGCTCGACCAGCCGGCCCCGCCCGCGCCGGCCCCGCGCGCGGTCCCGGGCGGCATGACGGCGATCGTCGCGGCCGCCGTCGGCTCGGTGCTCGCGCTCGCGGTGATCGGCTGGCTGATCCTGCGCGCGCGTTCCCGCACCCGCGCGCGCGCGGAAGTCGCGTTGAGCCTCGACGCGGTCCCCGACGTCGTGATGACGCGCCCGGCGGTGGGCGCCGCGGCCTACGCCGGCGCCGTCGCCGCCCCGGCGCGCCCGCCGCGTCAGCCGCAGCCGATCGTCCCGGACGACCTGATGCAGCTCACGCGCGAGCGCGAGGACATCCGCGAGAAGGCGTTCTCGATGGCGAGCAGCGAACCCGACGCGACGGCGCAGCTCCTGCGCGCCTGGCTCGTCAAGAAAAAGCACCCCGCGGCGTAACCGGAGACCGGCATGGCACAGACCGAAACGATCGAAGTGTTCACGGGCGCCCGCAAGGCGGCGATCTTCCTCGCCGCCATGGGCGCGGACGTCTCGGCCAAGGTCTTCAAGAGCCTCGACGACGCCGAGATCGAGACGCTGTCGGCGGAGATCAGCCGGCTGCCCACGGTGGACGAGCAGGTCACCTCCGGCGTGCTCCGTGAGTTCATGGAGATGGCGCTCACCAAGCAGTACATCACCACGGGCGGCCTGAACTACGCGCTCGAGATCCTCGAGAAGGCGCTCGGCAAGAACCGCGCGGTGGAGGTGGTGGGGCGCATCCAGGCGTCGGTGCAGCCCGCGCGCTTCTCGGCGGTCAAGCGCGCCGACCCGAACCAGCTCGCGAGCATCCTGCGCCGCGAGCATCCGCAGACGGTCGCGCTCATCCTCGCCAACCTCGAGCCCGAGCCCGGCGCCGCGATCCTCGAAGTGCTGCCCGACGAGGTCCGCGCGGAGGTCATCGTGCGGATGGCGACGATCGACAAGACCAGCCCCGAGGTGATCCGCCAGATCGAGCAGGTCCTCGAGAAGCAGGTGTCGGCGGGCTTCGCCTCCGGCGTGACCTACGGCGAAGGCACGAAGACCGTGGCCGAAGTGTTGAACCGCGTCGATCCGACCACGCAGAAGAGCATCCTCGAGCGCCTCGACGAGCATTCGCCGAGCCTCGCCGAGCAGATCCGCGGGCTCATGTTCACGTTCGAGGACCTCGTCCACGTCGACGGCCGCGGCCTCCAGCGGCTCATCACGGACATCGAGCAGAAGGACCTCGTGCTGGCGCTCAAGGCGGCCGGCGAGCAGGTCGCGCAGAAGATCTTCAAGAACATGTCCGAGCGCACGGCGTCGATCGTGCGCCAGGAGATGGAGTTCCTCGGGCCCGTGCGCCTCAAGGAGGTCGAGGAGGCGCAGCGCCGGATCGTCGGCGTCGCGCGCAAGCTGCGCGAGTCCGGCGAGATCATCGTGGTCGGTCAGGAAGGAGGGGACCAGGTTGTCGGCTGACGGCCTGGTCCGCGCCGCCCGCTTCACGGCCTTCGCGTCGGCGCCCGCGCCCGCGTACGCGTCGCCGTCGCGGCCGGCCGTGCTGGAAGCGCTCGACCTCGCGCGCGAGCGCGCGCGGCGG
>Ga0194121_10009093_pt1 | contig 12384 bp, 12 predicted proteins | sample TA2MahCa50mmetaG_FD_148609 | JGI IMG/M metagenome (GOLD analysis project Ga0194121, IMG submission 148609) | Freshwater microbial communities from Lake Tanganyika, Tanzania - TA2015020 Mahale Deep Cast 50m | ecosystem: Environmental > Aquatic > Freshwater > Lake | place: Tanzania: Lake...
GCGGCACGCCGCCTGCGCAAGTGGCCGGTCGCGCTCGTGCACGGCGACCTGCGCTGCGCGAACGCGGTCGTCGCGGAGCGTGGCGTCGTCCTCGCGCGGTGGGGGAGCGCGCACCTCGGCTGCGCGCTGCTCGACGTCGTGCGGCTCGTCGCGGACGTGGTCGAGCGCGACGACGCCGTCCGCGGGATCGGCCTCTCGCGCCTGTACGCGGAGCGCCTGGACGCCGTGCTGCCGACCGAGGTCCTGCGCGGCGCGGAGAAGCTCGAGCGGCTGATGCGCGCGCACCTCGCCACGCCGCGTCCAGGGATCGCCGCGGGGGCGCAGGGCCGGTAGAATGGGGATGCCGAGCAGGTCAGATGGTCGCGGCGCCGCGAGGCGCTGAGGAAAGTCCGGCCTCCAGAGGGCATCGCTAGCGGGTAACACCCGCCCGCCGCGAGGCGAGGACGAGCGCCACAGTGACGAACCGCCGCAAGGCGGGTGAAACGCGGCAAGCTCTAGCGGAGAGCAAGACCGAATAGGGGGACCATGGCGTGGCCCGCGCCGTCCCCGGGTCGGTCGCAAGAGGTGGAGGGCGACCTCCATCCGAGAGGGATGACCATCCCCCGCGAGGGGACAGAAGCCGGCTTATCGACCTGACTCGGCATCCCTCGCGCGCGGGCGTCGCGGCGCCCGCGCTCGGCGGCATCACGAGCGGGCTCACGCAGATCGCGGCGCTCGCCTCGGCCGGGGTCACCGGGCGCCCGGACGAGCTGCGCGGCCAGGTCATCTCCGCGTCCGTCGTGCTGCGGCAGGGCCGCGGCGCGTCCGACGGGCTCCGGGAGGAGCTCGTCCAGACGGCGCGGCGCGAGCTCGGACCGCTCGCGGTCATCGGCGAGGTGAACTTCGTCGATATGCTGCCGAAGACGCGGAGCGGCAAGATCGTGCGCGCGTGCTGAAGGCAGTGATCCTCGGCCGCGACCCCGGCGACCTCTCGACGATCGAGGACGAGGGCTCCGTCGAGGAGGCCCGCGAGGCCTGGGAGGCGCTGCGCGGTGCGGTCACCGCGGGCACGACGACATGAAGGAGGCGGCGATGGCGTCGGAGACCGGGGGCAAGGCGCTCGAAGCGCTCACGTTCGACGAGCGGCGGTTCCCGCCGCCGGCGGAGTTCAAGGCGAAGGCGAACTGGAAGGACGAGAGCGTCTACGCCGAGGCCGAGCGCGACCTCGAGGGCTTCTGGGCCGGGCACGCCGAGGGGTTCACGTGGTCGAAGAAGTGGGAGAGGGTCCTCGACTGGCGGGTCCCGTGCGCGAAGTGGTTCGTCGGCGGACGGACGAACATCTCGGAGAACTGCCTCGACCGCCACGTGAAGGCCGGTCTCGGCAGCAAGACGGCGTACCACTGGGAGGGCGAGCCGGGCGACACGCGCACGGTGTCGTACGCCGACCTCCTCGCCGAGACGCAGCGCTGCGCGAACGCGCTGCGCGAGCTCGGCGTGCGCACCGGCGACCGCGTCGCGATCTACATGCCGATGGTCCCGGAGCTGCCCGTCGCGATGCTCGCGTGCGCGCGCATCGGCGCGCCGTTCACCGTCGTGTTCGGGGGATTCTCCGCGGAGGCGCTCGCCGGGCGCATCAACGACTCGGGCGCGAAGCTCGTCATCACCGCGGACGGCGGCTACCGCAAGGGCAACATCGTCCAGCTGAAGAAGAACACCGACGACGCCATCGCGCAGACGACGACGGTGGAGAAGGTGCTCGTCTACCGGCGAACGAAGCACGATGTGCCGTGGACGAGCGGGCGCGACGTGTGGTGGCACGACATCATCCCGAAGCAGAAGGCCGAATGCCCGGCGGAGCAGCTCGACAGCGAGCACATGCTCTACCTGCTGTACACGTCGGGCACGACGGCGAAGCCGAAGGGCATCGTCCACACGACGGCCGGCTACATGGTCGGCACGGCCACGACGCACAAGTACATCTTCGACATCAAGCCCGACGACGTGTACTGGTGCGCCGCCGACATCGGCTGGGTGACGGGCCACTCGTACATCGTGTTCGGCCCGCTCGCGAACGCGACGACGAGCGTGATGTACGAAGGCACGCCGGACTTCCCGGACAAGGACCGCTGGTGGTCGATCGTCGAGAGGTACAGGGTCTCGATCCTCTACTGCGCACCGACGGCGATCCGCACGTTCATGAAGTGGGGTCCGCAATACCCCCACATGCACGACATGCGCTCGCTGCGGCTCCTCGGCAGCGTCGGCGAGCCGATCAACCCCGAGGCGTGGATCTGGTACCACGAGACGATCGGCGGCGGCCGCTGCCCGATCGTCGACACGTGGTGGATGACGGAGACGGGGATGATCCTCATCAGCCCGCTGCCTGGCATCACGACGACGAAGCCGGGCAGCGCGACGTTCCCGTTCCCCGGCGTCCGGGCGGACGTCGTCGACGACGAGGGAAAGAGCGTGCCTTTCGGCGGCGCGGGCTACCTCGTCATCACGAGCCCGTGGCCCGCGATGCTGCGCGGGATCTACGGCGACGACCAGCGCTACCGCGAGACGTACTGGTCGCGCTTCCCCGGCCGCTACTTCGCGGGCGACGGCGCGAAGCGCGACCAGGGCGGCTACCTCTGGCTGCTCGGCCGCGTCGACGACGTCATGAAGATCTCGGGCCATCGCATCTCGACGACCGAGGTGGAATCCGCGCTCGTCTCGCACCCGAAGGTCGCCGAGGCCGCGGTGATCGGCCGCGAGGACCCCATCACCGGCCAGGCGATCTTCGCCTTCGTCTCGCTGCGCAGCGGCAACGAGGAGAGCGAGGAGCTGTCGAAGGAGCTGCGCGAGCACGTCGTGAAGGGCATCGGATCCATCGCGCGGCCCAAGACGATCATGTTCACGCCGGAGCTGCCGAAGACCCGCTCCGGCAAGATCATGCGCCGGCTCCTGCGCGACATCGCGCAGGAGCGGCCCCTCGGTGACGTCACCACGCTCGCCGACGCGTCGGTCGTGGAGCAGATCCGCACCGCCAGCGCGGCAGGGAAGGAGGACTGAAGAGGAGGGAGAGAGGGGCACCACCCGGTCCGCGTTGGTGCCGACAGGCAGAAGGCGGGGGCATGGCAGCTCGAGCCACCGGCGTACCTGCGGATCGCGACAGCCGGCTTCGCGCCTGCTGGCGGGAGAGCCTGCGCATGATCGCGACCCTGTTCGTCATCTGGCTCCTCGCCGGCTACGCGCATCCGCCGTTCGCGAAGGCGCTCGGCGAGATCCGCATCCTCACGGGCTTCCCGCTCGGCTACTACCTCGCGAGCCAGCTCTCGCTCGCGATCTTCGTCGGGCCGATCCTCTTCTGCGCGCGGTGGGCGAACAACGCCCTCGGCCCGAAGTAGGGCTTCCATGAGGAAGACACCCGAACGGCGGACGCCGACCCACGAGCGTGGCATCCATCCGAAAGGCTGACGTCGCCGCGTTCTCCCGCCGCCTCCAGCGCCTATAAGGGCTCTTCCTCGTCGGCCTCGTCGCGTTCATCGGGCTCATGCTCCTGCTCGAGAGCCTCGGGCTGCCGCGCGTGCGCCCCGGCGCGGACTGGATGAGCGCCGCGTCGTTCATCTCGATGGCCGGCACGATCTGGCTCCTCGGCTACGACGGCCTCGCCTACGTCATGGGCTGGACCGGCGGCTACGCGCTCCTCGCGCTCTCCTTCGCGCCGACCTGCGCAAGTTCGGTCAGCTCGCCATCCCGGACTTCGTCGCGACCCGCTTCGCCGGGCACGCGAAGGCCGCGCGCGTCACCGGAGCCGTCTGCGCGATCGTCGTCTCCTTCACGTACGTCACGGCCCAGGTGACGGGCGTCGGCATCATCACGTCGCGGCTCGTCGGGGTCTCGTACGAGGTCGGCGTCTTCGTCGGCCTCTCAGGCGTGCTGCTGTGCTCGCTGCCCGGCGGCATGAAGTCGATCACGTGACCCAGGCCGCGCAGTACATCCTCCACATCGTCGGAGGTGTGGCGGGAGGTCCGATCGCGGACGCGGTCCGCCAGGTCATCTGGACCGGAGCGCTCGTCGCCCTGCTCGCGGGGCTGCGCGCCATCGATCCGCTCGGCGCGATCACCGTCGCGATCTCGCGACCGGCGCGGGCTCCGGCGGCGGATCCCGTTCCCGCGCGCCCGCCGCGCGCTGCCGCGCGCCCTCGGATGGGTCGCGGTCGCGCTCGCGGCGTTCATCATCCTCATGCTCGGCTGAGCGGTATCGTCGGCCGCGTCGTGCGCGCCGAGGTCGCGTCCCCGGTGGAGGTCCCGCCAGCGCCGGCGAGCGCGCGCGAGGCGGTGACCGACACGTACCACGGCGAGACCGTCGCCGACCCGTACCGGTGGCTCGAGGACAGCGCGAGCGAGCGCGTCCGCGCATGGACCGCGGCGCAGAACGCGCGGACACGCTCGGTCCTCGACCGCGTCCCGCAGCGCGCGCGCTGCGCCGCGCGCCTGCGCGAGCTGCTCTCGGTCGGGATCATGGACACGCCCCGGCCGGTCGGAGGCAGGCTGTTCCACCTCCGCCGCGAGGGTGCGCAGCGGCAGGCCGTGCTCTACGTGCGCGACGGCCTCGCCGGCGCCGACCGCGCGCTCGTCGACCCGAACGCGCTCGACCCGTCGGGCCTGACGACGATCGACTGGTGGTACCCGTCGCCGGACGCGTCGCTCGTCGCGTACGGCCTGTCGCGCGGGGGCACCGAGATGTCGACGCTGCACGTCATCGAGGTCGCGACCGGCGGCGTGCGCGAGGAGCGCATCCCGCACACGCAGCGCGCGACGGTCGCGTGGTCCGGCGCCGGCTTCTTCTACACGGCGCACCCGGCGCCCGGCACCGTCGCACCCGGTGACGAGCACTACTTCACGCGCGTCCGCCACCACCGCCTCGGCACGGACCCGGCCGCGGACGAGGTCGTGTTCGGGGAGGGCCGGCCGAAGGAGGACATGATCGGCGTCAGCGCGTCGCCCGACGGACGCTGGGTCGCGCTCACGTGCGCCCACGGCTGGCGCCGGAACGACGTGTACCTCCTCGACGCGCGCGACGGCTCGCGCCGCATCCGCACCGTCATCGAGGGCCAGGACGCGCTCACGGGCGTCTCGCTGGCGAACGACCGGCTCTGGATCGTGACGAACCTCGGGGCGCCCCGGTACCGCGTCGCGGAAGCCTCGTTCGAGGCCCCGTCGGAGTGGCGCGAGGTCGTGCCGGAGGGCGAGCACCCCATCGAGGGCTTCGCGCACACGCGCGACCGCCTCGTCCTGCACACGCTCGAGCACGCCGTCTCGCGCCTGGCCGTCTGGACGGCGGACGGACGCCGCGAGCGGGACGTCGAGCTCCCCGGCATCGGCTCGGTCGACGCGAGCCCGTACCAGACCGGGCTCCGCGCCGACCGCGAGGGGGAGGCCTTCGTCTTCCAGTGGCACTCGTTCACCGAGCCTGCGGTGGCGCACGCCGTCGACGCGCGGACCGGGGAGCGCACCGCGGTGGCGCGGCTGCCGCGTCCGCGCGGGATACCCGACGTCGTCGTCGAGCGGACGCGCTACCGCTCGATGGACGGCACCGAGGTGCCGATGTTCCTCGTCCACCGCCGCGGCGTCCGCCCGGCCGGCGACGTGCCGACGGTGCTGAGCGGGTACGGCGGGTTCAACGTCGCGCGCACGCCGATGTACTCGGCGGCGATGGTGCTCTGGGCCGAGGAGGGCGGGCTGTTCGCGGTCGCGAACCTGCGGGGCGGGGCCGAATACGGCGAGGACTGGCACCGCGCGGGGATGCTCGCGAACAAGCAGAACGTGTTCGACGACCTGCACGGCGCGGCCGAGCAGCTCTTCGCGAGCGGCTGGACGCGGCCGGCGCGCCTCGCGATCTGGGGCGGCTCGAACGGCGGCCTGCTCGTCGGGGCGGCGATGACGCAGCGGCCGGAGCTGTACGGCGCCGTCGTGTGCGCCGTGCCCCTGCTCGACATGCTGCGCTACCAGCGCCTGCTCATCGCGCGCTACTGGATCGCCGAGTACGGCTCCTCGGAGGACCCCGAGCAGTACCGCTGGCTACGCGCGTACTCGCCGTACCACAACGTCCGGCCGGGCGGCCGCTACCCGCCGATCCTCCTCACGACCGCCGAGGGCGACAGCCGCGTGGACCCGATGCACGCGCGGAAGATGGCCGCGCTGCTGCAGTCCGAGACGGACACGATCGCGCTCCTGCGCGTCGACGCCGACGCCGGCCACGGCATCGGCAAGCCGCTCGACAAGCAGGTCGACGACGTCGCCGACTGGACGGCGTTCGTCGCGTGGATGCTCGGGGACCAGCGGATAGAGTTGGAGGGGTGAACATCCTCCGGCGCCTGCGCGAGGAGGCGAAGAAGTTCGACTGCAGCGTCTGCGGGACGAACCACACGCGCTCCGACATCCGCGTCCTCGGCAAGCTCGACTCCGCGTGGATCGTCCGCGTGACGTGCTCCACGTGCTCGACCGCCTTCAAGCTCCTCGTCGTCGTCGAGGAGCAGCAGGCGCAGACGTCGCCCGTGCGCGAGGAGCGCCCGCGCGCCAGCCGCCGGCCGCCGGTCACCGCCGACGACGTCCTCGACGCCCACGAGGCGCTCCGCGAGTTCCAGGGCGACCTGAACGCGCTGTTCAAGCGCCCGGTGGCGGCCGCCACCGCGGCTCGCGGAACGCGCCGGGCCTAGCCCGGTGGCCAAGCAGAACGCGGTCGTCACCGGCTACGGCTTCTACGCGCCCCCGCGGGTCGTCACGAACCTCGACCTCGTGAAGATGGGCGTCGACACCTCGGACGAGTGGATCACCACCCGCACGGGCATCAAGGAGCGCCGCTTCGCGGCCGAGAACGAGACGACGTCGACGATGGCTTCGCGCGCCGCGCGCATCGCCCTCGAGCGGGCGAAGCTGCGGCCCCAGGACGTGGACCTCATCGTCCTCGGGACGTGCTCCCCCGACTACCTGTTCCCCGCCACGGCCTGCCTCGTGCAGGACGCGCTCGGCGCGGAGCGCGCGGGCGCGTTCGACGTCGAGGCGGCCTGCACGTCGTTCGTGTCCGCGCTCGCGATCGCGAACGGGATGATCCTCGCGGGGAGCGCGCGCAACGCCGTGGTCATCGGCGCCGAGTGCCTCTCGCGGCTCCTCGACCTGAAGGACCGCACGACGTGCGTCCTCTTCGGCGACGGTGCCGGCGCCGTCGTCCTCGAGGCGTCGAACGCCTCGGTCGGCGTCGAGTCGGCGATCCTCCACGCCGACGGCTCGAAGGGCGACCTCCTGTGGGTGGAGGGCGGCGGCTCGCGCGTCCCCGCGACGAACGAGACCGTGGCCCAGGGCAAGCACTTCATCCGCATGCAGGGCGGCGACGTCTTCAAGCTCGCGGTGAAGTCCATGGCCGACGCCGCCGAGGAGGCGCTCGCGGAGGCCGGCGTCACCGCCGACGACATCGACATCATGATCCCGCACCAGGCGAACACGCGGATCATCGACGCGGTGGTGAAGCGCCTCCGGTTCCCGGAGGAGAAGGTCTTCGTGAACATCCAGAAGTACGGCAACACCTCGGCGGCATCGATCCCGATCGCGATCGCCGAGGCGGCGGAGGCCGGGCGCCTGCGCAAGGGCGACCGGGTGCTCCTCGTGGCGTTCGGCGGGGGATTCACCTGGGGGGCGTCGGTGCTGGAGTGGTGGGGCGTCCCGATCCCCGACCGCCGCGAGAAGACGGTCGTCGAGCGCGCGGCGCGCGCGGTCGAAGACCTCGTGGACAAGGTTCGGCTGCCCACCTAGCAGGCCCGCGTCGCCGGCGGCTAGGCGCAGCGGCCCTCCCTGAGATCGCCCGGCCTTCCCCCTTGACAACCGCCCTGCGTGGGTGAGAATGCAGCCTGCGTGGTGACTAGTGGTGGACGGTGGGGAATCGTCCCCCAGAAAGCGATGGGTAGTTGGAAAGGCACTTTGCCGGCGAATTCGCCCACAGCCTGGACGAGAAGGGTCGGCTCGCGATCCCAGCCAAGTTCCGGGGCCGCTTCAAGGAAGGAGCGGTCGTGACGCGTTGGATGGGGGAGTGCCTCGCCATCTTCCCGGCGTCCGAGTGGGACGCGATCAACGCGGAGGTGAACAAGCGCCCACGCACGGACCCCACGGTGCAGCGGTTCATCCACTTCGTCCTGGGGGGCGCGCATGAAGCGGAGCCGGACACCCAGGGGCGGGTCGTCGTCCCGGCGCACCTCCGGCAGTACGCCGGGCTCCAGGGCGACGCCGTCGTCATCGGCGCGGCGCAGCACCTCGAGGTCTGGGAGCCGGCCCGCTGGCAGCGCCGCCTCTCCGAGATCCAGCCGTCCATCGCCGACGACCTCGCCGGGCTCGGGATCTAGGGCGCATGAGCCAGTCCTTCTCCAGGCCGTCGTCTCATTCGCGGATCCCCGTCCCGGCGGGCGGTACCTGGATGGCACGGTGGGCGCGGGTGGTCACGCCGCCGCCATCCTCGAGCGGAGCGCCCCGGACGGGGTCCTACTCGGCCTCGACGTCGATCCTGCGGCCCTCGAGGTCGCGCGACGGGAGCTGGCGCGTTTCGGCGGACGGGCAGTCCTCGTGCGCGCCAACTTCGCGGTTTGCGATGCCGTGGCTCGCGAGCGTTCGCTCGCGCCGGTCGACGCCGTCATCCTCGATCTCGGGCTCTCGTCGATCCAGCTCGCCGACGAGCGGCGGGGCTTCAGCTTCCGAAGCACGGGGCCGCTCGACATGAGGGCCGGCCCGGACCTCACCGTGACCGCCGCCGACATCGTGAACGGCAGCGAGCAGCGCGAGCTGCGCCGCATCTTCGCCGAGTACGGCGAGGAGCCCGAGGCCGCGCGGGTGGCGGCCGCCATCGCGCGCCGCAGGGCGACCCGCCCGTTCGAGACGGCCGACGACCTCGGCCGGTTCGTCGCGGGCGTCAAGACGAAGCGTCCGCGGGGCGCCGACCCCGCCACGCGCGTGTTCCAGGCGATCAGGATCGCCGTGAACGACGAGCTGGGGAACATCGAGCGCGGCCTCCGCGCTGCGCTCGAGGTCCTCCGGCCGGGCGGACGGCTCATCGCCATCTCGTTCCACTCGCTCGAGGACCGCGTCGTGAAGCGATTCATGGCGCGCGAATCGCGCGACTGCATCTGTCCTCCCCACCTCCCCACCTGCGTCTGCGGGCATCGCGCGGGTCTGCGTCTCGCTGTCCGGCGTCCGGTCATGCCGGATGCGGCGGAGGTCGAGCGCAACCCGCGCGCCCGCAGCGCAGTCCTTCGCGTCGCCCAGAAGCTCGAGGCCGCGTGATCTCACTCGCCCTGACCGGCCGGCGCCGGAGCGTCCGAGTCCCCGCCGCGAGGCGCCACGGCGCCTACCGGCGGCCGGCCGCGCGTCACACGCGCGGCGCGCAGCGCACCGCGACGTGGGAGCTGGGGTCCTTCCTCGGCGCCGCCGCGGCGATCACCGCCGCCTTCGTCCTCGCCCTCGCGTACCTCGCCGGCTCCACGGGCGTCGCGACCGCCGGCTACGAGGCGCAGCGCCTCCAGGCGACGCGCGACGAGCTGCGCCGCCAGAACGCGCTCCTCGAGCTCGAGGTCGCGAAGCTCGACTCGCCGGCGCGCATCGAGGCCGAGGCGAAGCGCCTCGGGCTCGTCCGCGTCCCGTTCATCCCGGTCGTCCAGGCCGCGCCCCTGTCCGCGAGGCGGTAGGTGCTGCGCTCGTACAGGCGTCGCTCGCTCGCTCATGGCCTCAAGCGGCCGCGAGCCTCGCTCGCTCGCCTGTAGCGATGGCGGGTATCTCCTCCGCCCGCCTCCGCGCCGTCTTCGTCGTCTTCGCGGCGCTCTCGATCGTCCTCTCCGGGCGCGTCGCGTACTGGCAGACGGTCGCGCGCGCCGATCTGCTCGACCGCGCGCGCGGCCAGGTCCTGACCGATGAGGTCATCCCGGCGCAGCGCGGCACGATCCGCGACCGGAGCGGCAACATCCTCGCGGCGACCGTCGAGCTCCGCTCGCTGTACGCGATCCCGGCGCGCATCAAGGACAAGCCGGCCGTGGCGCGGTCGCTCGGCGTCCTCCTCGGCCGGGACAGCGGCCCCATCCTCGAGCGGCTGTCGGCGCGGTCGGACTGGGTCTGGATCCAGCGCCGCCTCCCCGAGACGGCCGCCGCGGCGATCGCGAAGCTGAAGGTCGACGGGCTCGGTTTCCTGAAGGAGCCGAAGCGGCTCTACCCGAACGAGGACCTCGCCGCCCACGCCCTCGGGTTCGTGAACGACGACGGGAAGGGCCAGGGCGGCGTCGAGGGTTGGTACGACGGGATCCTGCGCGGGCTGCCAGGCAAGCTCGTCGTCGAGCGCGATCCCGCCGACCGCACGATCGCGCTCGGCCTGCGCGAGGCGGTGCCCGCGCGCCACGGCGCCGACGTGACCCTCACCATCGACCTCGTCGTCCAGACCGCGGCGGAGCGCGAGCTGCGCGCGACGCTCGAGCGCGAGAAGGCGACGAGCGGGGCGATCGTCGTGCTCGATCCGCGCGACGGCGCCATCCGGGCGATGGCCTCGTACCCGACCTTCCACCCGGCCGCTGTCGCCGTCGCCGACCCCGCGGCGATGCGCGACCGCGTCATCGGCTGGCCCTACGAGCCCGGCTCGGTGATGAAGGCGATGACGATCGCCGCGGGCATCGACCACGGGGTCGTCGCGCCGGGCACCTGGTACGACGACCGCGGGTACGCCGACATCGGCGGCCGCCGGCTCTTCAACGCTCTCGGCCGCGCCTGGGGCCCGACGAACATGACGCAGGTCCTCGAGCGGTCGGCGAACGCCGGCGCGGTGTTCGTCGGCTCCAGGCTCGGCGGGCAGCGCCTCGCGGAGTCCATCCGCGCGTTCGGGTTCGGCTCGCGGACGGGCGTGGACCTCATGGGCGAGGCGGGCGGCATCGTGCGCCCGCTCGCCGAGTGGTATCCGGTCGACGTCGGCACGGCGTCGTTCGGGCAGGGCCTCACGGCGACGCCGCTCCAGGTCGCCGCGGCGTACGCGGCGATCGCGAACGGCGGCGTCCTCCATCGGCCGTACGTGGTCGCGGGCTGGCGCGATGCGGACGGGGAGCACCGCACCGCGCCGTCGGCGGTACGTGCGGTGATCTCGCCGACGACCGCGGCGACGCTCCGCGACATGCTCGTCTCCACGGTCGACAACGGCCTCGCGCAGGCGGCGAAGGTCCCGGGCTTCAGCGTCGGCGGCAAGACCGGCACCGCGCAGATCCCCTCACCGGACGGCCGCTACGTCGACGACGAGTACATCAGCACGTTCGCCGGGTTCTTCCCCGCGGTCGACCCGACGTTCGTCGCCGTCGTCACGCTCGAGCGGCCGAACTCGCGGCTGCTCGGGACGGTCGCCGCGATGTCGACGTTCCGCGCGGCGGCGCAGGACACGCTCCGTTACGCGCGGACACAGCCCGACCGCAAGTAAAGTCCTCCTCGGATGTTCACCCTCGGCCGGCTGCTCGCCGCCACGGGCGGGCGGATCGTTCGCGGGTCGGCCGCCGCCGACGTCACGTTCGCGGGCGGCGCGTTCGACTCGCGCATCCTCGGGCCGGGCACGCTCTTCTTCGCGCTGAGGGATGCCCGCGACGGTCACGACTTCGTCGCCGACGCGCTGCGCCGCGGCGCGCTCGGCGCGGTGGTCGAGCGCGTGCCGCCAGCCCTCCCCGACGCCGCGCTCCTCGTCGAGGTCACCTCGGTGCCGCGCGCGCTGCGGCGCCTCGCCGAGGCGCTGCGCGACGACCATCCCATCCCCGCCGTCGGGATCACGGGCAACGTCGGCAAGACGACCGCGAAGCAGGCGACGGTCGCGACGCTCGGCGCGCGCTGCCGCGTGCTGGCGTCGGCCTCGTCGTTCAACAACGAGATCGGCGTCCCCCTCACGTGGCTCGACGTCGAGCCGAGCCACGACGCCGCGGTCGTCGAGCTCGGCTTCTACGTCCCCGGCGAGATCGCCGACCTGTGCGCGCTCGTGCGTCCGCGCGTGGGGATCATCACGCGCATCCCCGACCGGCCCGCGCACTTCTCGCGCACGCCGAGCGTCGAGGGGATCGCGAGCGGGAAGGCCGAGCTCATCGAGGCGCTCCCGCCGGACGGCGTCGCGATCCTGAACGGCGACGACCCGCGCGTCCGCGCGCTCGCGCCCCGGACCCGCGCGCGCGTCGTCCTGTACGGCGAGTCCCCCGACAGCGAGCTGCGCGCCGCCGACGTGCGCGACGAGGGCCTGGGCGGCGTGGCCTTCACCGTCCGCTACGAGGGCGCGTCGGCCGAAGCGCGCATGCCGATGCCCGGCAGGCACCTCGTGAGCGCCGGGCTGCCGGCGATCGGCGCGGCGGTCGCGCTCGGGGTCCCGCTCGAGGAGGCCGCC
>Ga0194121_10009096_pt1 | contig 12382 bp, 8 predicted proteins | sample TA2MahCa50mmetaG_FD_148609 | JGI IMG/M metagenome (GOLD analysis project Ga0194121, IMG submission 148609) | Freshwater microbial communities from Lake Tanganyika, Tanzania - TA2015020 Mahale Deep Cast 50m | ecosystem: Environmental > Aquatic > Freshwater > Lake | place: Tanzania: Lake...
GCACCCGAGCATTCAGAATAGGCGACGATTCGCGGACCACGAACCAGCGGTATCGATCGAGACTCATGCTCTGGCACAGGCACATTGCTCTGATGTTGCTTGCAGGTGCTGTTCCGGCTGTGGCATTAGCATTCCCTTGGCTGATGTCGAACCTGCCGGGGCTCGGCGTGGCGGTCAGCTTGTTCTTCTCCCAGCTTTGCCACCAGGACCCAGCCCGTTCATTTGCGTTCGCTGGAATCGCGTTGCCGGTCTGTGCCCGATGCCTGGCCTTGTATATCGGTGGCTTCCTTGGAATGGCAGGATATCCACTGTTTGCCCACCAATTGCGGCGATCTCAAACGCTGAAATGGCTTCTCGCCGTCTCCTTCGTGCTGATGCTGCTGGACGCGGGACTCGACCGAACAGGGATTTGGCGCAATACGTTTCTCTCCCGCTCGGCAAGTGGAGCCCTGTTCGGCACGATGTGTGGCGTGCTTGTTTCCGTCGCAATTCAGCAACGTCAATGGCAGGGCTCGCCGTTTGAAGCTGAGGGTAGGCGCCTGCACGATCGTTCAGATCGTCGCACGCCCTGAACTTCCCGCGAGGCGGGATAACTCTGCTCGGACCCGAGCCAGGAACCCTGATTGCCTGGCCCGTTGCACGGTCTACTGGGAGTGTTAGTTTTCACCATGGAACAAGCAGGGCCGTTCGAAAGGCTGCGAGGACTGGATAACCAAGCGTTGACCTTACGCTTGTTTGAGAACATCAATTCGTTCCATGCGGTCCCCCGTCTTCGCCAAAAACTCGCAAAGATTGCCTTCGCCGAGTTCGAGTCTCAGGTGCCGCACGCCATGGAACGGGATGTGGCCTACTTGCTTTCAGGACTGAACCTGATGCTCGGGTTGGCGCTAAGTACGCGCGACCACCCGGGTTTGGCGCGTGAACTCGGCGAGTTTCTGAGGCGTTGTGACTCCAACGGTCTGTCGATTCACCATTTCCTCACGCGGTCGGCGAAGGATTGGGCCGATATTCGCCCAAAGTACCAGGAATCGAGCCGGGCTGAGCTAGGCCGGGAACTCACCAAGTGCTTTCCGGCCCTGGAAGTCGAAACAGCAGACCTTTGCGCCGGTTATCTGCTGGCCAAGGCGCTCGCCCGACTGGTGCCACCGTTTTCGTTTCACGATGAGTCGCACAGCCGGTCTGTGATGGCGCTGCGGGCCCAACCCGATCTGTCGTGGAACCTCTGTGCCGGACCCGCTGACGCCCTGGCGACAGTCGAGACTCACTTCCCCGAAATCGCCTGGCGGAAAGGTTGTCGGTCGCGGAGTCTGTCGCTTGTCGGAGTGCGATTGCTCTCGCAGTTCTCGCCGAAGACCGCCTCCGTCCTCAAGCAGGCTTTGGGCCAGCTCGATCACATCTCGACAAGTTTGGTCCAGAATCGGCGCCGCACCCTTCACACGGCGTTTTTTTCGGAAATGGACGCAAGCCTGTTCAAGTTCAACTTGCATCACCATGCAACGCTGGCAGGGACGCTCTGCGATCTGTTCGCGCTGGATCTCGAAACCTTTCGTTCCGGATACCCAGGCCTGAGCGGCTTTGTCGAGGAAGAAATGCGGCAGGAAACGAACCGCTGAACCTGGGCGAGTCACAGGTGCAGACCCTCGTCGACATTCGGCCTGCGCTGGCGGCCACGCTGTTGGAAGGCTATTCCGCGCCGACCCAGCGAGTGACCCGCGCGCCAGCAAGAGCTGCAGTCGCCAGCAGCCAGTCAGGGAACCAGGGCGGAACCCGGCTGACAGTTGCATCCGTTCAGAGCCCCTCTCGCTGTTTGTGCTAAGATCCGATCGCTGGGTTCGCCGCTGTGCCTTTGGATTGGCTGAACCAGGAAACCACTTATAGGAAAGTCGCCGTGATGATGACACAAGGAAAGCTCAAGCGGCTTAATGCCGTGGCTGGAAAGACGGGCGTGATTTCGGCAGCAGCCATGGACCAACGCGGCTCGCTCCGAAAATCGATCGCCAAAGAAAAGGGCATCGACCAAAACGCAGTCACCCCCGAAATGATGTCCGAATTCAAAGTAGCCGTTTCCAGGATTCTGACGCCGCATGCAAGCGCGATCTTGCTCGATCCGGAGTTTGGCCTAGAGGCCGTCAAGGCCAGGGCCTCGCATGCCGGAGTGCTGCTTGCCTACGAGCAGACCGGATACGACCAGACGCAAGAGGGCCGCGTTCCCACGCTCATTCCCTATTGGACGGTGAAGAAGTGCATCGAGGCCGGCGGCGATTGCCTGAAGGTGCTCCTGTATTACAGCCCGTTCGAGTCTGAAGCGGTGAAGGAGGTCAAACATGCCTTTGTCGCGCGAATCGGGGCAGAATGCGCTCATTACCAGGTGCCTTTCTTTCTGGAGTTCGTCGGTTACGATCCGGCTGGAGGCGATGAGAAAGGAATCGAGTTTGCCAAGCAAAAACCAGCCATCGTGTCTGGCAGCATGAAGGAGTTCTCCAAGCCCGAGTACAACGTCGACGTCCTGAAGGTCGAAGTACCCGTCAACATGGAGTATGTCGAGGGCGCCCGCGCAAACAAGTCTGGAAAGGTGGCCTATACCCGGAAGGAAGCGATGGAGCACTTTGTCCGCGCCGCCGAGTTAGCCCGCCTTCCGTTCATCTACCTCAGTGCCGGTGTCAGTGACGCCGTGTTTCGCGAAACACTGGAGCTGGCAATTGAAGCCGGAACTAATTTCGCTGGGGTTCTCTGCGGGCGAGCGACTTGGAAAGACGGCATCCCGGTTTACGCCAAGCAGGGTTTGAAGGCTTTCGAGGATTGGCTGAACGACAGAGGTGTGCAGAATATCACCGCACTGAACACAATCCTAAAGGGGGCTCATCCGTGGCACGAAAAGTACGGTGGCCTCGACAAGATCCACATCGTCTGAACTCAGGCTTCCACAATACCGCCCGCAGACTGTTTCCGTAACGGAGCTCCAGGGAGACGAGGCTGCTCAGACACTGTCCGTTCGCCGGAATCCAGACGAGAAGGGACCCTCTTTCTGTTTCGAATACGCATGACCACCCAAGCGCCTCCAAAGCCGGCCCTCCTTAGCCAAAAGAAGACACCGAGCAAGAGGCATTGGTGGCACTGGCCCTGGTTTGCCTCGCGTTGGTCAAAGGTAGCGCTGGCGCTCGCGATCTTTGTCACTTTCGCGATCGCCTTCGTGCTGATCGATGCCTACCTGAGCTTCTCGCGAATGATCGACCGGAAGCTTGCGGGAGAAATTTTTCAGAATACGGCCCGGGTCTACTCCGCTCCGCTCAGGCTGTTCCGAGGGCAGACGATTCGCCCCGGAGTTGTCACAACCTACCTCAGCAAGGCCCACTACTCGGCGATAGGGAAAGGACCAACCAGCCGCATTGGCAAATATGCCGAGTCGAACCGAAGTCTGGAGATCTTTCCGCTGGAAGAATCGTTTTACGGCGCGAGAGCTGTTGGCGCCAGAATCGAGTTCGACCAGAAGTCGATCGTTCGGATCGTTTCATTGCCCACGAACAATCCACTCGACACCTACGAAATCGAACCCCTGCTGGTAACGAATCTGTTTGACAAGAGCCGGGCGAAGCGCCGTCTCATCCGCTACCAAGACATCCCAAAGGTTCTGCTCGACGCGGTCCTCGCGATTGAGGACCGGCGTTTCTTCGAGCACGCCGGGTTCGATCCTATCGGCATCGTTCGAGCCGCGTTCATCGACATCATGCGGTGGAAGAGAGCCCAGGGAGCAAGCACCATCACTCAACAGGTGGTTAGAAATTTCTGGCTTTCGCCAGAACGGCGAATCGTCCGCAAGCTCAAAGAGATCTATATGTCGATCATCCTGGAGACCCGGCTGAGCAAAGAGGAGATCTTCACTCTTTACGCGAACGATGCCTACCTCGGCCAGCGCGGGTCTTTCAGCATCAACGGATTCGGGGAAGCGGCGACCGCCTATTTCAACAAAGACATCAAGAACCTTTCGATTCCGGAAGCCGCTCTGATTGCAGGCACGATTCAAAGTCCCAACCGATTCAATCCTATCCGGCACCCTGAGCGCGCGCTGCAGAGGCGCAACCTTGTTCTTCAAGCGATGCTCGAGATGGGGAGTATTTCCAAAGCCCAGTATCAGGCCGCCGCCCCCTCGCCGCTCAACCTGGCCCCGCTCAGCATGGATGCCAGCGATGCACCTTATTTCGTGGACTTGGTGAAAGACCAGATGTTGGAGAAGCTCTCGGAGAAAGAGCTGCTGAGTCAGCAGTACCGAATCGTCACCACGCTCGACTTGGATCTCCAGCGAATGGCGTACCAAGCGGTGGGCGAAGGAGCGGAGAATGTCGACATCCTGCTGGCGAAACGCCGCCACCGGAAGGTCAAGCTGAAGAAAGGGGAGACGCCGCCGCCATTGACCATCAACCCGGCCGATCGGGTCCAGGCTTGCCTGATTGCCCTCGACCCACACACAGGGGAAATCCGGGCCCTGGTGGGAGGGCGCGACTATGGCGCAAGCCAGCTGAATCGCGCGACGACGGCAAAGCGTCAGCCGGGGTCCATTTTCAAGTCGTTTGTGTTCGCTGCCTCGTTGAGTTCTGGGCTCGAGGAAGGAGCCGACCCGGTGATCACGGCATCCACGATCGTCGACGATTCTCCGACGGTCTTCGCATTCGACGATCAGACCTACGAGCCTAACAACTACGGGGAAAAATTCTACGGGCCTGTCACTCTGCGGCGAGCGCTGACGAAGTCCCTGAATGTCGCCACGGTCAAGCTTGCGGAGATAACGGGTTTGCCAAAGATCGCCGCGCTGGCGAAACTGTCCGGCATGAACGAGAAGCTCATGGCAACTCCTGCCCTGGCTCTGGGCGCCTACGAAGTCACTCCCTTGGAGATTGCCGGCGCCTACACCATCTTCGCCAACGCCGGCGTAAGAGCCGAGCCCCTGTTTGTGCGCGCCGTCGATGATTCCAAAGGCCACTCCGTCGAAAAGAACGAGCCTGCTCTGAAGCCGGTACTCGATCCACGAGTTGCCTATCTGATGACCGGTCTGATGGAAGGAGTCATCAACCACGGGACCGGCGCCAGAGCGCGTGCCATGGGCTTCACGCTTCCGGCTGCTGGGAAAACCGGCACTTCGCATGACGGTTGGTTTGCGGGCTACACGAGCGGTCTGCTGTGCGTAGTGTGGGTGGGATTTGACGACAATCGAGAACTCAACCTCGATGGCGCAACTTCCGCTCTTCCGATATGGACCGAATTCATGAAAAAGGCCACCGCCGCCCAGCCGTGGCTGGCCGATGCCCCGTTTGTGCCGCCTGAGGAAGGAATCACGACGGTATCGATCGACCCTGACACGGGCTTGCTGGCTTCAGCGGAATGCCCAGCGCCAATCGAAGAAAGGTATCTGTCAGGTACCGAACCCAAGGAAAGCTGCAGCCTTGCAGCCCACGAGTGGCTGCAGAATCTCCGCCAGATGCCGACAGATAACCTTGCCCAGCCCCCTGTGACCGAGGAGCCCTCCAAAATCGTGCCCCTTGTCCCCCCCACGAAGCAGCCAAACGCCTTCAAGCGGTTTTTCTCCAAGATTTTCTAAGCCTTATGCTTGATCACCGGCTTGACGATAAGCAAAGACGATTTTGTTCTTTAGCTGCAAAGGAACGCTTGCTGTGCCACCCCTCATAAAGGACTACGTCGAGTTTCGAAAGGTCGAATACCTTCCATCGATCACGCCGGCCAATCTGAACGACTGCATACGCACGTTCTTGCCCACCGACGGGTTGATCGAGCTGCTCAGCCGCATACTCGAATCCATCTCGCGAAAGATTGGCGAAAGAAACAAGAGTCTCCAGGAACCTGCCTCAATCTTGTTGACTGGCGGCTATGGGGTCGGTAAGAGCCACCTTCTGTCAACTGTATTTAATTTGATCGGCCAGAAGGGGGCCTGGGCCCAAGGGCTCAACGATCCGCGTGTTCAGTCGAACATCACCGCCATCCGAGACATGGATCCACTCTGTATTCGAATCGACCTTGCCGACCAAACGAATGTCCCGCTTCCGGAGCTGGTACTGGCCAAGATCCACTCCGAGTATCAGAGCCGATTTGGCAAACAGCTGATCGATCCGTCCGTCATCCCAGGCATAGGAACGATCAAAGCTCATGAACTGATCACCTTCAACATCGCCGCTGAGCGCCCCATATTGCTGGTCGTTGACGGTTTGGCGAAACGTACCCAAAGCCGTGATGTCGCAGCGCTGAACGCAGACATCGAGTTTCTCAGCTTCATGGGATATAGCTCAAAAACAGCGCGGTTTTTTCTGATCGTCGCAGCCCACGAAGATTTCTTCTCTCCGAAGAGTCCCCTGGGAATCGATAGCACGCTGATGGCGCAAACCCTGGAGAACTTCAAGATCGAATGGATCGACCGCGCTAGCGTCAAAGAGATTATTGCCCGGCACGTTTTCCGTAAGAGCCCTCGCCAGCAGCAGGACGTGAGGAAGCTCCACGCCTTCATCAAGGCCAAGCTGCCCAACTTCCAGTACTCAGAGAACGACTTCTGCGACGCGTATCCTTTCCACCCGCTGATCTTCGATCTGGCTGAAAGAATCAGAAGCAAGCTGCCCACCTTTGCGTTGCTGGACTTCGTTTGTTCCGTTTATCCGAAGGTCGCCAGCCACCGGGCTGTCAGCCTAGTCACCATCGAGAACGTTTTCAATCGGGTCGAGTACGACTTGAAAACCGACCCTCAATCGCAGCGCCTTTATGCCACTTATCAAGAACTGGCTGAACGCGCTGTCCCACGACTGCAAGATCGGTACCGGCTCTGGGGGAAAATGCTGCTGAAAGCAACCTGCTTGTTCACGCTGGCCGATCGCAATCCTACGGTGCGTGACCTCGCCGACGCGCTGTTGCTGTTCGAAGACAGCGAAGGGCTCAGTTACAACGTGGTCGGCATGCTGTTAGCGCAGATGGAGAAGGCAGCAGACCAAGGATTTTCCACCACAGACAATCGGTTGGACCGCACCTATCGTCTGGGAACGGCAGACGTCCGCGAACAGCTCAACAAGACGGTCTCCAGCATTGCCTCGCAGATCCTTGACTCGGATTGCCGACTTGCCGAAATCCTGCCAGCAGCCGCCGCCGACATCTTTCCAGACTGGACTCTCCGAGGAGACCTGACTATGAGAATGCTGCGCGAGCCGCCCATCGTGCAGGCGTTCTGGAGAGGCACGGAACGGCCTGGCTGCCTGGTATGCTCGGAGCGATTCTTTCCAGCGGCTTCGCACGGTCCAGACGCCCCCGGCGAGCTCACGAGTTTGTCGCAGGAGCTGCCATCGATCCACGAGCCGTTTCTGTCAAATCCGCCCATGCCACCGGCAGACAGTGAGCCGCCAGCCCGCGAACTGGAATGGCTCTTGTGGATGGAGCCCATCGGATTACCGACTGCAGTTCAGTCTGCTCTGAAACCTGCCAAACCGACCGAAATCCATTGGCTGCCTGCCCAGTCGTCAGCAGAAGAATTGGTGGCGCTCAAGAAGGCGTTGGCAATTCATCTAATGGAGAAATCTGCAAGCAACGATTTCGCGCCGACCGACCTCAAGCTGCTTCGTGAAGAGACTAGAAGCGGGATGGCCAACCTGTTCCGGGAACTGTACCTGTTCCGCGGAAAGATCGTTACCGCCTCCCGCATTCAGTCCTTCAATCAGGGACACCTGGAGTGCCGCTCGCTGCGCTCGTTTGTCAGTTACCTGTTTAAACCGAATCTCGACCTGCTCTATTCCCAGCACCCCGACTTCGGTGGAGAACAGCTGACGGTGGATGGCAAGTTCTTCGTGGCTGACCGCAGCAATCATCGCGTGCAGGTGTGGGACCGCGTCGAGGACGCGCTCGCGGGCCTGCCTGCCAGCGCATCCCTCGGCGCTGCGGACGAGATGGACCGCAGCGCCGGCCTCGGTCGCAACAAGCTGTTCATGCCCGGCTCCGTGGCGTGGGGCGGTGGTTATCTGTGGGTGGGTGAGTTCAAGTTCAGCACGCGCATCCTGCGCTTCAGCCCGTCGGCGAACGCGGCGGCGCAGCGCGCGACGCGCACGCGGAGCGAGCCACCGGTCAACCCGAGTCCCGCTCCGCAACCCGGTGCCGGCCCCGCTTCACCGCGCACGCACCAGCCAGGCCCGTGGGACAACGACGTGCTCGTGCAGCGCCTCGGCCCCGGCCAGACGCAGCCGCTCGCGACCTTTCCACGCGCGGGCGTGCCGACGCTCGCACGGTTGGCGGACGGGCGGCTCATCGCGGCCTTTCAGCACTTTCCGGCGGACAACGACCGCAACTTCGACCGCGTGGCCGTCAGTTTCTCCAGCGACGAGGGACGCACCTGGACCGAACCGGAGCCGATCACGGTCACCGGCATGGAGGCAGGACTCGCACGTCCCTTCGATCCGACGCTGGTGCCGTTGCTGGACGGGCGCGTGCGGATCTACTTCACCTCCAACCGCAGCCCAGACTTCGCGCGCAGCGTGCCGGCGATTTACTCGGCGGTTGGGAAGGACGGCGTGGACTACGAGTTCGAGCCCGGCGTGCGCTTTGCCCTTGAAGGGCGCGTCGTGATTGACTGCGCGGTGGCGCTGCACGGCGGCGTGTTCCACCTCATCGTGCCGGACAACGGCACGCCGGAGCAAATGCGCGCGAACCAGCAGCGCCGCGAGCCGCCGCAGGGCGGCGCTGGTTATCACGCCGTGAGCAAGGACGGGCTGAACTTCGAGCGCGTCGCGGACGTGACGATGCCCGGCGAGAACCGTTGGCTTGGCAACATGCAGAGCAATGGCGAGCGGCTGGCATTCTTCGGCACCGGCGCAGGCCCGTGGCCGGTCACGAGCACGGACGGCGTAAAGTGGGAAGCAGTCGCGGGTTCATCGCGAGTCCCGGGCGCGGACCCCGGCGCGGTAAAGCTCAAAGACGGCGCGTGGCTCGTTGCCGTCACCAGCCCGCCGCGAGCCGGCACGGCGACGGCGGGGCAGCCCGCGCAGCCGCCGCAGGGCCAGCCGGGGCCGCGCGGCCCGCGTCCAAACCTGATGGTGTTCCGCCTGGAACGCCGACCGCTCGAAAGACTTCTCCGTGTCGACGGGGCGTGCGATCTTGCCTCTCTCCTGCGACAGGACTGCTGGTGCAATGCAACCCGCGGCGAGCAAGGCTGCCAGAATGATGCGGTTAAGCGCAAGTCTCATCGAATCCATCCCCGTGAAGAAACCGAACTCCGGCGCCAAACTTGGCGCCGGCAGTTGCAACTACGAACCCACCCTTACTCAATTTCAATCTCACGACCCAAGATCACGCGAAATCCGTAGTCCGTGTAGGCGTAGTCGGGAGCGAGACTACTTCGCGCAGCGCATCGGCTGACCTTAACCCGATGCCGCCAAGCGCCGCCACGAGAGGCCCGACGCGGGGTAGGCGACAAATTCACCGGATTGCAAAGCGGTGCCTTGCGGTAGTACTCCGGATCGTACCAATCGAGGCACCACTCGTGAATGTTGTCGCCCAAGTCGTACAGGCCCAGGCGGTTTGGGGGTCGAAGAGCGACACGGTGTGGACGCGGTTCTTGCCAGCCAGTGCGATAGAACTCGACCGTCTCGGGTGCCTCGTCGCCCCAAGCATAAAGCGCTCCCTCCCTCCCATCTCGAATCGCCCATTCCCACTCTGCCTCGGTTGGGAGTCGGAACGAAAACCCTCTTTCGGAGCTCAGCCATCGGCAATACTCCATCGCCCCGAACCATGTGACAGCCACGACGGGCTGGAGTGGGTGGTTGAAACAAGGATCGTTGAACGCCGACGGCATCTGCCGGCCTGTCGCGTTGGAGAAGGCTCCGTATTGGCGGTTAGTGATGGTCGTAGCACTCATCGCGAAGGCATCGACCGAGACTCGATGCACAGGGTTCTCATCGGCTCGACCGGCTTCGCACCCCATCCAGAATTCCCCAGCTGGAATCTCCACCAAATCTGGCATCGGCGCTTGACGGACTGTGCGCATCGTGGATTGAGCCAATCCTATCTTCATCTGCCTCCGTCTGCGATGCTCGAGGCTAAGGCACATGAATTCTAGCACAAACAGGCCAGCCCTGAGATGCTCAGCCTGGCAGGACCGCCCAGGAGCCGGACTCTAGGGTGGCTCCCCGCTGGCAGCAGACAAGCAACCCTTCGGCAGCCCACAGACTCAGAATCGTCTGGATTTTGAGACTGAACCGCCTGCGGACGCTCTTCAGGGAAGTAAAGCTGTCCTTAACGGTTGAAGCGCTGGCAGCTCGGTTCATGCCAACTCAGCAACTCGGAAGAGAGCTTGGACTCCGCGCGGTGGAACGAACCATCAGACTCGGAGCGGGTTAGGAAGCCGTCGAGATCCAGGCTCCCACCCACTGGCGTGATCGATTATGATACCGGCTTTCTGGCGACAGGCGTGCCGGTCTCGACTCAGAGCCTGCCACGCCATGAGCGCGGTCCCTGCTTCGACCACGATGGGCTCGACGAACGCCAGTGCCGCTAACGATCTGACTGTGACGACGACAAGGAGATCCCATGACACCCGCTCGCTTGAAACTGCAGTTCGCACTTATCGGAGTTTTGTCCTTGATTCTATTCACGAGCGCCTCCTTCGCGCAAAGAGTAGAACCAACTGCTGAGAACATCGGCAAAGGTGAGACTATCTTCAAGAAACACTGCCAGGCTTGCCATGGCGCCACCGGCATGGGTGATGGGCCCGCCGGAAAACGGATGAATCCGAAGCCATACAATTTCCGGGACAAGGAGAAGATGGCAGGTCACACGGATGAGCAGCTTCTCAAAGCCATTACGAAAGGCGAAGGGCCCATGCCACCCTTCGAGCGGAAGCTAAGAGAGAACGAGCGCTGGATGGTCCTTCACTACATTCGGTCGCTGTCGAAGTAGCTGCTCGCCGAACAGCCAGGGCGGTGGAGGCCAGAGGCATCGTCCTGCGCGGCGCAGCCGGCCAAAGTTGTCAGTTTGACTGCTCTATGCAGAAAAGGGTGTTCTGCCCTCGCAGGAAGAGTTGTCCACCTGCAATCGCGGGTGTCGCAACGAAGAATTGCTCCTCCAACGTGTTGGTGGCCAAAACCTCGAACTTCTCTCCCATCTTGAGCACGACCACATCCCCATCTTCCGTCGCAATGTAGAGTTTTCCGTTGGCGCCGACGGGAGAAGACTTGATGTTTGTGGCCTTTGGCAAACGCACCTGCGAGTAGTAGGCCTTGCCGGTCAAAGGATCCAGGCAACTCACCATGCCGCTGTCAGTCACGAAGTACAGCTTGTTGTCGTGCAAGACGGGTGACGCGGTGTAGGAGTTGCCCCGAGAGTTCGTCCAAACGACCGAGTCAGATCCGGTGAGGTCGCCTCTGCGACCCAGCTTGATCGCCATCAGGTTTGGTTCGCGGTGCCCGCTCATCACGTAGACCCGGTCGTCCTGCTGCACGGGCGTAGGGATGGTGTTGCTCCCAAGACCGGCACATTCCCAATTGAGCTCCCCCGTCTTGAAGTCGTAGCTGCGAACCGCGCGGGTAGCGCTGACGACGATTTCTTTCCTCCCATGTACCTCCACCACCAACGGCGCTGACCAATTGCTGGGCCCGTCTCGCTTGGCTCTCCACACCTCTTTGCCCGTAGACTTGTCGAGGACGATGAGTGCGTCCTCCCCCTCATGATCAATGTCCAAGATGAGAGAGCTTCCGTGCAGTACCGGGGCAGTCCCTTCTCCAAAAGCAGCGCGCATCGCCATCCGCACCCCGAGGTCCTTGTTCCAGACAAGATTCCCTTTCAGGTCGTAACAGTAGATCCCACGCGAGCCGAAGTAGGCAAACACATGCTTGCCATCGGTGACGGGTGAGTTTGAAGCGAAGCTGCCATAGAGGCGATGATAACCTTCATGCGGAGTGGCAACGCGCGCGGTTTTCTGCCAAAGCACCTTCCCTGTTTTGCGGTCAAGGCTGATCAAGTCGAATCGATGATCCACCAGCGGACCGGCTCCGCCTCCTGGTCCTCGCCTTGCGCCAGGCTCGCCGCCAGTCAGCGAACTCGCAACCTTCTCAGCTTGTTCCGAACCGGTCGGGACCGCAGTCGTGACGAAAACCTGATTACCCCACAAGACGGGAGAGGAGTGCCCACGGCCTGGGATATGGCTCTTCCACTTGACATTCTTCGAGTCGCTCCAAGTTGTCGGCGCATCGCCGCGTGCCATGCCGGTTTCGAACGGTCCACGCCAACGAGGCCAGTCGCCGGCACTGCCCACAGCTTCGACTCCCACGTCAGAAACCGAGGCCGCAACCCCTAGTGTATTGTCCAACAACTAACTGGACAATAACAGGAAATTAGTTTATTGTTTGGGCATGCC
>Ga0194121_10009106_pt1 | contig 12374 bp, 10 predicted proteins | sample TA2MahCa50mmetaG_FD_148609 | JGI IMG/M metagenome (GOLD analysis project Ga0194121, IMG submission 148609) | Freshwater microbial communities from Lake Tanganyika, Tanzania - TA2015020 Mahale Deep Cast 50m | ecosystem: Environmental > Aquatic > Freshwater > Lake | place: Tanzania: Lake...
TTCCATAATATTCTTTTACCTTGTTTGAGCCGGTACCGCCAATTATTATTGCAAAGTCTCTAACTCCAACTTCCATCATTGTTTCCAGACAAAATTGTGACATTGGTTTGTTTGCTATTGGTAGTAGTTGTTTTGGACCTGTATGTGTTAGTGGCCTAAGTCTAGTTCCATGACCACCGTGAAGCAAAATTCCCTTCATCAAGATTAACACTATCTACTTCATTATTTAGCGTTCTTTACCCCTACAAGTATCCGCTTGTCTGATATTCTCTGCCACCACTCTTTGTTGTTCAAATACCACGTTATGGTAGCATCTAATCCCTCTTCGAAGGTATGTTTGGGTTTCCATCCAAGCTCTCTTTGAATCTTTGAAGAGTTCAAACTATATCTGAAATCATGACCTGGTCTGTCTGATACATATTTGATTAGTTTCACTGATTTGCCTAGCGATTCTAGGATCTTTCTTACAATGTAGTTGTTACTAAGCTCATTATGGCCTGCAATGTTGTAAGACTCTCCAGATTTTCCTTTTTTGAATATTGTCATTACTGCATCACAATGATCATCAACAAATATCCAATCTCTGATGTTTTTACCCGTTCCAAAAATTGGAATCTCTTCGTTTTTAATTGCTAAAATTATTGTCTTTGGAATCAGTTTTTCAGGAAATTGCCGTGGACCAAAGTTGTTAGTGCATCTTGTTATGACTGCATCTATGTTATAAGTAGACCAGTATGATTTTACCAAGAGTTCTGCAGATGCTTTAGTCGATGAATAAGGACTAGATGGGTTAAACGCATAATTTTCATCGGCACTACCTTTTTTGAGGCTACCAAAAACCTCATCAGTAGAGATGTGAACCAATTTTGTTTTGTGTTTGCGCACTGATTCTAATACCGTATATGCACCAAGAACGTTTGAATCAATAAAGACTCTTGGATTGCTTATGCTTCTGTCTACATGTGATTCTGCTGCAAAGTTAAACACTACATCTGCTTTGGCAACTAGACTATCCATTAATTTCTGGTTAGTGATATTTCCTTTAACATACTGGTAATTCTTCTTATTTTTTAGCTGAACAAGGTTGGCCTTGTTTGATCCGACAAATTCCGCATCCACATTTGTAATCTTGAATTCTGGGTATCTTTTTGCAAGGTATAAAATGAAATTGCTTCCAATAAAACCAAGGCCTCCTGTAACTAATATTCTCATGTTCTAAACCAATCCGTAGGTATCATTTGCAATTCTGTATTGAGACATTACTTGTCTGTATTTAATATTGTTTGATAACTTGATAAAATCATTGAAATAAAGTATCAATATTAATTCTGATTGTAGTGTTATTCTAAATGACAACAGAAATCAAATCAATCAAACTAGAAACACATCCTACCAAATCTATTGTGGATCAGCATGTGAATGGCTCGCTTACTGTGATATGGAGAGACTGGGATAAAATACTTGAAAATGATCCAAAGATGGTTTATGTATCATATGTGGGTCCAGGGGAGACAAAAGGCCCTCACATGCACACAAAAAGAGACAGCTATTTTGTTTGCATTGATGGCAAAGTTGTTTTCATAATAAAAGATACAGATGGAATCTATAAAGAAATCATCTCGAGTGGAGATGAGCCGGTATTAGTTAGAGTTCCAAAAAACTATCCATCTGCACACATTAACATTTCTGACAAAAAATCTGCAGTGCTTGCTCTTGCTAGTATAGCCTGGAAGCCAAACGACAATGAGATGCAAAATGTCACATTTGATGATTATGATTGGACCAAATGGACAAAGAATACGTCGTGAACGTTCAAAAAATCTTAAGTAATATTTAAAAAATACTCTAATTGAATATGGCCGTATTGAAGCCACTCAAAATCTATCTGGGAGATTTGACTCATGATACCATAATAGTTTCAACTGAAGCGTTTCCACTAAATGTTGGTTACATTGCAGCTTTTTGCAAAAAGACATTTGGTGATTCTGTAGATATTACTCTGTTCAAATATATCAAAGATTTAGAAAATGCCATACTTGATTCCCCGCCTGACATTTTGGGTCTTAGCAATTATTGTTGGAATCATCGCGTGGGGCTTGAAATGTTTCGGGTTTTATCAAAACGCAACCCAAATGCATTACGGGTATGGGGAGGCCCAAACTTTCCATTAGATCTACCATCGCAAGAAGAGTTCCTAAGAAATTATCCTGAAATTGATGTATATGTTCCAGTAGAGGGTGAGACTGGATTCTCCAATATAGTGAAAATCGCACTTGATGCAAAATCCAAAGAAGAAATCCGAACACTAGTCTTATCTAAAACTATACCTGCCTGCATAACGCGTCAAAACGATGGCAGACTATTGTATGGTGATTATAACAGAATAAGAAATCTGGATGAAATTCCATCTCCTTATACAATGGGACTTATGGACAAGTTTTTTGATGGAAAGCTTACTCCGATGCTACAAACTAACAGAGGCTGTCCATTTTCATGTACGTTTTGTGTAGATGGAACAGATTTGGTTAAACAAGTAAACCAGTTTAGCCTGGAACGAGTAAACACCGATATCAGCTACATAGCATCACATGTCCCAGAAAACATTCACAGCATGCACATCAGTGATCTAAACTTTGGAATGATGCCTCGCGACATTGAAATATGCAAAACTATAGGAGAAATGAAAAAAAGTCATGGCTACCCACTAAATGTTCTTGCTACTACCGGTAAGAATTCCAAAGAAAAGATAATCAGTGCAATTAAGCTATTAGATGGTGCATTACGTTTTACAATGTCTGTGCAATCTATGGATCAAGAAGTTTTGCGAAATATTCGTCGTGACAATATCAGTGTTGATCACATGCTTGCACTAGGCCCAACAATTAAGGAAGCAAAACTCAGTACTGCATCTGAGGTCATTTTGGGACTGCCTGGAGAAACCTATGCTAGTCATATACAAACATTAAAAGATCTAGTTCATGCCAGACTTGATTCGATTCAAATCTACACCTGTATGATTCTGCCGGGCTCAGAGCTATACACTCCAAGGGAGCGCAAAAAATGGGGACTACAAACCAAATTCAGAGTACTCCCACGTGATTTCACTGTAATAAATGGAAGAAAAGTAGTAGAAATCGAAGAATGCGTAATTGCTTCTAACACCTTGACATTTGATGAATATGTAGAACTCAGAATGATCGCGTTTTCAATAGGTATGACAAGCAATGGCGGAATATATGGTGCTCTTTTGAAATTCCTAAGGGAAAAGGGAATAGATGTCTTTGAGCTATTCCTTCAAACCATCAAGCGCTTAAACACTGCACATTCAAACGTACAGTATGTCTTTGATTTATACAAAAAAGCAACAATTGGAGAGTTGTGGGACTCTCCACAAGCACTTGAAAAACACTATCAGGACGATATAGAATACAAAAAACTACTAAATCAAGAAGTAGGCATGAACGTAATGCAATTCCACAATGCTCTTGTTACTGCAGAATACATGAGCGAATGGACCGAATACATGTTGGATCTATCTGCATTACTTTTACATGATAAGCTAAATTCAGACACTGCAACATCTAGACAATTTACATCTATAACCAACTATATTCGTGGTACATGCTCAAATGTACTAAAAAGAGATAGAATGCTTGTCAATCCAGAATTTGAATTTGAATATGACGTTCAGAGGTGGTTAAATGATCCTCATGAGGAAACAATAGAGCACTTTAAGCTTTCAACATTAACTAAATTTGCATTCAAGTTAACTGAAACACAATTCAAACTAGTTGAGGATGAATTAGATGTTCATGGTGACAACTCAACTGGACGTGGTCAAGTAATAAAACGCGTTCCAATTAACATGTTATTGCGTGATCCTGTAATAGCTAACTGATCAGCTTAGTATTGATTATAGTGAAGTACACAGCATCAATTCAATTCTGCTCATAATGTTATTAATGTGATCAATGAAAATCAAGTCTAGTGGTGTTTTGATGAGTGATACAATTTTTCTTGTAGAAGAAATTGATGATGTAAACCAAATACAAAATATAACATCTAAAAACCAGCTAGATGTATTCTCGTTAAACTATGCAACACACATCAATTTAGACAAATACAAAATTTCTCATAAAATTGGCGAATCATATCTTTTAGATTCTGATTATGTTGATATCGATAATCTGATAATCAACATTCCATTTACTTGGTACAAAAACAATCTGTTTGAAAAAACCATAATTTTTGATGGGATAAATTTAGCTTCCTCTCTAGAAATGGAATTCATACAGTATTTTTCAAAAATTTTTCTAAGCATATTTACAGCGAAAAGAATAATCGAGATAGAAAAACCAAAACACGTTTTTTGTTCAACTCATATTAATAATTTCATCAAAAGATACTGTGATGAAAAAAAAATCCAAGTTACTGAGATTGAAAAAAAGGTAAATCAATCGCTCATACTTGACAAGATCAACATAAAAATTGACATATTGTCGATTCCTATGTCGATTCATATCTCAAGACAGACATTTCTAAAACTCAAAAAAATTGAGGAAACTTTAGTAGATCGTATTTTTGGGTTTAAACCAAATCTGAATTTACAAAAAGAATCCATTCTATTACTTGATTTTAACCCAACCATGTATGATCAATTGATAAAAGATCTGTCCCAAAGTAATAAGGAAATCATATTGCTTAATCAACGTAGACCAGCTGTGTGGAATTGGAAAAGTCTTCAACTAGTTAAAAATTCTAAATGCAAAATAGTTCATCTCTCTAATTTTGAAAAAAATATTCAAAAAAATTTAGAACAAGAATTGAACTCATTTGATGAAAAACTATCTAATATTTGGAAATCGGATAAATCTCTTGAAGGAATATTCTCAGTTAACGGTATCTCATTTTGGCATTCCATAAAAAACTCATTTATCGAAATATGTATGTCCAGATTTAAAGAATCAATTCGTCGTATTCGTCTTGCTCATGAGCTATTCAAAACATTACAACCGTCAGTAATCCTCGAATGGGCAGAAACTGCTCAAGAAGAAAAAGATATACTTCAAGTAGCAAAAAAATTCGGAATCAAATCAGTATTACTTCAACATGCAATGTATCCTACATCAAAAATCCTTGAACCGTTTGGAAGATTTCTTTCATATTTTTCATATCCTGCTATTAGTGATAGACAAGCGATATGGGGAGATATTATGAAACAATATGCATTAGAGCATGGATACAAAGAAGAAAACTTGTTAGTAACTGGAAGCCCAAGGCATGATCGCTTCTTTAGTCCTACAATCAATCCCAAAAGTGAAGGGACAATAATTCTGGCAACTTCTGGAGCTACTGGTATTACTGCAAAATATTCTACAACTCTTGCTCGTCTTAACTATGACGAATTCACAAAAGAAACTATTCGAATTCTAAAAAAAATCACTGACAAAAAAATTATAGTCAAGATAGCGCCTCATCAAGAGCACGTTGGAATTGCAAATGTTATTGATCTAATAAAAGAAATTGATCCGACCATAACTGTTGTCATAAATGCTGATCTCACACAATTAATATCCTCATGTGATGCGTTGATCACATTTAACAATTCTACTATTGCATTAGAATCACTCATACTTGACAAACCAACCGCATCCATACAAACAGAAGAATGGTTAAACGAAGAAGAAATTGTCAAAAGAGGAGCAATTTTATCCATAAGTGACATGGCCAAAATTGAAGATGGCCTGACAAAACTAATCTGTAATCAAGAATTCAGGCAGCAATTACAAAATAATGCAAAAACTTTTGTCAAACAATACCTATCAAACGGTGGCACTGCATCAAAAGTTCTAAGAGAAAAACTAGATATCTTCTAAAGTTTATTCTTCCCGTTTTGATAAGGCCTAACTATCCACATTTTGGGAGTTTCTTGACTTATCTTTTTCTCTTTGTCTGTTATTAGGATCTCTTCTAATTTTTCGCCTTGTCGGACTCCGATTGTTTTATGATTTTTAGACATTTTACTTGCAAGCTCTCTAATTTTATAGGCTCTCATTTTTGGAACAAATATTTCACCGCGTTCTACATATGGCAAGCATCCTAGGATGAATTCCATTGCCTCATCTATGTGGAAAAAGTATCTTTCCATTTCTGGATGAGTTATGGATAATGGCTTGTTCATCTTTCGTTCTTCTCCCCATATCTCAAACACGTTGCCTCTACTTTCAATTATATTGCCTAGCCTAATTGAAGCAAATTTGGTAATATCGGTAAGATGTTCACCTGCCCAACTCGTCAACAATTCTCCCATTTGTTTGGTAGTACCATACAATGTAGAAGGTTGGACAGCTTTGTCCGTGCTAATATTAAGAAATTTTTTTGGTTTATTCTTCATTGACATCTTGATAAGATTGATAGTGCCGTTGATGTTGATATCAACAGTTTCTATCGGATTGAATTCCGAGATCTCAATATTTTTTATTGCAGCAGTATGAAAGATAATATCGGCATCATTTCCGGCCATCTCAATACGATCCTTGTCTAGTATGCTGCCTAGGAGAAGTCTAAGTCTTTTGTCATTAACGCGTCGTTTTAATCTAAACAAAGCGTGCTCGTCAATATCGAGTACTCTTACTGTTCTTACTGGATACTCTAAAATTTTCTTTGTTAATGCTGATCCGACACTTCCGGCTCCCCCAGTTATTAAAACAGTTTTATTCTTTAACTCGTTGGTGAGTGTCTGCTTAAGATTCGATTTCTGCTTAATATGCGAAGCCAATCTGAAATATTCCTTTTTTCATTATCTAATAATGTTTCCCACAACTGTAAAAAATCTTAATTAGTAAGATTCAAGTGTTCAAAATGTTTCGTGATTGCATTGGTAAAAAAATCAACTAAAATCCCATCTCTATTCAAGGGACTCCGAATAATTGATCCTAATCGTAAAATAGTTTATTGCAAAAGATGTGTACTGTCCAATCAAAGACCAAGAACCATGTTCAATGAAGATGGAATTTGTGCACCTTGTTTGTATTCTGAATTCAAAAAAACTATGATTGACTGGGACAAGCGTGAGAAAGAACTAGAAAAATTATGTGATAAGCATAGGAGCAAAGATGGATCTTGGGATGTACTAGTTCCGGGGAGTGGAGGAAAAGACAGTGCATATGTGGCTTATGTTCTGAAGAAGAAATATGGAATGCATCCCCTCACTGTGACTTGGGCATCTTCATTATACACTGATATAGGTAGAGAAAATCTTGAACGTTTTATAGGATCTGGCTTTGATAATGTGCTGGGATCTCCAAACGGTGAAATCCACAGAAAATTATGCAAAATAACATTTACTGAATTTGGTGATAACTTTTTGCCTTTTGCATACGGACAGATTAATTTCCCTCTACAAATGGCTGTGAGATACAAAATCCCTCTGGTGTTCTTCGGCGAAGATGGAGATGTAGAATACGGTGGAAGCTTTGAAAGATATGACAAACCGAATCTTGATCTGGAATATACAATTAGAACCAAATTTACCTCGTTATCTCCTGAACACTGGAAATCATTTGGAATCCAGGTGGAAGACCTCAGGCGTTATGGTTCCCCGTCATTAAAAGATCTAAAATCAATTGGAGTTGAAGCACATTATTTCAGCTATTATGATAACTGGAACCCAGAACAACATTATGAAGTCGCAAAAGAACACACTGGTTTTAGACCTAACCCCGAGGGACGAACTGAGGGTACATACACAGATTTTGCAAGTCTTGATGACAAAACTGATGGATTCCATTACTACATGGCTTTCATAAAGTTTGGAATCGGTAGGACCACAGCTGATACCTCTCACCAAATACGTGATGGGTTGATTACCCGTGATGAGGGTGTTGATTTAGTACATCAATATGATGGTGAATTTCCATCTAGATATCTGAAAGAATTCTTAGAATACATGGAGATGGATATCGACACTCTAAACAAAACAATAGACAAGTTCCGCAGACCGTTGATTTGGAGAAAATCAAATGGCCAGTGGAAACTTAGACAACAAGTCGCAAAATTAGAATAATCGGACGCTCTGATTATATGATAATAAAACAATGAATTCAAAACAGGAAAACCCAGATCAATGGAAGCTTCCTTTATACAAAATTTATTCTGATGATGAAGATCTAAACCTGATTACAAAAATCATCAAGAGAGGAACAAAGTGGGCAATCGGGCCTGAAATTGAAGAGTTTGAAAATGAGATCAAAAATTATGTGGGTACTGATTACTGTATAACGTTAAATTCTGGAACATCTGCTTTGCATGCTCTATTTCTTGCATATGGTATAGGAAAAGAAGATGAGGTGATCATACCGTCATTTTCATTCATCTCTACTGCAAATTCGGTACTCTTTGTTGACGCTATACCAAAATTCTCTGATATTGAAGAAATTACTTTTGGACTAGATCCGCAATTAATCGAGAAAAATATCAACTCTAAAACAAAAGCAATAGTTCCAATGGATTACGGCGGACTCTCATGCAAAATCTTTGATATCAAAAAAATAGCCAGCGACAATAACATAATACTGATAGAAGATGCCGCAGAGGCATTAGGCTCATCAATAAAAGGAAAAAAAGTCGGCTCTGTATCTGATTCAAGTATCTTTAGTTTTTGTGGTAATAAAGTATTGACTACGGGAGAAGGTGGTGCCGCAGTGACAAATTCCAGGGAAATTTATGAAAAGTTAAAGCTCATACGTTCTCATGGACGAGTTGATCGAACTAGCTATTTTGACAATCCAGATGAACCGACCTATGAGATGCTAGGATTCAATTGGAGAATGTCTACCATAACTGCCACGTTAGGCCTATCACAGATCCGTAAACTAGATAAATTAATACAAATGCGGAAAGAAAATGCCAAATACATTTCATCGCAAATTTCAAAATTTTCTCAAATTTCTGTTCCAAATGTACCGGATGGACATGATCATATCTATCAAATGTATACAATACGATTAGAAAATAAAAAAATCCGTGATAATCTACATCAATACTTGACAACAAAGAAGATATTTTCTAAACTCTACTTCTCTCCAATCCATCGTACATCATTTTATCAACAAAAATTCAAAACTGATGAAAATTCCTTACCTATAACTAACAAAATATCTGATCAAGTACTAACTCTCCCAATGTATCCAAACATGACACGTGAAGAGAAAACCTATCTTGTAGAATCCATTTCGGAATTCTTTGAAAATCAATCTTCCTACTAATGATAATTTTCTCTGACATCTTTATTTGCAGCTGTAATCTACAGTATACATGAAAATCCTTGCAATTATTCCTGCAAGAGGTGGCTCAAAGGGAATTTTACATAAAAACATACGAAGTTTAGCAGGAAAACCAATGATCTCATACACTATATCTACTGCTAAAAAATCAAAACACATAGACAGAGTCATAGTCACAACAGATGACAAAAAAATTGCTAAAGTGTCGTCTTCTGCAGGCGCTGAAGTCCCATTTCTGAGACCGCAAAAAATATCAAAAGATAATTCTACAACACTTCAAGCTGTCAAACACACGTTAGATTTTCTTAAGATTCATCAATCATATGTTCCAGACATAATTGTGATTTTACAACCAACATCTCCATTACGAACAACAAAGCTAATTGATGATACGATAAACATGCTTATAAAATCAAAAGCTACGTGTGTGCTAACTGTATCAAAAATTAAAAAACATCCGTTTAGCTCCTTTTGGTTAAAATCTGGATTCTTAGAACCATTTACTAGAAATTTTACAAAGTATGATCGTAGACAAAAACAGCCTGACTTGTACTTCCCTACTGGAGATGTGTATGCATTATGGTATAGAACAATTGAAAAATATGGATCCATTTATGGTCCAAAAATCAAACCCGTTTTGACTAAATCGATTGGTGTGGATATTGACGATCCTTTTGATCTATTCTTAGCTGAAATGATCATTAAACACTGGAACAAATACAAAAAAAGATTCTAATCTGAAACTATTGTATAATTGTGTACACAATTTTTACACACATTATTTTTGTAGTATTCTCCGCTTTTTTGTATGGCTCGCAGCTCTTGTATTTTCTCACCATTCCATATTTCTTTTAAGGAGTTCTTCTTCCAATTTCCAACTACTAAATCTACTGCATAAAAACTGCAGCAGGGTAGTGTATCTCCATTACTCCTTAATGTTAGTCTCTTAAATGGTTCAGAACAATGAAATTTTTCTGGAATAGGAGATTTCTTAAGAATTATTGTCTCTCCTCTTTTTTCATCTTCAAATCTTCCCTCACCAAATGGATTTTGCAAGTACTGTATTCCGATGCTATCTACTTTATCTTTCCAATAACTGATGAACGAATCGTATTCATGATAGTTAATTTTACTAGCAACGAATGTTAGCCTGATCTTTGGTAATTTTTTACCCATCTCTTTTCGTAATTCAAGAAAATCATGTATGTTCTTGACCGTTACATTGAGATTTCCGCCCACCCTAATTTTGTCATAAGTTTCAGCAGTTATGGCATCTAATGATACATTGATCTTTGTTAACCCCGCATCTATTAGTTTTTTTGACATTGCTTTGGTAAGAAGAGTTCCATTAGTTGTGATCAGAACATCGAGTATTCCTGCATCAACTGCGTATTTTATGAATTGGTCAATATCTTGACGAATTAATGGTTCATTAATGTAACAAAGCCTAACTGATTTTGTTCCAAGTGAAGCTGCTTCGTTTATAATTTTTTTATAGTCTTCAAACTTGAACCAGTCTTCTTTTTTCTCTGCTGCATTCTCTACTGCCCATGTACACATAGGACATCGTAAATTACATGAATAGTTAAGCTCAAGTTCGAGATGAGGCGGATATTCTGATTCTTTTTCTAATCTACAATATTGTTCCCAATTGTTTCTATATTCTGTCCATTTATCAAATCCTTTTTCTTCAATAAAATCTCTCTCGTAATCAGGATTGAAGTAAAGATTTTCTGATAATCCTCCGTCAAAGCTCTTCTTTATCGTTTCCAAACTGTATTTTTACCTCTACATAGTTATTTAACGATGCGATTAAAATGTATTTGATCATTTGTTTCTAATGTAGCAACTTGATAATGCTTAACAATAATGTCGTGAATAATTCAATCCAAAACCTTATTGTCACATTAACTAATGCATGATTATGAAGAGGAAAATTATTGTTACTACTGGTTCGCGGGCAGATTATGGAATACTAAGACAAATTATCAAAGAAATTCTAGCTAGTAAAAAACTAGATCTTTATCTGATTGTAACTGGGATGCATTTGTCTAAGAAACATGGTTATACAATTAACGAAATCAAAAATGATGGTTTTAAGATCCATATTTCATTCAAAATGTTACCGCAAACAGATTCGACTTATGCGATGGCAAACGCGCTTGGTAAAGGAATAATCTCGTTTACAAAAATTTTCAAAAAGATCAAACCTGACATTAATGTGATATTTGGTGATCGAGATGAAATGCTTGCATCTGCCCTAGCTGCTTATCATCTGAATATACCAAGTGCCCATATCCACGGTGGAGATAAAACACAAGGAGGGATAGATGAATACAATCGACATGCCATTACAAAAATATCAAACATTCACTTTGCGGCTACAAAAAAAAGCAAAGATCGTATATTGTTGATGGGAGAAAATCCAAAATATGTTTTCTTAACTGGTTCACCTAGCATTGATGAAGTATTTGCAAATAAAATTACCAATAAAATTGAACTCCAAAAAAAATATGACGTAAATTTAGATGGCAATGAAATTCTTTTACTCTATCATTCTGTAACCACTCAATCTGAACAAAGTGGAAAAGAAATCCTAAACATTTTGCGTGTAATGATACGAATGAATAGACCAATAATTGCAATAGCGCCTAATTCTGATGCTGGAAGTAAAATGATCTTCAAATATCTTGAAACATTCGCAAAAAAATACAACTTTATTCAGGTGTATCCATCTGTTCCTAGATCTGACTTTCTTGGATTACTCAAATATTGTGGTGTGCTAGTAGGTAATTCAAGTAGCGGAATGATTGAAGCCAGCTGTTTTGACATTCCTGTTGTAAACATTGGTATGCGACAAAAAGACAGAGAAAAAGGCAATAATGTGGTGGATGTCATGGATACTTCTAATGCTAGCTTACATAAAGCAATGATGTCTGCTTTTCGGATGAAAAAACAGAAAATAAAGAAAAACCGTATTTATGGAGATGGTGCTGCTTCTAAAAAAATTGTCAAACACCTTGAGAGAATTACACTTGATAAAAAATTAATACAAAAGCAGATCTACTATTAGACCATGAAAAAAACCCA
>Ga0194121_10009107_pt1 | contig 12373 bp, 9 predicted proteins | sample TA2MahCa50mmetaG_FD_148609 | JGI IMG/M metagenome (GOLD analysis project Ga0194121, IMG submission 148609) | Freshwater microbial communities from Lake Tanganyika, Tanzania - TA2015020 Mahale Deep Cast 50m | ecosystem: Environmental > Aquatic > Freshwater > Lake | place: Tanzania: Lake...
AACAATCTAGGCAAGGAGCGCTCGTACAAGCGCCAACGCCATGACTCCAAGACGAAATATAATTTTCTCATCCAACTGGATGCCGAATCGGCTTGCATGCTGTAATAATTTGATTCGATGTTATGAGATCGAACCCAGATTACCCTGTTTTTTAAGGCAGAGGCGCGTAATAAATCCGCGCATTGCCAGCCTTCGATCAAGATAGGGCCAGGCTCGCATGCAATGTTGCGAACCAAGTCACCGGAGGTACGGGAAACCATTGCCCATGGCCGTGTGTCGTAAGGTCCTACAAACCATCTTCGTGGATAACAACGAAGGGAAGCAACCCGCTGATGCCAATCCGGGAATTTACCTGAACGCAACACCGAAGGCCAAACGAAGGCATGGACATGCAATACCACTCCCAATTCCAAAAGAACACGAATTTTGGTATCCACCTCTTCGGTCCCTCCGTACAAGGGGGACAATGGAAGGTCAAAACAGACCAAATGCAGGACCGAAACAGACCGCATTAATCCAAAAAGGACGGATTCGTGGGAACGCCAGCGATATTGCCGGCTTTCTTTAGGCTCGAATCTTCGGCTTGGCCTTTTCCAGCAGGTTCAAACAAGATACCCCCCAAATCCGTCAAGGTCCCCCCAGCGCATCGGACCACCCGGGCCGGAAATCGGTCAATAGTGAGGTAATCATGCGTAGATATGACCAAAGCAGTACCCTTGCGGTTGATTTCAACCAACAAAGCCAAAATTTCTTCCGAACTATCGGGATCCAATTGCCCAGTAGGCTCGTCAGCAAGGAGCAAACCAGGTTTATTCAAAAGAGCCCTACCCACCGAAAGCCGTTGTTGCTCCCCTCCCGAAAGTCGATGAGGCCACTCTTTCTGTTTGCCTTCCAGACCAACCAATGCCAGGACCTCTTCAATACGTTGGGCTTTGGAACTCCCCTCTTTCCAGCCCGTGGCGGTCAAGACAAAATCCAAATTCTCCTCCACCGTCCTGTCAGTAAGCAATTGAAAACTCTGAAAAATAACCCCAATTCGACGACGTAACCCCGCCCTTTGGCTGAGTGGTAAGGTCAAAAGATCAATTCCTTGAATCTCGGCTTTCTGTCCTGAAAGCGGTATTTCTCCGATGAGCGCATTGATCAGGGTGGATTTACCCTCTCCGCTTTTGCCAACCAAATAAAGCATTTCGCCGCCTTGGAGGGTCAAATCAACATGATTTAGAATGGTCACTGCGCCGTACGCAATGCGGACTCTCTGAAGTTCTAGGGCATTCATGCCCTCAAATTTCTACAAAAAATCACCATATGAGATGGAATCTAGTTTATTTTTGAACCTTGTCGAAGACGTTTTTTATCCTCCATCCAGGAATTTATTCATCATGAAATACACCCGAATCCTCCTTTTTTGGCTCGCTACAGGTTTGCTCTTCTTTCAATCGCCCACCCAAAGTGTCTCCCAGCCTGCCAAGACGGTTTCGAAGGCCGTGATTGAAACTTGCCAGAATGCCATTTTCAAAACCGTGCCAGAGCGCCCTTTCCGAATCGGGGACAACATTCCTTTCAAAATTCAGATTCAATTCCGCAATTTCCCCTACCAAAAGAACACGCAAATTATCATTAGCCCGGAAGTCCATTTTCAAAAACGGATTTTGCCGTTAGCAACCATGAGATTTCTGGCCGTTACCGATGCCCAAAGCATTCCAGAAAATACCGAGGAAGAAACCATGGCCTTGCTTACCCGTCGAGGAGACTACAATTTCGAGCATGAAGTGTTCTTCCCTTACGAGCCAGGTGTAGAGTCCGCTACCTTGGAGGCCAGGGTCACCATCATTGAAGGTTCCATCAGTCAAGAATTGCCTTTAATCCGTATAAGCAGCAGGGGCTTCTCAAGCTTTAGTCGATTACTAGAGCCTACCCTCGAATTGATGGATTTGGATTACGAGAAAGAGAAATTGTGTGTAAAGGAATCCTACAAAATTCTTTATCCCGCGAACCAATATGATTTAAGCTACGGTTTGAATCAAGCGACAATCTCCAACCTCATGAGTTCTCTCCAAAGTTCGAAAGAAATTCTGGAAATTCAAATTACCAGCAGCGCATCTCCAGATGGTGAATCCAAAGAGAATGAGAATTTGGCATTTAAGAGGATGGAATCCGTCCATAAGCTCGTGGTCCGCGAACTTATGACAAGGACTGTAAACCCCATGAAATCAGACGAAGTTTTTGGTCAAGGTTTCATCGCTTCCCGCTGGAATGAGCAACCTTGGGATTCTTTGCTGACCTTCCTTTCTCCTAAACAATTTAAAGGATATGCCAAGCTTAAAGATATTCTAAACGAGGAAAGTACTCTTTCCTCCAAGAAGGAAAAGCTGGAAAAAATGCTAAATGAATACCCCATCCTCCCGGAAATATATTTCCCAATGCTTAGGAATTGCAACGTAGAAATTCTTAGCACCCCCTCTGACCAAAGTATTATTGCAGATTTGCAGCAATTTGTCAAAGGTAAACTTCCCAAGAACACATCTTGTACACGACTGATCCAAATGGCACTTGCCGCTGAATCTACCTCCCTAAGTATTAAACTTTATCAAAAGGCCATTGCATCGTATCCCGAAGATTACAGGGCCCATTTCAAGTTAGGAATGATTCATTATCAGGAACAAAAGTATTCAGATGCCGAACAGGCCTTTCAGCAAGCTGCTTTGCTCAACCCTAAGTCAGCCGAATCCTTCAATAACCTTGGTGCAAGCCAAGCCATGTTACGGAAATATTCCAGCTCCCTAATGAATTTTGAGCGTGCCGAAGGATTACAAAGCCCAAGCTTATCCAATAAGGCCTACGCCGCTTCGCAAATGGGGCGCTTTCAAGAAGCCTTGGATTGGTACGGCAACGAAGCCGCCATTAACAGGGCTGTATGTCATCTTGGCTTGGAGCAAGGACTTCAAGCGGTTCGTGTCTTGCAAGAACATGAGGATGCGACAGCCCAATCATTATATTTGATGGCCATCTCTGGTGCACATATCAATGACATCGCCCTTGTTTGCGAAAGTCTTAAAGCGGCAATCGCCAAGGATATCCAGTACAGGGAATCGGCCAAAACGGAAGCTGAGTTTAATGCGTACCGTAACAATACACAATTCAGAGAGGCAATGAAATTACCAACAACCTACATACGGTCCAATCCGTAATCTCACTGCTTTTTGTTGCATTACTGTTGCGTCGTTTCAGTCGCCATTCGTGCGGAACCCCGGCATCAGGCCGAACAAATCAGCCAGGCCTTATGGGGTGAGGCCTTAGAAATTTTGAATTTTTCCAACGAATGGGCTCGTATTCAGTGCACTTGGGATGGTTATTCGGGTTGGATACCGTGCAAAGCCATTATGCTCTGTTCAAGTTTGGAAGAAAGTGCCTGGACCATTTCTAGTGACTTTGCTCAAGTTCTCGATCTCAAAGACGGTTCCGTGTTATTGCTAAGCATGGGAAGCCGCCTTCGTTCAGCGCTATTGCCCAAAGGCTTTCAAATGCTCTCCGGGTCTGCCGTTGATCATGAGTCGTACACCAAAAATCAAGCGGTCAGCCTTCGGGAAATAGGCCTACCGTGGCTAGGTACCCCCTACTTGTGGGGTGGTAGAAGCCGGTTTGGTATTGATTGCTCGGGCTTTACCCAGATGATCATGGCTCGTTTTGGTCATGCCATACCCCGTGACGCCAAGGAACAATGGGCAATGGCCCCTCAACGTATCCAAAAGCCAGAATACGATGTCTTTGAGGAAGGCCAGCTTGCTTTTTTTGGGCCATCCTTGGATCGAATCAGCCACGTTGGCATCGTGCTTGGTCCGGACACTATTTTGCACGCCTCCGGAAGGGTCCGCATAGACCGTTTAAGCCAACAGGGTATATCCTTGGAGATTCCAGACACTAACCGGTCGACAAAGCTAATGACCCATACTATTCAAGGAATTGCAACGTATAAATAGCCTATACCCGAAGATTTCTCTCAAGCCAACAGTTTTCCTTACTTTTGCAAAAAAATGATATAATGTACCATAAACCTTTCTCCAAAATCTTTGCACCGTGTTTGGTCTTGTCCCTTTTGACATTGGCAGGATGCAGAAAACCATTCCATCTGGATCAATCCGCAGTTACGGTTGAAATGCCCACCGAGCCTGTAACGCTGCACGGAGATCATACCGAACTCAAAGTGGCCTATAGTATTGCCCCGAAAGCTTTTGTTCCCAAGGGTGTTGCAGTGGCAAAGTTGATCCAAATCAAAGGCAACGAGTCCACTGAAATAGCACGTGATGTTTGGACAGGACCTAAAGTCAATGGAGTGAAAGGTCGTAAAATCGATCCAAAGAAAGGTGGAAATGCGGACCTTGGATTCAAAGCGCCCACCAAGGATGAACCTAATCTTTCCGAATATTGGTTAGAGTTCATTTCCTTCTCCGGGACAACCTCACAAATCAAAAAATCAAAGAAATTTTTGGAGGAAAAAACGTACGATAAAGCCCCAAAAAAATCGTATCAATTTCGAATTAAACTCACCGAGGGCCTCAGCCTACTTTCCAGGACAGGACAAGTGATCAGTACCCCGATAACGATTCCCGCACGGTTTGTGGCCGACACCATCGAACCCTTTGAAGCCACTATTTATTTTGAGCTTAACAAATCTTTGATTCGAGAAAGCGAACGTAAAAGAAAGGAAATTCTTCAGCTGGCCGATTTTCTGAGTAAAACCAAAGAAATTCTCAAAATAGAAGTGAACGGCTACGCTTCGCCGGATGGTGAAATCCAATTCAACAACGAGTTGGCTGATGAAAGAGCCACTGAGGCAGGAAAATTTGTCATCAACGCCTTGCGTTTAAGTCAAGGTTTGAAGGACATTCAGTTCGACTTGAATAATTCCAAGCTTTACATCCAAAACAAGGGTACCGAAGATTGGAAAGGATTGTTGCGGGGTATTGAATTTGCCCGTATTCCGCAGAAGGATCAGGTAAGAAGCATCATCGAGAATTCGACTTTAAGCAGCTCAGAAAAACAATCTCAGCTTAAAGGCATGCACGCTTCCTGGGAAATCATCGCGGAAGATTACCTTCCACCCCTTCGCAGGGCCAATATGGTCATCAACACCAAAGTTCCACCCCGGACTTTCGAGGAGCGTATGGAGCTTATACGGATGAAATCTTCGGAGATATCCGCTTCAGAAATGCTCGCCACCTCTGAACAAGTCACTAACATGATGCAGCGATCTGAAATTTTGGAAATGACCAAAAGTCAATACCCATCTGATCATCGTGCATACAACAACCTGGCCGTGATAGATATTGAAAGTGGTCGTTTGGAAACAGCTGCGCGAAATTTGGATGCGGCCGCTGAGGCTGACCCCAGCTCCCCGGAAGTCCTTCATAACCAAGCCTGGATTGCCTACCTCCAAAAAGACTGGTTCAAAATGAATTTAGTGATCAAACGGACTCGAAGCAATGGTCAAAGACTTCCAGAATTTGAAGCTTTGATGGCCATCAGGTCTGGTAAATACTCCGAAGCAATCGAGGCCTTAAACGGCCAAGCGCAGCATCCTCTTTTGGCGCTGGCCTACTGTCTCAATCGTGATTACAACGCCGCAACCAAAGCCATGCAAGGACTTGACCGTCAAAACCCCAATGTTTTGTATCTAAGCGCTGTGGTGGCAGCCCGAAGCAACAATTCATCAGTGGTGCAGCGGGATCTCGAAGCCCTGGTAGCGAGCAACCCACAAGTTAAAGGCACACTGCTTGCGGATCCTGAATTTGCACAATTCCGTCAGGAAGCTTTCTTTAAGAATTTGACCCTGTAATATTGATTATTTCGGAACTGTCTTTTGGCGATGTCCTGTAATGAGGACTGCTTTGGCTGACCCAACGACCGCAATTAGCTGATGTAGATCTGCAGAGAACACCCTCTCCGCCGAGCCAAAGGCGGTCAACAATTTGCGACAAGTTTCCGGGCCAATGCCTTTGATAGTATCCAAGGTGGATTGCATACCCGCTTTCTGGCGACGATTGCGGTGGTGTTGCAAGCCGAAGCGATGAGCTTCGTCGCGCATTTGCTGGATAAGCCTCAAAGTCGGACTTTTTTTATCCAGCATCAAAGGATGAGGGTCTCCTACCTTGAACAAGGCCTCCAAACGTTTGGCGATCCCCAACAGGGGCAAATGGTCCAGTCCCAAGGCGACCAAAGCTGTTTGGGCAGAACTTAATTGACCCTTACCGCCATCAATCACCACTAGATCCGGCAAGGGCAGACCCTCCTCCAGCATGCGTTGATAACGCCTTGTAATAACCTCCTCTATTCCCGCAAAATCATCAATCCCCTCTACCTCGCACAAATTGAAAAGTCGGTAATCTCGTTTGGAGGGTCGGCCGTTTCGAAAAACAACGCAAGCCGATACGGTCTGGCTACCTTGGGTATGAGAATTATCAAAACACTCGATGTGTTGCGGTATTTGAGGTAATTGCAAATCCTTTTGGACCTGTTGCAGGAGGCGATCTGACCTGGAGGCAAATTGCCTTTCTTCCGGTTTCCGTAACAATTCCTGCAAACAAAAAAAAGCGTTTTTGAGACTCAAATCCACCATCTTACGCTTTTCGCCATCGGACGGTATCTTGCACGGAACCCGAACAAAAGGCAGGCTTTCCGGCATCACATTGCACACAATTTCCAAAGGTTGATGCTCAAATCGGTTGCAAATTTCCAATATGGCTTGGGCCATGATGCTTGACGGCTCCTCCTCCAATCCCAATTGTATTTCCAGATTGTAGGAACGCATGACCGCACCGTTGCGCACATGCAGATGATTGACCACGGCCCTGTCCTGATGTTGAGCCAAGGCGAAGGAATCCAGTTCCTTGATGGTGGTGCTGACCACGGTTGATCGGGCTTCGTAGCGTTCCAACAATTCCACCTGACCCTTGAGGGTGTGGGCTTCCTCAAAATCCAAACGTGCAACACAGGCTTTGATTTGTTTACGAAGGTTGAGCAGCAATCCCCTGAGGTTTCCTTTGAGCAAAAGGTGCACCGCGTCCGTATAACAACGGTATTCCTGTGCACTCTGAAGGCCTGCGCACGGCGCCATGCAATTGCCTATTTGATGCTCCAAACACGGACGATAGCCTGCATTGGCGATTCGGTCCTCGCTTAGGTTCAGAGCGCAGGTGCGCAAAGGATACAATTTGCGTATCAAATCCAACAACGTGTACATCGTGGTCGGTGAAGAATAGGGACCGTAATATCGCGACCCGTCACGCCGAACTTGTCGCGTGACTTCAAGCCGCGGAAAGGGCTCATTGCGTAACACCAAAAAGGGATAAGTCTTGTCGTCTTTGAGCCGAATATTGTAGCGCGGCTGATGTTTCTTGATGAGTACGTTTTCAAGAAGAAGCGCATCGTGTTCCGTATCCACCACGGTAAATTCGATGCGCTCAATCAAACGGACCATGAGTCGGATACGATGGGTGTCCGCCTGGTTTGCAAAATATTGGGATACGCGTTTGCGCAGATTTTTGGCTTTCCCCACATAGAGCAATCGTTCATAACGATCGTAATAGCGGTACACTCCCGGAGTTTCGGGAATGGAATATTCCAATAGTTTGAATCCAATCAAATCCATGGCGAATCCTCCCTCAAAGTTCCTCCCTTTGGGCGTGGGTCAATCCATAAGATGCGGAGGCCTCGATCTTGGATAGGACCAGGCCATCGGTTAATCGAGTTTCCAACAGAGCTCCGGACGGAGCATCCTTGCAGCTTCTGACCACCTTACCGTTCACCATCGCCATCGAGAAACCGCGCTGAAGGACTGATTGAATATCCAAAGCTGATGCCTGCCGTGTCAGGGTAATGCAGGTTTGATCCAGGGTATCCAATTGCAGGGATATCCCTCGTTGGAGCCGATGCCACATTTCCTCCATGGATTGTTCTTGATTAAATAGTTTCTGCAACAACCCTCTGCGAATGCGCTGCTCCAAATCCAACAGGGTGGAATCGCAATGCTCGATGAAGTAGCCGTAGTTGCGCTGTACGCTATCCTCCAGGCCATCGAAACCTTGTTCCAAAACCAGGCATTGACGACGAAGGCTGTTGCCCGCCAACTGTTGAGCGAGATGAATCTGTCCTAACAATTCATCCTGATCCGGGGTAACGATTTCCGCGGCCGCCGTTGGGGTTGGCGCCCTAAGGTCCGCGACAAAATCAACCAAGGTCACATCCGTTTCATGACCAATCGCCGTGATCACCGGGGTCTCCAACGCAAAAACGGCCCGAACCAAAGACTCGTTATTGAAACACCACAAATCTTCCAGGGAACCTCCTCCCCGCGCAAGGATTATGACCTCAACTTCAGGCCGTTGATCCAACGTCTTTAACGCCAAGATAAGCTGATTGACTGCCGCCTCCCCTTGAACCAGGCTTGGGGCAAGTATGATGGGAATTCCCGGAAAGCGCCTCTCCACCGTGCGTTGGATATCATGAATCACAGCACCATCGGGAGAGGTCACCACCCCCAACCGCGCGGGGTAGGCTGGGATTGCCTTTTTGTGGATTGACTCAAACAGCCCCTCAGCTTGTAACCTTGCTTTAAGTTCCAAATAACGTCTGAACAAATCCCCTTGCCCGGAGGCTGATATGCTCATCACCTGCAATTGCAAGGAACCCCTGGGTGCATAATGCCTCAATTCTGCTGCAACCTGAACACGGTCACCATCGATGGGATCAAAGTCCAAGAGTCTTCGCTGGCCCTGAAACATAACACAATAAATTTGACTGAAGGCATCCTTGAGGGTGAAGTACATATGCCCGCTTCGGGCCTTGGTCATGCCGGTAATTTCCCCTTCCACCACCAGTCGCCGAAAATCAGGATGCCCCTCCACGTAATCGCGGATCCACTCGTTCAAACCGGACACGGTAAGTGGCCGTCCTTGATCCGAAGGGTCTACAGAATGGGAAGAAAACATAAACGAGGCCAAAATTTCAACCTCCAAATTAGGGTCGATGCGTGTAATTTTAGCCGATGAATACAGAACCTGAACGCATGAAACAAGCCTCTTCATCCGATATCAAGCATGTAACCGTGGTGGGTTGCGGTACCATGGGCAATGGCATCGCCCAGGTTTTTGCAACCTGCGGTTACCCCGTCGAATTGGTGGATCTCTCCGCCCCCGCCCTGGACAAAGCCATGAGCACCATCGCCCGCAATTTGGATCGGGTAGTGGCCAAAGGGGGGTTGGATCAAAACGCTAGAGACGTCGCTTTGACCCGCATTCACTGCAGCACCTCTTTGGCCGAGGCCACCCAAAAGGCCGATTTGGTGGTTGAAGCAGCCACCGAAAACCGGCAAATCAAGCTGGAACTCTTTCGTCAATTGGATCAATTAAGCCCCGCGCATTGCATCCTGGCGACCAACACCTCTTCCATCTCAATCACTGATATTGCCGGAGCCACAACCCGCCCAACGCAGGTCATCGGCATGCACTTTATGAACCCGGTACCGGTCATGAAATTAGTTGAAATTATCAAGGGTTATAACACCGATCCTTTGGTCACCGCCACTATCGTAGAAATGAGCCATCGCCTAGGCAAGATTCCGGTTGAAGCCAACGATTACCCGGGATTTGTCGCCAACCGCATCCTCATGCCCATGATCAACGAAGCCATCCATGCCCTCTACGAGGGCGTGGCCGGTGTCGCCGAAATTGATATTGTTATGAAACTGGGTATGGCCCATCCCATGGGGCCCCTGCAATTAGCGGATTTTATTGGCTTGGATGTCTGCCTCGCTATTCTTAAGGTGCTGCACGACGGATTTGGACAGCCCAAATACGCTCCCTGCCCCCTCTTGGTCAAAATGGTTTCATCCGGTAACTTGGGTGTCAAAACCGGCAAAGGGTTTTATGCCTACCAAGAAGGCTCCAAAGACCTGGTTGTCGCTCCAGAATTTCGCTAATCCCGCGAATTACGCCTAGCCTTGAAACGGATAAGAGTAAGTAGTCGGAGGCAAGAGATTTTCTTTGATGGTTCGGGCCGAAACCCAGCGCAACAAATTAAGAGAAGAACCGGCCTTGTCGTTGGTTCCGCTGGCCCTAGCTCCCCCAAAGGGTTGTTGACCAACCACTGCACCGGTGGGTTTGTCATTAAGGTAAAAATTACCCGCGGCATGCCGGAGTCGGTTGGTGGCCAAATCCAACGCATAGCGATTGGTCGCCAGAACCGCTCCCGTCAAGGCATAGGGTGAAGTGGTGTTGCAAAGCTCCAAAACCTCTTCATAACGGTCTGCCGGATAGACATATACCGTCAGAACAGGACCAAACAACTCTTCGCACATGGTCTTGTATTTGGGGTTGGTTGTCCGAATCAGGGTAGGCTCCACAAAATAACCCTTGGACTTATCGCAGATTCCGCCGATCACAATTTCGCAATCGGGGTGCTGCCTTGCTTCTTCGATAGCGGACTGAAGTTTATCAAAGGACTTTTCGTCAATCACGGCATTGATAAAATTCCCGAAATCTTCAACCCCACCCATTTTCATGTCTTGCAGATCGGCTTTCATGCGTTCCAGAACAGCGGGCCATAACACATCCGGGATATAGGCCCGGGATGCTGCCGAGCATTTTTGGCCCTGATATTCAAAGGCTCCTCGCGACAAAGCGGTGGCAACCACCTCAGCAGGGGCCGAGGCATGGGCCACCACAAAATCTTTCCCCCCCGTTTCGCCCACAATGCGAGGATAAGACTTATACAAACCTATGTTACGGCCTATTTGTTCCCAAATTTGGTTAAAAACACCCGAGGAGCCCGTAAAGTGTATCCCCGCAAAGTCGGGATGTCGGAAGATGACCTCACCGGCCACCGGTCCCGGCACCGGCACCATGTTAATGACCCCGTCCGGCAGACCCGCCTCTTGGAACAAACGCATCAACCAATAGGCCGAATAGACCTGGGTGTTGGCCGGTTTCCAAACCACCGTATTACCCATCAAGGCTGCTGAACAAGGAAGATTGCCCGCAATCGAAGTAAAATTAAAGGGGGTCAAAGCAAAGACAAAACCCTCCAAAGGACGGTACTCCACACGATTCCAAGATCCAGTCAAGCTTTCGGGTTGTTGGCGATAAATCTCAGTCATATACCGCACGTTGAACCGAAAAAAATCAATCAACTCACAAGCCGCATCGATTTCGGCCTGGTAAGGATTTTTGCTTTGGCCCAGCATGGTGGCTGCGTTGATTAAATCACGATAGGGACCAGCCAATAAATCGGCCATACGCAAAAAAACAGCAGCTCTTTGTTCCCATGGCAAGGCCTCCCAAGCCGGTTTGGCAGCCAAAGCGGCCTTGATGGCCTCTTCGACATGCGCCGCATTGGCTTCGTGAAAATGGCCGAGGGTATGAGCATGGTCGTGGGGCGGGGCCATCCGACGGGTTTGCTTGCTGTGCACCTCCTGTCCTCCAACGATTATGGGAACCACCAACTCGCGTTGACGCAGGTCATGGAGAGTTTGTTTCAAGGACAAGGCCTCCGGGGAACCGGGAGCGTAGGATCGAACTTTTTCGTTAACGGCGGGGGGTACCGAGAAGATTCCAAAAGACATACACGATATTTAAAGCCCAAAGGTACAAGTCCAATCCCCTAAGCCCATCGCTGCCATGAACCTCGAAAGCTTACGCGATCTCTGCCTTAGCCTACCGGACTGTACCGAAGACTTACCCTTTGACGAAAATACTTTGGCCTTTAGGGCCTTGGGCAAGATTTTTGTCCTCACGGATTTGATGGAATCAGATCGTTTCAACGCCAAATGCGATCCAGAATGGACCCTGTCCCTCCGAGAATGCTTTCCGCTTGCCATACTCCCTGGGTATCACATGAACAAAAAACATTGGAATACTGTACGCATGGATGCCCGGCTCCCGGAAGCCTTGATGAAAGACCTGGTACGCCATGCCCATGCCTTGGTTCACCCTGCTTGGCGCAATTCGGCTTCCACCTATATTCGGGAATGGTAAACACCGAACCCATTTCCTCGCTGAGCCTGATCGTCCCCGTTTACAACGAAGCAGAACGGGTACAGGCCTTGTTGGAAGCCTTGACCAACGTACGCTGGCCGGCTGAACTTACCCATGTTGAATTCCTCTTGGTGGATGATGGGTCCACAGACGGCACCCCCGCGATTCTCGAGACTTGGTGCCAAGAGCATCCCCAATTCCAATGGATCCGACAGGAGACCAACCGAGGCAAAGGCGCAGCCATCCACCGAGGATTGCGTGTAGCAGTCGGGGATGCCGTTGGAATTCAAGATGCCGATATGGAACTCTTGCCTTCGGATTGGCCGGCTATGCTTCAGGCCTTA
>Ga0194121_10009113_pt1 | contig 12366 bp, 13 predicted proteins | sample TA2MahCa50mmetaG_FD_148609 | JGI IMG/M metagenome (GOLD analysis project Ga0194121, IMG submission 148609) | Freshwater microbial communities from Lake Tanganyika, Tanzania - TA2015020 Mahale Deep Cast 50m | ecosystem: Environmental > Aquatic > Freshwater > Lake | place: Tanzania: Lake...
ACGTAGAGAATGAGAAGCTTAACAGGCAATGCAAGGAGTTGGGGCTTTGGGCACTCGACGTTCCTGAAGAGGCAGGCGGCGCCAACCTGCCCGCGGTCGCCCTGGTCGGCGTCAATGAGGAACTGGGTTATACATCGGTGCCTTTTACCTTTCCTCCTGACTCACCGAACCTTCACATGTTGCTGGCTACAGCCAATCCCGAGCAACGCAAGAAATACCTGGAGCCATATGCGGCTGGCGAGACGACGTCGGCCATTGCCATCTCAGAGCCGGGGGCGGGTGGCGATCCAGCCGGCATGAAGACCAAGGCGGTGAAGGAAGGTGATCATTGGGTCATCAATGGCCGAAAGATTTGGATCAGTCGCATTGCCAAGGCCGATTTCACGATCGTGATGGCAGTGACCGACCCGAATCTCGGCTCGCGCGGTGGCATCACGGCTTTTCTCGTCGACAAGGGTACCAAGGGACTGATCGTGGCGCGTGCCATTCCCATGCTGGCCGGGCAACGGACATACGAGGTCGTGTTCGAGGACTGCCGAGTGCACGAGAGTCAGGTACTCGGCCGCCTCGGTGCGGGCTTCGCGCCAATGCAGCTTCGCCTTACGGTGCGACGCTTGCAGATGGGAGCCTGGTGCATTGGCATGGCACAGCGCGCTTTGGACATGCTCGTCGAGCACGCCAATCAACGCGTGACGTTCGGCCAAAAGCTTGCCGATCGGCAGGCCATCCAGTGGTGGGTAGCAGATGCTGCGACGAAGCTGCATGCCTGCCGGCTCATGGTGATGGACGCCGCGGTCAAGCAGGACGAGGGGCGTGACGTTCGCATGGAAGCTTCGATGATCAAGGTCTTTGCCACCGAGATGGCGACCGAAGTCATCGACCATGCCCAACAGGCCTTCGGTGCCATGGGGGTCACGCAGGAGCTGCCATTGTCGTGGCTAGCTCAAAAGGTCCGCACTATGCGAGTCTACGAAGGGCCGTCGGAAGTCCATCGCATGGTAATCGCTCGCCGTATCCTTGGTGGACGTTGATAGCCGACGGCGATCGCAAAGATCATTCGAGGCGCACGAAAGGATGGCCGATGACTTATACGCTCGACGCCTTCATCAAGGACACCCGCTCAGCTCTCGGAGCCCAAAACAGTCCCGCTGGCCGTGAGAAAGTTCGCGCGCTGCTCGAAAAGTTGCTGGCAAACAAGGCATTCGTCGACGAAGCGGTGGGGCCGGCTGCGCCGATCGGCACGCGCAAACTATATGAGGACGAAGAACTTGGCTTCGTCGTCCTTGCTCACTGCAATCCCAAGCCGCACAAGAGCCCGCCACATGACCATGGCAGTTCATGGGCAGTCTATGGTCAGGCGATCAAGTACACCGACATGAGCGAGTACAAGAGGCTCGACGGTGGCCGTGGTGACGGTGAAGCCAGGCTGGAAAAGGTCAAGAGCTACCGTCTGGAGCCAGGGCATGCCGGTGTTTACGACGTCGGTGCTATTCATGCCATCGACTATCCCGAGGGCAGCCGCTTCGTTCGTGTCACAGGTCGCGACCTCGACCATGTGCGACGGCTGAAGTTCGATACGACAGCTGGCAAAGCCGTCGTCATCGAGAGTGCGACAGCTGGCGCAGCTTAGGCGAGTCTACTGCCCGTTTGCATGAAAACATGCGCCGGAGCGTCAGCCCAACCGTGCGGCGGCTTCGATATTGGCTTTGCGTCGGCTTTCGAGTAACGGTGCCAGGCGCTCGCGAAGCCGGGCGACCCGTTCGGCGCCTGCCTTCTCCGGCGAGCCGGCGTCGAACGGCGGTTGCGGATCGTACTCCAAGACGAGCTGAATCGACTTGGCGACTTCTTCGCCCGAAAGCTCAGCCGCGACACTAAGGCCAAAGTCGATGCCGGCTGTGACGCCACCGCCCGAAATACGATTTCGATCGCGAACGACTCGTTCGGCTACCGGAATCGCGCCGAAGTCTTTCAGCATTTCGCGCCATGCCCAGTGGCAGGCTGACCTGTAGCCTTTGAGCAGGCCCGCAGCTCCCAGGATCAAAGAGCCTGTGCACACTGAAGTGACGTACCGTGCCGATGCTGCTTGTCGGCGCAGAAAGTCGAGGGTTTCGGGATCCGCCATCAACTCTACTTGGCCTGCTCCACCCGGCACGCAGATGACATCGAGTTGCGGGCAATCGGCAAAAGTCGTGGTCGGCACGATCGAAAAGCCCGCATCGGTCGCTACCGGCTGACGTGTCTTCCAGATCATGTGCAGCTTCGCCCCCGGGACGCGCGACAGCACTTGCGCGGGGCCTGTAGCGTCGAGCTGGGTGACGTCGGGATAGAGCAGAATGCCGATCTGAACTGTCTCAGCCATGGAGGTCTCCTGGAAGGGCTCAAGTCTACGTAGCAAGGGCGCTGGCAGGAATGACAATCTATGACAATTTTCTGCCAAATGATCGCGCATCGCGTCTTCGTTCTCGCTTACGACGGCTGCCAGCTTCTTGACGTGACTGGGCCGGCCACGGTGTTCGGCGCCGCCAACGAGGCGAGTAGCCGACCGTTCTACGACCTACGTACTGTCTCTCCCGATGGCGGCGTCGTCAGGTCGAATGCCGGCGTGGCCATCCAGAGCGGCAAGATCGGCGGGTAGCCCGACACCTTGTTGGTGGCAGGTGGCTCGCGTGGGTTGAAGGCGGCAATGCAACGTGCCGATATGAGGCGCTGGCTCAACAAGGTTGCGCCCCGAGTCCAACGTTGTGGTTCGGTATGCACGGGCGCCTTCGTGCCGGCGGCGGCGGCTCTGCTGGCGGCAAGCGAGTGGCCACTCACTGGGCCAGCTGCGAACGGCTGGCGACGAACTTTCCTGCACTCAAGGTCGGTCGTGAGTCGCTATATGTCGTCGATGGCAAGGTCTGGACGTTAGCCGGCGTGACGACCGGCATCGACATGGCGCTGGCTTTGGTCGAAGCGGATCTCGGTAGCATGATAGCCAACCTGATCGCACGGCACTTCGTGCTCTATGCGCGAGGGCCAGGCTATCAGTCGCAATTCAGCCCGGTTCTGCAGGCGCAGTCGGCGGTCGAGGAACCCTTCACCGACTTGGTAGGTTGGGTGCAAGACAGTCTTGCACTACCGCTCGACGTGCCCACTATGGCGGCGCAGACTGGCTTGAGTGAGCGCGGTTTCTATCGCAAGTTCACGCAAGTCGTGGGCATGACACCAGCCCGCTTCGTCGAAAGCATGAGGCTCGACGCGGCGCGCACCTTGCTTGCGCAGGGCCTGCCGCTCAAGATCATTGAGGGCAAGGTCGATCTCGGTTCAACGACGCGACTCGGTCAGGCCTTCGAACGCCGCCTCGGTGTAGCGCCTTCGTTGTTTCGGGCGATGCATCGCGCGGCTTGATGGCCTGCGATGCATCGACATTTGGCGCCACTTCCGCTCAAGCGTCGCACCAGCTCACTGTGTTGTCGTTCGCACGACCACAATGATTGCAACTTGAGAGCCGTCAGTATTTGAGTCGAAGGCTACCTACTATCAAGGCGGTGAAGGCAAAGCCGGCGGCTAGCCAGATCGCTGCGCGGGCGGCGTCTGTGGCGCCGCCGCTCGAGAAGTCGAACAATCCGAAGACGACGGCGACGAGTGCGGCCCCCAAGGTCTGACCCAATGTGCGCGCGGTGGCGATAATGCCGCCGGCACTGCCGCTTCGCTCTCGCGGCACTGCGCTCATAATCAATCGGTTGTTAGGCGAAGCGAAGATACCGAATCCAGCACCGCACAACACGAGTCGCCACATGATGTCGCCATCGGCGGGATTGGCCGGCAGCAGTGCGGTTAGAAATAGGCCCGTCGCCATGCTGGCCAGACCGACGATGCCCAGAAGGCCGGCATGATGACGATCCGCCAACCGGCCCGCGAGAGGTGCGATAGCCGCCAACGCCAACGGCCAAGCGGTCAACAAGACGCCGGTTGCCGCGGCATCACGGCCCAGAACGGTGTGGAAGAAAAAGGGTAAACTCACAAAAGCAAGGCCCTGAGCAGTGAATGTGCAAGTAGAGGCGGTGATGGAGAGTGCAAAGATCGATCGCCTGAACACATCGAGTGGCATCATCGGGTCGGTCAGCGCTTTTTGGCGCCGGACGAACAATGTGCCCAAGATGGCGGCAAGGGCGAATTCGGCCAGGACCATGCCGACTTGATGACCGTGGGCAACTCCGTCGATAGCAAAGATCAGCAGTCCGAAAGCAGTGCCTGAAAGAGCGGCCGAGGCGATGTCGAAGGGCCGCCGTGTATGCGTAGTGTGCGGCAGATACCGGTGAGCCAGCATGAAGGAGACGACACCGAGTGGCGCATATGCAGCAAAGAGGATAGGCCATGGCGCCATCGACAGCAGGGCAGCGCCGATCGAGGGGCCGGCCGCCAGGGACGTAGCGACCACTGTGGTGTTGAAACCGAGTCCGCGACCGAGCTGCGCTCGCGGGTAGATGGCGCGTACAAGCGCCGGTTGAACGGAGACGATGGCGGCGCCGCCCAGTCCCTGGAAAGTGCGGCCCACCAGAAGCCAGGGCAGCGACGGTGCCAGGGCGCAGCCGATCGAGGCGATCGAGAACAGAATCAGGCCGACACGATAGACATGGCGATAGCCCACGATGTCGGCTAGCGCTGCTACTGGCAGCAGCATGACGATGAGGGCTATCTGTTGAGCGTTGACGATCCAGATCGAGCTTTCGGCAGTGATCTGGAGGTCCTTGGCGATGTAGGGTAACGCAAGGTTGGTCATCGAATTGCTGAGCACGGACATCATCAACCCGATGGTGATCGTCGCGACCGCCAGCACGCGCGGCACGCCGGCGGGCATTCCGTCGGTAGCGAAAGACTTTGAAGTCGTTTCCACCGTCCCTTACTGCGACACGGTCGGCAGATCGCCGGCGATCGTGGTGCGTTGCATCAGTCGCTTGTACTTGATGGCATCGTAGTAGGTGGCGCGATGCAGAACAGCACGATTGTCCCACACGATGACGTCGCCTTCGCGCCAGAAATGCGATAGTCGAAACCCCGGCTGGTCGGCACGCCTGGTCAGCTCGTGAAGCAATGCCTTCCCTGTCGCTTCGGGCCAGCCGACAATGAGCCCAGCATGGGCGCCGATGAACAGCGCGCGGCGGCCATTTACTGGATTTTCCCGGTAGAGGCGCTGCTTGACCGGCGGCAGATCAGCCAATGCCTGCGCACTCAGGATGCCCGGCTGCACGCGGTCTCGCGAGTGCTGAAGTGAATGTTGGGCGATCAACGGCTCGATGGTCGCTTTGAGTGCCGCTGGCAACGCATCCCAGGCGGCACGCATGCACAGGAACTCCGTATTGCCGCCCTCCGGCGGACAGAGCCGCGCGGTCAGGATCGAGCAGAGAGACGGGATGTGTTTGAACGAGGAGTCGGAGTGCCAGAAATAGTTGGCCTTCTGGTAGATCATGCGCATGTCGTCGGGCGGAATTGTCTCGCCAGTCTTGATGTCGAGATTGGACTGGCGTTGGAATTTCGTGCCGGCAGCAGGATTCGATATGCCAGTGGTCTCGAGGGGCCCAAACAACTCACTGAATTGAGTCTGCTTCTCGTCATCCATCGGTTGGTCGCGAAACAGCAGCACCGAGTGTTCCTCGAACGCTGCGCGGATCGGGCCGAATTCGCGGGCCGACAACGGTCGCGTGATGTCAATTCCCGCGATCTCGGCGCCAAACAGAGGATGGAGCTTGGTGACGGTGATCGGGCCGGTGTTTCGCATAGCTTCTCGTTCCTTCAGTCCACAATCGCCTGGTACGTGAGCACGCGTAGCTCGCGGCGAATGGGATAGGTCGACGACGGCATGAGCTGTGTCAGCAGCACGACCGCCATGTCCTCGGCGGGATCACACCAGAATGCCGTCGACGCGGCGCCACCCCAGGCATATTCGCCGGGCGACCCCAAGATATGCGCTTTCGCCGGATCGATCATGACCGAGAAACCAAGGCCAAATCCGATGCCATAGTAAGTCGACTCTGAAAAGCGCGGCATACCCATGTCGGCCATATCACCCTTGAGGTGATTCATGGTCATGAGCTCGACGGTCTTGCGGCCGAGCAATCGCACGCCGTCCAGTTCGCCTTTGTTCAGCATGAAACGGCAGAACCTCAGGTAGTCGGCCGCCGTCGAGACCAAGCCACCACCGCCCGAGTTGACCCGACGCGGCGCGAGATAGCGACTCTTGCCGGGATCATCGATCAATTCGAGGTTGCCACCTGGGCCAGGTTGATAGTTGGCCGCGAGCCGTTCGTGCTTGTCGACCGGTACATGGAAGTCGGTATCGACCATACCGAGCGGGGCGAGTACCCTATCCTTCAGATAGACTTGAAAAGGCTGGCCTGAAACAACTTCGACAAGATAGCCAAGCACGTCAGTCGCGACGCTGTAGTTCCACGCCTTGCCCGGCTGGGCGATCAGGGGGAATGTGGCCAGACGTTCGACTATGTCCTTCAGGCTTGTATCGCCCGTTTGGAAATCGACGCCATTTTTTGATCGATAGAGCGCGTCGACGGGGTTGCTCTCCATGAAGCCGTAGGTGAGGCCGGATGTGTGGGTCAGCAGATCACGAAACGTAATCTCGCGTTCAGCGGGCATCGCATCGATCTTGCCGCGGCTCCCGCCAACGTAGACGCGCGGATTGGCAAAGGCCGGGATAAATCTAGAGATCGGGTCGTCGAGCTGAAAGCGACCCTCTTCGTAGAGCATCATGATTGCCGTCGAAGTGAGCGGCTTGGTCATGGAGTAGACACGGAAGATCGTATCGGCCCGCATCGGCTTGTTGCGCTCGAGATCGGCCTTGCCGGTTGTTTCGGCGAAGGCGAGCTCGCCACGGCGCATGACCGCCGCAACCATGCCGGCAAGACGGCCGTTGTCGGTCCATCGCTGCATCCATTTGCGTACATGATCGAGCCGCGCTGCGGAAAGTCCGACCTGTTCAGGGGCGACGAGCGGCAGCGTGTCCATGGCGATCCTCCTTGCGTGGCCTGGCAGACTAGCGCAGGACAACCCTTTCAGGCACGCCAGAAACAGGAGGGAGCAATGGCAAGACTGTGCGAAGGCCGGGTGGCTATCGTGACGGGAGGGGCGCGGGGTGTTGGCCGCGAGCACTGCCTGATGTTGGCTGAACACGGCGCCAAAGTTGTGGTGAACGACCTGGGCGGCGATCGTGCTGGCAAAGGTCACGATGTCGGTCCCGCCCAGCAGGTCGTGAATGAGATCAAGGCCAAGGGCGGTGAGGCAGTGGCCAATGGTGACGATGTTTCCGACTGGAATGGCACCAAGCGTATGATCGACCAGGCGGTCTCGACTTTCGGCAAGCTTGACGCGTTGGTCCTGAACGCCGGCATTCTCCGTGACCGCATGCTGGTCAACATGACGGAGGACGAATGGGATGCCGTCATCAAGGTGCATCTCAAGGGCACCTTTGCTCCGGCCCGCCACGCGGCTGCCTATTGGCGTGATCAGGCCAAACTGAAAGGTGGACCGGTCGATGCGCGTATCATCACGACCACTTCTGTGTCGGGTATCTACGGCAACATCGGCCAGACCAACTATGGGGCGGCCAAGGCTGGCATCGCGGCCTTCACGATCATTGCGGCGCGCGAACTGGGGCGCTACGGCATCACCGTGAACTCGATTTCACCATCGGCTTTCACGCGCATGACCGAAGATCTGCGCGAGTACAGCGACGAGGACAAGAAGCGGCGCGATCCCAAGTGGATTGCTCCTGTCGCCACTTGGTTGGTGAGCGAAGAGAGTCGAGAAGTCACCGGTCGCGTCTTTCAAGCGGGAAATGGCCAGTTCGCCGCTGCCGAGGGCTGGCACAAGGGCCCCACTGCGGAGCAGGTGCTGGATCCATATCAGGCCGGCAAGGTGTTGACGGAACTTGCGCGCAAGGCACGTAAGAACGCCGGCATGGACGGCATGGATCTCGACTGAAGTCTCATCGAGTTTTTCAGCTTGGAGCCGGTGCCAGCTCTGGAAACGCACAAGGCCGGCAGCGGTCAGTCAGCTGCCGGCCTTTTGCTTGCTTGGCTGCCGTCAATCCGAGGCTGGCGGCGTCGAACTCCGTCAGTTCGTGGCGAAGCAATAGAGCAGACCCGCACCGCCAGTCGCAACCAGCGACGCAGCATCGCAGGCACGCGAGGGGTGCGACGAATTCCACGACTTCGCAGCATCATCGTCGCGCAGCCCCATGCGGTCACCGTGGCCAACCATGGCATTGCCTTCGCCGCTCTTGGTCCAGTTGCCGCAAGTCATGTCTTTGTCCGGCGAGAAGGCCGTTCCGTCCGGTTGAGAGCCAGTCAAGATGTCATGTTGATTGACTGTGTACAGACGGCTTGGAACGAGGCGTCCGGTTTCGGCGACGATCGTTTCAGCCGAAATCTTGTTGTTGGGGGAGTGCAGATCCTCGACGCTGACGGCAATCGTCGCACCTTTGGCATTGACCCACGGACCCTTGCCAATCCGGTCTCTGGCATTGACGGCTGCGGCGCCACCGACGGCCTGCGTGCTGAGATAGGCCCGCCAGGTCTTGTTGCCGGCGCCGGCCTTGGCAGCCAGAGTCTGGCAATGCCGATCGGCGCCTTCCAGGCCGCCATAGTTTGCCCCTTGGGGGCCGCCGATACTGGTCACGAAGAACGTCATATCCGGAAATTGCGGCGGCGGCGTTTGCGCCTGCGAGCTGCCAACGATTGCCGCGACGGCGGTCGCCGCAGCGACGGCCATGAGCTTCATCTTGATCTGCATGTCATCCCCTCCCTGGTTCCCGGTGGCCCGGTGCCGCCATTGTCGCCAGACAGGTTGGCTCGCCCAATTCAATTCCCCGTGGGCCGGTCTTCAAAGCGGGGCTAGCGTGTCGAGAACCCTCGTCTGTGGCCAAGTCCAGTGGCCAATCCCTTCATAGGCGCGCATGGCGCGCAGGACGACATGGTCGGCGCGGGGCGGACCGATGAGCTGGATGCCGACGGGCAGGCCGGCCCTGGTCAGCCCAGCGGGCATAGAAGCCGCTGGCTGCCCCGTCAGGTTGCAAGGCAGGGTATAGGGTGCCCCCTTTGTCCATCGCGGGAAGGCGTCCGAGTTGTATAGCGTACCGACGACCGGTGCGGTCGTCGGTGTCACTGGGGCAAGCAATAGGTCGTAGCCTTGATGCCAGAGAGCGAGCTGTCGGGCGAGGCACGACCTCGCCTCGTAGGAGCGCGCATAATCGGCAAGGGAGATGCTCATGCCCTTTTCGGCAGCGGCCCGGAAGCCGGGATCGAGCTTGCCGTGAAGCTGCGTCGGAATTTGCCGCAGGCGCGTTGCGAAGCTGCCGATCCACAGCGGCTCGAAATCCTTCTGCAAGGGCTCAATCAGCGGTCCGACCAGCTCGACATGCGCCCCGAGATGCTCGAACTGCCGAGCCGCCTCCTCGACCAGCTGTTGGACTTCCGGGTCGGCTTCGACATGGCCGAAATCGAGACTGAGACCGACTTTCCAGCCGCGCACTCCCGTGTCGAGTCCAACGATGTAGTCCCGTGGTTCCCGTGGCAGGGAGCGCCAGTCTCGAGCGTCCGGACCAGCAAGAACGTTCAGAGCCAATGCCGTGTCGAGGACGGTGCGTGCGAGAACGCCCTGGCTAACGACGTCGGCAAAAGGTGAATCGGCAGGATAGTGGGCAATCCGGCCGTAACTTGGCTTCAACCCAACCAGACCGGTATGGGCAGCTGGGATGCGGATCGAGCCGCCACCATCATTCCCGTGATTGAATGGGTTGATGCCGGCGGCGGTCAACGCCGAGGCCCCACCCGACGACCCGCCCGGAGAGTGGCCGAGATTCCAAGGATTCCGCGTAGTGCCTTGCAGTGGAGAGTCGGTCAGCGCCTTCCAGCCAAACTCGGGTGTCGCGGACTTGCCGATGATGACCAGGCCTGCGGCCTGAAATCTTTCCACCGCGGGCGCGCTCTCGACGGCGGGTGTCTCGTCGGTGGCGTGCGAGCCATTGCGGGTCGGCCAGCCTTTGACTTGGGTGGTATCCTTGATTGTTGTCGGTACCCCATCGAGGGCAGACCACGGCGCCCCTTTTTGCCAGCGATCCTCGGAGGCGCGAGCTGCTGCCATGGCAGAGTCGACATTGGTCAGAACAAGCGCATTGAGATGAGGTTGCAGCCTCGTCGCACGTTCCAACGCGGCTTTGGCCACTTCGACTGGCGAGAGTTCGCGCCTGGAATAAAGTGTTGTGAGTTCCGATGCGGAAATCCAAGGCAATCGATGGTCAGACATGCGCATTTAGAAGGTTCAAAAGCCAGGCGAACGGCTCAAACTATCACTTTAAGGACAGCGTTGGCTCGGATTTCTCACAGCTTTCTTGCAGTCGAGCAGCGTCGAAGGAGGAGTGCCTATGGAAAGCGTCACCGCCCTTGTCGCTTGTGGTGCTGCTTTCGCTTTGAGCTACTACATTGGCCATAGCATGGCATCGACGGCGATGGTCGCTGCGATGATGGGCGCCGTGTGTGGGCTTGCTTTCGTGATACTGTTTTTCATTTCGACGGTGACGCTTGGCGCCCTGGTTCCAGACATGTTCGACGGTTGGACGCTCGGAGTGCATTTCATCGTTCTGCTGGCGATCGTTCCTTTGGGTGGCGCAGGCATCGCGGTCCTCGAGCACCGGCATCTGCGGAAGATCGAAGCGCGGCGCTTGCCATTCTAACAAACGAAACGGCGGCCTTCCCGGCACCTCCCCGGTCCCGCTAAGCTCGTAGCAGGGGGAAGAGCATGACCGACGTGAAACTCGGTGCCGCTACGGTGCGGCGCATCGAGGAGTCGTACGAGCCGAACTTCGACGCCAAGACCTTTTTTCCCGACTGGCGGCCGGAGGTCGTGCAACGGCATCGGCGTTGGTTGGTACCTGACCACTATGACGAGCCCTCGGGCTTCCTGAAGCTCAGCGTCCATAGCTGGCTGCTCGAAGTCAGTGGTAGACACATTCTGATCGATACCTGCGTCGGCAATCACAAGCCTCGCCCGCATCGGCCCCAATGGCATCTGATGGAAACCAGATACATGGAGCGCCTGAAGGATGCGGGCGTGGATGCCGATCAAATCGACATGGTAATGTGCACTCACTTGCACGTCGATCATGTGGGCTGGAACACCAGGCTTGAGAATGGGCAGTGGGTACCGACCTTCAAGAACGCCAAGTACGTCTTCAGTCGCGCCGACTACGACCACTACCTGAAGGTCGACATGGATCCGAAGACTGGACCGGCCAATGGCGGTTCGTTTCGCGATTCGGTGTTGCCGGTTGTCGAGGCAGGCCTGGCTCGGATGGTCGAGGGAGCTGTCAGACTCGACGAGAATCTCGAAATCGAGCCCGCCCCCGGCCACACGCCGGGCACCATCGCCATCAAGTTCGAATCTCGTGGGAGCAAGGCGTTGTTCTGCGGTGACATCCTGCACCATGCCGTGCAGGTCTATCACCCGGAATGGAACAGCTTCGCCTGTGCCGATGCAGTGGGCGCCCGCAAGAGCCGCCGTGCGGCGCTGGAGCATTGCGCCGGCTCGGGTGCCCGACTGATGCCTTGCCATTTCGGCGCGCCGTTCACCTGCCACGTCGACTACAAAGGCGATGGCTTCGTCCCGCGCTTTGACGCGGATTTCTAGACAACTTCCCTGGGGAGAATGAGATGATCTACGAACTGCGCGTCTACAAATGCGTTCCAGGCCGCCTTCCGGCGCTGCTCAATCGCTTCGCCAATATCACGTTGAAGCTGTGGGACAAGCACGGCATCAAGCAGGCCGGTTTTTGGACCACGTTGATCGGCGAGTCCAACCAAGAACTGTACTACCTGTTGGTCTGGGAATCTCTCGCCGACCGTGAAAAGAAGTGGAATGCCTTTGCCGCCGACCCCGAATGGCTGGCCAAGCGAGCAGAGACCGAAAAAGACGGCGCGATCGTTGCCAACGTCTCGAATCAGTTCCTGATGCCGACCGCGTTCTCCTCGGTGAAGTAGGCCGAGGCGACGTCCGTCATTCCATCTTGAGGCCGGCATCCTTGGCCAAGGCGGCCCATTTGGCGAGATCGGCGGCGACATAGGCGGCGAACTGCGTCGGCGTACCGAACTGGGGATCGGCTCCCAGTTCGGCGAACCTTCGGGCGACTTCAGGCGAGCGGATGGTGGCGTCGACTGCCGAATGGAGTCGGTTGGTCAGGTCCCGTGAAGCGCCCGCCGGCAGGAAGATGCCGTAAGAGATCGCCGCTTCGTAGCCTGGCAAGCCCGACTCGGCGATGGTCGGAATCTCAGGGGCGGCCACCGAACGAACAAGGGACGTTTGCCGAGGGCACGCAACTTG
>Ga0194121_10009115_pt1 | contig 12361 bp, 14 predicted proteins | sample TA2MahCa50mmetaG_FD_148609 | JGI IMG/M metagenome (GOLD analysis project Ga0194121, IMG submission 148609) | Freshwater microbial communities from Lake Tanganyika, Tanzania - TA2015020 Mahale Deep Cast 50m | ecosystem: Environmental > Aquatic > Freshwater > Lake | place: Tanzania: Lake...
CGAACGCGGGCGTCGATATGCGTTTCCGGCAGCATGGGCGGCCATGCTGGCGGCCGGTGTCGGCTTCGGCGAGCCGCTGCCATCGTTGGATGTCGCGTCTCATCTGGCGTTCATGCCGGCCGGTGATGCCAATGCCGCCTCGCCCGACCACCAGTCGCCGGTTGTCCTCGATGCGCAGCCCTCGGCTTTGACCTTTCTGGGGCGTGAGGCGAACGAACCCGACGACACGTTCCATATCGCCGCCCGTGAGCCGTCGATGGGCCACGGCCGCTTCGCTGCCCCCGGCAATGCCGTGCGCCGGCAGGTGCATCTTCGATCCGTCAGTGCGCGCACCGCCGACGAGTTGGCCGGCTTCTTCCGCGACGCGTCCTACACCCTGACCGACATTCGCCAAGGCGAAGCCGTGCCGCCGATCAAGGTCGACCGGGTGCCGGCCGATCTCGGATCGAAGGACGGCAACGAGCGCAAGGCTCTGTTCATCACCGCCATCCTGCCGGTCGTGCTCGAGGTCAATCATCGCGTGCGGGCCGATCGCGAGCAGCTTCTGACTCTGCGCGACAAGCTCGCGACCGATCCAACGCGCATCAGTGCGATCGAACGTATCTGGCTCGAGGATCTCGCCGACCGCTACGAGACCACCGCCGACCAGATCGACGAGCTGGTGCGCCGCGTCGACATCGTGCCGGCCTCGATGGCGATCGCCCAAGGCGGTGTCGAGTCAGGTTGGGGCACCTCGTTCGCCGCGCGCACGGGCAACGCTTTGTTCGGTCAGATCCAAACGACCGGTCGCCATAGCGTTGCCGTGCCGTGGAAGCCGGGCAATGGCATGCCGCAGCCCTTCTCGAGCGTCGGCGAGGCGACCGAGGCCTACATCACCAACCTCAACACCCATCCGGCCTACGCTTCGTTTCGGGCCATGCGCGCCGCGATGCGCGAGCGCAGCGAACCGCTCGAAGGCTACCGGCTGATCGGCACTTTGTTGCGCTACTCCGAGCGCGGCCTGCACTACGTCCAGTTCGTGCGCCAGATCATGCGTGAAAACGACCTCGCCGTTTTCGACCAGGCCCGCCTGTCGGGCTCGTGATCGGCTGGAACGCTACATCATCGGACGCGGCAAGTCGGCGTCACTGACCAGAGGATAGCGCCGCGGCTCGAAGAGCTGATAGTGCCACCATTCGTTGCGGTAGAAATCCCAGCCGGCGGCGGTCATCAGCCCCATGAGCAGCAAGCGGTTGGACTGCGCCTCGGGCGAAATGTCGGTGCGGCCGTGATGGGACAGCGGCGTGAAGGCATCGAACGGCGTGCCCATGTCGAGCTCGCGGCCGCCCCGAAGCAGCGTGAGGTCGACGGCGATACCGCGGGAATGCGGAGAGCCGCGGCGCGGATCGGCCAGGAACTCGGGATCGGGCCTGGCGTTCCACAGCGCCCATTGCGCCTCGACTGGACGCAACGCATCGAACAGGCGAAGCCGCAGGCCCAACGGCCGCGCAAGGGCGATTGCCGCAGCGAGCTTGTCGGCAGCCTCGCGGTGCAGCCAGCATTCGCCATTCCGATAGATCGGGCGGCCCGTTAGATTGGCGTCCGTCGCGTAAGCAAGCGCCACATCGACGTCGAAGTCGGATGGCGCGATCGCAATCAGGTCGAGCTTCATGAGCCAACAATGTCTAGAGCGGCTCCCGATCAAAAGAAACCGCCTGCGGCTACATTTGATCGCGAGCCCCGCCAACCCGCCATGAACATCCTCGCCTTTGATTGCGCTGTCCAAGGCATGGGCATTGCGGTCCTGCGCGACGGCGTTTGCCTGGCCAGCCACCATGAAGGTGGTCGTGACCAGACGGTGCGCTTGCTGCCGGCCATCGAGACCGTCCTTGTCGAGGCCGGCCTCGATCGGCGCGATCTGTCGCTGATCGTCGTCACTCTCGGGCCCGGTAGCTTCACCGGGGTGCGCGTCGGCCTTGCCGCCGCGCACGGGCTGAGCGCCGGACTCGGCGTGCCGTTGGCGGGGCTTCGCACGACGGCGGTGCTGCTGGCGCAAGCCGCCGGCGATGGCCGGGTACCGATCGCCGCCGTCGACAGTCGGCTCGGCGATTGGTTCTGCGAGATCGGCGGCGACGACGCGCCTTTCGTCGCCGCGGCGACCGACCTGGTCGGGCGTTTGCGGGGGCGGCAGTGGCGCGTCATCGGCAGCGGCACGAAGGCCCTGACGACGTTCCTGGCGGCCGCCGGCATCGATGCCGTGGCCGAGGAAGCCGTGCCCGATCCCGTCGTTCTCGGCGGTCTGGCGGCCAAGACCGGAGCGGACGTCTGGCGGCGGCAGAATGCCCAGCAAGGCCTGCCGCGCCCGCTTTACCTGCGTGGCGTCAACATCACGCTGCCTGACGGGGCGCGGCGGACCGTTGGCTGAATGGCCCACGGTCCCGTCCTATCGCGGCTGAGTGCGCTGGAACTCGATCGGGCGGCAGCATTGCATGCCGAATCATTTGCGCCCCTCGGGGAACGGGCTTGGACACGGCAGGACGTTGCGGAGCTTTTGGCCTCGCCCGGTGTCGCCGGCCTGCTGCTGCAAGTCGACGGGTGCGATGTCGGCTTCGCCCTCTGCCGAGTCGCGGCCGACGAGGCAGAGCTGCTGACGATTGCGGTCCGGCCCGAGGCGCGTCGTCGAGGCCTCGGTCGCCAGCTGCTGGCGGCGGTCACCGATCGGGTGCGTGCAGCCGGCGCGCGGGTACTGTTCCTGGAGGTCGCCGTGGATAATTCGGCGGCACAAAGCCTATACGCGTCGCAGGGTTTTTGTGTGGTCGGGACGCGTCTGGCTTACTATCGGAGGACAAATCTGCCGCCAGCCGACGCCGCCATCATGCGTCTCGTCCTCGAGTGACACGGCAATATTCATGCCCGGCGAATGGTCACGATATGGGCATCGCCGACCTCTTCGATCGACAGAATAGAATGGCCCTCGTCGCGGGCGGCGCGCGGTACGTTGCGCAGGGGCTCGTCGCCGCGCAGCCGGACACTCAGGATTTCGCCCGGCCGCATGCGCTCCAGCTTGAGCTTGGTGCGCACGAAGGTCATCGGGCAAACTTCACCGGTGATGTCGATCGATTGGTCGGGATCTTTTGCCATTGCCCCGCAACTATACCGCGCCGGCCGGCCGGTGTAGGGTGCCAATGATGCCTGATCGCAAGTCGAAGCTCGAGACTCTATGCGCCGAACGCGGCCTTAAGATGACCGACCAGCGTCGTGTCATCGCGCGGGTGTTGTCGGAGGCGTCGGATCATCCCGACGTCGAGGCGGTCCACCGCCGGGCCACCGCGATCGATTCCAACATCTCGATTGCGACGGTCTACCGAACGGTACGGCTGTTCGAAGAAGCAGGCATTCTCGCCAAGCACGATTTCGGCGACGGCCGGGCACGCTATGAAGAGACGCCCGAAGAGCACCACGACCACTTGATCGACATTCAGAGCGGCAAGGTTGTGGAATTTCACAACGACGAAATCGAGGAATTGCAGCGCAGGATCGCCGAAAAGGCCGGTTATCGCCTGGTCGGTCACCGCCTGGAACTGTACGGCGTCCCGCTGGACGGCAAAGACAACCGCCAAAAATGAGTGGACGGGGCCATCGGCGCCCCGATAATGGAGCCATGATCGGGGCGGCCCCCTTGCGGATTGAACATGCGCATTGACCGCGCTGACAGCGAAGCCGAACTGCTTGGCGCCCCCGCGTCGAGCGCGGAAATCGTCAAGGTCGTCGCTGGCGACTTCGAGGTCCGGCTGGCCGAGACGGCGGCCGAGGTCGAGGCCGCTCAGGCCTTGCGTTACCGCGTGTTCTACGAAGAGATGACGGCGCAACCGACCCCCGAGATGGCGGCGCGGCGGCGCGACTTCGACGATTTCGACACCGTTTGCGATCACCTGCTGGTGCTCGACCGCCGCCGCGGCGAGGGACCCGAGGGAATCGTCGGCACCTATCGTATGATGCGCCGGCCGGCGGCGGCCAAGTTGGGCCGTTTCTACTCGTCGGCCGAGTACGACATCCAGAAGATGATCGACTATCCGGGCGAGGTCCTCGAGCTTGGCCGATCCTGCATCGAGAAGGACGCGCGCAACACCGCGACCATGCAGATGCTGTGGCGCGGCATCGCGCTCTACTCGAACCACTACAATATCCAGGTGATGTTCGGCTGCCCTAGCTTCCCGGGCACCGATCCCTCGCAGCACGCGCAGGCGCTGTCCTATCTTTATCACCACCATCTTGCGCCGCCCGAGATTCGCGTGCGCGCCCTGCCTAGTCGATACGTCCAGATGGACGTGCTGCCGCCGGGCAGTTATGACCCGCGCAAAGCAATGGCGCGCGTGCCGCCGCTCATCAAGGGCTACCTGCGGCTGGGTGGCTTCGTCGGCGACGGCGCGGTGATCGATCCGGAATTCGGCACCACCGACGTCTTCATCATCGTCAAGACGGAAACCATCACTGAGAAGTACATCCGTCACTACGAACGCGGGATGCGCGACTAGGGCGGCTGACGCCTCTGCGGCAATGTGGATCGGTTCTCCTCTCAGAGGCGCCTTCCGGCTGGTGACCTACCTTTTGGTCACGCTGATCCTGGTGCCGATCTATCTCCTCGCCCTGGCGCTGCGCATCCGCCCGATCATCCGCTGGATGCCGGTCGGCTACCATCGCTTGGTCTGCACCATTCTCGGCATCAAGGTGCGGATTCATGGTCGGCGCTCCGACGTCGTACCGACGCTTTTCGTGTGCAATCACGTGTCCTATCTCGACATCGAGGTGCTGGGCGGCCTGATCCCGGGCAGTTTCGTCGCCAAGGCTGAAGTGGCGACTTGGCCGTTCTTCAGCACGCTCGCCAAGGCGCAGCGCACGATCTTCATCGAGCGGCGCAGCGGCAAGACCAGCAGCAGCCGCGACGAGATGATGAGCCGGCTGAACACCGGCGACAATCTCATGCTGTTCCCCGAAGGCACCAGCAGCGACGGCACGCGCGTGCTGCCGTTCCGCAGCGCCCTGTTCGGCGTGGCCCAGCTGCGACGCGGCGACAAGCCGATCAACGTTCAACCGGTGGCGATCGCCTACACCCGCCTCGACGGCATCCCGCTCGGCCGCTATTGGCGGCCTCTGTTCGCTTGGTTCGGCGACCTCGACCTGGTGCCCCATCTTTGGCAGATGGTCTGCCTCGGCGAGACCGAAGCCGTCGTGACGTTCTTCCCATCGGTCGACATCGACCAGCTGGGCGATCGCAAGAAGCTCGCCGAATTCTGCTTCCGGCAGGTCTCGTCGGCCGTCCAGGCGGCCAATGGTGGCCGTTATGAACTGCTGCCGCCGCCGGCCAAGGCGGCCTGACGACCCTCGACCGCAACGGCGTGTGGTGTTAGAAACCGGCCGTTCCTGCAACGAAGACAGATGACCGACGTCCGCACAAACGGGCAATGCAAGCACGTGTTCATCCGCACCTACGGGTGTCAGATGAACGTCTACGATTCGGACCGCATGGCTGACGTCCTGCGGCCGCTCGGTTATGCGCTGATCGATACGCCCGAGCGGGCCGATCTGGTCGTCGTCAATACCTGCCACATCCGCGAGCACGCCTCGGAGAAGGTCTATTCCGAGCTCGGCCGCCTGCGCGACACCAAGCGCGAGCGCCGGGCTGCCGGCGGCGACCTCACCATCGCCGTCGCGGGTTGCGTCGCGCAGGCCGAAGGCGAGGAGATCGTGCGTCGCCAGCCCGCCGTCGACATCGTCGTCGGGCCGCAGGCTTATCATCGATTGCCTGAACTGCTGGCCGAGGCCGAGCGCAAGGCGGCGATCCGCCGCGCTGGCCGGCGCTTGCCCGGCGCCGGAGTGCTCGACACCGACTTCCCGGCCGAAAGCAAGTTCGACCATCTGCCGGCGCCGCAAGGCGTGCGGGCCGGCTCGGCGTTCCTGTCGATCCAGGAGGGTTGTGACAAGTTCTGCACGTTCTGCGTCGTGCCGTACACGCGTGGTGCGGAGTATTCGCGGCCAGCCTCGGCGGTGATGACCGAGGCACGCCAGCTCGTGACGGCGGGCGCCGTCGAGATCACGCTGCTCGGCCAGAACGTCAACGCCTATCACGGCGACGCTGGCGACGGCTCGACCTGGTCGTTGGCCCGCCTGATCCGGGCGCTGGCCGAGATCGATGGCTTGACGCGCATCCGCTACACCACGTCCCATCCCCGCGACATGGACGACGAGCTGATCGCCGCCCACGGCACTGTGCCGCAGCTCATGCCCTACCTGCATCTGCCGGTGCAGGCGGGCTCCGATCGCGTTCTCGAGGCGATGAATCGCCGACACGGCCGTGATCTTTTCCGGCGACTGGTCGATCGCTTGCGTGAGGCGCAGCCCGAGCTTGCGCTCTCGTCCGACTTCATCGTCGGATTTCCCGGCGAGAGCGACGCCGATTTCGACGATACAATGCGGCTGGTCGAGGAAGTGGGCTTCGCCTCGGCGTTCTCCTTCAAGTACAGCCGCCGGCCGGGCACACCTGGCGCGGCGCTACCCGGCCAGGTGCCCGAGCCCGTGAAGGCGGCGCGGCTCGCTGCCTTGCAGGCGCTGCTCGGCCGCCAAGCCCGCGACTTCAACGCCTCCAAGGTCGGCGCCGTCGTGCCGGTGTTGTTCGCCGAGCCCGGCCGCAAGCCGGGCCAGGTCGTCGGCAAGACGCCTTGGCTGCAGTCGGTCTATGCCGACGGTTCGCCGCGGCTGGTTGGCCGCATCGTCGATGTTCGCCTGACCGAAGGCCACGCCAACAGCCTCGCCGGCGCGATCGTCGCTCCCGCCTGGGAAACCGCTGCGTGAGCGACACGGCTGCCAGCGGCCGCTCGGCCGACATGCGCCGCATGACGTTCGACGACAATGCACTGCTCGCCGTGCTCTACGGCAACCACGACCGTCATCTGGTGCGCATCGAGCAGCTCGCCAACGTCCAGTTGAGCGCGCGCGGCAACCAGCTCGCCATCGCCGGCTCGGCCGATGACGCCGCCGTCGCCCACAAGGCGCTGGGCGGCCTCTATGAACGCTTGAAGCGCGGTCTGTCGATCGAAATGGCCGATGTCGACGCTGCCGTGCGCTTTGCCCGCACCGGGATCGACGGCGGCGACGGCGAGGGCATCCGCACGCGCCGCCGCACCGTGCAGGCACGCTCGCCCGGTCAGCGCGACTACGTCGCCGCTTTGCGCGAGCGCGACATGGTGTTCGCTTTGGGACCGGCCGGCAGCGGCAAGACTTATCTGGCGGTCGCCATGGGCGTGTCGCTCCTGCTGGCCGGCAAGGTCGAACGCATCGTGCTGTCGCGGCCGGCGGTCGAGGCCGGCGAGCGGTTGGGCTTTCTGCCCGGCGACATGAAGGAGAAGATCGACCCCTATCTGCGGCCGCTCTACGACGCCCTGCACGACATGCTGCCGGCAGAGCAGATCGCCAACCGGCTCGAGAGCGGCGAGATCGAGATCGCGCCGCTCGCCTTCATGCGCGGCCGCACGCTCGCCCATTGCTATGTCATTCTCGACGAGGCGCAGAACACCACGCCCATGCAGATGCGCATGTTCGTGACCCGCTTGGGCGAAGGCTCGCGCATGGTGGTCACCGGCGATCCCAGCCAGGTCGATCTGCCGGGCGGGCAGCGGTCGGGACTGGCCGATGCCATCGACACGCTGAAGGGCGTCGAGGGCGTGCGCTTCGTGCGGCTGGGCGCGCAGGATGTCGTGCGCCACGACCTGGTGACCCGCATCGTCGAGGCCTATGACGCGCGCGACAAGAAGAACAGGCCGGACGGCCGTTGACGTCATCGTGCTCGATCCGGCATGGGCGAAGGCCCTGCCGGGAGCCGAGCGTCTGGTGCGCAAGGCGGCGCGCGCGGCGATGGCTGGTCGAAGGCGGTCGCTCGTCGTGGCGCTCGCCGACGACAAGCGCGTGCGGGCGCTGAACGCTCGCGACCGCAAGCAGGACAAGCCGACCAACGTGCTCTCCTACCCATCGGGCGAACGCGACTTTCTCGGCGACATCGTGTTGGCGCGCCAGACCGTTTGGCGTGAAGCGCGATCGCAAGGCAAGGAGCCGGCCGATCATCTCGCCCACCTGGTCGTGCACGGCACGCTTCACCTCCTGGGCTATGACCACGAGGCGAGCGAAGCGGAGGCCGAGCGCATGGAGGCGCGCGAGCGGCGCATCCTCGCCAAGCTCGGTATCGCCGATCCGTATTGATTCGGGATATTCGCTACAACATCTCCAGCGCCTGCTTGCCCTTGGGCGGCGGGAAGGCCCGATCGAGCTCGGCGACGATCTGCGGCGTCAGCTTCACGTCGAGCGCACCGAGATTCTCCTTCACGCGGGCCCGGCTCGACGATTTCGGGATGGTGACGACGCCCGGTTGCGCCAGCAGCCAGGCGAGCGCGAGCTGGGCCGGCGTGCAGCCCACGTCGGCCGCCAACCTCTTCAGTGCGGCGTTCGACAACAGCCGACCTTGGTCGAGCGGCGAGTAGGCCATCAGTGGGATCGAGCGCTTCTGCATCCACGGCAGGAGGTCGAACGCGGGACCGCGCCGCGACAGGCAATAGAGCACTTGGTTGCTGCCATTGAGACCCTTGTCGAGACGGGCCGCGTCCTCCATGTCGCCGCGGTCGAAGTTGCTGACGCCGAAATCGGCGATCTTTCCCGCGGCGCGCAGACGATGGAACGCCTCGAAGGTTTCTTCCAGTCGCGCGCCGCCGCGCCAGTGCAGCAGGTAGAGGTCGATGCGCTCGATGCCCAACCGCTTGAGGCTGCGCTCGCAGGCGGCGACGGTGCCGGCTCGTGTGGCGTTGTGCGGATAGACTTTGCTCACGATGAAGGGCCGGTTGGCGCGGCCCGCGATCGCCTCGCCGACGATCTCCTCGGCGACGCCCTCGCCGTACATCTCCGCCGTATCGATCATCGGGTAGCCGAGTTCGAGGCCGTATTTCACCGCATCGAGCTCCTCGGCGCGGCGCCGGCCGCTTTCGCCCATGCGCCAGGTGCCCAGCCCGAGGATGGGCATCGCCGCGCCGGAGGGAAGTTTGCAGGAACGCATAAGGAACATCCGTCATTGCAACGCCGGAGCGATAGCCTATCTTATCGGCTATGCCGGACTCCACAGCGCACAGTACGCGACCGGGCGTCAGCCCGGACTCGGCAAGTGACGCTACCCTGACGCCGACCTCGCCACCATCCGAGGCGCCTTCGAGCGGCGGCCTGTTGCGCGCCATCCTGCGCCGCCTGCGCCGGCGTGAGAAGAACGAGGCGGTGCGCGAGGCGATCGAGGAGCTGATCGAGGAGACGCCGGAGAGCGACACGCCGATCAGCGAAGACCAGCGGATCCTGCTCGCCAACATCCTGAAGCTGCGTGACAAGACGGTGGCCGACGTGATGGTGCCGCGCGTCGACATCGTGGGCATCGCCGCCGACACGCCGCTCCACGAGGTGGTGCGCTTGATCCAGGCCGAGGCGCATTCGCGCTATCCAGTCTATCGCGAATCGCTCGACGACGTGATCGGCATGATCCATATCAAGGACGTGCTCGCCTACTGGGGCACCGCCAAGAAGTTCAACCTGCGCGACATATTGCGGCGTGTCGTGTTCGTGGCGCCGACGCTGCCGGTGCTCGACATGCTGCTCGACATGCGCCGCTCGCGGACTCACATGGCGCTGGTGGTCGACGAGTTCGGCGGCACCGACGGGCTTCTCACCATCGAGGACCTGGTCGAGGAGATCGTGGGCGAGATCGAGGACGAGCACGACGTCGCCCAGACGCCGACGGTCGCGCGCCGTGTCGACGGCACGATCGACATCAACGGCCGCACGCCGGTGGAGCTGCTCGAGCAGGAGATCGGCCGTGTGCTGTCGGACGACGAGCGGCGCGAGTTCGATACCGTGGGCGGCCTGATATTTTCGTTGCTCGGTCGCATTCCCGAGCGTGGCGAGGTCGTTCGCCATCCCTCGGGCGTGGAGTTCGAGGTGCTCGACGTCGACCCTCGGCGCATCCGACGCCTGCGTGTGCGGCCGCCGACCGCGCCGGCCAAGGCCGTCGCCTGATCGTCGCGTGATATGATGACGCCACGCGGTTGGCGCGCCGGTGGCGCGGCCTTCTTGGCCGGTGCCGCGGCGGCGCTCGCCATGCCGCCGCTCTATTGGCTGCCATTGGCGGTCGTGGGGATCGTCGTCTTCGTGTGGTTGTGGCGGACGGCAACAGGTCCGCGCAGTGCCCTGTGGCGCGGCTGGGCTTGGGGGACCGGGCACTTCGCCGTCGGCTCCTATTGGATCCTGGAAGCCTTCTACGTCCCGCCCGCCGACTACGCCCTGCTTGGGCTGCCGATCATCGCCGGCTTGGCGGCGGTCCTGGGCTTCTTTCCCGGACTTGCCGCGGGCGCAGCGCGCTGGGCGGTCGATCGTTGGCCGAGCCTCAACGGTCGGTACAGCCATTTGATCGTGCTGGCGATCGTTTGGGCAGCCGCCGAATGGCTGCGCGGGCACGTCTTCACCGGCTATCCGTGGAACCCCCTGGGCCATGTGTGGGCGTTTGCCACGCCTTTGCTACAGGGGGCAGCGCTGGTCGGAGTCTATGGCCTCGGCATGTTGACTTTCCTTGTGCTCGCCGCGCCGATGGCGGGTTGGCTGGCATCCGCTGTGGCGCTGCTGGCGGTCGCCAGTGCGGGCTTGCTGGGGCATTTGGCGATGCCGCCGTTCGGCGAAGGCGGGCCGTGGATTCGCATCGTGCAACCCAACGTGCCGCAGGCGCAGAAATGGCGGCCGGAAGGCCGCGCCCGCCAACTTGCCAAGCTGGTCGAGATGAGCCGGGCGCCGGGTTTCGATCGGATGGCTGCGGTCGTCTGGCCCGAGACGGCTCCGCCACTGGTGATCGAGCCTGGTTCGCCGGCGTTGGCCGTCATGGCCGGCGCCGTGCCGCCAGGCGGCTACCTGTTGACAGGTGCTGCGCGCGGCACCGCCCGAGCCCAGGACGGTGTGTGGAACTCGCTACTGGTGGTTGACGGCGGCGGCGCCATCGTCGGCCACTACGACAAAGTCCATCTCGTGCCGCTCGGCGAGTACATCCCGTTTCACAAGCAACTGGCGCCGGTTTCGGGATTGATCGGGCGCGGCTCGTTCGAGGAGGGCGAGGGGCGACGGACGATCAAGGCCGGGCCGTTGCCGTCCTTCTCGCCGATCATCTGCTACGAGGTGATCTTTCCCGGCGCTGTGACAGGGCCGGGCACCCGGCCGCAGTGGTTGCTGAACATCACCAATGATGCCTGGTTCGGGTTGACCAGCGGGCCTTACCAACATTTGATCAGCGCGCGCCTGCGCACCATCGAGGAAGGCTTGCCAATGGTCCGCGCTGCCAATACCGGCGTATCTGCGGTGATCGACGCCTACGGACGTGTTCTGGCGGCACTCGATATGCAGGAGGAGGGCATCATCGATCACCGCCTGCCGGCGCCGCGAGCGGCAACCCCATACAGCCGCCTGGGGGATTGGATGTTGCTGGCGTTGGTTGTAATTCTGGTGGTGGTCTTGCCCACTGCGCGATGGGCGGAACGCCGCTAAGTTCCGGGGCTGCTTCGATATTCGAGTTTCGAGGTAGCGCTTGCATTATCGAAGAGAGGGAGTAATGTGATATGCATCCGAGGCGTGCAGATATGCATTTTTGCGCAGGAAAACATATCACAGAGCCGCATCTTTGGGGTGTTTGTCATCTTATTTGCACAACCTCGTCTTAGGTAAGAATAAGCAGCAGAACGAGAGGAATCACGAGCCATGGCAAGATCACATCCAGTCGACGTCCATGTCGGCGCTCGCATGCGGCAGCGTCGCACCTTGCTGGGCATGAGCCAGGAGAAGCTGGGAACCGCCGTCGGGCTGACTTTCCAGCAGATTCAGAAGTACGAGCGCGGCTCTAACCGCATCGGATCGAGCCGGCTCTACGAGTTCGCCAAGGTGCTCGATGTGCCGGTCGCCTACTTCTTCGACGAGATGCCGGCCAACGCTTTGGCAGGCCGGCCGATGTCGGGCCGTGGCCGCAAGGGCTTCGGCGAGGCTGGCACGCCGTTCGAGCAGGAGAAGGATCCTCTCATCAAGCGCGAGACGCTCGAGCTGGTTCGCGCTTACTACAAGATCCGCGAAAGTCGGGTGCGCAAGCGCATCTTCGAGATGGTGAAGGCGGTCGGTGCCGCCAGTCACGCCGAGATGCTGGGTGGCCGCAAAGGGCGCTGAGACGGTCCGACAAAAGTCCCGAGGGCCTGTCGGAACCCCTTGATTTCCGCCGACATCTGGAGTTTTTAGCGGCGCGGCGTCGATGGGCGGCGCCGCCGCGGACGGATTGGAC
>Ga0194121_10009120_pt1 | contig 12355 bp, 19 predicted proteins | sample TA2MahCa50mmetaG_FD_148609 | JGI IMG/M metagenome (GOLD analysis project Ga0194121, IMG submission 148609) | Freshwater microbial communities from Lake Tanganyika, Tanzania - TA2015020 Mahale Deep Cast 50m | ecosystem: Environmental > Aquatic > Freshwater > Lake | place: Tanzania: Lake...
CGCCGCCACCACCGCCGCGTCGGCCGACGCGTCGGCCGCGTCGGCGGCCGCGTCGGCCGCGCGCGCCTCATTTCGTGCTTTTTTTACTGCGATTCGTGCCTCCGCAAGATTACTCGCTACCTCGCAGGCAACTGCGCAGCCTTCCCGTGTCCCGGCGCGCGTCGGGCTCAGTTCCGCCGTAGCACGTAGGGCAATCGGCACGATCTGGCGAATGACCTGGAATGTGATTTCCTTAGCAAACCCGACTTGACTGACTTTGTTGGACCCGAGTTGAGCAATGGCGACTCGGCGCATCCCCTTTGTACGCGCTTCGTTAGAAGACCATGGCGCATCATTCAGCCGCGTCTTGAACGCGCGCACCGCAGAGCCGACGCAGGAAGGCCAGTCGCCGTGCGGTTCGCCGAGCGCGTAACAGACGGCGGCCTCGACGCACATCCTCCCGGGAATCGGTTTGCCGATGCCTTTCACCAGCCCGGCGTCCACAACATCCAGCACTTTCCTTGCGAGCGCTTCGTTCAGTTCCAATCGCGTCTCCCCTTAGTTTCAACCCCGGCTCAGGAGCAGTTAAGCACGTTAAATCCAGCCAGTCAAGGGGTCTGTACAGAATATTTATGCACAGGCATCTTGACAGAGGCAGTGCAGCGTGCTTAATCTAGGTGCCCATGAGGAAAGATGACCTGCGGGCTGTGTACGGCACACTTGATGCCATTGGGGAGGTTTTCGCGCCAGTGAATGACGGCGAGCCGTTGAGCCGCAGCGCGATCTCCCAATGGGGCGACGAAATCCCACCGCTGCGGGAGTACCAGATCAAGGAACTTGTCCCCGATATCGAGCGACGCATCGCCAGAGCGAGGTCGCGTGCCTCCTAACTCCGCCGCGCCTGCCACTCCATCAGGGTTTCTTTCCTTTCCCCTGCCGGCAGGCGTTGCTTGCCCCCGGGTGCGTTGCGGAACGCCGATCCGGGGGCGCTTTTCTTCCTATGCCGAATGATACATCGCGCCCGGAATACGCCGGGCTGACGACCTTCTACACGCGCGCCGACGCGCAACGCTACTGCCGGCACATCCAGGCGAGCGCCATCGTGCTCGCCATGGGGGACAAGTTCGCCGTGGTAACGCCGGACAAGGTCGAGGCGATGCGCGAACTGCTGGCGAGCGACGCGGCGAAGTGGGTTGAGCCGGGGCAATGAGACCGCTTGCCATAGACCTCTATTGCGGTTTGGGTGGCTGGACGGAAGGCTTGCTCGCCGCCGGGTACGACGTGATCGGCTTCGACATCGAGCGGCATGAGTATGCGGTGCCGGACATCGAAGAAGCGGGCAACGGGCTTAAGAACACGAGGCCGATAGCGAAGCGTGGCGGGCGGCCGCCTATGGCAGTCGATCCCCCGCCCGCAAGGCCGCCAGCGCGATGATCGCCAAGATTCCTCTGGCCCTGTCGCTGCACATCGCCCGCTACTGGCTCCCGCGCCAGGATGCGGCATGAGGGAGTGCGCCCTTGCCATGGGCGGGTGCGAATGACCGTGACTATTCTACGCGGTGACGTGCGCGATGTGCTGCGCACCCTGCCCGATGAGTCGGTGCATTGCGCGGTGACGAGCCCGCCTTATTGGGGCCTGCGGGACTACGGGACGGCGAAGTGGGATGGAGGTGATCCGGCTTGCGATCACATCGGGAAAGAATCCAGAACGGTATCTGGCGGCGCAGGGAAGCAATACACGAATCTAGGGAGCAATCGAGTTTTTAGCGGGGATTGTATTTGCGGCGCTCGACGCATCGACTCGCAGATCGGCCTCGAAGCCACGCCGCAGGAGTACGTCAGGCAGATGGTCGCGGTGTTTCGTGAGGTTAGGCGCGTCCTGCGCGACGATGGGACGCTGTGGCTTAATTTAGGCTCCAGCCACTTCGGAAGCGGCAAGGGTGGCGGCGGCACTTTCGAGAATGACGGCATGACGGCTAGCGCTGGCGTCTTGCGTGGTACGCCGCCCACCCAATCTCAGAGCGATGCTCTCCCATGTGGCAACGGTGACACAGCACCTCAAGATTCTCCGGTCGCTGGTCGCGCTTGTCCCGATTGCGGTGGTGAACTGACAGTCTGCTCTTTGAGCCATCGTGTCCGCACCGCTGGCACTGGCCCACGGAACGGACCAAGCGGGCGCTGGCTTTCGACGAGAGGCCATGGTAGCGAGCATTCGGGTTGCGCTTCAGCATCGCGTCCCGCTTCGCCAACCGACGCTCCTTTGTCCACCATGCCTTCATCGTCTTGGAATGGGACGGCCGACGCTTCCCCTTCAGGTGCGGCTTCGGAACCCCCGTCGTTGCCAGAGACATCCGGCGGCAATGTTCAGGACTGCGAACGTAACTCGGCTTGCAGCGACGGCACTGTTCGGCGTCGGCCCCCTTCATCCCGTCGCACGTCGGACACGGTACTTGTTTGCGTGACATGTGGGTATTCTAGCAGACCGTACCCCGTGTTCAAGCCCAAGGACCTTGTGCCGATCCCGTGGATGGTGGCGATGGCGCTCCAAGCGGACGGCTGGTATCTCCGCCAGGATGTGATCTGGTCGAAGCCGAATCCTATGCCGGAGAGCGTGATCGATCGCTGCACAAAATCTCACGAATACATCTTCCTTCTGAGCAAGCGGGCGTCGTACTACTACGACGCGGAGGCGGTGAAGGAGCCCGGATTGGACTGGGGCCCCCGCGACCGGACGAAAAGCAAGCACAACACAGATGGTTTCAAGTTGGCGGGACAACCGCCACACCATGGGCTCATTGATGGCGATGCGTCGGCTGGCCGTAATCGCCGCTCTGTCTGGACCGTCGCCACGCAGCCGTTCAAGGAGGCCCACTTCGCCACCTTCCCCACCCAGCTCGTCGAGCCCATGATCCTCGCCGGCACGAGCGCGAAGGGCTGCTGCCCGACGTGCGGCAAGCCCGTGGGAGCGGGTGGTGGATCAGTCGGAACGTGTGCGAATCCGCAAAGGGTCCAACACGTCAGGAGATTCAGCGGCCGTGGCGGGACACGGCAAACATGGCAAGAACTCCACGCTAACGACTGGCGAAAAGGCACTCGTTCAAACAATCGGCTGGCACCCCGGCTGCGCGGCAGGAACGCGATCCTAGTGGAACTGAACGCCACCTACGCGGACATGGCCGAGCGCAGGATCAGGGGCGACAGCCCGCTGTTCGCTGAGGTCGGGTTGTGACCAGAACCGGTGGAACTCAAGCGGCACTGTTCACTGAGCAGCTCGCATGATGAAGAAGCGCGGCCGACGCCCGAAGCACAACTTCTCCTCGCTCCAGGTCGGGCAGGAGCGCCTCTACCCTGGTGGTGCGGCGACCGCCGAGAGCGCCCGCCGGTACGCCCGGCGCTGGGGCTGGCGCGTTACCTGTCGCGCCGAGTGCCTCCTGGGGGCGACAGCCGTGCGGCGGCTTGACAATGCGCGTGACAGGGCGTAGAAAAGGCGAAAGCCCGAGCGGTGTTAGCCGTCCGGGCTCTCTAAATCCTCGATGCGATGGACGCGCGATCGGGATATGGGCCGAATCCTACAGGCTCATCCTCCCAAAAGCAAGCCCCCGCACCCAGGCGCACTCCCCAAGCTTTCCGGTTGCTCCAGGGTTACGCATAGGAACCGGGCGGACGAGAGAAAGGTTAAGCGCCCGCGCAAGGGTTCTTACCCTTTCTCTTTTTCTTGCCTTGGACTTTCCTGAATTAACAGGGTAACCCCCGAAAGGGGGGTTTGGGGGGATTTGGTAGTTCGGTTTCTTGTTTCTCTTTCTGAAAATGGGTAAAAGGCAGATTAGACCCTATAGAGATAAGGACGTTTCCGCGCTCGCACGAAAAATCGGGCTCTCTCCAAACGCAAAGCATTCTGAAGTTGCGACGCGCTTGATGCTGGAGTTGGGATGGGCGCCCATGGGCTATAAGGCCGTGTTGCGCAGATACTTTGAACAACAATATTCGGCTGATGCTAAGCCGATGAACCTGCCTGTTAAAAAAGTCCGCGCCCGCGCCCGTGTCCGTGAGATTCGGGCGATCGCTGAGCACGCTAAGAGAAAGCGCCTAGCAGATGCGGCATTCGTCAATTCGGATGCTTTCCTCGAATCTTACGCATGGCGGCGAGTCCGCATGGAAGCGCTGAAAAAACACGGGTCAAGGTGCCAATGCTGCGGTGCCAGTCCTGCCGATGGCCTGAGGATGCACGTAGATCACATCAAGCCGCGTCGAAAGTATCCTGATCTGGCGCTAGATGTGAACAACCTGCAAGTGCTGTGCGAAGTTTGCAATCATGGCAAAGGAAACTGGGACGAGACAGACTGGCGCCCTGATGAAAGCGAACACTCGGAGGATACGATTGGGAAAACACTGCGGATCATTCGGGGCGGGAAAGAATGAACGTGGTTCAGTTAAGCCCGCAAGAACTGACGGCAACATGGGACGACTTCTGGCTTCTCTACCCGCGGCGCGTGGCGAAGCAAGACGCACAGAAGGCTTGGTCGAAGCTGACCGAGGCCGAACGCATGGCGGCGTTGATCGCCGTGGCGACTTGGCGGCGGGTCTGGCTGGACCGTGGGGATTTGCAGTACGTGCCTTACGCCGCTTCCTGGTTGCGCGGGGCGCGCTGGGAGGACGAAATACCGCCCGAATACTATTCCTCTCCACAGCCGGCCCCGTTGCCCCCGGTCGGGCCGAGGACGCAGATGCCCGATTCCGTGCGCGAGTTGATCGCCAGTCTGAAAGGGAGGCGCCCATGACACAAACCCGGCAAATCCACGATTTCCTGAAGGCGGGGCATTCGATCACGCCGCTAGAAGCCTTGCGGATGTTCGGCTGCTTTCGCTTGGGCGCGCGGATATGGGAGCTGCGCCAAGGCGGGGTGAAGGTAGACAGCCGGATGATCCAAGTGGAGGGCGCGCGCGTCGCGCAATACTGGCTTGCCCGATGACCCTCGTTACCTCATGACCCCGGGCGAGAAGATCGCTGAGTGGCAGCGCTACGTCGAGGCTTGTTTCACCCTGCGGGCGAAAGTCGAGGGCTTGCAGGCGTGTCTGGAACGCGACGGGGAGGAAGTGCTGGAGGGCGTGCTCAAGCGGCTGGGCTGGGAGCGCACGGTAGCGGTCCTCAAGGCGGCGAAATGAGCGTAAACAAAGCCGCCTACGTCAGATCGCAGAAGCAGGACCGCCCGCACGCCTGTCACTGGCCCGGGTGCCAGCAGCAGGTGCCGCCGGCCATGTGGGGTTGCCGCCGGCATTGGTTCTTGCTACCCAAGCCTATCCGTGACGGCATCTGGCGCACCTACCGCCAGAGGCAGGAGCGCGATCTGCGACCGTCGCCAGAGTACCTCGCGGCTGTCACCGAGGCGCAGCGCTGGATTGCGACCCAAGCGGGTCCCGCAGCGAAATGAGAAAGGTTATCGTTACGGAGGCGGACACCTTGCGCGCCTGCCTTGCCCTGTTGCGGGTGCATCCCCGGGTTGCTTGGGCCGAGCGGATCAATTCCGGGGTGCGGGGCGGGGTGCGCTTCGGCTTCCCCGGGTGCCCGGACATACTCGGGCAGCTCAAGGACGGGCGGGTTCTGGCCGTCGAGGTAAAAGGCCCCCTAGGACGTGCCACGGCGGCCCAGGTTCGATTTCTGACTCTGGTCCGTAGGTGGGGCGGGGTTTCGGGCGTCGTGCGCTCTACGGCCGATCTGGAGGCCCTGATACGGCTGATGACATTGGTTCAACACGGGTGACGTTCGCCGACCTCATCGCCGGCTACCTGATCGCCTTGGTAGCCCTGCTCGTCCTCGTGCGCTGGTGGCGTGGATGAACCGGGGCCAGCTCGAAGGCTATGACCCGGTCGGCCGGGGGGGGTTCCGGGTGCGTCAGTTGACCGCCGGCCCGCCGGTCGCAGTCACTCTCCCGGACAAGGGCGTGAAAACCTGCCGGCGGTGTCAGCAGGCGCGGCCGGTACGGGATTTCCGCCGGGACACCCGCTATGCGGACGGGCTGTTTCCCTGGTGCCGGCCGTGCGACTCGGCCTATGGCCGGGCAAGGCGTAAGGGTTAATGCACTATTACCGAGGGGAATTATCTAGATGACTTGCGCTGAGACTTCTTCGCCCGCCGTGCGCGCTTCTTCGCCTGCACGGTGCGCGGCTTGGGGCGCTTGCCAATCGAGGCGGCGATATATGCCAGCGCCTTGATCTTGTCGGCGAGGCCGCGCACCAGCCGCGCGAGCCGGAGGTAGGTGTCCGGAGTCGGCGGCCGGGTAGAGCGGCGGGAGAACTGCGGCATTCAGCCCTCGTATCCGAGCGAGCGGGCGCGGGCGAGGATGGCATCCTCGTCGCTCTTGTCCCACCACACGCCGACCGGCTCGCGCATCACTGCGTCCCACTGCGCCACATCCACGATGTAGCCGTCGCCGGTGAGCCGGTGATCGTCGAGGGCCTCGGCCAGGCCCTCCAGGAAGATCGGCTCGCGCTTGCCGCACTCGCGGATGAGCGAGTCGATCGCGGCCGCCGCGTCGGTGTCGATGCGGCCACCGGGCCAGTAGCGCGCGTCCTGGCGCCAGCGCGCGGGAATCTCGACGCAGGTGATGCTGCCGTGCCGGCCGCAGCGGAAATTGGGCGCGACGTGCGAGAGCAGCATGTGGCGCACGCGCGTCTCGGGCGTGCCGTCGCTCCAGTGCCAGCCATCGGCGTGGCGCTGGAGCGTGCCGCCCAGGGTCGTAGAGAGCGGCGGCGCGGGCATCTACGCCGCCACCGTGAGCGAGTAGCTGCCTTTGGACTAGCGAGGTTCCAACAAGGAAATTTGTAGCTATTTTGGCTCGAAAATGACTAAAATGGCTCCATGCGATCTTATTCAGCCAAAGATGCGAAGAACGAACTAGGCAAGCTCCTCGATGAGGCGCAGGCATCTCCGGTCATGATCCACAAACATGGCCGGGCCTTCGCCGTTGTGATGTCGGCGGCGCAGTTTGCGGCCGACCGTAATATTTGGGATGGCGTCAACAGGGAGCTTCTCGAGGCACGCCAACAGGCCGAGAAGCTCGCCTGTGAGGTGCAGAGCCTCAACTCGTTGGTGGCGAAACTTGAGGCCGACAACAGCTGGCACAGGGACCTCGTAGAGAAGCTGCGTCATTTCGTGCCGCAGGGGGCCGATGCATTCCTCCTTGACGGGGGTGAAGAAAAATTTCCCTCGTTCGACAAGTCTGGGGCGAGCTTCACACCCGAGGCGGCAGAGTCGGTGCAGGCCACGCCATTGCCCACCTTCGCGACAACGCAGCCCCTCGCGGATGAAAAGCCACCGCTAATAGGTCACGACCTGGCCACGCCAGAGGGCAGACGAGACTTCCTCGTCACCTTTTATGAGTTCCACCAGGAGGCGGGACTCCTGATGGCTGTCAATTACGTTTGGGGATGCTTGAAGCGCCCCAGGGCCGTCTTCTGCCAGCAGATGGCCCAGCGGCTTGGACTGGGCGGACAGGGAAAAACTGCACTGCGCTATGTGCTCCAGAAATTCCTGCAAGAGAGTCTTTACGACTGGCAGATACCCGACTGGCCGCAGCAGGAAGACTTCCCTGATTTCGCCTCGTACAACGCCGAGACTTTGCGTTATCACGAGCGACTGGATCGAGAGTTCGGGCAGATCATCAACCGTTGGGAGGCGATATTGGACGGCCGCGATCCCAACCATCCCGCGAAGAAGAGTGCAGAAATCATCAAGGGGCCATGGCGCGCCCAGACAGCCCCTCGGCGGGGCGACAAGAAAGAGCGGCACCAATGATCGACGAGATTAAAAAAACACTCTGGGCCGCCGCCGACAAGCTGCGCGCCAACATGGACGCAGCCGAGTACAAGCACATCGTCCTTGGCCTCATCTTCCTGAAATACATCTCCAACACGTTCACCGCCCGGCGCGATGAGCTGACCAGGCGCTTCGCCGATCAGACCGACGAATATTTCCTGCCTGATGCCGATGCAGCCATGCTGGCCGAAGAGTTGGAGGATCGGGACTACTACAAGGAAGCGAACGTCTTCTGGGTGCCAGAGGGCGCGCGCTGGGAGGCGTTGCGCGCAGCCGCCAAACAGACCGACATCGGAAAGCGGATCGACGATGCCCTGACTGCAATAGAAGCTGAAAACCCCAAGCTCAAAGGCATCCTCGACAAACGCTACGGACGCGCCCAGCTGCCAGATGGCAAGCTCGGCGAGCTGGTTGATCTGATCTCCACGATCGGCTTCGGCAACGACCACAACCAGGCCCGCGATGTCCTGGGCCAGGTCTACGAATACTTCCTCGGCCAGTTCGCCAGCGCCGAGGGCAAGAAGGGTGGTCAGTTCTACACGCCGACCAGCATCGTGAAGACGCTGGTTGCTGTGCTCAAGCCCGATCACGGTAAGGTCTATGACCCCTGCTGCGGGTCAAGCGGCATGTTCGTTCAGAGCGAGAAGTTCATCGAAGCACATGGCGGCAAGGTGGGGGACGTCTCCATCTACGGGCAGGAATCGAACCCGACGACATGGCGCCTATCAGCCATGAACCTGTCGATCCGTGGGCTGGACTTCAATCTAGGTCGCGAGCCCGCTGATACGTTTATTCGCGATCAGCACCCCGACCTGCGGGCCGATTTCATCCTCGCCAATCCCCCGTTCAACGTCAGCGACTGGTGGCACGGCAGCCTTGAGGGCGACCCTCGCTGGGTCTATGGCGCCCCGCCGCAAGGTAACGCCAACTATGCGTGGTTGCAGCATATGCTCTACCACCTCAAGTCCAGCGGGCGTGCTGGCATCGTCCTAGCAAACGGGTCGATGAGTTCCAGTCAGGCCAGCGAGGGCGACATCCGTCGAGCGATGGTCGAGGCCGACGTGGTGGAGGTGATGATCGCGCTGCCGGGGCAGTTGTTCTTCAACACCCAGATACCTGCCTGCCTGTGGTTCCTCACCAAACAAAAAACCAAACGCAAAGGCGAGGTGCTGTTCATCGACGCCCGTAAGCTCGGCAGCATGATCAGCCGCGTGCAGTCCGAACTAACCGATGAGGTGATTGACCGTATCGGCGCGACGGTAGCGGCATGGCGCGGCGAGAGTGGCGACTATGCAGATACTCCCGGCTACTGCCGCAGCGCAAAGCTAGAGGAGATCGCCCAGCACGGTCATGTGCTGACGCCGGGGCGCTATGTGGGCGCGGAGGAGGTCGAGGACGACGACGAAGCCTTCGCTGACAAGATGCAGGCGCTAACCGAAAAGCTGGGCGAACAAATGGCAAAAGGCGCGGAGCTTGACCAGTTGATCCGGCAGAAGCTGGGGGGGCTGGGGTATGAGTTCTGAGCTTCGGCTGCGTTGGGAACATGCCGGGGGAACGATTCCGGCTCATTGGGATAATTGTTCCATTTGAGGAACTACTCCGCGACAAGAAGAGCATCGTCGTTGGCGTAATGTATCCCGGTACCGAAACGCCCGGCGGCATTCCGCTAGTCAAAGTAGGTGACATAAAGCAAGGAGCAATTCCGGCGAGACCCACTTACTGCATTTCCGCTGAGACAAACGAGGAATACAAGAGGTCGCAGCTTCAGGGCGATGAGTTACTGATTACGCTTGTAGGAACACCCGGGGAATGCGTAGTAGTTGAGCCACACATGGCAGGTTGGAACCCTGCCCGGGCAATTGCAGTTGCTCGGCTCAGAGACCCGTCGCTCCGTGTATTTCTGAAGACGATCCTTGAGTGTTCAGCAGGCAAACACTTGATTGATGCGGTGCTGAATACAACCGTCCAGAAGACGCTCAACTTGAAGGACATCAAGCAGCTTCCGATTCCTCTGCCGGATAGGGCTACAGTCACATCAATATCGGAATTTTCAAGGGCGCTGACCGACCGCATCACCCTCCTGCGCGAAACCAATGCCACGCTGGAAGCCATCGCGCAGGCGATCTTCAAGTCGTGGTTTGTTGATTTCGACCCCGTCCGCGCCAAGCAGGAAGGCCGCGCCCCGCAAGGCATGGACGAAGCCACCGCCGCGCTGTTTCCCGATAGCTTCGAGGAGTCGGCGTTGGGGTTGGTGCCGAGGGGGTGGCGGGTTAGAGCCATCTCTGAAGTTGCGGAGGTCGTTAAGGGCAAATCGTACTCAAGCAAAGACCTCACGGACTCGCACCATACGGCCCTCGTTACGCTGAAGTCTTTTGAGCGCGGAGGTGGGTTCCGGCTTGATGGCTTTAAGCCTTATACAGGCGGCTATAAACCTGCCCAAGTTGTTGAGCCGGGTGATTTGATCGTTGCCTATACCGACGTGACACAGGCTGCGGAATTGATCGGCAAGCCAGCGATTGTGGTTGGTGTTGAAGACTATTCGACACTCGTTGCGTCTCTTGATGTGGGGATTATCCGCCCCGATGAAGAACAGGTCAGCCGACAGTTTCTTTATGGACTGTTCCGAACAGAGGTTTTCCAGAGCCACACCTTTTCCCTTACATCTGGAACGACGGTACTTCATTTGGCTAAGGACGGTGTAGGGTCATTCCAATTCGCATGTCCTCCGGTTGACACGGTGAATGCTTTTTCTGAGGTGGCCGAATCTCTGGCGAAGCGAAACCAGACGAACATCGATCAAATGAGAACCCTCGCTACCCTCCGCGACACCCTGCTCCCCCGCCTGATCTCCGGCCAACTTCGTCTGCCTGACGCCGAAGACGCCATTGCCGAGGCCGCTGCATGACCGAAGACCAGCTTGAACAGGAAGCCCTCGGTTGGTTGACCGATCTCGGCTACGCCCACCTCTATGGCCCGGACATCGCCTTCGACGGCACGGCGCCTGAGCGCAAGGACTACCGCGAAGTCCTCCTGATCAAGCGACTGCAAGACGCGATCGACCGCCTGAACCCCGACATTCCAGCACCGGCGAGGCAGGATTTGCAGCGGTAGTAGTGGCGCTCGGTTTTCATCGTTTTCCCCGTTCTAACTTATCCGATTACGATGCGACGCAGCCGCTCTCTCGGCTGGCGCGGTCCTTCATGCTCCTTACCCGGCTCCTCCGGTGCTGTTGCCCACGCACGGATTGTGCCTGCCGTCATACATACCTACATCTTTGATTTACTTGACGCCCTGATCGCGGGTATCATATGCACTCTACTGAAATATTACGAAAAGTCGTCATGTATGACGAGCTTTCGTCACTGTAAGCGCATACAAGCAACGTACATGCCAGCCTCCGCCCTATAGGGGAACGCCCGGCTGGCACGCGGTGTGCATCGATTCGTGGGATGGGCCGCAGATACCTGACCGAAGAGGAGCGCCGCCTCCAGGCCCGCGCGGCGAATACTCGGGCCTGCGCCCGGTGGCGACGGCGGAACCGAGCTCGAGCTGCGGCTATCGCCCGTGCCTACCGCGCCAGACGCAAGGCCCGACAGTGACTCAGGCGAGGGAGTTTTTCGGGCTTACTTGACAGGCCTGGAGCGCTACCATAGCTGGCCATGTCGCACTCGGACGACATGGCACCCGCCGGTACGGCAGAGCTCGGTTCCTCCTCCCGCCCGCTCACCCTGCCGGCGGAGTGCCCACCTAGACAGCCCATCGCCCTCCAGCACCGGACCGAAATCCTCACCCGAGTCGCCCTGGGTGAACGCCTCCACGACATAGCCCTATCCCTAGGCTACGCCTCCCACGCCGGGATCAGCCGCATCCTGGCCGATGACCCGGAATACCGAGAGGCACGCGAAACCGGCCTGGAAGCTCGTATGGACACGCGCGAGGCGGAATTAGAGGCTGCCTCCGAATCTGTAACGGTCGCGCGCGCGCGGGAACTGTTGAGCCATGCCCGGTGGCGCGCCGAGCGTGAGTGCCCACATCGGTGGGGACAGCGCTCGCACGTCACGGTCGAGCACGCAGACCTGGGTGATCGGCTGCGTCGGGCTCGCGAGCGGGTAATCGAGGGCGTCTCCGAGCCAGTTGTTGCGGTGCAAGCCCCGAAATAATCCGTAGAATCGTTCTCATCTAGTGGCCTAAAGTATTGATCATAGTGGGATTGTGCAAACGCACATCGCATAATGTTCAATATGTTAAAACTTCCAGGCTGGCCAACCGCGCGGGGGGCCCCTGGCGTTCCCTGGCTGAGGCCGGCCGGTGCCGCTCGACGGGTCCCATCGCGGGCAGCGGTGGAACGGGTGAGGGCACGCCAGCGGAGTGCCTTGTGAGGCCCGCAGACGGCCTGGCTGCTGAGTTTTGCGGGCATGTAATGGGTGCCAGACGCGACCGCGGCATGCGCGCCGCGCATTTTGCTGCGCTGCAACCTCCTATGAAGGTATCGAAAAATCCCGGGTTGAGACCGGTGCGGATGGTGCGGTGCAATGAGTGCGCATGATGAGCTGCAGGAGTTGTGT
>Ga0194121_10009127_pt1 | contig 12353 bp, 14 predicted proteins | sample TA2MahCa50mmetaG_FD_148609 | JGI IMG/M metagenome (GOLD analysis project Ga0194121, IMG submission 148609) | Freshwater microbial communities from Lake Tanganyika, Tanzania - TA2015020 Mahale Deep Cast 50m | ecosystem: Environmental > Aquatic > Freshwater > Lake | place: Tanzania: Lake...
GGCGGCGGCACCGCCGGAGCGGGCCCGACCGGCGCGCCGCTCGCACGCTGCGCGGCGACGGCGTCGAGCACGTCCTTGCGGGACACCCGGCCGCCGGCCCCGGTGCCGGTGATCGTCGCCGGGTCGAGGTCGTACTCGTGCACGAGGCGCCGCACCACCGGGGAGGTGAAGCGGGGATCGTCGACGCCCACCGGCGGGCCGACCACCGGCGGAGCCGCGGGGGGCGCCGGCGCCGACTCCGGAGCGGCCACTGGCGGCGGCGGCGCGTCGGGCCCCGACAGGGGCGCCGCGCTCGGTGGCGGGAAGTGGTCGTCGGCCGCCGCGGGGGTGGGCTCGGCCACCGGAGCCGGCGGGGAAGGCGCCTCGGCCGGGGCGGACCCGGCCTCGCCGATGACCGCCAGCACCGTGCCCACGGCGACGGTGTCGCCCTCGGCCACCCGGATCTCGGTGAGGACCCCGGCCGACGGGGCCGGCACCTCGGAGTCGACCTTGTCGGTCGACACCTCGAACAGCGGCTCGTCGGCCGTCACGGTGTCGCCCACGCGCTTGAGCCACCGGGTGATGGTGCCCTCGGTGACGGTCTCGCCCAGCTGCGGCATGCTCACGTCCACGGTCTGCGCCCCTCTCACCCGTGGAGCCCGCGGCCGCCGACGGCCAGCGCGGACTCTCCGAGCAGCTCCGACAGCGTGGGGTGCGCGTGCACCAGCCGCCCGATGTCGTCGGTGGTCGCCTCCCAGTTCACGGCCAGGTACCCCTCGGTCACCAGCTCGGTCGCCCACGGCCCGATCACGTGCACGCCGAGCACGGTGTGGTCGGTGGCGTCGGCGATGACCTTCACGAAGCCCTCGGGCTCCCCGATGATCAGGGCCCGGCTGTTCCCGCCGAAGCGGTGCACCGACTTCACGATCTCGTGGCCGCGCGCCGTCGCCGCCTCCTCGGTGAGACCGGCCCACGCCACCTCGGGGTGGCAGTAGATGCCCCATGGCACCCGCTCGTACTCGACGGGCGCGGGGTCCTCGCCGAGGATCGCGCCGATCGCCACGATCGCCTCGGCGAATCCGACGTGCGCGAGCTGGGGCGAGTCGACGATGTCGCCCACCGCGTAGATGCCGGGCACGGTGGTCTCCATCCGCCCGTCGGTGCGCACGTGCCCCGACGAGAGGAGCTCGACCCCAGCCTCCTCGAAGCCCATGCCCGCGGTGCGCGGCCCGCGGCCGATGCTCACGATGATCTGGTCGACGGTCAGGGAGACGGGGCCGTCGGGGCTCTCGAAGCCCACCTCGAGCTCCGTGGTGCCCTCGATGCTGGTGAGCCGGCTGTCGGTGTGCACGGTGATGCCGCGCCGCTTGAACATCCGGCCGAGGAAGTCGGCGACCTGCTCGTCGGCGCCGGGCAGCAGCCGGGGCGCCATCTCCAACACGGTGACCTCGCTGCCGAAGTCGGAGAGCATCGACGCGAACTCGCACCCGATCGCGCCGCCCCCCACCACGAGTGCGCGGGCCGGGACCTTCTCCATCGCGAGCACGTGCTCCGACGACAGGATCCGCGCACCGTCGAAGTCGAGGCCCGGCAGCGCGCGCGGGTACGAGCCGGTGGCGAGGACCACGGCGTCGCCCACGACCTCGGTGTCGCCCGCGCGCACCACGTGGTTCGGACCGTCGGCGAGGGTGCCCCACGCCGAGAAGGTCGTCACGCCCCGCGCCTTGAGCAGCCCCTCCACCCCCTTCGTCAGCTTGTCGACCACGCCCTGCTTGCGGGCCTGGGCGACCGCGAGGTCGAGGACCGGCTCCACGTCGCCGAGCATCACGCCGAAGTCGCCGGCCGCGCGGACGGTCCGCAGCACCTCCGCGGTCTGGAGGAGGTCCTTGGCCGGGACGCAGCCCCGGTGCAGGCAGGTGCCGCCGACCCGCTGGTCCTCCACCACGGCCACCTTCAGGCCGGCCGAGCCGCCGTACAGGGCCGCCGCGTAGCCGCCGGGACCGCCTCCGAGCACCACCACGTCGAACTGCTCTGCCACCTTCGCTCCCTCGATCGCTCCCCGCCATTGTCGCAGGCTCCATCGGCACCCGGGCCAGGCCGGCGAAAGCCAAGGTTGGGCAAGGAAGCCGCCACCACGCGGGCGCGGGTCAGCGAGCGATGAGGATCTGGATCGCCGAGGCTGCGAGAATGGCCACGGCGCACAGCGCGGCGAGGAGGATGAGCATCCGCGTGCTCATGGATCGGCCATTATGGTCGGCCAGTCGCCCCCCATCCGTCTCGACGGTCCGTCCCGTCGCACGACTCCTCGCAGGAGCCCGGAGCACCCAGGTCGATGCCCAGCCACACCAACCGCATCCTCGATGTGGCGAAGAAGTCGGTGCCCGAGGGCACATACACGGTGGGCCTGGGTCTCATCGTGTCCGGGATCACCGCATACGGGTTCCAGATCCTCGCGTTCCGTGCGCTGCCCAAGCCGGAGTACGCGGCGCTCAACGGCCTCTGGGTGATCGCGTTCGTGCTCGCACCCGGATTCTTCCTGCCACTGGAGCAGGAGGTCGGGCGGGCGATCGCCCACCGTCGCTCCCAGGGCGTGGGGGGCGGACCGGTGGTGAAGCGGGCCGCGGCAGCCGGGGCGCTCCTGTGCGCCGCGCTGATCGCGTTCGTGCTCCTCGCCGAGGTCGTCATGCGGACGGCGTCCGACAAGGGCCTCGCCGACTCGATGTTCCACGGCAAGAACGTCCTCCTGCCGTGCCTGCTGATCGCGCTCGCCACCTACGCCGTGCAGCACCTCACGCGCGGCACGCTCTCGGGCAATGGCCGCTTCGGGCCGTACGGGATGATCCTCGCGGCCGAGGGGATCTACCGGATCGTCCCCGCGCTGATCCTCTACGCCGCCGGCGTCGACAACCTCTTCCTCTACGGGCTGGTCTTCGCCCTGCCGCCGCTGTTCGCGAGCTTCACCGCCCTGTGGCGCCAGCACGGCCTGATGGAGCCGGGCCCGCAGGCGCCGTGGTCGGAGCTGTCCACCAACCTCGGCTGGCTGTTCGGCGGCTCCGTCTTCGCGCAGATGCTCTCCTACGCGCCGGTGATGGGCATCCTGGTACTCGCCAACGGGAAGGCCGAGAAGGAGCTCGCGGCCGACTTCATCGTGGGATTCTTCCTCGCCCGCATCCCGATCCTGCTGTTCCAGGCGGTGCAGGCGGCCCTCCTGCCCAAGCTGGCCGGGCTCATCGGATCGGGTCGCCACGACGACTTCAGGGCCGGCCTGCGCAAGCTGCTCGTCATCGTGGTGGGCATCGGAATCCTCGGGGTGGTGGGCGGCTACATCCTCGGCCCGACCGCCGGTGAGATCCTCTTCGGCGACAAGTTCAGCCTCGGGGCCCGCGACCTCGCGCTCCTCGCGGCGGGCAGCGGGCTGTTCATCCTCGCCCTGACACTCGCGCAGGCGCTGATCGCGGTCATGGGGCACGCCCGGGCCACCGCGGCCTGGGTGATGGGCAACGTCGCGTTCTGGGCGGTCGCGGTGTTCGCCGCCCACGAGCTGTTCCTCCGGGTGGAGCTCGGCTTCGTGGCCGGCGCCGGAGTCGCGGCGCTCGCGATGGCCGTGTTCCTCGGCCTGCGCATCCGCAAGGGCATCCCCGAGGAAGCGCTGATCAACTTCGTCGACCAGATCGAGCACGAGCAGCTCGAGATCTGAGGCATGGTGGCCACGCAAAGCTCCGATCCGTGCCTGAGCGTGGTGATGCCCTGCTTCAACGAGCAGGCGACCATCGAAGCGGTGGTCGCGGCAGTCCTGGCATCGCCCTACACCGGCGAGCTCGTGATCGTCGACGACGGATCGACCGACGGGACCCGCGACACCCTCGCGACGTTCTCCGACCCACGGGTCGTGGTGGTGCTCCAACCGGAGAACCGGGGAAAGGGCGCGGCGCTGCGAACGGGATTCGAGCGGGTGACGCATCCCATCGTGATCGTGCAGGACGCCGACCTCGAGTACGACCCCGCCGAGTTCGGGCAGGTCATCCAACCGATCCTCGACGACCGGGCCGACGTGGTGTTCGGCTCCCGGTTCCTCTCTGGACGGCCCCACCGGGTCCTCTACTTCTGGCACTCGGTGGGCAACAAGTTCCTGACCACCGTCTCCAACATGTTCACCAACCTGAACCTCACCGACATGGAGACCTGCTACAAGGCGTTCCGCCGGGAGGTCATCCAGGGCATCACGCTCGAGGAGGACCGCTTCGGCATCGAGCCCGAGATGACGGCAAAGCTCGCCGCGGGTCGCTGGCGGATCTTCGAGGTCGGCATCTCCTACTCGGGCCGGACCTACGAGGAGGGCAAGAAGATCGGCTGGCGCGACGGCATGCGGGCAGTCTTCTGCATCGTCGCCTACTCCCCGATCGGGCAGCGCTGGCGGGTCAAGCGGCTGGAGCCGATCGTCCTCACCCTGACCGGCGCGCGGGCCTGAGCCACGCCCGCCCGGGCCACCGGGTGCGGACCCACGTGGGGGTGCCGGCCCGGAGCCGACGAACCCGGCCGGTCCACGATGTCGCCGTGGCCGGATGCGGCGCGATCGCCCGGCGCTCCACGACCCCCACCCGGGCGAGGGCCCGTCGGGCCACGGGAGCGGGCCGCGCGCCATCCGGTGTGAACCAGACCACGCATTCGGCGTCCCGCACCGCGCGGGCGACCCGGCGGGCGCCGGCGCGGCGCGTCGGATCACCCCACGCCGGCGCGGCCGACGGCTCCAAGGACACGACGGTGACGCGCAGACCCCCGGCCCGCAGCGCACGCACCGCGTCGAGCACCGTGTCGGCCGCGGGATCGGCCGCCGGCGGATAGGGCCCCAGCACGACCACCCGGGTCATCCGGCCCCCTCGGGGAAGCGCTCGTCGAGGCGCTCCTCGACCCGGTCGAGCACGGCGGGCCAGGTGTACTCGCGCCGCACGTAGGCGCGGCCGCGCGCGCCGTCGGTCGCGGCATCGGGCTCGAGCGCGCGCCGGAGCGCCCTCGCGAGCTCGTCGGGGTCCGCATAGGTGGCTCCGGCGCCCGCCCGCGCGCAGTGCCATGCGCTGACGACGCTCGCCCGGTTGGCGACGACGAACGCGCCGCCCAGCCACGCCTCCATCATCGTGCGCGAGAACGACTCGTACGGCGAGGGCTGGAGCACCGCAGTCGCCGCGGCCATCGCGTCGTCGCGCTCGGCACCGTCGATCTGGCCGACGTCGAGCACGTGGGCCCGGGCGCGCTCGGGGATCCGGGCCTCGCCGGGTCCGGCGAGCACCAGGGGCAACGTGAGCCCGTGGCGCTCCACGGCCGTCGTGTAGTCGTCGAGCAGGGCGTCGAAGCCCTTGCCCGCCTCCCGGCGGCCGGCGTAGAGCGCGAACGGACCCGCGATCCCGTGTCGGGCCCGGAACCGGTCGGCGTCGGCCCCCGCCGGCTCGTGCACCCCGGCGCCCACCACCGTGCTCGGAGCCAGGTCGGGGTGCAGGCGCCGGGCGAGGTCGGCCTCGGGATCGGTGAGGAACCAGACGTCGTGCACCTCCCGGAACGCCCGTCCGTACAGCTCGAGCGACGCGGTCGGCTCGTCGTGCAGACACGGGAGCAGCACGCTGCGCTCCGGCGCGACCCGGGCGCCCGCCACCGTCGTCCAGTAGAGGTAGGGCGCGAACACGAGCGCCCGGTACTCGTGGGCGTGGTCCACGAGGTGGTCGAACAGCGCGGGCACCCGCACGTCGTCGTTGCACCACCGGTACTGCGCAGCGAGGTCGAGGGGGCGGCCGGCCGCGAGGGCCCGGTTGCCCAGCACCCGGTCGGCCCGGGAGCGCGACGCCACGCTCGGGAACCGCCGCACCGTCGCCTCCCCCGGGCGGACGGTCACCCCCGGCGGATAGTGGTCGGGCTCGAGGAAGTGGTCTCGCGTGCAGCCGGTGAGGATCTCGACGTCCCGGCCCCGCGCCGCCAGCCCGTCGGCCAACTCTCGGACGAGCATCTCGGCCCCGCCGACCAGGTCGTCGCCGAACCGCACCGGCACGAAGCCGAGCCGGCCCGTGGGAGTCCGCAGCGCCATGGGAGGACCTAGCCTAGATCCATCACCGGCTCACCCCCGGCGCCGCGCGCGCCCAGCAACCCGATCCGCGTGGCCGTCGACGTCACCTCGATGGCCGGCCCCCGCACCGGGGTGGGCCACGTCACCGCCGCGATCGTCACCCACCTGGCGGCCCGCCCCGACGTCGACCTCCTCGCCTACGCGGTCACGCGCGACCGTGCGGGGATGGGCGACCTGGCGCTCCCACCGGGCACCCCGCTGCGGGTCACCGGCGTCCCCGCCCGCGCGCTGTTCGACGCGTGGGCGCGGGTGCCCACGCCGCGCATCGACCGCTGGATCGGCCCGGTCGACGTCGTGCACGGCACCAACTTCGTCGTGCCGCCCACCCGTGCCGGTGCGCTCGTCACGGTGCACGACGTCGCGTTCGCGCAGCGGCCCGAGCTGGTGACCCCCGCCTCGCGCCGCTACGGCGGTCTGCTGCGCGCCGCGGTCCGGCGCGGCGCGGCGGTGCACGTCTTCAGCGACGTGGTCCGTGAGGCGATCGTCGACGTGCTGGGCTGCGCCCCCGAGCGGGTGGTGCGGATCCACCCGGGCATCGCCGACACCACCGCCGGTGACCCCACCGCCGGGAAGCGTCGCGCCGGAGCCGACCGCTACGTGCTCGCGCTCGGCACCGTCGAGCCCCGCAAGAACTACCCGCGCCTGGTGGCCGCCTTCGACCGGGTCGCGGCCGACGATCCGACGCTGACCCTGGTGATCGCGGGCGCCGACGGGTGGGGCGCGGCCGCGCTCGACGCGGCGATCGCCGGCGCCACGCATGCGGCCCGCGTCACCCGCCTCGGCTACGTCTCCGACGCCGACCGGGCCAACCTCCTCGCCGGTGCGATTGCACTCGCGTACCCGTCGCTCGACGAGGGCTTCGGCCATCCTCCGCTCGAGGCGATGCGGGCCGGCGTGCCGGTCCTCGCGGCGCGGGCCGGGTCGCTGCCCGAGGTCCTCGGTGACGCCGCCCGACTCGCCGACCCCACGGCGGTCGACGACCTCGCTGAAGGCCTGCGGACCGTCGTCGCCGATCCCGACACGCGGGCCCGGCTCGTCACCGCGGGGGCCGCGCGCGCCGCGCGCTACACGTGGGCCGCCACGACCGACGCGCTGGTCGCGTGCTACCGGACGCTGGCGCCGAGCCGGCCCTTCGCGACCGACGCCGGCTAGGCCACCTGGCGGTCGAGCCAGCCCATCAGCGACGCGATCGCCCGGGGATCGTGGCGCAGCTCGTGGCCGGCACCACCCACCATGCGCAGCTCGCCGCCCTCGCCCGCGGCCTCGACGAGAGCACGCGCGTCGTCGATCGAGACGACGGTGTCGCCGGTGCCGATGCACACGAAGAGCGGCCGGGGCGCGATCCGGGGGGCCGCCGCCAGCACGTCGACCCCCGCGACGCCCCGACTCCACGCCGCCACCGACGCCGGGAACCCCGGCGTGCGGATCATGCCCACCCGGCGGGCGAACTCGAGCAGGCGCCCGGGATCCCGGCCCCAGTCCCTGAACGTGTTCGGCGCGGCGAGCACCGCGCAGCCGCGCACCCGCGGATCGGTGGCCGTCGCGATCACCGCCAGCGTGCCTCCCTCGGCGATGCCCACCACCCACACCCCACGGGTGTCGGGCCGGTCGTCCAGGAACGACACCGCGGCCCGGATGTCGGCGAGCCAGCCGGCGATCGAGAAGTCGCCGCCCGACGCCCCCGTGCCCCGGCAGTTGAACGCCAGCGCGTGCCAGCCGCACTCCTTGGCGATCCGCTCGGCCAGCTCGGGGAACGTGGCGGCCGACGCGGCCGCTCCGCGCGGGCCCGTCGGGAACCCGTGCACGATGGCCAGGGCCGGCGCGTCGCCGGGTCCCGGCGGGACGGCGAGATGCGCGGCGAGGTCGATGCCGTCGGAGGAGATCGTCGCTTCCAGGCCGCCAGTATCCTCCAGACCGTGACCGCGACCGAACTCGAACCCCCCACCGGCCGGGCCCTCGCGCTCAAGGAGTGGGCCGTGGTGGTGCGGGCGCTCCTCGCCGGCGAGCAGATCCTCGACCTGCGCAAGGGCGGCATCAAGGAGGACGGGCGGCACTTCGCGCTCAAGGCCACCCGGCTGTGGCTCTACCCCACCGTCGAGCACCAGGAGCGCGACCTCGTGCGGCCGGCGTACCAGCGCTGGATCGACGACTCCGAGCGTGACGCGCCGCCCGAGCGGGCCATCCGGGTCGAGGGCTGGGCCGACGTCGTGGGGGTGGCCAAGCTCACCGAGCCCGACGACCTCGCCAAGATCGACGGCAAGTTCATCTGGACCCCCGAGTACGCGGCCTCGCGGCTGAGCTGGAAGAAGCGCGACGCGCTGTGGGTGCTGGCGCTGCGGGCGTACCGGCTCACCGAGCCGATCACGGTGCCGTTCCGGGACGACTACGGCGGCTGCACGTCGTGGGTCGACCTCGCCGAGCTTCCCGACGACCCCGCCTCGCTCCCGTCGGAGCCCGCGCTGAGCGACCGCGCGTTCGAGGCCCGGTTCGGCTTCGCGGCGAACGACCTGCCCGACGGGCTCACCGAGCCCGTCGTCGACCCCTCGGCCTGATCAGGCCTCGGCCGCGGCCCGGGTCGCCCGGTCGGGGCGGTACCCGCGGTTGCGGGCCTCGGCGAGCGTGTCGGGCCCGAAGCACGCGAACGACTCCGCCGCCATGATCGACTCGACCGCGGCGGCGATGTCCTCGTCGTCGTCGATCAGGTCCAGGTCGTAGACCTTCTGGGTGCGCTTGTCACCCAGGTACCGGTGCTCCTCGAACCGCGTCGGCTTCGGCATGCGGGCAACCTACCTCGGCCGCCCCGCCGGGCACGACAGCGGCCGGGGTCGAGGACCCCGGCCGCTGCAGGTTGACTCACGTGGGTTGGGATGGGCTCCGGGGGTTCCCGGGCCCACACACCGTCTCGTTTGGCGCACGGGTGGGACCAGCTCCCGCCGAGTCGGTGCCGGTGCGGCGGTGGAATTCCGCCTGGTGGTCCGGCTGAGTGCCTTGGCCTAGCGGCCGCGCACCTCCAGGGTCCCATGTTGATCATGCATGTGTTGGACCACCTCCTTTCCCTGGTGGCGCCATTACAGCACGCGTGCAGACCCCGCGTGACGCTTTTCCGCACCTGTCACAGAACGTTCACCGACGCCCCCACGGTCGCCGCCGGCGGTGGCGGGGGGTCGGCGAGGGAGCGTGAGGGAAGCGGAGCGAGCGCAGCGAGTGAGCACTCCCTGCAAGCGGACGAGGCGATCACCGGTCGCCGCCGGCGCAACGCCGCGCGTCAGACGTCGGGATCGGCAGGGGCGCTCACCGCGCCGGTGGCGGCGAGGTACTCGAGCAGGATCTCCACCACCGGGTGCACCTGCTCGGGGATGAACGTCTCGCCGTCGGCCGCGGCCCGGCTGATGATGTAGTCGACGAGCTCCGGGGCGCCGACGACCGCGGGCGGGTGCGGCCCGCTCCCGTTGGACCCACTGCTCGCGACGCCCTCGCGGTCGAAGTACTCGACCTGGTAGCGAAGGATGCGACGCACGTCGGCGGGCGTGAGGGTCGCGGCGACCACGTCGGGCAATTCCTCCACCACCCACTCGTACGCCTCGTCGAGCGAGAACGTCACGGGCGGGGGCTCGGTGGTGAGCCGCCCCGCCTCGCGCACCACGAAGAAGGCGGCGATGGCGAAGGCGATGCCGAGCACCAGGAGTGCGACGACCAGGACCTCCACGGATCGGAGGCTACCGGCGCACCGACGGCCGCCGGCCCACGCGGAACAGCAGCACCGCGGCGCCGGTGAGCATCAGCACGCCGAACGCGAACAGCAGCCCGTCGGCCGGGTCGTCACCGATCCGCTCGATCAGCGACGCCGTGGGCTCGGCCGCCTCACCCAGCGCGCCGAGCAGCGCCACACCGACGACGAGGAGGTGCCGGCCGCCGGGCGGTGTCTCCAGGCGGCCCAGGCAGCCGCACGAGTCGATCGGCAGCCCCCGCACGAGGGCCGTCACGATCACGAGCGCGAACCCGGCGTACGACAGAGCCACCGCCAGTGCGATCACTTCGTTGGTGACCGCGAGGGCCAACGCCCCCAGCGCGGCCTCGGCACCGGCGAGCACCCGGACCCGCGTGTCGTCGACCACCACGCCCAATGCCCGCAACGCGCCCACCGTGCCGGACGGGTCGACGAGCTTGAGCGCGCCGGCCACGACGAGCAACAGCGCGGCCATGCCGAAGCAGAGCGCGGTGAGCGTGCTCCACACGGCGCGCTCCCGGCTCAGTCCGGGGTGCGACCGGTGGGCGACGCGTGCGGCACGAGCCGGTCGCCGTCGGCGCTAGATGCCGATGCGCTGCGCGAGCAGCTCGCGGTGGTACGTCGCGTCGCCGAGGAGGATCTCGGAGCTCTTCGCGCGCTTGAAGTACAGGTGCGCGTCGTGCTCCCACGTGAACCCGATGCCCCCGTGGATCTGGATGTTCTCGGCCGCCGAGTGGAAGTACGCGTCGGACACGTAGGCCTTGGCGAGGCTGGCCACCACGGGCAGCTCGTCGTTGTCCTCGGCCGCCGCCCATGCGGCGTAGTAGGCCGCGGACTTGCCCGACTCGACCTCGAGCAGCATGTCGGCGCACTTGTGCTTGATGGCCTGGAACGAGCCGATGGGCCGACCGAACTGCACACGGACCTTGGCGTACTCGACCGCCATCTCGAGGCACTTCTGCGCGCCGCCGATGCTCTCGTTGGCCATCGCCACCGCGGCCTGGTCGAGCGTCTTCGACAGGGCCGGCCAGCCGGCGCCGACCTCGCCGAGCGGGGAGGCGGACACGCCGTCGAAGTCGAGGCGGGCCTGCTTGCGGGTCTGGTCCATGGTGGCGAGGGGCGTGCGGGTGAGCCCCGCGGCGTCGCCGTCGACCACGAAGAAGCCGATGCCGTCCTCGCCGGAGGTCCCGGCCTGGCGGGCGACGACCACGATCGTGTTCGCGGTGTGCCCGTCGATCACGAAGTGCTTCGTGCCGCTCAGGGTGTACGCGTCGCCCGAGCCGGCCGCCTCCATGGTGATGCCGGCCGCGTCCCACTTGCCGTTGGGCTCGGTGAACGCGAGGGCGGCGATGGTCTCGCCGGCGGCGATGCCGGGGAGCAGCTCGGCCTTCTGCGCGTCGGTGCCGGCGTTGAGGATCGCGTTGGCGGCGAGCACGACCGACGAGAAGTACGGGGCGCACAGGAGCACCCGGCCCATCTCCTCGAGCACGATGCCGAGCTCGATGAACGTGAAGCCCTGGCCGCCGTACTCCTCGGGGATGGCGAGGCTCTGGAGGCCGAGCTCGTTGGCCATCTGGCTCCACACCGCCGGGTCGTACCCGTCGGTGGTCTCCATCAGCCGCCGCACCTCGGGCGACGACGACTTCGTCTCCATGAACCGCCGCACGGCGTCGCGCAGCTGGTCCTGCTCCTCCGAGAAGGCGAAGTTCATGGGGTTCCTCTCTGGCCGATCCACGGGCCCGGATCCGGGGCGCCGGGCTCGCAACCTACCCGTCGGTCACGACTCCGGGCCAGGTGGGGCGGCGCCGACGGCCTCGGCCGGCACACGGCTGGCACACGGCGGGCGGACGGCGGCGGAGCCCGGGAGGACGGCGGGAGGAGGGGGGCCCGGGAGCGCGGTCTACCCTGCACGCATGCCCCGCCGCGCGCACTTCGAGGACTCCGGCGTACGGGTCGACAAGCTGATCGTCGGCCCCTTCGAGAACAACGTGTTCGTCGTCCGGTGCACGAGCACCGGCGACGCCGTGATCGTCGACGCCGCCAACGAGCACGAGCTGCTGCTCGAGGTGTCCCGGGCCACGGGGGTGCGCCGGGTCATCACCACCCACGGCCACTGGGACCACATCCAGGCGGTCACCGCGCTGCGCGACGCCGGCATCGAGGTGGGCATCGCCCAGGCCGACGCCGAGATGCTCCCGAGCTACGACTTCGTCATCCCCGACGACGACGTGATCCAGGTGGGCGACCTGCGTCTCCGCACCATCCTCAACCCCGGCCACACCCCGGGGTCCACGTCGTTCCTGCTCGAGGACCACCCGGTGCTGTTCACCGGCGACACCCTCTTCCCCGGCGGCCCCGGCAACACCCAGACCCCCGAGGGCGACTTCGAGCTCATCCTCGAGTCGATCGACCGCCGCCTGTTCGCCCTCCCCGGCGACCTGCTGGTCTTCCCCGGCCACGGCCTCGACACCACGCTCGCCCAGGAGCGCCCCCACCTCCAGGAGTGGGCCGACCGCGGCTGGTAGGGGTTTGGACGTT
>Ga0194121_10009129_pt1 | contig 12352 bp, 13 predicted proteins | sample TA2MahCa50mmetaG_FD_148609 | JGI IMG/M metagenome (GOLD analysis project Ga0194121, IMG submission 148609) | Freshwater microbial communities from Lake Tanganyika, Tanzania - TA2015020 Mahale Deep Cast 50m | ecosystem: Environmental > Aquatic > Freshwater > Lake | place: Tanzania: Lake...
GCAGCGAGGCCATCGTCTGGGCGAGGCCGTCGTGCAGGTGGAACGCGATGCGGGTGCGCGTCTCCTGCACCGCCAGGCTGCGGGCGCGCGCCACCAGTTGCTCGTGGGTCTCGACCAGCTCGGTGACGTCTCGGAAGACCACCACGTAGCCGTGCAGCGGCGCCTCGACGCGGCTCACCGGGGCGGTGAGCGCCAGCACGCTGCGGTGGCGGGGATGGCTGATGGCCACCCGCCCGGCCGCCGCGGCCGGGGTGGACAGAAAGCGCTGGAAGAAACTGGCCAGGTTGGGGTCCACCTCCAGGGCGTCCACCCGGCGCCCGACGGAGCCCTCGTCCAGGCCGAGCAGCACGCGGCAGCGCCCGCCGAGCTCGCACACCACGCCGTCGAGATCCATGCGGATGACCGCGTCCGGCAGGCAATCAAGCAGCGCCTGCTTCTCGGACAGGCTGACCGCGAGCCTGGACTGCGCGCCGCGCGCCTCCTTTAGCGCGTGGTGGAGACCCACCGAGACGAGCCCGATGGTCAGGAAGCTGATGTAGCGCACGCCCAGGTTGAAGGGGATGAGGTCGAGGTGGTTCACCTCGGGAAAGGCCAGATTGTTCAAGGTGTACAACACGCCGGCGACCGGGACCATCAGCAGGCCGGGCACCCCGTAGCGCACGCACGCGATGATGGTCGGAATCTGGTAGAAGAAGCCGAATTTCTGGATGGGGCCGGTTACGTAGTCGAGCCATGCGATGAAGAGGGCGAACGCGAAAAGCAGGAAGGGCGTGGCCAGATTGTCCGGGCGGATCGGCATGGTTGGGCCAATGGTAGCAAAACGGTGCCCTCTAGTCTACCTGTTTACTAGAGCGAAGGTAGGCACGCAGCCAGCCCATGAAGGCCGAGCCCGGGTCGGAGCGGCGGGAGGCTGGCGGGTAACTGGTCGGGTAGACGGGATCGGCGAGATCGAGGTACTCGGGCACGACGCCCTGTCCGGCGCTTACCTCGTAGTGGCCGTACACCTTCTGGAGGGGGATGCGGTGGCGGGCCACCAGGCTGCGCGCGAGCCGGAAGCCGGCCGCCAGCAGCGCGGGATTGCTCACCAGGTCGGCCTCGTTGGCCGCCACCAGCTCGATCTGAAGGGCCACGTGGTTTACGCCGTAGGCTCCGGTGCAGCGGCGATCGGCGGGAAAGAGCTGATAGATGGTGCCGTCCCGATCGATCATGTAGTGTACCGAAGGGTGGCCGAACACGGTCCCCTGGCCGGCGGACATGTTGCAGCCTCGGTAGAATCCCCGCCAGGCGCCTTCGAACGTCGAGGTGGCGGTGTAGTGCATCACCAGCACGCGCGGGTCGAGGTCAATGCGTTCCTCGCCGACGTGGCGGCGGAAGTACGCGCGGTACTCGTTCTCCCAGTCGGCGAAGGGCAGCAGGCGCTGAAAGACGGGCGGCTCCACCCAGCGCTCCTTCACCAGGGCTTGCAGGAAGGCCGGGCCGAGCGCGGGTCTGGGCGGCTCGTAGCGGCGCTTCATCGCCTGGATGTCCTCATTGGTGTAGGTCCCGGCGAAGGCGGCGGCGGTGATCGCGAAAAACAGCAAGGCGGGGAGCAGCGTTCGACGCATATGTGTAGTGATTCGGCGAAAAAGCGCAAAGATTCATTCCCTATCGATCGGGTCGTCGGAATTCTTTCCGAGGAGATGGCCCGCTTTCGAGCCCCCTACGTGGGGATGGTCGCGGACGAGACCGAGGATCCGTTCCAGGTCTTGATTTCGTGCATCATCTCGCTGCGCACCAGGGACGAGGTGACCGACGCGGCGTCCCGCCGCCTGTTCGCGCTGGCGGTGACGCCGGCCGCGATGGTCGGGTTGTCGGTGGAGGAGATCGCCGAGGCCATCTATCCCTGCGGATTCTACCGCACCAAGGCGGCGACCATTCGGGATCTCTGCGCGGTGCTGATGGAGCGATTCGACGGCCGGGTGCCGCGGGCGCAGGACGACCTGCTGACGCTCAAGGGCGTGGGCCGCAAGACCGCCAACCTCGTCGTCACCATGGGCTTCGGCGACGACGGCATCTGCGTGGACACCCACGTGCATCGCATCGCCAACCGCTGGGGGTACGTGCGGACGAAATCCCCGGATGAGACCGAGCAGGCGCTGCGCAAAAAGCTTCCGCGGAAATACTGGAAGGACATCAACGAATTGCTGGTGGTGTACGGGCAAAACGTGTGCAAGCCGATCTCGCCGCTGTGCAGCGGGTGCCGTCTCCAGGCGGCCTGCAAGAGGTCGGGCGTGACCGTGTCCAGGTAGGAGGGCGCGGCCTGGGGGCGAACGTCCGGGGATTATGAACGAGACGATGCCGGATCTGGACGGGGAGATCGCGCGACTGGAGCAATCGCTGGTCGAGACGCGCGCGAAACTGGCCGAATTGCGCCGCAAGCGGCCCGCGGAGGCGGTGAAGGACTACACGCTGGTCGGCTGGGACGGCGGGCCGCTGCATCTGTGGGAGCTGTTCGGCGAGAAGAAGGACCTGATCGTGGTGCACAATATGGGCAGCATGTGCCCGTACTGCACGATGTGGGCGGACGGCTTCAACGGCATCGTGCACCACCTGGAAAGCCGCGCGGCATTCGTGGTGGTTTCGCCGGACGCGCCGGACACCCAGCGAAAATTCGCAGAGAGCCGCGGCTGGAAGTTTCGCATGGCGTCGAGCCGGGGCAGCACGTTCACGCAAGACATGGGATATGAGACGGTCGACGGGAAGAAACTGCCCGGCGCGTCGATATTCCACCAGCCGCACGACGGCGGCGTGCAGCGCGTGGCACGCGCCAGCTTCGGGCCGCGGGACGAATATTGCAGCGCGTGGCATTTCTTTGACCTGCTCGATGGTGGGGCGAAGGAGTGGGAGCCGCACTTCCGCTACGGCTCGTGAGCCGCATCCGTTCGATCCGTTTCGAGCCCCTCGACGTCCCGCTCATCGAGCCGTTCGTCATCGCCATCGGACGGCTCGATCAGGTGCGCAACGTGCTCATCACCGTGACGCTGGAGAACGGCGCCATCGGCTACGGTGAAGCCGCTCCGCTGGAGCCCATCAACGGTGAGAATCAGGCCACCGTGCTGGCCACGCTCCAAACCCTGCGGCCGCTGCTCGAGGGGCAGGATGCGGGCGAGTGGCGGCGCCTCTCCGGATTGATGCACGGGTTGTTCAGCGCCCAGTGCGCCGCGCGGGCCGGGCTGGAGATGGCGATCCTGGATGCCTTCACCAAGTCCCTCGGGGTACCGCTGTACCGCTTCTTCGGCGGCGCGCGGGACGAGGTCGAGACGGATATCTCAATACCCATCGTGCCGGCGGAGCATGCCCGCGGACTTGCGGCGGGCATCGCGGGGGAAGGGGTGCGGGTAATCAAGATCAAGGTGGGAACCCGCATCGAGGACGACGTGGCCCGTGTGGAGGCGGTTCATGAGGGCGCCCCGGACTGCGAGATCACGCTCGATGCGAACCAGGGTTTTACGGCTTCGGAGGCGGTCGAGCTGATCCGACGACTGCGGGAGCGGGGAATTTCGGTGCGCATGTTCGAGCAGCCGGTGGCGCGCCATGATTTTTTTGGAATGCATTTCGTCACCGAGCAGAGCCGCGTGCCGGTGGCCGCCGACGAGACGGTGGTCGACGCCTCGGACGCGCTCCGCATGGCGGCTACCCGCAGCGCGCACGTGGTGAACATCAAATTGATGAAGAGCGGCATCGTGGAGGCCATGGACATCGCCGCCGTGTGCCGGGCCGGCTACCTGGGCCTGATGATCGGCGGCATGATCGAGACGCGGCTGGCCATGTGCTGCTCGGCGCACTTTGCCGCGGGGCACGGAGGGTTCACCTTCGTGGACCTCGACACGCCGCTGCTCCTCGCGGAGGATCCGTTCGAAGGCGGCTACCAGCGCGTCGGCGGCCGCTACCTGCTGTCGGGGATTCGTGCGGGCATCGGCTGCTGGCCCCGCGGGCGGCCGAGCGGGTTTCTCTAAATCGTCACTTCCGCCACGGTGAGCTCGTGGTCGGAGCCACCTTTGCCTTTTTTGTCGGCGTGGTCGATATTGCCGTCGCTCAAGATGTGATCGATGCCGTCGAAGCCCGCCGTGTTGAGGCCCAGCTCGCCCGCGGTGGGGAAATCCTGCTCGCCCGGGGTGGAGTTGAAATCTCCGCCCACGATGAGGTTCTCGCCGAACGACTCGGAGAATTTGCGCAGCGAGATGTACTGCTCGTCGATGGCCACCAGGCGGGTGATGTCGTCGTCTTTCTGGTTGGTCATGTGGGTGCTGACCGCGTGCGCTTGATTTCCGTCCGGGGTGGTGAAGCTGACGCCGATGGCGGTGCGCCGCTCGCCGTCGTCGGGGTCCTGGCCGAGGAGCTGCTGGCGCACGGCCGGGTTGCCCTGAGCGTCGCGGGCAAGCTCGCATCCAGGCGCCAGGACCACCGCGTTGCCGTAAGTGCCGTGTCGGTTTGAGGAGCCGAACACGACGCTGTAGCCGGGCTTGCCGTCGAGAGTGGAAGTGTACACCGTTGCGTTGGCGCGGCCGTGGTCGCCGGGGCGGATGCTCTCCAGGGGGGCGTCGACGGTTTCCTTCTCAATCTCAAAGATCAAGTCATGGGTCGGCTTGCCTCCCCGCCTCGTGCCACCGGCGCAATCATCTGGTTTACCGTCCCTGGCGGGACTCTTCGCGTCGTCGCCGTAGCTCGCGGTGTAAGTGATGCGCGCGGCGTTTTCCGCGTCGTCGGTCGGGTTTCCCTCGGCGTCGTAGTACGTGGGATGGGCGCGGTCGAGCGTGTAGCCGTCGGGCAACTGGCGCTCGGCGAGGTCGGTGAGGATCTCCTGGTTGAAATCGCCCATCTCGTCGTCGACCTTCACTTCCTGGAGGGTGGACACTTCGGCGCCGGACTCGATGATGTTGTCGGCCAGGTGATCCGAGGTTTCGTCCTTGAAGTTGCCCTTGTGGGTCTTGCTGCCGCCGGCCACGTTGAAGTTGACGACGTCGATTTCCTGATCGTCCTCCACGCGGCAGAAATCATCGCTGCTCTGGGCTTCTCGGGTCTCGCGCAGGCGCTTGCTGGCGCTTCCCCGATGCTGTCCGTCGGCGCCCGGCGCGCGGCGGTCGTCGGGTCTCTCGGTGCGGCCCTTGTCGCGAATGGCGTGCGTCGGCATGTCCATCACTCCCTCTGGGTTTCATTCTAGGTGGGCGCGGGAGCGAGTTTCAAGCACCTTTTCCGTTGTTTCGTTCACATCTCGTTCACAATTCGTGCCGGTATGTAAACATTGGATTGATAAACTTCCCGCCGCAGTCGGCTATAGTTCCCGCATGCAGCTAACGTCGACCTTTCACTTCCTCCCTGGCTTCCGCCCGGACGCGTCCGAGCTGACCGACACCTCGCCGGATCCAACCCCGCCTGCCCGCCTTGACAGCCGCCACAAGGCGTCCATTGACGCGCTTCTCGACAAGGTGACGGATAAGTCGCGCGAGCGGCTCTACCAGATTCTCCAGGTGTTTCCAGCCGGCGTGCTGGAGAACCTCAAGGATCACGGGCTGACCTTTGAGATCACCGCGGGCGCCGCCGCCCAGGGCATCACGCCCAACGGGCAAGCGGTGCTGGGCGGCTACGATCCGATGCAGCGCAAGATCATCTTCAGCGAGGCCGTCTTGATGACCAGGACCGGCCGCCACGTGGCCATCCACGAGACGGTGCACGCCATTGACCACATGCGCGCCGAGCGCAAGGGATATAAGGACAAGCTGCCGGTGCTGGCCTCCACCCGGGATCAGGACCTCGCGAAGCTGTATGCCGGCTACCTGGCGCGCGGCGCGGTGGAAACCATCACCCAGATCCGCTACGCCCTCAAAGAGGAGCACGGCGGCGAGTTGCCCGGGCACGCCACCCTGGAGGGTGGTGACAACTGGGGCGCCATGGCCGTCGAATATACCCGCGAGGACGGCAAGGAGACGTTTCGCATCGAGCAGCAGCCGAAGCTGGAGGCCAGCCCCATCGAGCAGATGATGGGGATGCCCGAGGCGCCCGACCGAGTGGCCCGCCAGTTGCCACGCACCGAAGTGGAGGTTCCCCTTCACAAGGGCGGCAAGGCGCGCGTGGTGCAGGAAGGCACCATAAGCACGATTACCGTTTCCGAAGGCGCGGTCTCCTACACCGGTGACGTGTGGAGCGAGTACGCGCTGCGCTCCGGCATGGTCGAGGAGTACACGGCGGAAGCCTTCTCCTTTTATCTGGAAAAGGGCAACGTGCACGACGAGATGGAAATGTGCGATCCGGACATGACGGCGTACACCCAGAAGATCCTCGATGAGGAATTCAACCTGCGGCCGTGATTTTGCGCCAGATCCCGTACATCATCGGCAACGAGGGATGCGAGCGCTTCAGCTTCTACGGCATGCGGAACATCCTCACGGTGTTCCTGGTCACCTCGCTCCTCTCTTATTTGCCGGAAGGCGAGCGGGCCGGCGCGGCCAAGGACGTCTTTCACACGTTCGTCATCGGAGTGTATTTCTTTCCCCTGCTGGGCGGCTGGCTGGCGGACCGCTTTTTCGGAAAATACCACACGATATTCTGGGTCAGCCTGCTCTACTGCCTGGGACACCTGTGCCTCGCGGTCTTTGAGTCCAACCGCACGGGATTCTTCGCCGGGCTGGCGCTCATCGCGCTCGGCTCGGGCGGCATCAAGCCGTGCGTGGCCGCTTTCGTGGGAGACCAGTTCGACCAGACCAACAAGAAATATGCCAAAGTCGTTTTCGATGCGTTCTACTGGATCATCAATTTCGGCTCGTTTTTCGCCTCCCTGCTGATGCCGATTTTTCTGCGGAAATTCGGCGCCAGCGTGGCGTTCGGAATTCCGGGGCTCTTGATGGCGGTCGCCACTTTGATATTCTGGCTGGGACGCAAGCACTACGTGATGGTGCCGCCGGCCCCGGCCGATCCCCACTCGTTCTTGAACGTGTCGCGCAGCGCCCTGGCAGCCAGCCCGCAGGGCCGCGCATTTTCCGGGGCGGCGTTGTTGGCCGTGCTGCTGGCGCTGTCGCTGACGCCGAAGCTGGGCGTGGTAATCTCCCTGTGTACCGCACTGGTGGCCGTGGTTGCGATCGGCGGGGTGGGGGTGTGGCTCAATCTCGAGCTGGTGCGCGGCGTCCATCCGGACGAGGCCGTTGAGGGGGTCCGCGCGGTGCTGCGGTTGATGGTGCTGTTCTTCCTGGTGACGCCCTTCTGGTCGCTGTTCGATCAAAAAGCGTCGACCTGGGTGCTGCAGGCGGACGCGATGACAAAACCCGAGTGGTTCCAGTCGTCACAGATGCAGGCGCTCAACCCGGCGCTGGTGATGATCTTGATTCCGCTGAACAATCTTGTCTTGTACCCGATGCTGGCCCGCGCCGGCTACGAGATGACTGCCCTGCGCCGCATGACGGCGGGCATCGCGCTGGCCGGAATGGCCTGGATCGTGGTGGGCGCGATGCAGGTGGCGCTTGACGGAGGCGGCGCGGTGTCAATCACCTGGCAGGTGCTGCCTTACGCCCTGCTCACCCTGGGCGAGGTCCTGGTGTCCGCGACCGGCCTGGAGTTTGCCTACAGCCAGGCGCCCCAGGCGATGAAGGGCGCCATCATGAGTTTCTGGAACCTCTCGGTAACGGTGGGGAATCTGTGGGTGCTGCTGGTGAACGCGGCGGTGAAAAATCCCGCGGTAACCGATTTTATTTCCGGCTCCGGCTACGGTGTGACCGCGTTCCAGATGTTCTTCTTCGCCGCTTTTGCGTTCGCCGCGGCGTTCGCGTTCGGAATGGTGGCCCAGAGATATCCGCTGGCGGATCACTATCGTAAGGCGGAGTGATCAATCGGGTATCTCCACCTGGAGCCGCAGATCACTTTGCTCAAGCCGCTCCCGCAGGGCCGAGAGGTACTCGGGATGGTCCGGGCCGCGCGGCTCCAGGCGCGTGACGATCACGCCGTCCATCTCGAAGCCGGCGCGGACTGAGATCGGCTCCGATACCACCTCGAGCACGCGTTGCTGCAACTCGGGATCGTCGATGGCGACCTCGATGGAATCGTCCACCACGTCCATCTCCCCGGCGATGTCGCCGAGCACCAGTACGTCGTCCTCCTCGCGGAGGTGCCGCAGGATGACGCGCGTCACCACTACTGCACGCCCAGTTTGCCCGCTTGCTGTAGAAGGCGCTCGGCAACGTCGTGCAGGGCGGGGTCCCTGGTCTTCAGGAGCGCCCGGTCTCGATGGTAGTGCTCCACGCCCTCGGCCACGTACTCGCGCGGATTCGTGAGCGCGTATTCCGTGATGCTCGCGCCACGCGTCTTCGCCTGGGCATACGCCTTCTCCAGGTCAGCGGACCACGTCTTGTAGAACGCCGGAACCGCGGCCGCCACCTCGTAGTCCAGCCCGTGGCTCAGCTCGTGAGAGGCGGTGCCGTGCGTGTGGCCGTCTCTGCCCACCGCCGCCGCGTCGACCTGCGCGGTCTTCGTCCCGCTGAAGTAGAGTCCGCTGGCGCCATCGACGTGTTTGTTGGCCCTCTCGAGGTTTTCGCTGTCGAGGAGGACCGCCTCGCCCTTGCCCCCCGGCCGGTAGTAGTGTACGTCGGGGATGAGGATATTGTGCTTCACGCGGTCCATCGGGATCTTCTCCGGGTGCGCTCGCATGTCGTCGAGCTGCTTTCCGAGCATGCCCTTCATTTTGGGATTGTCCATGCGGGCGGCAAGGCTCTCAATGTTTCGCAGGGACTCACGCCGCGCGGCCTGCAAGCGATCTCCGTTGACGGCCCCCATCATCTTCTCAAACTGCTGCTTTTCAGCCGGCGTCTTCGCGCCCTGAAATTCGGCCATCATGTCGCTGCTCATCTGTCCGGCGAACATGGTGCCGCTGCGCACCGGCACCCCCGCCTCGCGGGACCTGGCGTCGATGAGCTTGCCCTTCTCTTCGCTCAGCTTCATGAGCTCGCCGTTGAGGGCCATGGCCTCCTGCATCTTGGGCGGTACCTGGGGGGGCTCCGACGGCTGCTTTGCATCGATGCCTTTCGTGGGTGGTCCGCTCGGCTTCATCGCGGCTCCGGCCATGACGCCGCCCATGATGCCGAACCCCACGAGGGGCTGCTGGTCGCCAAAGAGTTCCTTGCGTCGACTCTCGAGGCTCGCGATCTTCTGGTCGATTGCGGCGGCCCTGGGATCGGTCGCAAGGCTCTCCCCGAATCTCCTGGCGGCGCCCGTGTCCACGCGGTCGGCGGTGGTGGTCGTGAGGTTGCCCCGGTCTTGCAGCATCTTGAAGACCTCGGTCTCGGTGTTCGTCACCTGCATGCGGATGCCGCGTCGGTCCGCAAAGCTCAGCACGTCGCTGTCGAAGCCACGCAACTCTTTCTTCAAGTCTTCGCGCTTCGGGCCGGCGAGGTCGCGATCCTGTCGATGGTGCGATCCTTGCGCTGACCTTCAGACTGAAGGCGATGAAGGCTGGGGGACGCAATGCGCGCCGGCGCCACCCGCTCTCCAAGGTGAACGCTGTCCGGGGGCGCGCCCACGGCTTCCCTGAGTGATTCGGGGGCCCAGGAGGGCATGTATTCGCGCAGCAGGCCGCGTGCGTTGTTGAGGATTTCCAAAGGTTTCTCCCCCAGTTTCCGTCTACTGGGAGTATACCGACATGTTGCCGGGATGTAAAGTATGTTGCCGGACTGTTAACAGGGTGTTAACGGGTTGTCGGCGGTTTGGAGGCTGACTTTTGCCTGCGGCGAGTGTCCTCGCCTGGCGCGATTCAGGAGAAATCTCCAACAACAGCCGGAACCTTAATCTCGGCGCTTCGTCTGCATTTCTAGAATACGGGAGAGCGCCTGGTGCTGCGCTGTCAAGGAGGAGTTGGAATGCGAATTCGTGCAGCGTCGTCATTTATCGTTCTTTAACTGGGGTTCTTTCTGGCCGGATGTGGCAGTGGAGGGGGCGGTGAAGGCGCGACCGGCACCTCGGCGGGGAGTGCTTCCAATCGAGTCACGCTGAACAACGTCACACTCATACCGGCGACTTCGCCAACGCCAACGCAGACGCAAACAATGCCCCCGACCCCGACGCCGACTTCGACTTCGATGCCCGCGCCGACTTCGACGCCGACGCCGACGCCGACGCCAACCCCGACGCCAACCCCGACGCCGACGCCGACGCCAACCCCGGTAGGCGGCGGAGTGGTGTTTGTCGGCGCGGGCGACATTGCCACCGGCGGCGGCAACGACGAGGCGACCGCAAGGCTGCTCGACGGCATCGCCGGCACGGTCTTCACGCTGGGCGACAACGTCTACTCGAACGGCACCGCCGCGGAATTCGCCGAGCGCTACGAGCCGACGTGGGGGCGCCACAAGGCGCGTACCCGTCCGGTGCCGGGGAACCACGACTACGGCACTAGCGGCGCGGCCGGGTACTTCGGCTATTTCGGCGCCGCGGCCGGCGACCCGACGAAGGGCTACTACAGCTACGACCTGGGCGATTGGCACATCGTCGCGCTCAACAGCGAAATCGACGTGGGCGCCGGTTCGACGCAGGAGCAGTGGCTGCGCTCCGACCTCGCGGCGAGCACGAAGACCGGCACGCTCGCCTACTGGCACCGGCCCCGCTTCAGCTCGGGGGCCCACGGCAGTTCGACGAGGACCACGGCCCTCTGGCAGGCGCTATACGACTACAACGCCGAGATCGTCCTGGTGGGCCACGACCACAACTACCAGCGCTTCGCGCCGCAGACGGCGGCCGGCGTTGCCGACCCGGCGCGTGGGATCCGCCAGTTCGTCGTCGGGACCGGTGGGGCCGGCCTCTACGACTTCAGCACGCCAATCGCGAACACGGAAGCATACAACGTCAACACCCACGGCGTGCTCAAGCTCACGCTCCATCCCGGACGCTACGACTGGCAGTTCGTTCCGGTCGCCGGCAAGACGTACACCGATTCCGGCAGCGCCGCCTGTCACTAACCCGCCGCCGGCAACTGCCGAAACCGGCCCAGCGGAGACAGTCTCTGCTGGTCCTCCGTCGCGAGGTCCATTCCGGCCTGGTCCGAACAACCCTGGTCCCTCGGGACACCTTTTTGATATGATGGCTGCTGGGAATTCGTTCAAGCGGAGTGGGCATGCCTGGATCGGCAATTCGCTGGCTGGTGGTCGTCTTTGGCGCCGCGCTGCTGTGCGCGGACGCATCCCTGGATTTCATGCACGTGCGCGCGGTGAGCGCGGTCAGCGGCTGGACCTCTCGGCTGGCGGCGGAAGCCTTCGCCTCGGTGCTGCGCAACGGCATTCTGCTGGTCGCGCTGGTTCTCGTGGCGCGGGGCGGCCCGGGGGGCTGGAAGCTGCTCGCGCTGGCCGCCCTGCTGGGCATCGTGCGGCGCGGCGCGTTCTTTGCCAACGCGGCGGCCTCGTTTGGCTCGCTGGGCTCGCCGGAATCCCAGGTGGCGCTGGCCGCGATGGACCTCGTGTTCCGGCTGTTCTGCATGGCGGCCGCGGTGGACGTGATGCGCCGCCTGTCCCAGTGAGGCTGCTCGCGGCCGTCGGATTGGTTATCTTGCTGGTGAACGGCTACGAGGACGTCGGAATATTCCGTGACGGCGACCCTCGCCAGATCGCCGGCCACGCGGTTCGCGAGGCACTGGTGGCCGGCGCGGTCTGCGGCTTGCTGTGGCCGCGGCCAGGGTGGGTTCCGTTCATGGCCGGGGCCGGCCTGCACGGGCTTTTTGTCTGGTGGGGATATTTTTCGGAGGCGCGCGACGCCTGGGGCTTGCCCTGGACGTGGTTTGGCGTGTCAGACGTTGGCTGGCGGTGCGCCGTCCTGGCCTGCGCCTGGCGCATGCGCGGAGAATTCTGGAACGACCTGCTGGGTAGGAGGTGAGCGTCGTGCGTGGATCCAGTGTCATATCCGTCATCGTGGTGCTGGGATTTTTTGGTCTTCTGGCCATGATCATCGTCCCTTGATTCGTCAGCTCGAAAGGCTACTGTCAGTTGACCGCCTGTAGATCCAACCTGAATAAAGTGAGCGACGCCCTGAAGATGTACGGCGAGGACAGCAAGGGCGCACATCCGTCCGCACTGGCACAACTGTCACCGCAATATCTCAAGGCCGTTCCCACCTGCCCGACGGCGCGCTGCGACACGTATTCAGCGGCGTACGTCGGCGCCCAAGGCGCCTACACACTGGTCTGCGGAGGCCACCACCACAAGGCCGTGGGGCGCCCGGCCAATTATCCGCAGTACACTTCCGCCGGCGGGCTCATTGATCGCTGACGGAGTAGGCGAGCGCACGCCGCATCGCGAATGGTGGGCCTGCCACGGCCAAATTTCGCGGGTGGCAGCTTGTTACCGAGTGTAAG
>Ga0194121_10009130_pt1 | contig 12352 bp, 7 predicted proteins | sample TA2MahCa50mmetaG_FD_148609 | JGI IMG/M metagenome (GOLD analysis project Ga0194121, IMG submission 148609) | Freshwater microbial communities from Lake Tanganyika, Tanzania - TA2015020 Mahale Deep Cast 50m | ecosystem: Environmental > Aquatic > Freshwater > Lake | place: Tanzania: Lake...
TCCCCGATCCTCAGACTTTGCGCCTTTATCATCAATATCCATAGGGGTTTGAACGCGATGAAGATGCACCGGAGGACGACACCCAATGGGTGAGAAACAAAACGGGCCATTTCAGCTCTCCTTCAATGCCGCGTTGAAGGTTGACTTCCAGGGATCACGGATCACCTCCGACGGTGGCCTCATCCTGGTTCGTGAGTTGGATGAACGGCTGGGCTGCTGGAAGAGTGATGAAAACGCCGCCGACGGCAGCAAAGCAGGGGGTCGACTAAGCGACTAAGATGGGAGGTGTGATTCGTAGCACACTCGTTACGGCTGCCCTCTGCGGGCTGGCCGTGCTGGTCCTGCTGGGGGCGCAGGCATCGCGGGTCAACGAGGAGCGGCTGGCCGAGCGCCGCAACTTGGGCAAGGCCTTCTACGAGAATCCGGCCACGCAGCAGCAGGCGGTGGAGGAGTTTCGCAAGGCCCTCGATCTGGCGCCGGATTCGGCGCGCGAGCGGTTGAACTTCGGCCTGGCCCTGCTGCGGGCCGGAAGGACCGCTGAAGCCATCGGCGAACTGGAAAAAGCCCAGAAACAGGACGCTTCGATCCCCCACACCTGGTTCAACCTGGGGATCACCTTCAAGCGCGAAGGGCAGTACGAGCGCGGCGTTCAGCAGCTTGAGCAGATGATCCGGCTGCGTCCGGAGGAACCGGTCGCGCATTACAACCTGGCCGTGCTGTTGAAGCTGACCGGAAAGCCGCAGCCCGCGCTCAAGCACCTGGAGCGGGCGCGCGATCTCGATCCCAACCTGGCCGGCCCGCATTTCCAGCTTTATAATGCCTACCGCCAGGCCGGGCGAACTCAAGATGCCGGGCGCGAACTCAAGATCTTCCAGGAGATCAAGAAGCGGACCGAGGGCGCCGCCGTGCCCGAGGACATGGAGTGGAGCTTCTACTCGGAGATCTACGAGCCGATCGAGCCGGCGATCCCGGATGCCGCGCCGGGCGAGCTGAGCCTGGCGCCGAGGAAGCTGGCCGAGGCCGTGGACGGCCTCGCGCTGGTGGATGCCGACGCCGATGGCGCTCCGGATGTGCTGGCCTGGTCGGCGCAGGGGGTGCGGCTGTTCCGCCGCGGCCTGGCGCCCGGGACGCCGCTGGCGGGGCTGAAGGGGGCCCACTCCATCGCTGCCGGCGATTTCGACAACGACGGCTTGCCCGATCTGGCGGTCATCATGCGCGGGGACGCGACGCGCGGGGACGCGGCCGGCGGATCCGGCAGCGGCGCGGCGCTGTTCCGTAACCTGCGCGGCCGGTTCGTCGCGGCGCCGGGCGCGCTCCCGGGCGGCCGCTACGCCACCGCGGTCTGGCTCGACTACGACCACGACTATGACCTCGACCTGTTTCTGTTGGGCGAAGATTCCCGGCTGATGCGCAATCAGGGCCAGGCGGGTTTTGCCGAGCAGCCATTTCCGTTCGTTGCCGGCCGGGCTACTGACGGCGTGCTGTTCGAGCTGGTTCCCGACACCGACGCCATGGACCTGGTGGTCTCTTACGCCGATCGCGCGGGCGTCCTTTACCGCGACCGGCTGGCCGGCAACTACGAAGCCGCTCCGTTGGGCGCGCTCGCGGCCGGCGCGGGCCGCCTCACGGTTTTCGATTTCAACAACGACGGCTGGATGGACCTGGCCGCGCGCTCGACGCTGATCACGAATCGCGCCGGAACTCTCGAAGCCAGCCTCGCTGCCGGGGGCACGCTGCCCGTGTTCGCGGATCTGTCCAACCGCGGCGCGGCCGACCTGGTGGCCGGAGGCGTGGTCTACCGCAACCTGGGCCGCGGAAACTTTCAGCCAGCGGGCAAAGCTCCGGAATTCGTGACCGGCGCGGCGGCGGACCTCAACCTGGACGGCCGCCAGGATCTAGTCGGGATCGGGCCGGATCGGGCGCTGCGAGTGGCCGTCAACCGGACGCTGAGCAAGAACCGCTTCGCGCGGGTGGCGCTGGCGGGGGTGAAGAATCTGAAGCGGGCGGCCGGGGCGGAAGTCGAGGTCAAGACCGGCACGCTCTATCAGAAGCGCCTGTACCCCGGATACCCGATCGTTTTCGGGCTGGCCTCGAAGCAGGTGCTGGACACGGTGCGGATCACCTGGCCGAACGGGCTGATTCAGAACGAGCCGAAGCAGCCGGCGGGCAAAACCCTGGCGATCCAGGAGGCGCCGCGCCTTTCGGGCTCCTGCCCGATGATCTTCACCTGGAACGGCCGCGAATTCGAGTTCATCACCGACGTGCTCGGAGTGGCGCCGCTGGGCGCGAGCGCCGGCGACGGGAAGTTTTTCCCCGTGGATCACGACGAATACGTCCGGATCCGGGGCGAGTCGCTCGCGGCCGTGGACGGCCGCTACCAGATCCGGATCACCGAGGAGCTGCGCGAGGTGGCCTACCTCGACCAGGTGAAGCTGATTGCCCTCGATCATCCGGCCGGGATCGACGTCTTCACCAACGAGAAGTTCCAGGGGCCGCCGTTTCCGGAGTTCCGGCTGTACCGGGTGCGCGAGCGGAGCTACCCGACCCGCGCCCGGGATGACCAGGGACGTGACGTCCTGCCGCGCATCCTGCAGCGGGACCGCACCTACCCGGACGGCTTTGCCCGCAATCACGCCGGCATCGCCAGCCCGCACCACCTCGAGCTCGAGTTCGAGGCCTTGCCGGCGAACCCGGTGCTGGTGCTGAACGGCTGGGTGGATTGGGCCGACGGCAGCACCTTCCGCGGGGCCTCGCAGGAGAGCCGCGACGGGCTGATGCTCCCCTACCTGCAGGCCGAGCGGGCAGGGAAGTGGGAGACCGTAGTCGCCGACATGGGGATTCCGGCGGGAAAGCCGAAAACCATGGTGGTAGATCTGGCCGCGCTCGCCCGCGGGGATCGCAAGCTGCGCATCGCGACCAACCTGTGCGTGTATTGGGACGAGATCTTCGTTGCCGAAAACCTGGATTCCCCGGTAAGCCTCACGCCCGTCGCCACCGGGAGTGCCGAGTTGCGATTCCGCGGGTTCTCGAAACCCACCATCCATCCCGAGCGCAAGCAGCCGGAATCCTTCGATTACTCCCAGGTGCGCCCGGCTTCGATGTGGAACCCCACGCCCGGCCTCTACACGCCCTACGGCGACGTGCTGGGCCTGCTCGACAAGGTGGACGACCGGCTGCTGATCATGGGCTCGGGAGACGAGCTGCGGCTGGTGTTCGACGGCCGGGCGCTTCCGCCGCCGAATCCGGGATGGCGGCGCGATTTTCTGCTCTACGTGGATGGCTGGGCCAAAGACGGCGACGCCAATACGGCGCATTCCCAGACGGTCGAGCCGCTTCCGTTTCATGCCATGAGCCAGTATCCTTACCCGCCCTCCGAGCGCTATCCTGATCGAGAAAGGCACAATACACGGCCCGCTCTGAAGCTGGTCAGGCCGCTCCGATGAACCGCAGGCAGGCCTATGCGTAGGTGGATTTCACTCCGGGTTGTCTTCGCTCTGTTTCTCCTGCTGCTGGTGAACAGCGCCTACCTGGCGGCCTTCGCCTCCCCGACCATCTTTTATATGGCCAACGTGCTGCTGCACCTGGTGCTGGGGGTGGTGCTGCTGGTGCCGCTGTTCTTCCTGATCTCCCGTTATCCGGCAGCGGCGGGGTGCTTCCGGGTTTCGGCGGCCCTCGGACTCTTCCTGGCGGCGAAAGGCAACGTGACCGAGAACCGCTGGGCGTTCTGGTCGCATATCGCTTTCGCGGCTCTGGGGATCGCCGCGCTGATCCCGCACGTCTGGCATCGCAGAACGTTTCGGGCCGCGCTGGCGCTGCTGGTGCTCCTGCCGGCGGGGGCGGCCGTTTACCGGAGAGCGTTCCCCAACCCCCACGACCGCATCCGGAACCCGCTGCGCGTCCCTACCTCGATGCAGGAAGAGGGCGGGGGGCCGGCCTCGCCGTTTTTCCCCTCCTCGGCGAAGACCAACGTGGGCGGCATCATCCCGTCCAACTTCTTCATGGATTCGGAAACCTGCGCCCGCTGCCACAAAGATATTTACGACCAGTGGAACAGCTCGGCGCATCATTTTGCGTCGTTCAACAACCAGTTCTACCGGAAGTCGGTCGAGTACATGCAGGAGGTGACCGGAACCCAGGCGAGCAAGTGGTGCGCCGGCTGCCACGACCACGCCGTGTTCTTCAACGGACGCTTCGAAAAACCGATCAAGGAACAGATCGACACGCCCGAGGCCCACGCCGGCCTGGCCTGCACCTCCTGCCATTCGATCGTTCACGTGGACAGCTCCATGGGGAACGGCGGCTTCACCATCGAGTACCCGCCGCTGCACGAGCTGGCCTCGAGCAAGAACAAATGGGTGCAGGCGCTGGATTATTTCTTGACCTACCTCGATCCGGAACCGCACAAGAAGACTTTCATGAAGCCGTTCATGCGCGCGGATTCGGCCGAATACTGCTCCACCTGCCACAAGGTGCACCTGGACGTGCCGGTCAATCAGTACCGCTGGTTCCGCGGCTTCAACGACTACGACGCCTGGCAGGCGAGCGGCGTCTCCGGGCAGGGCGCGCGCTCGTTCTACTATCCGGCGCAGAGCCAGACCTGCGTGGACTGCCACATGCCGCTGGTGGCTTCGCGCAATCCGGGCAACCATAACGGCAAAGTTCACTCGCACCGTTTCCCGGCCGCCAATACGGCGCTGGCGCACGTGAACCGGGACCAGGCGCAGATGGAAGCCACCGAGAGCTTTCTCAAGTCGGGCTTCATCACGGTGGATATTTTTGCCGTATCGCCGGCGGAAGAGCAGGCCGGCCAGACCGCGATGGTGCGCCGGGCGGGCGAGGGGCCGCAGGCGATGACGGCCTTCGCGGTGGGCGAAGAAGCCGAGCGGCCGGTCGAGGTGACGATCCGCGAGGTGGGGCGGCTGGCGGCGCCGATCGACGCGGCGCAGACGAAGTTGAAGCCGGGATCGACGGCGCGGGTGGACGTGGTGGTGCGGACGCGCAAGATCGGCCACTTCTTCCCGGGCGGGACCGTGGACGCTTTTGACGTCTGGCTGGAGCTCGAGGCGCGCGACGCCGCCGGGCGCGTGATCTTCTGGAGCGGCCGCGTCGAGGATGGAGGACGAGGACCGGTCGAGCGGGGGGCTCACTTCTACCGCTCGGTGCAACTGGACGCCCAAGGCAACCCCATCGACAAGCGCAACGCCTGGCAGACCCGCAGCGTCCTGTATGTCCGGCTGATCCCGCCGGGCGCGGCCGACGTGGCCCACTACCGGGTGAAGATTCCGCCGGACGCCCAAGGCCCGGTCACTTTCCAGGCCCGGCTGAACCACCGCAAGTTCTCGCATTACTACACGCAGTTCGCCTATGCCGGCCAGCCGAAGCCCGGCCAGGCGGCCGGGCTCCTGAGCGCGCACCACAACAGCCTGGAGTACAGCTTTGCGCCCGCCAACATCCCGAAGAACGTTTCCGGGCAGATCCGCGACCGCATTCCCGATCTCCCTATCCTCACGCTGGCCGAGGCCCGCGCGACGGTCGAGCTTGGAGAGCCCGACTGGAAACCGGTGGTGCGCGGCCAGGACCGCGAGCGCTGGAACGACTGGGGGATCGGGCTGCTCTTGCAGGGCGATCTGAAGGGCGCCGAGTACGCGTTCCGGCGCGTCACCGAGGCCGAGCCCGGCTACGCCGACGGCTGGCTGAACCTGGCGCGCGCGCTCATTCAGGAAGGCGAGACCGAAGCCGCCAGGCCGTTCGTCCGAAAAGCGCTCGAGCTCAACCCGAAGCTCGGGCGCATTCACTTCTTCCAGGCCATGATCGAGAAGGCCGAGGGCGACTACCAAGCCGCCCTTAAGTCCCTGCGGGTGGCGGCCTCGATGTACCCGCGCGACCGCGTGGTGTTGAACCAGATCGCCCGCATCCTGTTTCTGCAGCGGAAGTACGCGGAGGCGCTCGAGGTGCTCGAGCGGGTCTGTGAAGTCGATCCGGAAGACCTGCAGATGCACTATACGATGATGCTGTGCTACCGCGGACTGGGCGATCACGAGCAGGCCGCGCGGGAAGAAAAGCTCTTCCGGCGCTTCAAGGCGGAGGAGGCGGCGCAGTCGATCACGGCGCGCAGGCGGATGATCAGTCCCGAGGACAACAACGAGCGGCAGGCGATCCACGAGCACGAGAGCGTGCCGCTGAAATGAAACCACAGATGAAGATGAATGAGATGAAACCACAGATGAACACGGATGAACACAGATTTTCCAGATGTCTTTACCTGTGTTTATCCGTGTTCATCTGTGGTTCCATTTTCTGGGTTACATTTCCAGTGGCCGCCACGGTCGTTCCCGCGGGCGCGGCCTTCACCGACGTCACCGCCCCCGCCGGCATCCGGTTCACCCACAACAGCGGGCGCGCGGGCAAGAAATTTCTGCCCGAGACGCTCGGCTCGGGCTGCGCCTTCTTCGACGCCGACGGCGACGGGTGGCTGGATATCCTGTTGGTCAACAGCAAGCACTGGACGCGGCCGGCAGGGCGCCCCGGAAGGCGCTCGCTGCACGCTCTCTACCGCAACAACCGCAACGGGACCTTCACCAACATCACTGCCGGCAGCGGCCTGGATGTGGAGATGTACGGCATGGGGGTGGCGATCGCCGACTACGACAATGACGGCCGCGACGACGTATTCCTCACCGCGCTCGAAGGCGACCGCCTCTTCCGCAACCTGGGCGCGGCGAAGTTCCGTGAGGTGACCCAAGAGGCCGGAATCTCGAACGCCGCCTTCGGCACCAGCGCCGCCTGGCTCGACTACGACCGCGACGGCAAGCTCGACCTGTTCATCGCCAATTACGTCGATTGGTCGCCCAAGACGGACCTGTGGTGCTCGCTCGACGGCGCCACCAAGTCCTACTGCACGCCGGAATCGTATAAGGGCGTTTCCTCGAAGCTGTACCGCAATCTGGGGGGGAAGTTCGAGGACGCGACCGCCCGGGCGGGACTGCACGACCCGACCAGCAAGTCGCTCGGCGCAGCCGTGCTCGACTACAATCAGGACGGCTGGCCCGACCTGTTCGTGGCCAACGACACCCAGCCCAACAAGCTCTACCGCAACCTGCGCAACGGATCTTTCGTCGAAGAGGCCGTGGCCGCCGGCGTGGCCTTCGGCGAGGACGGCGTGGCGCGCGGGGCCATGGGAGCGGATGCCGCCGACTACGACCGTTCCGGCAGGCCGCACCTGCTGGTGGGCAATTTCTCCAACCAGATGCTCGGCCTGTATCACAACGAGGGTACGGGGCTGTTCGTGGACGAGGCTCCGGCTTCCTCGGTCGGCCGCGACAGCCTGCTGGCGCTCGCCTTCGGGGTGTTTTTCTTCGACTATGATCTCGACGGCTGGCTGGACATTTTCGCCGCCAACGGCCACATCGAGGAGGAGATCGGGCGCGTGCAGCCGAAGGTGCAGTATCGCCAGGCGCCGCTGCTGTTCCGCAACCTGGGCGGGCGCAAGTTCGCCAACGTCACCGCCCGGATGGGCGCCGCGTTCACCCGGCCGATAGTGGCGCGCGGCGCCGCCTACGGCGACTACGATCGCGACGGCGATCTGGATATCCTGCTCACCACCAATCACGGGCCGGCGGCTCTCTACCGCAATGACAACAGCAGCCGGAATCACTGGCTGGCGGTAAAGCTCACGGGGACGAAATCGAACCGCAACGGCATCGGCGCGGTGGTGCGGGTCGAGAGCGCCTCGGGCAGGCAGTGGCAGATGGTGCGCAGCGGCTCGAGCTACTGCTCGCAAAGCGACCTGGCGCTCACCTTCGGGCTCGGCAAGGACGCGCGCGCCAACGTGGTCGAGATCGCCTGGCCAAGCGGGGCGAAGCAGCGCCTGGCGAACGTGAGCGCCAACCAGGCGCTGGCGGTCACGGAGCCTTGACCTCGAAGCCGACCGAGGCCGAGTAGGGGCGTGCCGGCTGCTCTCCGGGGGGCCAGGACCCGGCCGTCGTGAGCCAGGCCTCGGCTATATACCTGCCGGGCTCGAAGCCGCGAATCTTCTCGATCCAGTTCTTCTCTCCGGCCGGAATTACGAGCTCCCGCAGAGCCAGCGTGAAGGCCTTCCCGTCCGACCAGCGGAACAGCACCTCCCCGCTCTCGCGCTTGACCACAATTTCGTAGGTCTGGCCGGAGGCGAAGGTGAGGCGCAGCGGCTCAGCCTGCGAGTGCCGCAGGGTCAGGCGCACCCGAAGCGGCTCTCCGGGAGCGTAGACGGCCTTATCGAGCGTAAGACCGAAAAAGACTTCGCGATCCGAAATGACGGTGACGCCGCCCAGGCGCGCGTAGATCAGATCCAGGTCGCGCGGGCCGGCGAAGGTCGTGGTCGCGCGCTGCAGCAGGCCGACGTAGGGCAGAAAGATTTCGTGCGCAAAACCCGCGTCGGAGCAGAAGCCGGCGTAACCCACGCGCAGTCCGTTCGAGAACTCGCCCACGGGCCCCTTGTACCCGGCGCGCTTGGAAGTGATGGTCGCCTGGCGCGCGCAGGGGTCGATCGCGGTCTCATAGCTTTCGCCAACAGCCTTCGAGAAGGCCACCCACATCTTCTCGCTCCTCGACCCGGTGTCGAAGAACACCAGGTCGCCGGCCTCGGTGAGGCGGAGCCGCAGGTCGCCCCCGGGCAGGCCGCGGAGAACAGAGTACGTCTGGCGATCGGCGTTCTCGGTCCCGATGATTTCGAGGCTGAGGTAATCCCCCGACGAGGAGCGGTAAATCCACTGATTCCCCGGCTGCAGGGGGAAATAATCGGCCTGCGCCAGGGCCGGCGAAGCCAGGAGAAACAACAGGAGCAGCGACGGGAGGTCAGGCATAGAAATTCCGTTCCCACGCATGATGTTTCACGACTTCGAGCATAGCCTCGGGCAGTGGCCCGAGTTCCGGGACGGCGGCATTGGCTTCGGCGTTGCGGCGGGAGCGCATTCCCGGAATCACGGTCGAGACCGCGGGGTGCGAGAGGCAGAAGCGCAGGGCGGCTTCGGGCAGAGCGTCCTCGCTGATGCCGAGATCGCGCCGCAGCGCGGCCACGCGCCCGGCGACCTGCCTTTTACGCTCGCCAGCGAAATAGCGGCCGCGGAAATCGCCGGCGTAAAACTCGGTATCCGGAGTGATGCGGGCGGTGAGCCCTCCTTCGTCAAGCGGCGAGCGGGCGATGACGCCGATATTGTGCTCCTGGGCCACTCGAAACAGGCCGCGCTCCGCGCTCTGGTCGAAGATGTTGTAGATCACCTGCACGGTGTCGATCAGGCCGGAGCGGAGGACCTCGATCGCAGAGTCGGGCTGATGGTCGTTCACCGAAACGCCGGCGGCCCGCACCTTGCCGGATCTCTTCAGGTCCTCAAAGGCGCGCCGCCACTCCGCGCTCCCGGCCCATTCCGGGTTCCAGACGTGCAACTGTTGAAGATCCAGGCCGTCCACCCGGAGGTTCCGCAGGCTCTGCTCGGTGGAAGAAACGATATGGTCGTAGGGGAACACCTCTTCGATTCGAGTGCCCGGGCGGGCGGGCCATTCGAGGTTCTTCGGCGGCACCTTGGTGGCGACGTAGATCTTCTGGCCGGCGTCGCGCAACGCCTCGGCGACCTGCCGCTCGCCGTGGCCGTCTCCGTAAACCAGGGCGGTATCGATGAAGTTGATCCCGAGTTCGATGGCGCGGCGGACGGCGGCGATGGACTCGGCGTCTTGGCCGCCTTTCCACAAGGCGCCTCCGATTCCCCACCCGCCGAAGCCGACTTCGCTGACGAGAAAGCCGGTCCTGCCTAGCTTGCGGTACTTCATGACTTTATTGTCCGCCATCCAGGCGGTGCAACAGGTAGTGACCCGGAGCCGCGGCGCGTTTCAGCGACCCGGGCGGGGAGCCGTTAGGACCGGCCTTCTCGGACGGGGCTCAGCGAGGCCGGCTTACAGCAGTTCCTCGCGCTGGTGGCGCTCGAGCAGCTTTACGATCTCCCCCACCCGCTGGGCCTGGGAGCGGTCGGCTACGAGCAGCGCGTCCGGGGTGTCGACGACCACCAGGTTGCTGACCCCGAGCAGCGCCACAAACTTGCCCCTGGCATCAACGTAATTCCCGCGGGCATCGTGGCAGAGCACGTCCCCCGAGCGGCAGTTGCCCTCCGGGTCCCTCGGCAGAAGCTCATAGACGGCGTTCCAGCTCCCGACGTCGTTCCAGCCGATCTCGTCGCAAGCCACCCCCACGACGCCGGCGGCCCGCTCGAGCACCGCATAGTCGATCGAAATGTCTTCGCATAGCGGGAAGACCTTCTTCAACTGGGCGGAAAACCGGCGGTCGCTGAATGCGGGCAGGGAGGCCAGGAGCGTCGCCGTTTTCGGCAAATGCTTGCGCACGGCTTCAAGCAACACCGGAACCCGCCAGAAGAACATGCCGGCGTTCCAGAAGAAATTGCCGCTGGCCAGGTATTGCCGGGCCCGGACGACGTCGGGCTTCTCGCGGAAGCTGAGCACCTCGACCGGCTTGCCGGTCCCAGCCTCGGTGCCCCGCGGAAACTCGATATACCCGTAGCCGGTCTCGGGCCAGCGCGGCCGGATCCCGAGGACCGCGATCTTGCCCTTTCCGGCGGCGTCAAAAGCTGCCCGGACGAGCTGCCGGTAGCGTGGCGCCCGGGCGATGACGTGATCGGACGGAAAGACTCCCATGACCGCTTCCGGATCGCTCGCGGACAAGATCTGCGCGGTCAGCGCGATGGCCGCGGCGGTGTTCCGCTGCGCAGGCTCGGCCAGGACCTGGCGCGCGGGCACCTCGGGCAACTGGCGCAAGACCTCTCGCCGCAGGGCTTCGCTGGTCAGCACCCACATGCGCTCGGGGGAAATCAAAGGCTTCAGGCGCTCGAGGGTAGCCTGTATGAGCGAGCGCTCGCCCACCACGTTCAGCACCTGCTTGGCGAAGTGGCGCCGGCTTCGGGGCCAGAAACGGGTGCCGCGGCCGCCCGCAAGAATCAATGCGTAGCGGTGGGGGTTCGGCATTCGCCTCGGATTAATTGAGGGGATAGGCCCGGATCAGCCGGAAGGTGCGCTCCCAGCGCGTCTTGGTAAAGAAATTCTGCAGGATATCGAGAATGTGATCCAAGCCGATCGAGGGATTCGCCAGAGCCTCGGTCGGAGCATCGTAGGACCAGTAAATGATCAGGGGCTTGCCCACGATGTTCTCCCGGGGCACGAAGCCCCAGTAGCGGCTGTCGGAAGAGGAGTCACGGTTGTCGCCCATCACGAAATAGCGGCCCGGGGGCACGAGCAGGGCTCCGCCCTCCACCTGCTTTTCGAGCATGTCTTGCGCGGGCTCGTAGAGACGGGTGTTGGGAGCACCGGGAAAGTTGTCGCGATACGAGTCGATGTACTCGGTCTTGTGAAATTTGTAGGGCTCTCGCAGCAGCCTGCCGTTCAGGAATACCTGCTTGTTTTCGATGCGGATACGATCGCCGGGCAGCCCGATCACGCGCTTGACGTAAGTCTGCCGGATGTCGAGCGGATAGCGGAAAACCACGATGTCGCCGCGCTTCACATCGCTGTAAGGAAGCAGATGCCTGGTGACGGGGCCGGGAGGCGAATAAGCCAGCTTGTCCACCAGCAGGTGATCGCCGATCAGCAGTGTGTCTTCCATGGAACCGGTGGGGATCACGAAGGCCTGGACTAGGGTCGTGGTTCCGAACAGCAGCAGGACAATGGTGACGGTCCACTCAGCGATGAAGCCGCGCGGCTCGGGCTGCCGGACGGCAACAGCGGACGCCTCCGTCTCGGCCAGGGCGGTTTTCTTTTCCTCCACAGTCACATCTTAGCTGATTTTGAAGGCATTTGACGCGGTAGGGACGACCATTGCTGATCGCCCCCCGCACAGATCCGTACTGGCGCGTTGACGCATACGGCTCTTACCTTGGATGTCTGGCGGCGAAACGCTGCTCCGGGTAGGGGTGTAGAATGCGGGGCCTTGGAAATCCATCGCCCGCGGCCACTTTCTTGCGCCAGGCTTCCACCCACGTAGTGCAGGGCCACAGGATCACCGTGTTGCGGTTCACCGAAAGCTGCTTCGCAATCGCGACATCAGACTCGCCAGCAGCAGCGGAAAGAACGATGCGGCAGCGCAAAGCCACCTGCTGTGGAGTGCCGTCTGCCGCGACCCACCCCTGAATCTTCTCGCGCTCCAGGACGGTAAGCTGACACGCCTTACCCCTGCCCCAGCATAAGGCAAATCGCCTATTCTATCTAGTTATTTGGTATTTGTTTACCAGCCTGAGATGCCTTTAAAATCAGCCGTCTGAAGATTCTGCTGGACAAAAAAAGCGGTTTCGGGTACGGTAGGTTGGATGAAACCAGTTGG
>Ga0194121_10009132_pt1 | contig 12350 bp, 6 predicted proteins | sample TA2MahCa50mmetaG_FD_148609 | JGI IMG/M metagenome (GOLD analysis project Ga0194121, IMG submission 148609) | Freshwater microbial communities from Lake Tanganyika, Tanzania - TA2015020 Mahale Deep Cast 50m | ecosystem: Environmental > Aquatic > Freshwater > Lake | place: Tanzania: Lake...
CGTGGCGGATTCGAACCGCCGACCAACGGATTAAAAGGCCAAAAAGTTCGCTTTCTTGCTCCAAGCCTTACCACAGTATAACCACGTAATCAGTTACTTGCTATCACTGCGGATCACATCCGCTCGGTTAGCCTGTCGGTCCCTGCTTGTCAGGCGGACTTCGTCATTCCCGACCCTCACGAGTAGCTTGCCTCTTTATTCGTTGCGGGTGCGAGGGCGGGCAATTCCTCAACGCGTGCGAGTACAGTCCGGGGTGTGGGCACCAGGCTCCCATCCGGGCGCGCTCGAAGGCCCACGAGCCGAACGCGGTCGCCGTTGGCAACTGCCTCTAGCGCAGGATGGATAATGCGATTCAGCGGCGCGAGTTGCACCCGCCTCCGTTCCTCGCTTCCTCTCTGAACCTCGACAATCAGCGACGTGGCAGCTCCCCCGTGGATCTCGCGCGGTGGTTCATCGAGCACTCCTTCGACGACCGCGCCGTCAAGCTGTCCCGACCAATCGGGCCTCACCTCCGACCAGAGAGGCGTGCAAACCAGCTTGAACGAACACCACTTGCATGTCTCCGGCGATGGACCCGCGAGCTGCTCCGGTGGGGTGCCGGCCACCACCTTGGAGTTGTAGTCGTCGAGGATCGCGACCGCTTCAGCAGCCTCGCGCATGCACTCGGTCGGCTCCAGCGGCACTTCGACACCGGCGCCAGCAAAGGGCAAGAGCACCCCGCGTGCGGGCCACCATCCGAGCGCCGCCTTCACGAGGAATCCATAGATCCGGAGTTGCCTGACGTAGGCGGCCTTCACGACATCAGACTGGGAGGTCTCATCGTACTCGAAGATCGCGCCGCTCTTGTAGTCGACGACCTCCTGTTGCCGGATGACATCCGGCTTCCCAACGAGCTTTCCGCCGAAAGCCACGAACTGGCGCTCGCGAATAGCGCCGGTGTCGCCCGACCCAGTCGCACCCGATCCTGTTTTGCCGGCAGTGACGAGCTCGCGAGCCCGCAGAAGAGCACTCGCTCGAGCGAGATGATAGCCGGGCCACGTTTGCGGTAAACCGAACCGCCGATCCAAGGGATGGGCCGAGCTGCGCTGGTGTTGAGCGGCGACCGCTCCGTCCCAGAGTCGCTCCGCGGCGCCCTCAACATCGGCAATCGCCTCCACCCCGGCGATCTTTTCGAGCACCTCGTGGTACGCGGTGCCCAGCCATGCCTTAGGATTCCCCAGCACGTAGCCTCCGCTCCCGGTGGCACGAGAGAGCCCGGCGCGGAGCCGGCAGGCCCGCATCGTCTCGGCGAGAGTCGGACTCGTCGCCGAGATGACCGGAAGCGCCAGCCGGTTCATGGCTAGAAGGGCCTTCGCAGGACTTCGAATATCGACCTCGCCGTTACCTGCTGGCAGCCCGCCGCAACGGCTTGCGCGTACGCCGCAGCGAGCTGAGGTCCGAAAAAGTTCGGGTCGGTATGCCACAGCGGATGGGCAATGATCTCCGCGCGGTTACCATGGCGGCCCGCCTGCAGGCCCGCGAACGTGATCTGTTGCCACCCGGGTCTCGCGGCGAAGTACGGAGCGGCGGCAGCCGTGTCCACTCCCTGCCAGTACGGCACCGTGAAGTCGATCACGGCGGCAGGGTCAAGGGCCAATCTCGCCAGATCGAGTCCAAGGCGCCAGTCGAGGATGCTGTGATACGGGAGGTTGCTGAAGTCACGCAGACAGTCGGGACACGATGTCATGCACGCGTTCGGACCCGGGCCCGCATGCCCTTGGCTCACCAGGAAGCCGTAGAACACCGGATTCGACTGGCCCACCATGTACTGGAGCAGCGCCTCCGCCTCGAGAGGTTGCCCCAGCAACGTAGCGTAGCCGGCGCCGTTCTCGAGGCTGTCGGAGATGAAGATCTGGCCGACCACGTCGCCGGCAGCGTCTCGCAGCACTCGTAGGCCGACCTTGATCTCACGCTCGTGTACGTCGAGGCGATCAGACGCTGCCCTGCGAGCCAGGAAGCCGAACGAATACAGCGCCGCTCGCACTCCGAGACCTTCGTCGCCTGCCGGAGACCTGCGGAGGCCGGCAGGCCAGTTGACGATCCCAAGCACCATCACGTCAGTGGTCTTGACCGAGCAGAGTGCGCGCTGATCGATGCCCGCGCCCGCGTCAATCTGCGGATTGTTCACGTTCACATTCGCGAGAGCGAGTCGCGTTACCCATGTCTCGCCTTGAGCGAGTTTCTCGAAATCGAAGAGCCTGCCGTCATTGTCATTAATGACATACACAGTCTCCTGGTCTGCCCAGACCTCGAAGTTCGCTCGCGGAGCTAGCGGCAGCTGCGCAATCCCCATCTTTGGGCGCGATGCCCGCGGCGTCCACTCGAACGTTCCATCAAAGTCGCGGCTGCGTCCGTACCACGTCCGGAACCCGGCCGGCTGCGACAGCGTAGTTACGCGGTAGCCCGGACTCTGCTGTGGCGTCGCCCCGCAAACTGGGCACGTGACGGGCGGTGGCTGCGTGCCATCGATGGCTTGGCAAGCCGCGCAGACCCCGACAGGAATCGCCGGTCCGAGCGGGTCCGCAGCTTCGGTTGGGCGATTCCCCTGGGGCCGATAGTCAACTACTCCGACCGCGGTGTGGATCAGCCCGTCCTTCACTGTCTCGGCTGCTGGGGCGAACTGGCTGATCGCAATGTCCAACTCGCGATCGACGGCATCATCCGGAGGCCACGGGTGTGCTCGAGTCGGCTTGTCGTGGAAGAGATAGCGCGTCCGGGTCGGGAACCCGAACATCGGCAAGATGCCGGCGTTCGCAAGCCGCTCGCTGAGCGCATCTTGCGGGAATCGCGGATCCGTCGAGTACTGGGTTACAAGTGGGACGAGCTGCTGGAGGCAGTAGTTGATGAGCACCTGCCGCTGTGCTCGCAGCGTCGGATCGGTATACACGAGAAGCACGTCGATAACTCTCGCGACTTCGTTAGCGTTCTGCTGGATCCACGCGGACACGAGTTGCGCCGTCGTCGCGCCGGGTGGCGATCCCGGTGGGGGCTGCGGCGCCGGCTGGTTCCAATCTTGGGCGCGCCCGAACTCGCCGTGGACGCTGTCGCCACCTCCTGGACCGAACAGGCTGAGCGCGGCAAACGCCTGGCGGAGAATCTCTTTGGCCAGGACGCGCTCGAGGATGCTCTCCCGGCGCATGTCCACGTATGGCTGCGGCGGCGGATCCGAGGTGATTCGCTGTGGTCTCTGGAAGTAGTAGTCGTCGTGGCTGCGTCCCCTGCAGAGCGTAAGGGCCACCGACATTCCCGATCCGCGCCGGCCGGCTCGGCCAACGCGCTGCTGGTAGTTGAATCGCATCGGCGGCATGTTCGCCATCATCACGGCGACCAGAGTGCCAATGTCGACACCAGCCTCCATCGTGGTCGTCACGCTCAGGAGATCAACCGGATCTGCGACAGGATTCTCCTGCGGAGGCGGCAAGCAGATGTCTTGGAACAGCCGCTGCCTCTGGCGAGCGTCGGACTTGTTGGTCTGACCGGTGAGCTCCTCGCAGTTCAAGCGGAAGAAGTCCCCGGCCTGCGTAGCCAGATACGAGTAGTAGTCGGGCGAAAGCTGGGCGGCGGCTGTCGGTTGGGCAGGGCCAAGCGGCGACAGGCAGTCCGCGCACAGGCCACCCGATGGATTCAGGTACAGGCGCCTGCACTGCGTGCACTCCAAGCAGATCGCCGGCGGCGGAAGGAGGCACAACACCGGGACGTTGAGATAGTAATGTGCCCTGTTGAGGGATCCGGCGGTTGTAAGGTAGTCGAGGACGTCCGTGATGTACGCGTTTGGGTTCAGCCCCTGGCCTTGGGCGATCGCCGTGAGGTAACCAGTAACGTAACCGGGTGGAGCATTCAGGGAAGAGCACGGATGAGTCGATAGTCGCTTTCTCGAACCGAGCAGCAGGATGGTGCCGTCGGCGCCTTCTTGCACCAGGGCAGACGGCGGCGGATTGGCGATGCGATCGACAGTCGGAAGAGCGAGCAGCAGCGACTCGATGCTGCGACGCCCTGAGGCGAAGATGATGTCCATCAACTCCACCTGCGATCGATCTTGCATGCGACCCAGATGCACCTGCTGCTGTCCCGTAAGCTGCCCTGGCGGCCTTGGAAGTGGGGCCGCACCAGTCGGCCACAGGTAGAGGTCTCTCCAGCTCCCTTCTTGTTCCTGGGGATCCGTCCATAGAACGTTCTGGGTATATCCTGCGGGATTCATCCCACGCGCGAGCATACGGTTGGTGATGTCACCGATTACTTGCGTGATACGGAAGGGACCGCTCGTCGCTCGCTGGACGATCTGCTGTGCGGCCTGCTGATTGGTGAGACCGGGATAGATCGCGCACGGGAGTCCGGCGGTGGCCGGGTTGGCAGCCATGGCGATCGCGGTTGCATCTGCAGGATGCGCGCTCGCGAACGCGGTCGCTGCTGTGACCTGTTGCGGCGTCAGCTGCTGGCCCTGGCACTGTGCTTGGAACGCTTGCGGCCCCGCGCCCTGCTGGGTGAGTGCCGCTACAAGCGCCTGCCGGAGGGCGTCGCGGTAATGCGAGAAGCGCATCCCGGCCGACAGCTTGGCGGCGTCCTGCCGGCTGTCGGAAAAGACCACGAGCTTCCGAGCGGTCGAGAGTGGCGGTCTCGACAAGTCGCGAAGCAGCACATCCGAGAGCACCTGCGCGATCTTCTGGAAGCCGGTCCGTTGCGTCCGGATCGGCGCGGTAATCACATCCCTCCCGCGCCAGTCTGCATCGCAGCGCGGGCAGATCGCTGGATACGCCTCGCGACCCGATGGAGGGGGCGGTGGCGCCGGTCTGTGGAGAGGGGGCACGTAGTACAGGTAGCCAGCGACGCCGGGGCCCGTGCCGAGCCCAACCCTCCCGTCCGCCGGATCCAGGGTCGCCCTTCGCCACGCACGCGCAACCGACGGCGCACCTGCGGGCGTCCCGGCCGTCTTCTGCTTCCACGATGCCGTGACGGGCGACATATTCGGCGCTGCCGGCCAGAAGACGGCGTAGCTCTCGTAGTCGCGATCGAAAGACGCCATATCGGGCGCAGCCTCGAGGTCGGGGAAGTCCGGAGTCAGGTACCACTCGTTCGCGTTTCCGGTCGCGCAGCGATACCCCCCAAACAACACCTCACCGCATGCCTCGCAGTAGAGGAGTTCGAGGACCCGTGACCCACACTGGCACGTAAGCGCGGGCACGTAGTGCAAGACGCCCGAAGGGCATGGGCCGACCCTCGCCGGTGCCTGCGTGCACCCCGGATTCGTGCACACCCACAGACCCTGCAGGTTTCGGAACATGATGTGTACGCGCATCGGAAGCGGCGCCAAGGCCGAGCCGTCGCGAGCGTGCGAGAGCGCCGTCAGCAGACCGTCGACAGCATCGGCTGCCTGCTGTGGCGGAGCTGCGGGGAACAAGAGAGGCGCGAGTGACTCTGGTGATCGAGGAACAATCACTTGGTTCGCTGCCGACGCGAGACGCAGCGCGTCCGGCGCCTGAATATGCTCCAGCGCAACGTCCAGCACCTCAGTGTACGACGCACCTGGCGGCTGGGCAGGTGCCCCCACCTGACCGAGGAGAGTGGAGGCCTCCTGAGGCAGCACCTGAACGCCGCCTGCGCGTGTCGCCTGACCGAACTGTGCGAGTGCTGAAAGGTGCTGCACGAGAACACCAGGGGCCGCTGGATTTGGGGACACGACGTAGTTGGCGCCGCCGATCACACGGAATCGGTTCCGATCACGGCTGAAGAACTGTTCGAGGTATTGGAGCCCCGTCGTGCCGCTTTCGAGTGACGCGCTCGAAGCGATGATGCGGAGCTGGTTCGAGTTCGCGGGAAGTCCGAGTCGATCGAGAAGAGCTCGCAGCAGGTAGGCCACCTCTGTTCCCGGTGTGCCGCGATACGTATGGAGCTCGTCGACAACCAGATGGAACACGCGATCGTGTGAACCCTGCAGCCAGGTGCGAGTTTGATCGAAGATCGTGGCTTCGATGGCCCGCATCAGCATGATATTAAGCATCGAGTAGTTCGTGATCAGGATGTCCGGGGGTGCGTCCTGCATGTCCTGGCGTGACCACATCTCCGCGCCATCCATGCTCTGGAAGAATCGCTCCGCGGCGCTGCCTGCTACCGCCTGGGCATCCTGGCTGATGCTCCTGAGTTCCTCCCGCAGCCGGCCGACATCGGTTCCGGAGACGGGCGTCCGCCCCGTGTAACGCCCAAAGTAGATCAGGTTGCCGTTCCGATTGGCCTGCAGCCATGCTCGAGCCTGCGGGCCGTCGAGAGCAGTCCGCAGCCTTGCAAGCTGATCTTCTACGAGGGCATTGAGCGGGTACAGAATGAGCGCGCGGATAGCGGCAGGTCGCGTCTCGTGCGCGCGCTGTGAAACGCGTGGCGCCCACCGGCGCTGCGTCCTCTGCATCGTGAAGTAGTTCGGGTTGAACCAATCCCATTGCGCAGGACGCGGACCGGGCGCACTCCACGTCCCGGACTCGCGCACGAGCGACGCGATGACGGGAAGAAGGAAGCACTCGGTCTTTCCCGAGCCAGTACCCGTCGTCACGACGGTATCGGCACCGTTGACCACCACCTCACGGAAGACATCGAGTTGGTGCTGGTGAAGCGCAAGGTTGGGCGGAAACAGTCCCTGTGAAATGAAGCCGGCCGCATCGGCGATCTCCCCGAGCTGCCAATTGCCGGAAAGCAGCGCCTGTGCTGCCTGGGAGAAGGACTGCCCCGACGTTCGATACGCGGGAATCGGCTCGATCAGGGGGCGCCGATAGATTCTCCCATCCTGGTCGAGTAACTGTCTCCGCTCGGTGGCGAGGTCCTGGTACCGGAGGTCGAAAGGGCTATCGAGATACCGCAGGTACATGTCCCGCAGGTTCTCGAAGAAGCGAACGGGGTTACTCATCTGACCTCCTGGTGGAGCAGCTGGCCGGCAAGCAGAGCCACGTTCTCATCGACGCGCGAGTACTCCAGGCGGCGCGTCGCGGCGTCAATGCGAGGAAGTGCGCCCGAGCAAAGTACGAGGGCTCTTTCCATCAACAGAGGGGGCCTCAATGACACGGGGAACGAGAGCGCCCGGCGCGCGGAGTCGTATCGCAGCGTGTCGCGCCGCCGCCGCATGACCGCGTACTTGCCGACCTGGACTGGAACACTGAACGTACGGCCCCGCCAGCGCACATAATAGAAGCGCTGGTGCTTCGCGACGAATCTGAAAAGCCCGGATGACCCACGCCGCGCATCTGCCTGCGGCAGCGCGATCCATTGCAGCTCCGGATAGATCGAGAAACGGTGAACGAACCAACCTAGCGTCTCTGGCATGTTCGAGGTGTGCCAACTGTTTCGATCTCGGACGCTGGGCAGCGCCGAGAGAAGAGAAGCCGGAGCATCTCTCTGGACGAGGAACCCGAGCTCGCGGGCGCGCGCAACGAGCTGCTCGTGGGACGCACTGCGGACGAGGATCCGCTCAGGCATGCCCGCGATCTTAGATCGCTCCATTCCAAGATCGCTCGCGGCAGCAAGACGGTCGAGAAGAACCGGCAGGCGCGCTCCGCAGAGCACTCCCTCCGCCCGTGCGGGCTCGTGGATCGCAACCGTCGGCGGCACGACCTTCCAGCCGTTCTCGGATTCAGCTGCGTAGAACTCCACATGACCGAGCCGCTGCAGAGTGAAGCGAGCCTCCTGATAAATAGGAAGATCGGATCCGGTATCCGTGGAGGAACTGTCCTCAACGTCGGGCTCCAAGTCGAACGCCTCGACAGCGCCGCGGAACTGGGACCAGGATCCCTGGCCTTTTGCTGAAAGCCATAGCAGCATTCGGTCGAAGCTCACCGGATCCGCCTCCACAAGCTTCGGGCGAAGCGCTTGTACTGCGTCCAGAGAACTCGACCGGCTTCGGGCTCGACCGATAGCCCCTTCCTGCTGGCGTCGAGGATCAGCCTGCACCACTGCGAGACCGGGCCCGCGGTTGCGCTGCTATCCGGAGCCGTGCCACCGCCGGGCCTGGCGACGAGGAGTACGCGGTTGGTCAGTTTGTCACAAAGGAGAGGCTGCGCCGGAAGCGCCCACACCGCGTCGAAGGGGGGACAAGCAAAGCACTGCGCGCCGCGCACATCTCGCCTCGGCGTGGCGATGAACACTTGCCCTGGAACCGCACCGAGGAGAATCGGATTGCTCTGCAGGAGATTGCCGCCTTCGAAGCTGCTCGTTGCATCCGCGAGGACGTTCTCAGCTGCGAGCGGTCGTACGAGAGGTCCGCAGATTGCCATGCGGTCGCCACTGCCGCTAGCCGGTGGGAACACGTAGGCTGGCCACGGATGCCACGATTGCTCCAGGTGATGCAGCGAGTAGCTCCGACTTACATTGGAACACCAGACCTGATGAGTTCCTGGAGCGTCCCAGCCTGGCGCGCGGAATCCACCGCCCTCTCCGATCGTGGCTTCGTTCCCATCGATGAGGACCTGCTCAAGATGCTGGGCATCACCAAGGACACGAATCAGGGGCGGGAAGCCCGCCAACCACGAGCTATATCCAAGCGGCACTCCGCCCTCGAGCGAGATTTCAATCTCGGGAAGCGGCCGGAGCACGTTCAAGATATCGGAGCCTTCCTCCATGGGCACGGCGGATGTTGGGACGAGGCCTTGCGGCCGGCGGGCGCTGTCCGCATCTCCGATAAGGACCCACCCCGAGGGGGCGCCATCCTCTTCCCGGAATACCGATCGATTCGTGCACCCGGCTTCCTGGAGTGCTCCTTCGACTTGGGCGAGTCTGGTTGATGCGCACAGTACGATGTGTTCGCGCCCGAGTGTCAACCGGGGGCATGAAACAAACCCGCGATGCGTCGTGCCACCGGCGAGCACGAAGACCTCGCGGCCGGCAAGGGTCCACTCCTGTCCGGTGTCCTGGCTAGCCCACACGGTTCCAGCCCGCAGCAGCGCGCCCAGGTCTTCGGGCGCGACGTCCTGGTACCACTCCTCCTCGAGAGCAACGAGCTCGAGCCCGCCACCGTTAATGCTGGTCGCGGCGCACTCCTCGGGAGAGCCCGCCCGCCGCTTGGGCAGCAGCGTCACGCGGCAACATCCACCACGATCGAAGAGGGCTCGCACTTCGATCGCAAGGGCTCTTGTTGTAGCGGCCGCTTCATCGCCACCGGGCCGCGGACCATTCCTTGTTGCCGTCGGCGGCGGCTGTCGCGGGACGGAAAATCCCCCGGTCGGGGGGCGATACTGCGGAGCGCGGCGTTGCGCCTCCTCGGCCTCACGCCGCTGCGCCTCTCGCTCTGCTGCAATGCGAGCCCCCTCCTTGGCGCGACGCGCTTCCTCCTCGGCCTTGCGCTCCCGCTCCGCTGCGGTGCGTGCGCCTTCTTCAGCGCGGCGTTTCGCTTCCTCGACGGCACGTCGCTGCGCCTCTCGCTCTGTCGTAATGCGAGCTTCCTCCTCGGCTCTACGAGCTTCCTCTTCGGCCTGACGCTCCCACTCGCCTGCAGCGCGAGCCTCTTCTTCGGCGCGTCGCTGTGCTTCCTTGGCGGCATGTCGCTGCGCCTCTCGCTCTGTCGCAATGCGAGCTTCCTCCTCCGCTCTACGAGCTTCCTCTTCGGCCTGACGCTCCCGCTCGCCTGCAGCGCGAGCCTCTTCTTCGGCGCGTCGCTGTGCTTCCTCGGCGGCATGTCGCTGCGCCTCTCGCTCTGTCGCAATGCGAGCTTCCTCCTCCGCTCTACGAGCTTCCTCTTCGGCCTGACGCTCCCGCTCGCCTGCAGCGCGAGCCTCTTCTTCGGCGCGTCTCTGCGCTAGCTCGGCGGCACGTCGCCGCGCCTCTCGCTCTGTCGCAATGCGAGCTTCCTCCTCGGCTCTACGAGCTTCCTCTTCGGCCTGACGCTCCCGCGCGCCTGCAGCGCGAGCCTCTTCTTCGGCGCGTCTCTGCGCTAGCTCGGCGGCACGTCGCCGCGCCTCCCGCTCCGCCGCAACGCGGGCTTCGGTCTCGGTGCGTCGGCGTCGCGCCCGCACGACGACCCCGACGATCGCGGTTGCGAAGGCAAGACCCATTCCGGCGATTAATAAAAGCGTCTCCACAACTAGGGAAGTTCCCCTTCTTTCTGTCCACCTACGGCTGGACATCTCCCCTTGTGATCGCGGCGCGTGCCTCCACCGAGATCGCGAAGGGCATCGGCACATACCTGCCGGCGCTAACACGGAGGCCGACCTTCGGGCAGTCGGTGTTCAGCGGGCAGCACGCGCACTGGGGAGCGCGCGGAAGGCACGTGCGCTGTCCATGAACGACGAGGTTTACATGTAAGGCGCGGCGGCGGGGCGCGGGCACAGCAGCCTGAATCACATCGTGCAGTGCACGGCGTCGATATACGGCTCGCCCTGAGAGAACACCGGTTCGCTTCAGGATGCGAAACGTATTGCTGTCTATCGGCAGCACCTCGCGCCCAAGGCTGTACAGAAGGACGCAACGGGCAGCCTTCCACGACAGCCCAGGGAGGCGCGTGAGCAGCCTCTCCGCTTCGTCGTCGTCCATTGCTCGCAAAAGATCGAGGGAATGCTCGCCGGCGACTTTGCGGACCTCGGCGAGAAGACGGCGGATGGTCCTCGTCTTCTGTCTGTGGAGGCCACCATCGCGAAGAACGCGTGCGACGTCGCGGGCCGAGGCACACTCGAGCGCGTCCCACGATGGGTAGGCAGCGCGCAGTCTGGACCATGTCGATCTGAAGCGCGCGAGATCGGTCTGGAAGCTCAGAATGATGTAGATGGCCTCGTCCAGCGGATCGGGCTTGTTGCCGAGTTCGGCCTCCGGACTTCTGTAGGCAGCCTCAAGCGCCGCATCGATCTGAGCAATGCGCTTCGCCGCACCGGGCCTTAGGGGAGACGCAGCCGTCATCTCTCGGTCCCCGCGGTTCCGTGCTCAATCGCCTCGCCGAGCACCCGCTCGATGAGCAGGGGCGGCACCGAGTTGCCGATCATCTCGTACGCGCTCCGCCGGCAGACCACGGTGGAGGGAAACGTGACGTAGTCCGGGATCCCTTGAATGCGGGCGTACTCCCGCACGGATAGAGAACGCTCCTCATCGTAGTGGTAGACGCAGTCGTACTTCGTCGACAGCGCTGTCGAGGGAGCGTCGGGGTGCAGGCGCCTATACGCGGAATCGTAGCGCCTCGATAGACCGTTGAGGTGCTCCTTGGGGATTGCTCGCGCGCAACCACCAGGAGGGATGTGCTGCAAGCGTTTGACGGTCTCGGTGTTCACCGCTGGCGTTCGCGTATCGCGCAGCTTTTCGGCGGCGCCCTTGCGCACCCATCTTTGAAACGCGGTCTTCGCTCCAGAGGCGTACGGCCTCTCGGCTTCTGGTTCTCCTGGGCCGAGTAGTGGCAAGTCGGAGAGCGCCTGACTCGCCGACGTGAGCTTCGCGTTCTCCGGATCCGTGAGGGCGCCGAGATACCTCTCGAGCCCTTTTGGAACCGTGCCTTCGTGACGGACTGCTGCGAAGAGCGGCGTGAGATCGGGGCCAGGCTCGGGCAGTCGCTCCTTGCCGCCGTCCCGGACACCGAAGATCAAGATCCGGCGCCGAGCTTGCGGCGTCCCAGAGAGCGCGGCGTCGTACACCTTGTATTCGACTCGGTAACGCAGGCGCTTCGCCGGCCGCTCGAGCCGCTCCAAGACATCGGCGAGCGTCCTTCCGTTGCGATGCCTGACGAGGTCTGGCACGTTCTCGATCAGGAAGAGCCGCGGCCGAAGGATGGCAACGTATTCAGGCATCACCGCAAGAACACGATTGTGGCCGTTGCGACCGTCGTGGTGACCGTTCCGCAGCTGGCTGAAGCCCTTGCAGGGCGGTCCAGCTGCGACAAGTTCGATGTCTCCGATGCGTCTGCGGTCAGCCTCTACGAGTCGGCGCCCTTTCTCGCTCAGGAGGTTGGCCGTGGCCGCGACCTCGTCCCCGAAGTTGTGGTTGTAGATTGCAACGGCCTCATCCCACGAGTCGTACGCCTTCGCAATCTTGAACCCGAGCGCCCGGAGGCCGACGCCAATCCCGCCAAAGCCTGCACAGAGCTCAATGGCAATCCGATTGTTGGTGCCGCTCGTCGAAAAGGATTCGTTCTTCTCTTGCTGGGACACGCTCAGTATCTCTTCTATTCGCTGCAACATAGCGACAAGTAGTAACTCAGACCGCAGGAGGTTGATTCCCACGGGAATTGCCTTTTTACCAATAGCGGCTCGTGGGGCGACATAAGCTGCATTGTGCGCCGTCAAACCGGGACCGGGGAGCGGGAGAATGGCCAAATTGTGCGGTGCAACGCAGCCTGGGGCGGATAGATTTTCCTATCCGTGTGG
>Ga0194121_10009135_pt1 | contig 12348 bp, 8 predicted proteins | sample TA2MahCa50mmetaG_FD_148609 | JGI IMG/M metagenome (GOLD analysis project Ga0194121, IMG submission 148609) | Freshwater microbial communities from Lake Tanganyika, Tanzania - TA2015020 Mahale Deep Cast 50m | ecosystem: Environmental > Aquatic > Freshwater > Lake | place: Tanzania: Lake...
TATAGAATATAACAATGATCGCGAACGTACTCCAGAAACCCCTACCGCCGCCGCGCGTGCGATGCCGGTCAACAGCTCAGGAGTCCACGCATTGACCGAACGCCGGACTTGGGTCCTGGATTTCTTCCTAATCGTCGTGATGGCGGCCGTTTTGATCTGGCCGATCTTCAAGACAAAGTACTACGAGAACTGGGGAACGATCGATTCCACGTTCATCGCCGACGGCCGCTACCTCTCCGAAAACCTGCCGCACCCCGGCTGGCAGCCGCTTTGGTACGGCGGCGCGCGCTTCGACTACGTCTACCCGCCGGCGCTGCGCTACGGCACCGCGCTGTTGACCAAGGCGCTGCCGATCATCCCCGCGCGCGCCTATCACCTCTACACTGCGATCTTCTACACTCTCGGCATCGGGTTTATCTATCTGCTCGTCCGCATCGGCAGCCGCGCGCGCGGGTATGCGTGGTTCGCCGCGATGGCGGCCGCGACGCTCTCGCCGACATACCTGTTCCTCGCCCACATCCGTGCCGACACGCAACCGTTTATGCCGCAGCGGCTCAACGTGCTTGTGCGCTACGGCGAAGGCCCACATATCACGTCGTTCTCGATACTGCCGATCGCACTTGCGCTGGCGTGGTACGGTTTGCGCGCGGGCAAGCACCGCTGGCTGGCGGGATCGGCCATCGCTTGCGCCGCGGTCGTCTCGAATAACTTCTACGGCGCGACGTCGCTCGCGATCTTCTTCCCAATCGTTTGTTGGGCCGTCTACACCGAAACGAGAGACTGGAAAATTCTCATCCGCGCGGCCGTCACCGCGCTGCTTGCTTACGGCCTCTGCGCATCTTGGCTTTCGCCTTCGTTTCTCAAGATCACTTCGAGAAATCTTGCGCTAGTGGCACAGCCCGGCAACTGGTGGTCGACGGCCCTGGCGCTCCTAGCGGCCGCTGCCTTTATCGCGGTCACTTGGCGGTGGGCGCGGCGCGGCATGTCCGCATGGACAATCTTCGTTCTCGGCGCGGCGCTCTTCTTTTCGCTCAACGTTCTCGGCCACTACTACTTCCAGTTCCGAGTCTCCGGCGAACCCGAACGGCTCGTTCCCGAAGCCGATCTCTGCATCATTCTGCTCCTCGGCCTGGCGCTGCACTCCGCGTGGAACAAGTGGCCGGACGCCAACCGCCGCGCGCTGACCGCCGCGCTCGCCGTCGCGCTTTTCGTTCCCGGTGGCGCGTACCTCGTCAAGCCCTGGCATCATCTTGTTGTACGCACGTCGGAATACAAGCACCGCCTCGAATATCAGATCGCCGAATGGGTAAACACCCACCGCCCCGGTATGCGCAACTACGTTACAGGCACGTTGCGCTTCTGGTGGAATGTCTGGTTCAGCGAAGCGCAACTGGGCGGTGGCTCCGAACAGGGCCTGCAGAACATGACCATCATGCCCATGTTCTGGAAACTTGTGCTTGGCAACGAAGGGAAACACGACAAACTCTGGCTCCAGGCGTTTGGTGTCGACACACTAATCGTCAATGACAAGACTTCCGATCTGCCGATCTGCGATTTTCAACACCCGCACAAGTACAAGGGCGTATTGCCAGTCCTGTGGGAAGACGGCAAAGGCAATTGGATCTACGAAGTGCCGCGTAAACATCCCGGGCTGGCGCGCGTTGTCGAATCGTCGCGTTACGCAACGCTTCGCGAACCGGCCAACGGGGAAGACATGGAAGCGGTGGCGAGTTACGTCGCCGTCCTCGAGTCACCTGAGACGCCGGCGGCTTCGACCAGGTGGCTCGCCAGCGATACTCTCGAAATCGCGGCCGAAACGAAGGCCGGCGAGTCGCTCGCCATACAGGTCGCGCACGACCCGTATTGGCGCGCCGAAGAGAACGCGACGCGCTACGACGTCTCGAAAGACCCGTTCGGCCAGATGCGCGTCGATCTCCCAGCGGAAAAGCACCTTGTTCGCATGCGCTTCGAAACGCCGCTCGAGAATCAAATCGGCCGCGGCTTGACGGCGGTTAGCCTTCTCATCGCTGTTATTCTGGGGCTTCGTAGAAATCGATGAATCTTCGAACTTGGTTCGCGGCCGTTATCCTCGCGCTCATAAACGCCGCCATTAATTGGAAGCTGCTGCTTCGAGGCGCGACGCCGTATCGTGAGTCGATCGAGCGCGGCTATGCGTCGTTCGGAAAATTCTTCGCCGCCAATCCGGATTACCTTTCCTGGAACGCCGTTCAATACTGCGGCATTCCGATGCACTACGTGTATCTACCGTTGCTGCCGTATCTGGACGCCGTGGGGATATGGCTGTCGCCGGCGACCGACGCGGCCTGGATTCACAGGGCGATTTGCGGTGTCGCGCTCTTACTCGGCCCGAGCGCGATCTGCCTGATGAGCGCCGAAATCTCGGGCAGGTCCAAGTGGGCCTTTTGGGGCGGGATGGCGGTGACGCTGTTGAGTCCGCTGTACGGACTGATCGGCGTGATCGGCGGGGACAGGGGCCTCATGCAGGTGCCTTGGCGCATTCAGGCGTTGATCAAGTATGGCGAGGGGCCACATACGGTAGGCCTGCTAATTGGGCCGGTCGCGCTACTACTGGTCTGGCGGGCGGCGCGCAGCCAATCGAGAGCCGCGCTAGTCGCCGCCGCGGCCGCGCTCGCAGCCACAACGCTGACCAACTGGGTCGCCGCTCTAGGGCTCGCCTTCGCGGTTGTCGCGTTGATCGTCGCTTACTATTCCGACGCCGCCTTCTCGACGCGCCGTATTCTGATCGCCGGACTCGTCGGTTATGGCTTCGCCTGTTTCTGGCTGACTCCAGGGTTTGTTTCGCAGATGTTGTTCAACTGGCCCATAGACGCCTACGGCTATCAATACAAACGCGCCGAGCAATTGGCCACCGCCGGTTGGATCGCGGCGCTGCTGCTAATTCGCATTGCCTTCTGGAAGTTTCCGTCGCAGCGGTATCTGTGCTGGCTGGCGCTCTGCACCGCCGGATTCGGAATTCCCGTTTCGTTATTCTACCGGTACGGGTTGGGCGTGCTTCCTGAAGCGCGCCGCTATGCGCTCGAATACGAAATGTTCCTGTTGCTCGCGGGAATCGAGGTGATCCGGCAACTCCTCAATCACAAACAACGAAATGTGCGGCGGGCATTCGCGGTCCTGGTCTATTGCGGGCTGTTATACGCCACGCCCCCCGTCACGAAATTCGTATCCCACGGCTACAAACAATGGCAATTGACGCAGACCTCCGAAACCGCGGAACACCGTGTCGCCTCGGCGCTCGACGCCTTGAAGCCGCGAGGCCGTGTACATCTTACCGGCGGAAGCCGCCTTCGCGCAAATTCATGGTTCCCGCTTCACCAAACCGGCGGCGTCTTCGAATCCGGACTCAAAGTCCGGTTCACACAAGACATCGCCTATCAAACCCGAACCGACCTCAGCTTCTCGCCCGGTCATGAGGCATCCGATTCCATCGCCATGCTGCGCGCAATGGCGGTTGAGTATCTCGTCGTGCACGGCAAGGACTCCAAAGAATACTACCGGGACATGAAGAACCCTGGTAAGTTCGATGGGCATCTCGAAAAGGTGTGGAGTGAGGACGGCGATTCGATCTACAAACTGCCGCCGCCCGCGATGGCGCATCTCGTCCGGGAGGACGAGCTACCGGCCGACACTGTTACCGACCACGACATTCGCCCTTGGGCGAAGTACGTCTCAGCCATGGATGACACCAGCCGCCCGAAGTTGGGGTTCACTTGGATTAACGCGCGCCACGCCCGCATTACGGGCCCGATTCAACAGGGTTACCGCATCGCGTTTTCAGTATCGTGGGATCCCAACTGGCGCGCTTATTTGAATGGCAGCCCGGCGGGCCTTCGCAAATCGGGGGCCGGTACGCTCGTAACGGATATCCTTCCCGTCGACGCCCCGCAGTTCGATCTCGTGTTCGAACCGTCCCTTGAGGAGCGCATCTGCGCGGCCGTGTCCGTGGTAACGGTAATCGGCTCGATCCTTTTTCTAGTTTGGAGACCCCGCCGGCCATGCGCCGCTTCCTCATCGTCCTCCGCCGCGCGTTCATGAACTCGTGGATCGACGGCTGCTTCGGCATCGCCAAGGGCGCGGCCTATTCCGGCTTGCTCGCGCTGTTTCCGGTGCTTTCGACACTCGCCGCGATCCTCGTACAAGCCAACGCCGGTCAGGTCTCGGACTACATCGCGCGCTTCCTGTTCGAAGTCGTTCCACCGGGCACGACGGAACTGCTCGCGCGCCAGTTCCGCGAGCGCGGCGCGCAGCCGTTGTCGCTGCTGATCGGCGCGACGGCGGTATCGGCGTGGGCCGCGTCGTCGTGGATGGCGTCGTTGATGGAAGGCTTCCGCGCGTGTTACCGGCTGCCCGGCGGCCGCGGCATCGTGCAGGACCGTCTCGTCGCCATCGCGCTCGTGTTCATCAGCGCCGTGCCCGCCATCGCCGCGTCCGCGCTCTTGGTCGCCGGCGACCGCGTTGAGCAGCTTCTACTCGCCGCCGCGGGATGGATCGATCCCGGCCAGACCATCGCCTCGGGCCTCGCGGTTATATCGAAGATCGTGCGCTTCGCCGTCGCCTTCGGTGCGATCGTGGTGACGACGATCGTGCTTTACTACATCGCGCCCAACCGCCCGCAGAAGTGGAAGTACGTTTGGCCGGGCGCCGTCGTGGCGACAACGCTATGGCTCGGCGTCACGCTCGCCTTCGGCTGGTATGTGCGCAACCTCGCAAACTACAACGTTATGTACGGCTCGGTCGGCGGTGTCATCGCGCTCATCGTGTGGATGTATCTGCTCGCCGCCATCGCGCTGTTCGGCTGCGAATACAACGTCGAGCGCGAACGCATTCGCAAGGGCAAATAGCCTTCTACACTGGATAGATGCACTTTCAAGTCGGGGTCTCCTACAAGCCCAGCGGCGACCAGGCGACCGCGATCGAATCGCTCGTCCGAGGCGTCAACGACGGCGAACAACACCAGGTTCTTCTGGGCGTCACCGGATCCGGCAAAACCTTCACCATGGCCAAGGTCATCGAAGCCTGCGGCCGCCCCGCGCTGATCCTCGCGCACAACAAAACGCTCGCCGCGCAGCTCTATCACGAGTTCCGCCACTTCTTTCCGCAAAACGCCGTCGAGTACTTCGTCAGCTACTACGACTACTACCAGCCCGAAGCCTACATCCCCAGCGGCGATGTCTACATCGAGAAGGAAGCGACCATCAACGACGAGCTCGATCGCCTACGTCTTTCCGCCACGCGCTCGTTGTTTGAACGCCGCGATTGCGTGATCGTTTCCTCGGTCAGCTGCATCTACGGTATCGGCTCGCCCGAGGCCTACTACGGCATGTTGATGATGCTCGAAAAGGGCATGAAGATCGAGCGCAAGCAACTGCTCGGCCGCCTTGTCGAACTCCTCTACGACCGCACAGAGAGCGACTTCCGCCGCGGAACGTTTCGTGTGCGCGGCGATGTCGTCGAGATCTTTCCGTCCTACGAAGAGTTCGCCATTCGCGTCGAGCTGTGGGGCGATGAAATCGAATCGCTCGCCCACATCGACCCGCTGACCGGCGCTATCCGCAACACCGCCCCGCGCATCCCCGTCTATCCGAAAACCTACTACGCGATGGATGACGAGACGCGCGACAAAGCGATGGTCACCATCAAGGAAGAGCTCGAATGGTGGCGGACCGAACTCGAGAAACAGAACAAGCTGATCGAAGCCCAACGGCTGCACCAGCGCACCATGTTCGATCTCGAAATGATCAAGACCGTCGGCTACTGCCACGGTGTCGAAAACTATTCGCGCCACTTCTCCGGCCGGCTGCCGGGCGAAGCGCCGCCGACGCTGCTCGACTATCTCCCGCAGGACCATCTCATCTTCATCGACGAGAGCCACCAGACGATGCCGCAAATCCGCGGCATGTGGCACGGCGACCGCTCGCGCAAGGAGACGCTCGTCAACCACGGCTTCCGCCTGCCGAGCGCGCTCGATAACCGCCCGCTGACTTTCGAAGAGTTTGAGAACCGCGTCAATCAGGTCGTCTACGTCTCGGCCACGCCAGGGCGCTACGAACTCACGAAATCGTCGGGCCGCACCGTCGAGCAAATCATCCGCCCCACCGGCCTCGTCGATCCGGAAATCGATGTGCGCCCGATCCGCGGCCAGGTCGACAACCTGCTCAACGAGATCCGCCTGCGCGTCGAACAGAACGAGCGTGTGTTGATCACCACGTTGACCAAGCGGATGTCGGAAGACCTTGCCAGCTATTACTCCGAGGTCGGCGTAAAGTGCCAGTATCTGCACTCGGAGGTCAGCACGCTCGACCGCATCAAGATTCTGCGCGATTTACGCAAGGGCGAGATCGACGTGCTCATCGGCGTCAATCTGCTGCGCGAAGGCCTCGATCTTCCCGAAGTCTCGCTCGTCGCCATTCTCGACGCCGACAAAGAAGGCTTTCTTCGTTCGGCGGGATCACTGATACAGACGATCGGCCGAGCGGCGCGCCATTTAAACGGGCGCGCGATTCTCTACGCCGACGTGATGACCGACAGCATGAAGAACGCGATCGGCGAAACCAATCGCCGCCGCCGCATTCAGGTCGACCACAACGAAGCCAACAACATCACGCCGCAATCGATCATCAAGCCGATCGACATGAGCCTGGTTCGCATCGCGGAGTCGGAATATGTTACTGTTCCTATCGAGCCGGAATCCCCCGAAGCCGAGCTAGACCCGCAACAACGCTATAAACTCATCGAAGAATTGGAGGTCCGTATGCGTGAAGCCGCCCGCCTGTTCGAGTTCGAAAAAGCGGCACAACTGCGTGATCGCGTGAAAGCGCTGAAGGCGCCATAGCCATGCGTCCCGCGCCGTGGGTTGGACTCATCGCCGCGGGCCCGGTCAGCCCGTCGTTGTACCAACTGGCAAACTGGAACGCCACGCTCGGCCCCGTATGCGCCGAGACGCTTCGCGTGGCCTCACGCCTCGCCAACCAAATGAAGGCCGGCGCCGCCGCCCAACCGGAGGCTCTGGCTAAGTCGCAGCTTATCCTCATCTCCGGGCCCTTTGCCGATTTCCAATCGTTGCTCGATCTCGCGCTTAGAGCCGGCATCGACTGGAGAGGCCGCACCGTCCTGCTCGTCGACTCGCTCCGCGCGGCCGATCAGCTCGAACCTCTCCGCGCACTTGGGGCGCACACCGGAACGCTCGACACCATCGACGCTTTTCCGGGCGTCCGATTCGCCGCCGCGATCGACGGCGCCTCGCGCCGTGTCGTGCAGCGTTTCTGCACGGCCACAAAGTCCAAGGCGTACCCGCTGCCGCACAACTCGAAACAGGTCTTCGCGGCGGCGGGCACGTTGATATCGACGCTGCTGACGCCCGCCTTCACCGCCGCATTCGAGAGCTTCAAACACGCCGGGCTCACACAGCCCGAAGCCGAGGATGTCATCGAAAACATCGTCCGTGAACAACTGCGCGCGTGGCGGAAAGCGGGCCGGAAGTCCTGGACCCCGCCCGACGCGAACGCCGCCGAATGGCAACACGCCGCGCTCGCCGCGGCGGATGTCAAACTCGCGCGTTACTTCGAATCGACGGAACGGGCGGCGGCCGGCCTCTTCGCCAAGAAGGCCTCGGCAAGAGCCGGCGGCGCATGATCCTAAACCCGGCCGCTCACCGCCGAGAGGCCTCGCCAACCCCTTTGTTCATGCGGTCGCGGCACGGTCGCGGTGTACTCCCGCCAACCACCCGGCGGTGTTTGGCCCGCGTCAACCGGCGGATTTAAGATAATGGCAGGAATGCCGGAATCGACGACAGACCTTCGCGCGGCGCGGCTCACCACCGCCGGCGAACTCGCCGCCAGCCTCGCGCACGACTGGAACAACTTTCTTACGATTCTGACCGCGCAGGCCGCCGAGATCTCCGAATCGCTGCCGGACCAACATCCGGCGGACACGGTTGTCGATGAGATGCTCGCCTCAATCCGCCTCGCCGCCGATCAACCGAAGCGCCTGCTGTCCTGGCTGCGCGCGACACCCGGCGTGAAGGAGCCTGTGCCGATCGATGCGGTCATCGAAGAAGCCGCGCCGCTGTTTCGCCTCGCCGCCGGACCGCGCGCGCGCTGCGAATTTTCGCTCGCCGCCGAAGCGCCCGCGGTCTCACTCGACAAACCGCTCTTTGTCCACGCCGTGCTTAACATGGTGAACAACGCCGCGCAGGCCATGGACTCGAAGGGCCGCATCGTCATCGCTACTGAAAAACAAAACGGCCACATCTTGTTTTCCGTCTCAGACACGGGCAAAGGCATGACGGAAGAAACGCGGCTCCGCCTCTTCGAGCCTTTCTACTCCACCCGCCACAACGACGGCGGCACGGGCCTGGGCATGCTGACCATTCACCGCCTCGTCGAAGATCACGCCGCCCGCATCGAGATCACGTCCGCCCCCGGTCAGGGCGCGCGGTTTGCGATCGCGTTTCCGATCTCAAACGGCTGAAGTGATACGCGCAGCCGGACCTCCCGCCCTTCGCCTTCGAACACCAGCACGAACGGCCCGGCCGAGCGCTCGACCGGCTTACCCGTCAGTTTCGCTCCCTCCAACCGATCGAACGCCGCCGTCGCGCCGCGCCGGCCGATCGTCACGCGATAGCGCCCCTGCAGCGATTCCACGGGCTCGCCGATGACCATGCCGGCGCCATTCGCTGTTCCATCGATATGCAACTCCGCGCCCGGCCGGCCGGTCAATCGCCAGTCCGATTCGACAACGCCGCCGCTCCATGCGAGCCCGCGTACGCCGCCCGTAATATCCAGCTCAGGCGTGGCCGCGGTCCATCGCAACACACCTTTGCCGGACCACTTCGACTCCTGCCAAGTCGCGCTCCAAGCCGAGATCGAAACCCGCTCGCTCTCGCGCGATCCGGCCAGCCGCACATTCTCCAACACGCCGGCCTTCTTCGCACGCAGTTCGAAGTCGACGCCGCCGGATCCGGCGGGCGCCTGCGTCCCGCCCAACCCAAGCGCGCGCGATAAGAACCCGCTCGACGGCTTCGCCATCGGGCGTAGCGCCTTCTCCATCGTGTCGTACTCAACGGCATCCGCCTCCAAGACGACTCGATGCGGCCGCACGCCGTCTCCGTCGAATCGATACGATCCCGACCACGCCGCGCCGGCCGCCGTCAATTTCGCATTCTGAACCTGAAGCTTCCCTTCACCCCAAGTCGCACTGGCCGCCGCGACTTTTACTGGCGCGTCCAACTCCGGCACCGCAACTTCGCCGTTTCGAATCTCAACGTTGCCGCTCCACTCGAGCGGATCGCCTCCGCTCTGCTTTACCTGCACGGTTCCACGGAGTTGCCCGGCCCCCAGCGAATCGAACCACGACGCCTTCACGCCCAGCGCCTGTGTCCAGTTCCGCAGCTTACGCACGTCGATCGCCCGGCTCGTCGCCTTACAATCCCACGACGACTCCGCGCCGTTCCGCGCGCACTCGGCCGCCAGCGGTTGTCCGTCCAACTCCGCCTGCGCGGCTCGCAGTTCGGTCATGCGGTCTTTCCACGTGACGGCCACTTCCTCGGACTCCAGCGTGTTCCCATCGCCCCACGTCCATTTCAACGCCGTCACGCGCGCCTCGCCCGTTGCCGCCACATCGTGGCCGACATGGAACGAGCCATCGATCGTCCCTTCCAACTTCATGCCGTTAAACGCGGCGCCCGGCGGCCGCAGCCACTCCGACGCTCCCGCGATCGGCAGCTTCTTCGCCTCCACGCCCACAACCCACTGCGCCGTCGACAAATACTTGTCCAGCCGCAGTTCCGCTTGCAGCGGCTGCTTGGCGTCGGTCTCCAGCCGCAGCGACTGCTCGGGTAATCGCAACTCGCCGGTGTAGGAAACCGGCAACGTACCACCGCGCGGCGGCTGCGACCAATGATGCAGATCCGCTAACTGCAATGTCCCCTCGATCTTCAGTTTCGACACCGGACCGGCGACCCGCGCGCGCGACTGCAAGCTGCCATGCACGCCGAGATCCGCGCCGCCGATCAACATCGCAATCTCCTGCAGCGCGCTGCGGTCCAACCGCACGTCGAGCTCGAGCGCGGGTTCCGCGCCGATATCCCGTAATCGCCCGCGAGCGGTGACGCGCCCAAACCCGCGCGCCAATGTATCGGTGCGCGAAGGCTCGCCCACAAACCAGATGTCGAACGTCTCGGCATCGGACGCCGAAAAGTCGATGTCGGCGTTCGTGAAGTAGTACACCGACTTCGTGTCTTCAAACTTAAAGTTCAACCGGCCGCCACGGACCTCCAACTCGGCCAGCGGCGCATGGCTATCGCGGCTCGCCTGAAACATCCCCTGCACGTTCCACGAACCGTCGCGCGCGCGCATCAGGTTCACGTGGACCTTCTCCAATCGCAAGCTCGAAAACTCCAGCTTGCCCTGCAAAAGCGACAGCACGCGCAGCTTCACCACCATCGTGCCGACATAGGCGAACGGCTCCGCCGATACCTTGGCGTCCTCATGAATCACGACGTTGCGCAGCGTGAAACCCGGCCCTGTCAGCAGGTGTACGCGCACATAGCCGATATCGACCTTTCGGCCCAGCGACTGCTCCAGCCCCGCGCGAATTCGAGGCGCGAAACGATCCGCGTTCAGGAACGGCGCAACCGCCAGTGCCGCCGCAACCAGCACCGCCGCCCATTTTAGAAGCCGCTTCATCGCAAGGCCTCCCGCACCGCCGCGGCCGCGGCGGGATCGTCGACATCCATCGTCGCACGCACATCGTCGACCGCCACGAATCCGCGCCGAAATCGCCGCACCACATCGCGCGCGCGGCCATCGACCGGCGCCGCTAACAGCGCCTCCACCACCACACGCTCGATGAGCACCGGATGCCCGTGCGTTTCTCCGACAATCGGCTGCATCACATCGAACTCCGGACTCCGCGCGGCGACGACTTTTCGCACCGTCGCTTCTTCCACATGCGCGTAATCGACCGGAGAAAACAACACCGCGCCCTCACACACCGCCAACCCCGTCTGCAACGAACTCATCTGCCCTCGATCCGCATCTTCGTTTCGAACTACCCGCGCCCGGCCATTGAACTTCACTTCGCCGCCGGGCCGAAAGACGACGACGACGTCATCGCAAACCTCGCCAAACATACGGATCAACCGGTCCAAGTAGGTCTCATCGCCCCACCGCAACAGCGCTTTCGGAAACCCCATCCGCCGCGACAATCCGGCGGCGAGCACGACGCCCGAAACCTTCACTTCAACAGCGCCCGCATCGCGTCGGTCTGAAAGATCGACTTGGAGTGCTCGCGCCACCGCGACTCCGGATTCCGCCGCGCGGCGATCATCTCGGCCACCACCGACACGGCGATCTCTTCCGGCGTAATCGCGCCGATTTCAAACCCCATCGGCGCAAACAGCCGGTCAAACGCATCGCGGCCAATACCTTCCTTTTCCAGTTCCTTCACAACTCCGATCACCTTGCGCTTCGACCCGATCATCGAGATGTACCGCGCGGGCGTGTCAAGCGCCCAACGCAGCACCCGCATATCGTCGCGATGTCCGCGCGTCACGATCACGATGTAATTCGTGTCGCGCACTTCGAGTTTCGGGAACAGGTCTTCGTACTCCTCGGCGAACACGTCTTCGGCCTCGGGAAAGCGCTCACGGTTCGCGTAGGTCTCGCGGTTGTCGATCACGCTGACCGAGAACCCCGCCAGCGCCGCGACCTTGCACAAGCTCTTCGAGATATGACCCGCGCCAAAAATGAACGCCTTCGGTTGCGGAACGATTGCTTCCACGAACACCTCCAGTTGACCGCCACAGATCAGCCCGTTGTCGTAGGCCGCATCCTGCCCCAGTGAGAACTTCATGTGCCGGGGCCGCTCGGTGGAGATCACCTCGCGCGCCGCGTTCCAGACTTCGGCCTCCACGCAGCCGCCGCCGATCGTGCCGATCATCGAGCCGTCCTCGCGCACCAGCAGTTTCGCGCTCTCGTAGCTCGGAATCGAGCCGTTAACCTGCACGATCGTCGCCAGCGCGCTCTTCTGCCCGATCTTACGCAACCGGACGATTTCGTCGAAGAGATCCATGGGGTCGATTTTATCAGAGAGGAAATTTACCTAGGCACTGAAATCATGCACTACCGAGCCGCGCGCGTTAGCAAGCGGTCCCCTCCCCAACCCAATCTGCCTCTTCAGCGGAGGGAAATTTACTTAGAACCCTAACCCGGCATAGCCGGAACCAAAGAGGGAAATCGGATACGATGCCGGGATGGGCGTTGAATCACTGACCGAGCGGTACGGATCGCAGATCGCGGGGGTGTTGGG
>Ga0194121_10009137_pt1 | contig 12346 bp, 8 predicted proteins | sample TA2MahCa50mmetaG_FD_148609 | JGI IMG/M metagenome (GOLD analysis project Ga0194121, IMG submission 148609) | Freshwater microbial communities from Lake Tanganyika, Tanzania - TA2015020 Mahale Deep Cast 50m | ecosystem: Environmental > Aquatic > Freshwater > Lake | place: Tanzania: Lake...
GCGTCGGGCCGAAGAAGATCAAGTTTGGACCGGAATGGCACGCGAAACCGCCCACCAGCTGGGCACCCCGCTGTCGGCCCTGTACGGCTGGCTGACGGTCCTCGAAGACGAGGCAGCGGGGCAGCCCAACGTGCTTCCGCTCCTGGCCGAAGTGCGCAAAGACCTCGAGCGGCTGCAGACCGTAGCCGACCGCTTCTCCAAAATCGGGTCGGACCAGCCCGGTACCGTGGCCGACTTGGCTCCGCTCGTCGAACACAGCGTCTCCTACCTCCAAAAACGCTTGCCCAAGGGCGTGGACCTACGCTACGAAGTGGCGCCGGCGCTCCCTCCGGTGCGCTACCAGCCGGTCTTGCTGGGGTGGGTGCTCGAAAACCTAATTCGCAACGCCGTCGACGCGCTGCACGACCAAAAGGGCCGCATCGAAGTGCGGGCGCACCGCCTCGGCGACCAAGTGATCCTCGACGTTACGGACAACGGCAAGGGAATGACGGCCAAGGTTCGCCGGTCCGTATTCCGCCCTGGGTTCACGACCAAAAAGCGCGGATGGGGACTGGGCCTCAGCCTTGCGCGCCGCATTGCCGAGCAGGGCCACGGCGGCAGCCTTCAGGTTTTGCATAGCGCTCCGGGGCAGGGTACCACCTTTCGCTTAGCGCTTCCGCTGCCGTGAGCGGGTCGGGCCTAGCGGGCGGGGTCTACGTCCACGTTCCGTTTTGCCGGCACGCCTGCCGGTACTGCGATTTTCACTTTTCAACGCTCCTCAAACAAATTCCCGACGTGGTTTCGGCCATGGTTCGCGAGGCGGAACTCCGGTTGCCGCAGGGCCTGCCTGCTGCCACCCTGTACTGGGGCGGAGGTACCCCCAGCGTGCTTCCCGAGGCGGACTTTGTGCGGCTCAACCAGGCCGTTCGCGCCCCAATGGCCCTGGCAGAGGGCGCCGAATGCACGCTCGAGGTCAACCCCGAAGACGTGACGGACCGCTCGCTCGCTCTGTGGAAGACGCAGGGGTTCAACCGGCTGAGTGTGGGCGTTCAAAGTTTTCGCGACGACCGCCTCGACTGGATGGGCCGACCGCACCGCGGTCGCGACGCCGAAGACGCGGTTCGCCGCGCGCAAGATGCAGGCTTCACCAACCTAAGTTTAGACTTGATTTATGGTCTGCCGGGCAGCAGCCTCGGGGAGTGGCAGGAGCAGGTCGGGCGGGCCCTTGACTTGGGCAGTCCGCACCTTTCAGCCTACGCACTAACCGTGGAACCCCGAACGGCGCTGTTCCACGACGTGGCCAAGGGCAAGGCAGCGGCGCCGTCCGACGAGCGTGCGGCCGAGGATTTTAGGTGGCTCCGCGCCGAGATTCAGCGTGTGGGTTGGGACGCCTACGAGGTGAGCAACTACGCCCAACCGGGATTCCGCGCCCAGCACAACAGCGCCTACTGGAAGGGCAGCCCCTACGTCGGAATCGGCCCCGGCGCCCATTCCTTTGACGGAAACCGAACCCGGCAGGCCAATGTGCGCAGCAACCCCGGCTACCAAAAGGCCCTTTTAGCGCCCGTTCCGACGGGCTGGTTTGAGCTCGAGGTGCTGAGCGACCAAGAGTGGTTCCACGAGCAGGTGCTCACCCAGCTGCGCCGCGCCGAGGGTCTGAGCCGGGCCGCTGCGCAAGGCCGCGATTTGGACCGGGCCTGGGCCTCCTGGATTAGCCAAGGTATGCTTCGGACCGACGAACAGGGCTGGTGCCTCGACGGCGAAGGCTGGCTGTGGGCCGACGCGATTGCGTCTGATGCATTTGGCCTTGAGGACTGATTCGTTTAGCTTCGTGCTATGTTCGATTTAAGTATTCCGGTGGAGTTTGGCCGCCCGAGGGCCTGGTACCTCGACGGTCCACGCCGCGAGGCTGTGCGACTCGGCGAGTGGGTTGGCGATGTGAACCAAGGCGGAAGCGTGAATTTTTTTGACGTACACTTTAATCCCCACGCCCACGGCACCCATACCGAATCGGTGGGCCATGTGGTGAGCGAATCGGTGCATGCGGTGAGCTTGCCGCTGCCGCCCTGGATGCGGGCGCGGGTGGTGCGCATTCCAAGTCCGCGCCTGCTGCGTCTTGAGGTGCTTCAGGCGAGTTCGGCGTCGCGGTTTGACTACGATGCCCTAGTCCTTGCCACGCACGAAGGCGACCTAAGCCAGCGCGACTGGCGCCGCAGCGATCCGCCCGCCGTGGAACCCGCGGCCTTGGCCTGGCTCGCGGAGCACGGCGTTCGCCATCTGCTCATCGATCTGCCCAGCGTGGACCCCGAAGAAGATGGTGGAGCCTTGGCGGCGCACCGCGCCTTTTGGGGACTGCCTTTGGGATCTACGGCCCTTGCCGACGCCCGCCACGCCGGGGCGAGCATTACCGAACTCATTCAGGTTCCCGCGGACTGCGCCGAGGGCAACTATATGCTGAATTTGAGCCTTGCTCCGATGCACGGCGACGCGGTGCCCAGCCGCCCCATTTTGTTCCCCGCCGAGAGTACTTAAACGCCTACCTTTGCCCATTATGTGGGAAAAACTTGGTCGTTTTTTACGCCGTAATCGTCGTGCGGTCCTAGCCTTTTGGGTCGTTTATGTGTTGGTAATGGCTTTTTTGGGTCGGAATGTGGAAGTAAGCTACCACTTCGCCAAAATGCTGCCTGCCGACGATAGCGTCTACACTGAATTTGTTGACCTTAATAAGCACTTCGACCAAGGCAGCGGTGGCGTCGTCTTTCTTGCCGCGCACGACCGGGCGATGTTCACTCCCTACATTTTGAATTCGTGGATCGAGATGGCCAAAAGCATCGAGAACACCCCCGAAGTCGAAAACGTCCTCTCCTGGCACAACGCCGTTACGCTGTATTTAGGTCCTGACTCCACCGATCGCTTCGAGGCACTTAACATCTGTGACGGCCGCATTGACACGCGGGCCGAGGCCGAAACCCTAAGGGCTGAGCTAAATGAGCTTCCGGTATACCACGGATTGATGAACAGCCACGACGGCAACACCCAGCTCATGGCGGTGCGCATCAGCGACACGGCGAACTACAGCAAGCTGTTCTTCCCGATGATCGACCACATTACGGCCGAAGCAAAAAAGTTTGAGCGCCGCACGGGCATCGACGTGCAAATCTCGGGAGTGCCCTACTTGCGCATGGTCAACGCCCGGAGCATCAAGTCAGAAATCAACCTCTTTTTAGGGTTGACCGCCATTGTTACGCTCATCATCATGTTTGCCATGATGCGGAGCACCCGGGCCGCCCTCATAGCCCTGGCGGTCGTGGGCGTTGGCGTCGTTGGTTCGTTTGGGGTCTTGGGTGCTTTAGGGTACAAGCTCACCCTATTCAGCGCCCTGATTCCGCCCTTGCTCATCGTCATTGTAGTGCCCAACTGCATTTTCTTCATCAATAAATACCACCAGGAATACGCTCGAGACCAAGATGTGGACGCGGCGGTGCAGCACACGGTTAAAAAAATCGGAGGGGTTGCGCTGCTTACCAACCTCACCACCGCCCTTGGTTTTTCTACGTTTACGCTGACCTCGAGCGACGCGTTGTTGGTCCATTTTGGCATCGCAGCAACGATCAACATTATCGTAGTCTACGTGCTGTCCATCACCATCTTGCCGGTGCTCTACAGCTGGTTGCCGGCTCCGCGCCCGCAGCACTACAAGCACCTGGATCAAAAGTGGCTCAGCGACGGCGTTGCTTGGCTTGAGCGCGTAGCTCAGCACCACCGCAAGTGGGTGTACATCGGGGCATTGACCTTGGCCGCCGCTGGCGGGGTGGGAATGCTGCGCATGCAGACCACCGGTAACATTACGACCGACATCGATCCTGCCGACCCGCTCGTGCAGCAGATGCGCTTTTTTGAGCAAGAGCTGGGTGGCGTAATTCCCCTCGAGGTGGTCATCAACACGCGCGAGCCGGGCGGAGTTAACTCGTCGTCGGTACTTCGGCAGGTGGAGGAGTTTCAGCGCTCGCTGGACACACTGCCCAACATGTCCCGAAGTCTGAGTGTCGTCGACTTTATGAAGTTTGGCCGCCAAGCTTTTTATGGCGGAATGCCTGAGTTTTATGAGCTGCCCACCGCTGCCGAACGCCGGCAAATCGCAGCATTGCTGCCGTCGGGAGCGGCCGATGCCAACGCGGCCCTGACCTCAGGGCTTGTGAGTGCAGACGGACAGCGCATGCGCATCACCGTTCAGGTGCGCGACCTTCCTCGCCCCGAAATGGTCAACGTGGTCAAGGCCATTCAAGCTAACGCCGACGCCATTTTTGACCGGGTACAGGTCGATGTCAGCTTTTCAGGTGCGGGTTTGATCTTTTTGCGCTCCACCGAGTACCTCATCGACAACCTCATCATGAGCCTAATTTTTGCGGTTGTCGTGATTTCGCTGCTCATGGCGGGACTGTTCCGCTCGTGGCGAATGATGGTTGTGGCCATCCTGCCCAACCTGCTGCCGCTGATCATGACGGCGGGCATTATGGGCTGGTTTGGGATTCCCGTCAAGCCATCAACCGTGCTGATTTTCTCTATTGCCTTTGGTATATCGGTCGACGACACCCTGCACCTTTTGTCGCGCTACCGCCAAGAGCTGCTGGTGAACGGCGGCAACATCGGCAGGGCGGCCTTGATCGCCATTCGCGAGTCAGGGGTGAGTATGTTTTACACCTCGGTGGTTTTGTTTGCGGGATTTATGATCTTTTTAGCCTCAAACTTTGGAGGAACTCAGGCCCTAGGCTTGCTCGTCTCGATTACTTTAGGCTTCGCGATGTTTACAAACCTGCTTCTCTTACCCTCGCTCCTCATGTCGCTTGACCGCGTGATGTCGGCTAAGGAGCAGGAACACTCTCTTGCGGAACTCTCAGAAGGCGAATAATGAAAGGCATCATCTTGGCCGGCGGTTCCGGCACCCGACTCCATCCGCTCACGCACAGCATCAGCAAGCAGCTCATGCCGGTGTACGACAAGCCGATGATTTACTACCCGCTTTCGACCTTGATGGAGGCCGGTATTCGCGAAATCCTGCTCATCACGACGCCGCACGACGCGCCCCTGTTTCACAAGCTTCTGGGCGACGGATCGCAGCTCGGCTGCCGCTTCGATTACACGGTGCAGCACGAGCCCAACGGCTTGGCGCAGGCCTTCGTGCTCGGCCGCGACTTCATTGGCGACGACGCGGTGGCGCTGGTTTTGGGCGACAACATCTTTTACGGAACCCAGATGCCCAGCATCCTCCAGGCCTCGGCCAACCCCCAGGGCGGCGTCGTGTTTGCCTACCCCGTGAGCGACGCCGAGCGCTACGGCGTGGTCGAGTTTGACGCGCAGGGCAAGGCCCTTTCGATCGAAGAAAAACCCGCGCAGCCCAAGAGCAACTACGCGGTCCCCGGCCTGTACTTCTACGACAACCAAGTCGTCGACATCGCCGCCAACCTCAAGCCCTCGGCGCGCGGCGAGTACGAAATCACCGACGTCAACCGCGAGTACCTGCGGCGCGGCGAGCTCAGCGTCCAAATCATGGACCGCGGCACGGCCTGGCTCGACACTGGCACCTTCGAGAGCCTCATGGAAGCCGCCCAATTCGTGCAAATCATCGAGCGCCGTCAGGGCCTTAAGGTGGGTTGTATTGAAGAGGTCGCCTACCGCCAGGGCTTCATTGACGCCGCGCAGCTCGAGGCCCTTGCGGCTCCGCTCGTGAAAAGCGGGTATGGAGCCTACCTGCGCACCTTGCTCCGCTAAACCAAACCCCATTCGTGGGCGTTGCCCTTAAACATCTCCTAAGTCATGCAGTCGGTCGAACGCCTTCAACGCACCTTTATTCAGTCGCTCGAAGCGAGCATGGGCGAGCCCGAATGGAGCCGCCAGCCCGACCGCTTGTATGCCCCGCAGCGCTACATTTTGGCCATGGGCGGCAAAAGATTGCGCCCGGTTTTAGCACTGATGGGCGCGGAGGCCGTGGGCGCTAAAGCCGAGGTGGCCCTGCCGGCGGCCCATGCGGTCGAGCGCTTTCACAACTTTTCGCTGATCCACGACGACATTATGGATGCGGCGCCCCTTCGGCGCGGACACGCCACGGTGCACGAGCGCTGGGGCGTCAACACGGCCATTTTGAGCGGCGATGCGTTGTTTGCCTTAGCTTTCAAGGCATTGGAGGCGGCCCCCAAGTCGGCCTTGCCGGAGCTTTACCGCGTATTTACCCAAACGGCCATGGAGGTCTGCGAAGGCCAGCAATGGGACATGGATTTTGAGCACGAGGACCGCGTCGAAGAAGGCGCCTACCTGCGCATGATTCAGTACAAAACCAGTGTTCTCTTGGGCTGCGCGCTGCAGATGGGGGTCTTGAGCGGCGGCGGATCGGCCGAAGTCGCTCAAGCGCTTTACTCGTTTGGCTTGGAATTGGGAACCTCATTTCAGATCCACGACGACCTGCTTGACGCCTTTGGCGACCCGGCTAAAACCGGAAAGCAGGCGGGCGGGGACCTCATTCAGGGCAAAAAAACCATGCTGTGGATTGAATTGGGTCGCCGCAGCCCCGAGCACCTCAACGAAGCCATGGCCCTGAGCGGTTCAGAGCGGGTAGACGTGCTTACCGAAGCCCTCGAGACCACCGGAGTCCGCGCCTACGTCGAGTCGCGCCGCAAAGAGCACTTTGATCGGGCCCTTGTGGCCCTCGGCCGCGCCGGAGACTTGGGCGCTGCAACCCCCGACCTGAGGGAACTCGCCGAGTGGCTTTTTTCCCGCGAATCCTAGGCTTTTTGGCCGTAATTTTGCCGAGAGTTTGCCCACTATGGATCGCTTTTCTTTTCTCGGCAGTGCCCACGTCGCCTACTTAGACGAACTCTACCAGCAGTACGTCGAGAATCCGGACTCCGTAGAGCCCTCGTGGCGCGCTTTTTTTCAAGGCTACGACTTTGCGCGCAGCCCTTACGGCGACGACCTAGAGTCGCTCGTCGCACCGGTGGGGCCCGAGGTGCCCGAAGAGCTCCGCAAAGAGTTCATGGTGCTCAACCTCATCAACGGCTACCGCACCCGCGGCCACCTGTTTACCCAGACCAACCCGGTTCGCGAACGCCGCACCTACAAGCCCACGCTTGACCTCGAGAACTTTGGCTTGAGCGCCGCCGACCTCGACAGCAGCTTTCAGGCGGCCGTTGAAGTGGGCTTGCCGGGGCCGGCTCCGCTGCGCGAAATCGTCGAGCAACTCAAGGCCATTTACTGCCGTTCCATTGGGGTTGAGTACATGTACATCCGCGACCCGCAGGTGGTCAAGTGGATTCAGAACTACGTGCACGTCAACGACAACTACCCGACGCTGAGCGCCGACGAGAAAAAGCACGTGCTCCACAAGCTCAACGAAGCGGTGGCCTTCGAGAACTTTCTCAACACCAAGTTTGTCGGCCAAAAACGCTTCTCGATCGAGGGCGCCGAAGCGCTGATTCCGGGCTTGGACTTTCTCATGCAGCGCGCTGCGGACCTCGGCGTCGAAGAAGTCGTACTGGGCATGGCCCACCGCGGACGCCTGAATGTGCTGACCAACATTTTTGGCAAGCCTGCGCGCCAGATTTTTAGCGAATTCGAAGGCAAAGAATTTGATGACAAAGAAGGATTTGATGGTGACGTCAAGTACCACCTGGGTTACACGACGACGAAAACGCTCCGCAACGGGCGCAGCCTTAAGCTCAACATTTCGCCGAACCCCTCGCACCTCGAGGCTGTAGACGCGGTAGTGGAGGGCATCGCGCGCGCTAAAGGCAACACCGACTACGGAATGGACCGCGCCAAGGTGCTTCCGATTCAAATCCACGGCGACGCGGCGGTAGCCGGCCAGGGCATCGTGTACGAAGTCGTGCAGATGGAGCGCCTCGACGGCTATGGCACGGGCGGAACCATTCACCTGGTCATCAACAACCAGGTTGGATTCACGACGAACTACCTCGACGCCCGCTCGTCGACCTACGCCACCGACGTGGCCAAAGTCGTTTTGGCCCCGGTGCTCCACGTCAACGGCGACGACGTCGAGGCCGTGGTGCACGCCATGCGCTTCGCCATGGAGTACCGGCAGCACTTTGGTCGCGACGTATTCATCGACCTGCTTTGCTACCGCAAGTACGGCCACAACGAGGGCGACGAACCGCGCTTTACTCAGCCCCTGCTGTACAAGGCCATTGCACGCCACCCCAATCCGCGCGAAATCTACCACGCCAAGCTGCTCGCCCAGGGCGCTACGCACGCCAACTTGGTCAAAGAAATGGAGGCGGAATTCAAGCAGCTCCTCGAAGGCCATTTTGATGAAGCCAAGCAGATCGCCAAGAACGTCATCGTGCCGTTCATGGAAGACGAATGGGCGCCCTACCCGCCGGCGTCGGGCGATGCCGTGCACCAGCTTCCGGTAACCGGAGTCGAGCGCACCCGCATCGAGTCGGCCGCCACGGCCCTCACCACGCTGCCCGAGGGCAAAAAGTTCTTGAACAAGGCCAGCCGTCTGCTTGAGGACCGCCGCGCCATGGTCTTTGACCGCAACGCCATCGACTGGGGTATGGCCGAGAATTTGGCCTATGCGACCCTGCTTCAGGAGGGCTTTAACGTGCGGATTTCGGGCGAAGACGTCGAGCGCGGAACCTTCAGCCACCGCCATGCCGTGCTGAAAATGGAGGATTCCGAAGAGGAATACATCCCGATGAACGCCGTTCCGGGCAAGACCGGCCGCTTTGCGATCTACAATTCGCACCTTTCAGAATATGCGGTGCTCGGATTTGACTACGGATATGCCATGGCGAGCCCCGAGACCCTGGTGATCTGGGAAGCCCAGTTCGGCGATTTCGCCAACGGCGCCCAAATCATCATCGACCAGTTCATCAGCGCCGCCGAAGACAAGTGGAACACCCAAAACGGCTTGGTAATGCTGCTCCCGCACGGCTACGAAGGCCAGGGCGCTGAGCACTCGTCGGCCCGCCTCGAGCGCTTTTTGCAGCTCTGCGCCGAAGACAACATGGCCGTGTGTAACCCGACGACGCCGGCCAACCACTTTCATTTGCTTCGCCGGAGCATGCACTGGAGCTTCCGCAAGCCGCTGGTGGTGATGAGTCCCAAGAGTTTGCTGCGCCACCCCAAGGCGGTTTCGACCGTTGAGGAGCTGGCCGCCGGCACGTTTCAGCCGCTGATCGGCGATGCGACCGCGGATGCCGCCAAGGTCACGAAGGTGGTGTTCTGTTCAGGCAAGCTGTACTACGAGCTCGACGAGGAGCGCAGTACGCGCGGAGCCGTGGACACGGCCATCGTCCGCCTCGAGCAGCTGTACCCTTTGCCCGCCGCCCAAATGCAGGCGGAGCTCGCCAAGTACCCGTCAGCGGTCAAGCTGGTTTGGGCCCAAGAAGAGCCCGCAAATATGGGCGCCTGGACCTACCTGCTGGCCAACTGCGACCTAAAGCTGCAGCGCGTATCGCCGCCGGCATCGGCCGCTCCCGCAACCGGTTCCCACAAGGCCGCCCACCACATTCAGCACCGCCTGATTGCCCAAACATTTGATTGCTAAAATCCCCCTCGAACCATGATCCTTGATATGAAGGTGCCCTCTCCGGGCGAATCGATTAGCGAAGTTGAAATCGCCACCTGGCTCGTTAGCTCGGGCGACTATGTCGAGAAGGACCAGGCCATTGCCGAGGTGGACTCTGATAAGGCGACGCTGGAGCTTCCAGCTGAGGCCGCAGGGGTGATCGAAATTTTGGTGGAGCCCGGAACCACCGTGGCCGTGGGCCAAGTGGTGTGCCGCATTGACACGTCGGCCGCGGCGCCTGAGGGCGGAGCCAAGCCGTCCTCTAGCGACGTGCCCAACCCAATGCCGGTGGCTGCTGCCCCGGCACCTGCCGCTGCAACCGCGACCTACGCGACCGGAACCGCTTCGCCCGCCGCCAAAAAAATCCTGGCCGAGAAGGGCATGGACCCCAGCCAAGTCGCCGGAACCGGTAAGGACGGCCGCATCACCAAAGAAGACGCCGTCAACGCCAAGGTAGCCATGGGCTCCGCCTCTTCGGCTGGCCGCGGCGAGACCCGCACCCGCATGAGTGCCCTTCGCCGCAAGCTGGCGACCCGCCTCGTGAGCGTGAAAAACGAAACGGCCATGCTGACCACCTTCAACGAGGTCGACATGAAGCCCATTATGGACCTGCGCAAAGAATACAAAGACGCGTTTGCCGCGCAGCACGGCGTCGGGCTCGGGTTCATGAGTTTCTTCACCCTCGCCACCGTGCGCGCCTTGAAAATGTTTCCGGCCGTGGCCAGCATGATTGACGGCGACGACATGGTGTCGTTTGACACCACCGACATTTCGGTCGCGGTGAGCGGACCCAAGGGCCTGATGGTTCCCGTGCTCCGCAACGCAGACCAAATGAGCTTTGCCGACGTCGAAGCGGGCATCAAGGACCTCGCCACCAAGGTGCGCGACGGCAAAATCAGCGTTGACGAGATGACGGGCGGATGCTTCACCATCACCAACGGCGGCGTGTTCGGTTCCATGCTTTCGACCCCCATCATCAATCCGCCGCAGAGCGCGATCCTCGGAATGCACAACATCGTCGAGCGCCCCGTGGTGCGCGACGGCCAAATCGTGGTGCGCCCCATCATGTATGTGGCCATGAGCTACGACCACCGCATCATCGACGGCCGCGAGTCAGTCGGCACCCTCGTCGCCATAAAAGAAGCCCTCGAGAATCCCGTGGAGCTGTTGATGGGCGGCGACGTGAAGGCGGGACTTGGGTTGGGCAACTAGCAACGAGCAGCTAGCAACTAGCGGCTAGCAACGAGCAGCTAGCAACGAGCTTGTTAGCCCCTCGGGCTTCTTCTAAATTCTAACTTTGCGGCATGCTGCTGATTGATACCCATACCCACTTGGATAATCCGCAACTCGAGCCGGATCGGGCCGAAGTGTTTGCGCGCATGAAGCAGGCGGGGGTTGGGCGAGCGCTAATTCCCAACGTTGACGACGAAAGCTGGCCGCGCATGCAGGCCCTTCAAGCGGAGTACCCTGAGGTTGTGCGGCTGATGCTCGGACTGCATCCCTGCCATGTGGGCGAGGACTGGGTCGAGGTTTTGGATCGCTACGAAGCTCGGTGGTCCGCGACCCCTGAGGCATTTGTCGCCGTGGGCGAACTCGGACTCGACCTCTACTGGGACCAGACTACGCTGGACCGCCAGGTGGCGGCCTTGGAGCGCCAGCTGGAGTGGTGCGTGCGCTGGAACAAGCCCTTCAGCATGCACGTGCGCGAGGCCTGGGGCCCGACGATGGACGTGCTGCGGACCTGGAAGGGTCGGGGCCTTCGCGGCGTCCTTCACTGCTTCACGGGTTCCCGCGAAATTGCTGAAGAGCTGATCGGCATGGGCTTTTACCTCGGAATTGGGGGCGTTGCGACGTTTCCGAAGGCGGGTGTGACCGACGTGCTTCGGGCAGTAGGCCTGGATCGCTTGGTCCTTGAAACGGATTCGCCGTACCTGGCTCCGGTTCCGTTCCGCGGCAAACGAAACGAAAGCGCCTATGTGCGCCGAGTCGCCGAATACCTCGCGGTAGCGCTCGACCGCACGGTTGCCGAAGTCGCAGAGGTCACGAGCCGGAACGCGCAGCATATCTTCGGGCCGTGAAACTGCTGATCCTATACACTGGAGGAACTATTGGCATGGTGGCCCAGCGCGACGGAAGTTTGGTTCCGTTCCACGCCGACGCCCTGCGCGCCAACGTGCCCGATTTGGCCCGACTGGCCGCCGAGGTCGATTGCCGCAGCTTGGGCCAGCCCAAGGATTCTTCTGACGTAGGCCCCGACGATTGGCGCGCCATGGCCGACGCCCTCTGGGCGGCCCGCGACGAATTCGACGGCTTTGTCGTGCTCCACGGGACCGATACCATGGCCTACAGCGCCAGCGCCTTGAGCTTTATGTTGGGCGGTTCGTTTGGCAAGCCGGTGGTGCTCACGGGCAGCCAGGTTCCGCTCGGCGTGCTGCGAAGCGACGGCCGCGACAACCTGCTCACGAGCCTTGAAATCGCGATGCTGCGCGATGCCCAGGGCGCCCCGCGGGTGCGCGAGGTGACCGTGTTTTTTGAGAACCGCCTCTTTCGCGGAAACCGCGTCTACAAGCATTCCGCACGCCAATTTGACGCATTCCACAGCCCCAACTACCCTGAATTGGGTCGAAGCGGAGTTGAGCTCGTGCTGCACCGCAAACGGCTCTGGCAGCCCAACTTGGGTGAGGAGCGCCGCACCGGCTTGAACCCCAACGTCGCCGTGGCCACCTTGACCCCGGGAATGACCGAGTCCGCCCTGCGCGCTATGCTGCTGGGAAGCCGCGCCGA
>Ga0194121_10009145_pt1 | contig 12336 bp, 12 predicted proteins | sample TA2MahCa50mmetaG_FD_148609 | JGI IMG/M metagenome (GOLD analysis project Ga0194121, IMG submission 148609) | Freshwater microbial communities from Lake Tanganyika, Tanzania - TA2015020 Mahale Deep Cast 50m | ecosystem: Environmental > Aquatic > Freshwater > Lake | place: Tanzania: Lake...
TGCTGATTACGAATCAGTTTACAGGCCATCACGGCGATGCACGGAACTCAACTAAAGGCCATAAATGCTGGTATTATTGGCATTAGGCGTCACGCTCACAACCTACCAGATCCCGGACACCTGTTGGACGGGTGTTGGACGGACCCCCTGGGGCTTGTGCGGGCGGATCGCCGGGGGACCCTATGCCCGTGTCTGCGCGCCCATCCTCGCGCCTCACGACGTCCCAACTGGCGGCCCTCAAGCCGACGGGACGGCGCTACAAAGTCTTCGATACCACCCTACCGGCCTTCGGTGTTCGCGTCGAGCCGAGCGGCCGGAAGACTTTTCAGCTCAGCTATCGCGTCAACGGGCGATGGCGGGAAGCCACACTAGGCCGATTCGGCGTCGTCACCCTAGAAGCGGCTAGACAAGAAGCCCGAAGGATGCTCGGCGACGTTGCCCGCCGGGTAGACCCACTCGCTCGCCGCGATGCTGCGAAAGTTGCCCTGACGGTCAGAGAGGCCATGGCGTCGTGGCTGAATGAACACGTCGAGTCGCGCCGGAAGCCGAGCACGCTGCGGCTGTATCGGCTCGCCGCAGACGGCCACATCCTGCCGAAGCTCGGGAGTCTGCCGGTCGGAGATTTGGATACTGGGCACGTAGCCCAATTGCATCGCACCCTTAAGGGCACCCCGACGCTGGCCAATCGCGTGGTGGCCGTGCTGTCGTCGTTCTGCACCTGGTGCGAACGCAAGAAGCTGCGGCCGCCCCATTCCAACCCTTGCACCGACAAGCTGATTGAGCGTTACGGCGAGGAGCAACGGAAGCGGTATCTGACCACCAAAGAATACGCGCGGCTCGGGAAGGCCCTGCGGGACGCCGAACAGGACGAGACGGTCAACCCACTCGCACTGCGGGCGATTCGCTTGCTGCTCTTGACCGGTTGCCGTCCCTCCGAGATCACGGGCCTGAAGTGGGAGGACGTCGACCTGAAAGCCAAGGTCTTACGCCTGCCAGACTCGAAGACCGGAGCGAAGACGGTTCAACTGCCAGGTGCGGCCGTTACGCTCTTGCGCCGTGCGCCCCGATTCGCGGAATCCGATTACGTGTTCCCAGGAACCGGTCGCAAGGTCGTGGGCGCGCACTTGGTGAACCTGGCGAAGCCGTGGGCCGTGCTGAAGGAGAACGCCGGCCTTGACGGTGTCCGGCTCTATGACGCGGTCCGGCATTCGTTCGCGTCGGTGGCCGTCAGCCGTCACGGTCACGCGTTGAGCGTGGTCGGAGAACTCCTTGGACACTCGCAAGCCTCAACAACGAAGCGGTACAGCCATCTGCACGATGAAGCCGCTCGCGAGGCTGTTACAGCCATTGGGGGGACGATCGATCGAGCTATGCGAACGAAGGTATCCGCATGAGAAGGCGATCCTCTGGGCCAGACAATGATGACGTAACCAAAGAAATTGAACGGGCCTGTCGTAGACACCGATTGCCAGAGCATGTACAGCGGGGACTTGTCGCGTGGGTGCCCGTCCTACAGGGACTGCTCAACCTTCCCGACGAATCTTCGCGGCTACTGCAAGTGCGAGGTCCCTCGGCGACGAAGGTCGCGCGTCGCTCACTTCGCCGAGCGGAGCGAGATTTCGATCGCGTCCTGGCGTCATTCCGCGCACTGCAGCCCGCCTTGAAGGCCGAATTGGCTCGCAACCCGACTGGCCTCTCAGCACTCCTGGCTGCCGAGGCTCGGCTGCAAGAGGCCCGCGAACATCTGGGCTACAAGTGGGCATGGCTAACAATGATGGCGCTGCCGGCGCCAAGGGGTGAACGGAAAGACGTTGGCCGAACGAGGCTACTGAATTTTTTGGCCGTCTACCTACGGATGAATGGCCACCGCGCGACGACGACTAAGACTGGCCTGTTCGCTTCGGTAGCGAGCGTTCTATTGGGCGACGTGGCGATTAGACACGACGACCTGAAAGCTGCCCAGCGATTTGCCGACGCAACTGAATAACCCAAGGAGGTTGCGGAGAGCAATACAGGCCGTCACCCCGCCTACAAGATTCCGTCGGTAGGCTCGGAAAATAGTCGGCTTCTTGTAGTCGACTGACCTTTCACCTCGCGGCATGATGCGTCCATATGGACGCCACCAACAACGCCCGACCGCACGGCTCGATCAGTTCGCCTCTTCTCACTGCTGAGCAAGCGGGCAACTACCTCCACCTCAACCACCGAACGCTGGCAAACCTGAGGACGCAAGGCCGAGGCCCCCGATACGTCAGGTGCGGACGTCGAGCGATGTATCTCCTGAAAGACCTGGACCTTTGGATCGCCGCTCATGCGTTCGATCACACCGCCGCCGAACGCATGAGCCACCACAACCCGCGACCGTCTCGCGTGGAACCGCGTGAGAGAGGCGCCCACTAACAGCGCCCGGTACGCGAAGGCGGCCACCGGGCAAGGTGGCCGCTTGAGCGTCGAGGTGAGCACACACCCATGACACCCACCAAAGACACTAGCACGATTACCTCCGTCGGCACCGAACCGACACCTGCCGACTTGGCCGCACTGGCAGCCATTGGAATCACGAAGCACCTGGCGGTGGAACGGGCCGGCCTCCGTCGCGTAACACACACGGAAGCCCGTGACCACTGCGGTATCCAGTACAGATCCGACCACCTTGAAGGGCTCGCGATTCCGTACCTCAATCCCGACGACGATCGAGTGCTCGCCTGGCGCGTCCGCCGGGATCACCCCGAGGTAGATCGCGACGGGAAGTCGATCGCCAAGTACCTCAGTTCGTCCGATCGCAAGCGGCTGTACTTCGCGCCGGGTTGCCGGCCTCTCCTAGCCGACACGTCGGTGCCCGTCATCATCGTCGAGGCCGAAAAGTCGGCAATCGCCATCCTGGACGCCGAGGCGCGCTGCGGGCGACGGCCTGCGCTGGCGATCGGCACCGGTGGCTGCTGGGGCTGGAGGGGCGTGACCGGTAAGGCGACGGGCCCGACCGGCGCGCGCGTCGATGAAAAAGGACCACTGCCTTGTCTGGACCGCGTGACGTGGACCAACCGCGACACGATCATCGTCTACGACTCCAACGTTTCAGCGAACGACAATGTCAAGGCCGCGCGGCGGAGCTTGGCCAAAGAACTGACGAAGCGAGGGGCACAGGTGCGAGCAGTGGACCTGCCTGCTGAGGCTGGCATCAATGGCCCCGACGACCACATCGGTCGGCATGGCGCCGAGTCGTTTTTCGCACTGGTGGATGCGGCGAAACCCATCACCGACACCTCGAGGCCCGAGAAACCCAAACAGGGCCAAGAAGTGCAATTCGATGAGCCGGAGCCGTGGCCAGAGCCGGTGGACGGAGCCGCCCTGCTCGACGACGTCGCGGACACCTTCACACGCTATCTGGCCCTCCCGACATTCGCGGCCAGTACGTTAGCGTTGTGGACGCTTCACGCCTACACCTTCGACGCGCACTTCACCTCCGCGATCCTGGCTGTCACGTCACCGGCTAAGCGGTGCGGTAAGACAATACTCCTGATCATCATGGGCGCCGTGGCCCCGCGGCCGTTGTTTGCGGCCAACGTGACCCCAGCAGTACTGTTCCGCACCATCGAAAAATACTCGCCGACGTTGTTGATCGATGAAGGGGACACGTTCCTCCGCGACAACGACGAACTGCGGGGCGTGCTGAACAGCGGGCACACCAGGAAGACGGCAAAATGCATCCGCGCGGTCGGCGAGGACCACGATCCGCGGGCCTTCTCGACGTGGTGCCCGAAAGCGATCGCTCTGATCGGAAGGCTGCCGGGCACGTTAGAGGATCGCAGCATCCAGATCGCGATGCGGCGTCGGACGCCAAATGAGCGCGTCCATCGGTTGCGCCAGGACAAGATCGATGCCGAGTGTCTCAATCTGCGGCGAAAGGCCGTTCGCTGGGCTGAGGATCATCTCTTGGTGCTGCGCGATGCCGACCCCGCCGTCCCGGATGGCCTGCACGACCGCGCCGCCGACTGTTGGCGGCCACTGTTCGCGGTTGCCGATGCCGCGGGCGAGCATTGGCCGGCTCGGGCTCGGGAGGCCGCGCATGCCGTCTGCGCCACAGCAACCGATGACGATGCCTCTTCCAGGTTGCTGGACGATATTCGCACCATCTTCGCGGTCGAGGGCGACCCGGACGTCTTGGGCTCGTCCACCATCGTCGAGAAGCTCATCGCGATGGACGATCGCCCCTGGGCGGAGTGGTCACACGGTCGACCCATCACCACTGCGAAGCTCTCCCGCCTGTTATCAGGCTATGGCATTCACTCCGCTGGCGTGGTGCGGATCGGCAACAAGACCCCACGCGGATACCGCCGTTGTGCCTTTGAAGATGCGTGGAACCGTTACGGGGCTGCGGAAGTGCAACAACGCAACATCCCCAATGAATCCGGGCCTGAAACTGCGCTTTCAGAGTGCAACAGTGAATCTGAGTGTTGCACTTTGAGAAGCGCAACAAACCCAATAAACACGGGGACGTGTTGCGGTGTTGCACTTCCGGAGGGGGACAACAACCTACCAGCGGTTGCGGATGGCGACAAGGGGGCGCTCCGTGTCCAGCTGCTCTGATCGGCTGATCTGTCTCCAGGGCGGGCTCGTGGTTCGCGCAGACGCCTACGTCACCGCCCTGGACGTCGAACGGGCCGGCCATCGGCTCGTCGCCGAAGGCGAACACCTCTATCTGGAACGCGGTCCCGGTATCACGCTCGATGCGGATTTGGCTGCGCGTGGCCGCCGGTGGCGGCACGACCTGTTGGTTCTGATGCGCTACCAGCCCGACGATCGGCATTTGTTCGACGACAACCTGCCCCGTCCCGAGCTGGGTCCGATCGTAATACGAAGGCCGTGATGTCGAATAACACCAAGAAACGCGGCTCACTTGGCGGCTTGTTCGTCTTCTTCGTGCGGAGGACACGCGATGCTGACACCCGAGCGTCAGCGTAGAAACCAAGGGTTAGTAGCCGATGAGCACACAGCCTGTTCGTCCAGAAAAAAGGAGAGGGAACCCATGGCAACAAACGATGATGTAACACCGCAGCGTCTTGGTGAGCCCAGCGAGCGCCTGCGCCAATTCCGAGACCTTCTCTCAGAGTTGGATGGTGAGCTCACCGACGCGGACCGCCGCCGATTCCGAGACATGCTCTCAATGATGGAGCAGCTCGAGGCGGGCGCGCCCTGCCACTTCTGCAGCGCGCGTGCAGTTCATGCGGTTCGCAGAAGCGATTCACTCGTCCGCCTGGTGTGCGACCGCCACGACGTCAATGGAAACCCCATGGCAAGTGGCGATTTACCCTTCCTACAGTCGGCGCGCTCAGCGGAAATGCGGCAAGAAACAGACGGCTGAACTTACCTGGTACAGATCAACTGTCGAATTCGGTAGTTGGAGTGCGGGATTGCGGGGTGTGGTGATGGATTCATTTCCAGTCGGGCGTGGATCGCAACTGACACCTGAACAGCGACGGGAAATCCAGTGCTTCGCCTTGCTCGATGGACTCAGCGCCAGCGAGATTGCCCGGCGCACAGGCCGCGATCGCGGGACGATCGCCAACGTGCTGAAGGCCGAGGACTCACGTGCTCTGCGGCAACAACTCGAGACAGAGGCCCAGGAGGCCGCCATCAAGGTGCTCCGCGGCTACAGCCAGCGGGCGGCCAGGGCGTGGGGCATCGCAATCGACGCCGCTGCTGACAAGGGCGATCACCGGCCGGCCAAGGATCTGCTGTTACACACCGGCGCCATCGAGCCTGTTGGGGACGAGGGTGGCACCACGCGTGTCGCGATCTTCGTCGGATCGCCGGAGCGCCCGCTCGACGGGCAGCCGCCGATGATCATCGACGCCACTGTCACGACCGAGGACGAGTGAGTTAAGGCCAAGCAGTGGGTGATCGGCGCGGAGACCGACTGAGGCCGCCTGCCCTGGCCTACCTCATGAACGGCATGGCGCTCGGTTGTCCGGCTGTCGCCCTTTCCCTGGGGGCTGTCTGCTGCATTGCGAGGGGTCACAAGAAGCAGTACCGGGCCAGTTGCCGGAAGCCGTCAATGGCTCGAATTACGCCGCTGAGCGTCGCAGGACGTGATGCACCAATTGCGCGCTCCACTCGCGGCCGGCACGATTACGGTGGCCATCAGCGTTTAACCTCGCCGCAACGTCTGAGAGTGATGGGCGGCGTCCCTTGGGTGGTTTGCGCCGCAGTTCCTTCATACGGCTGATGATGGCAGCCTCTGCGGGGAAGTGGCCGTAAGGTTTCACTCCTTCGACGCGTTCACCGCGGTTGCGTTTCCGCTCCCGAGCGGCCCGGAGCTTTAGTACGGTCACGTTCTTCTCGAATTGCGCAACCGCTCCCAGCACTTGGCGGATCAGAGCTCGCGTGGGATCTTCATTGCCGCTGGTTAAATCGACGCCATCGGCGGTCAGGATACGCGCTCCGATTCTCTGGAACTGCGCCACGATGACTTCCTGAACCATTAGCTGGCGTGCAAGGCGATCAGCTCGCTCCACGATTACGGTGCGCACGCCGTTGGCTTCTAGGCGGTCGAGCAAAGCCGCTAGGCCAGGACGATCCGCCAGCTCGCGGGTGCCACTGACGCCAAGATCGGAAAACTCCTCGAGCAGGTCGAGGCCGGAGGCTTTGGCAAACCGCGCGATCGCTACTCGTTGCCGTTCCGGCCCGTCCCCGTCGGCCTGTCCCTTGCCGCTTACGCGAAGGTAGCTAACTGCTTGATGTTTCGCCATCTTCTCACCAATTGTATCAAATTATTCTACAGAAATGTTTGACGTTTGTGGCAAGAAAGCAAGTTACTTCCGAAGTAACAAGACGCTACCATTTCATCCCTGAGTTCGATCGGCTGGCGGCAGCAGCGACTCTAGGCCCTCGCACCGCAACCAGAGCCAGGCACGGTCAATAACCCTGCACCGCCTGGGTTCGGGGACTCCTTACCGGACTTGTCCTGCAGCCCCCCGGTGTCGTGCGCGCGAATCCGCTGAGGGACCCTACCCTGGTCGCCTTGGCCATCGGCCTACTGGATAAGGCTGGGCAAGTCGCCGCTGACTCGGTGCTCGATACGCCAGTCCCGGCTGGAGAAGCGGCTGAGAAGCTGCCACGTCGCCTCAGGGTCTGAGCACAAGGGGTCCGTTCACCGGGAGGCCGCTAATACGGTCTATCGTCTCGGGCTCGCCCGACGACATGCGGCTCAGCAGCACCGCGGCAGCTTAGCGCCTACGGAGTGAACGAACACACGTACGCGAGCGTGAAACCACAGCCGCGATCGTCCCAGGTGGCACCCTCGATCAGCAAGCAGGCTTCCTCAACCTGCCCGAGGCCGTTGTTCGGCTCGCCGGTACAGAAGTTCTCGAAGTCGAGCGGCGTGTTGTCGGTCCACAGGAACGTGTTCTCGGTGACAGCGTCGGTCGCACCAAGCCACGCCTCGAGGCCAGTGATCAGCGACAGCACGGTCGCGTTGCTGTCGGCCGAGTCGACCTTCGCGAGCGTCGCTTGCATGGCCTCGCACGCGAGCGCGGCGGCCGCGCGGGTCTTGCGATTCGCGGCGAGCTTGAACGCGACGAAGCAGTTGTTCGCTGGATCTCTCGCGTGCGCATCGCCGCCTCGCACGGGCGCGGCGGCGGATCGGGTGCTTCGGGAAGGCCTGCCGTAGCCGCGAGCATCTGCCGCGGGGTCACGTTCTCGAAGAACTGCGTCGGGCGCGACCGAACCGTTCGTGCAGCGCGATGCGCGACCCGATCACTCGACCATCGCCATGAACTGCTCTTCGTTCAGGCACTGCGTGCCGTACTTCTTGGCCTTCTCGGCCTTCGACGAGCCCGAGTTCGGGTCGGCCATCACGAGGAAGTTGAGGTCCTTCGTCACGCCCGACAGCAGCGTGCCGCCGCGCGACTCGACCATCTGCTCGAGCTCCTTGCGCGGCCGGCCGAGCGCACCGGTGAAGCAGAACGTCTTGCCTGCGAGCGGTCCCCCCGCGGCCTTCGCGACCGGCACGACACCGACGGCGAGCAGGCGCTTGATCTCCGCCTTGCGCGACGCGAGGCCCTCGAACGCGGCCTTGCCCTTCGCGGGACCGACGCCGGGAGTCGCGGCGAGCTCGGCCTCCTTCGCCGCCTGCACCTTCTCGAGCGTGTCGAACTTGCCGGCGATCGCCTTCGCGGTTTGCAGGCCGAGGTTCTCGATGCCGAGCGCCGCGAGGAACTTCGGCAGCGACAGCGGCAGTTGTGCCTTCAGGTTGCCGAGGACCTTCTCGGCGATCACCATGCCGCGCCGCTCGAGCCCGGCGATCTGCGCCGGTTTGAGCTTGTAGAGATCCGCCGGCTCGCGGACGAGCTCGGCCTCGACCAGCTGATTGATCAGCTTGTCGCCCCACTCGAGCACGCCGAGCGCGTCGATCCAGTTCTCGATCCGGCCCTCGATCAGCGCCTGACACTCGGCGTAGTTGCGGCACGACAGGTACTCGCCGGCCTTCTCGAGCTTCGACTTGCACGTGCCGCACGACGTCGGTGCCTTCGCCGCCTTGCCCGCCGACTTCACGACTTCCTCGACGTACGGGATGACGTCGTTGCGGCGCGAGATCAGCACCTCATCGCCGATCCCGATGCCGAGCTCGGCGACGTTGCCAGCGTTGTGCAGCGACGCGCGCTGCACCATCGCACCGGCGAGCTGTACCGGCTCGACGATCGCGACCGGCGTGACACGGCCCGACGAGCCGGTCTCCCACAGGATGTCGATCAGCTTGGTGACCTTCGCCTGTGACGCGAACTTGTACGCGATCGCGGCACGCGGCCGATTACCGAGCTCGCCGAGCATGTGTTGCACGCGAACGTCGTGGGCGCGCACGACGAGGCCGTCGATCTCGTAGTCGAGCTTCGCGCGCCTGGTCTTGCTGTAGTCGTCGTGGATCTTCTGCGCGCCGTCGAGATCGGTCGACTTGCCGAACGGCACGATCAGCCCGAGCTCCTCGAGCAGCTCGAACTTCGCCGTCTCCGTCGCGACCTCTTCACCGTCGAGGTCGTAGAACATCACCGTCAGGTGCTCGCAGCCCTGGCCGTCGAACCGCTTGCTCGTGCCCGACGCCTGGTTGCGCGGATTCGCGGCGCCCGGAAACGCCTTCTTCATGTCGGAGAGCTTGAGGATGATCTCGCCGCGGACGGTGACCGAGACCGACTTCTTGAGCTTCGCCGGCACGCCCTTCATGCGCTTGGCGTTCGACAGGATGCGCTCGCCGACCTGACCATCGCCGCGCGTGATCGCGTCGGCGAGCTTGCCCTTGTCGTAGGTCACCGCGAGCGACAGCCCATCGAGCTTCTCGGTGACGAACAGGTCCTTCGTGATCGCCTTGAGCTTATCTTTCTTGCCGAGCTCGTCGCAGCGTGCGGCCCACTGGCGGAACTCGTCCTCGTTCACGGCTTTGTTGAGCGAGCCCATCGGGATCGCGTGGTTGGCCTTCTCCCATGCGGTCACCGCGGAGGCCGGTGCGCCGACGGTCGCGAACAACTCGTGATCGGGGGCGAGCTCCCGCAATTCGTCCTCGAGCGCGTCGTACGCGGCGTCGCTCACCAACGGCGCATCGTTGTAGTAGGCGTCCTTGTACTTCTTCAGCAGCGCGACGAGCTCGTTGACTCGCGAGCCGGGCTTGGTGGACTTCTTCGCCGTCTTGGAGGCGGTGGTCTTCTCCGCTGCTTTCTTGGTGGCCATCGCGGCCGATCTTTACCTCACGACGGACTGAACGACAGCGGGTAGCGCACCGTCGTCGCGGCTGCTTGGGGGAACGCGACCCGGCGGATCACGCCGGCGACGCAGCTCCCGGTGGTGCCGAGGCCCGCGCCATCGGAGGTGATCACCTTGCCGTCCTCGCCGATCGCGATCTCGACGACAACGTCACCGCGGGTCGTCTGATCTTTGACCAGCGCATCCCGGTACCGTTCGATGCCGGTCGTCACGGTCTTCGCGCGGGCCGTCGCCTCAGGGTCTGAGCACAAGGGGTCCGTTCACCGGGAGGCCGCTAATACGGTCTATCGTCATAACCAGCTTCATGGGTCGAGCTCCTTTGGCGTCTTGACCGAACGCACACCCTGAGTGAACACCGTGTACTCGCTGCCGACGGGCGCATCGATATTCTTGCCTTTTACAAATCCCCCAAAAACACCCACCAGTGCCACCGCGGCAACGGTGCCGCCAACCCTCGCGTCGCCCTTGAGTTCGCGATTTGAGCGGATCGGCACCGCGCTGCCATCTGCGGCGCTGACTCTGTCAACAGAGAAAGCCAGCTTTCCGCCTCGTCCGAAGCTCCCAGACTTCTTTGCCTCGGTGACGCGGCCAATCGCCTCGGCACCCTTGGAGACCACCACCACGCCATTCACGGAAACATCTTCGATGACCTCGAACCGTAGTGAATCTTCTACGCGCGCTGTTGCAGAGGACATGGGCGTCAGTAGGCGCAGCCGAATCTCCGTGCCGTCTGGCACTTCAACGAGCGCAACGGAGGCCGGAGGTTCTGGTAGTGCAACGGCACTTCTGGCAGCGCGCTCTAGTATTGCGCTCAAGAGCGCGTCAGTCGCTCCCGCTGCCTTCAGCTCAATCAGGGCTTCAGGCGCTGTGTCGAATGTCGCTGTCTCGGCGCCGTTGACTGATGCAAGCAAGACTGCCTCACCAATGCCGCTCTTAAGCATTTGGAGCAACGCGGCGTTGTTAATTGCAGCCTGTGCCGCTGCCCCTGCAGAGTTCAGTAATACGAGCGGCGCGAGATGTTCAAGGCTCGGCCGGGTGGGAGGAGAAGTGAAAGCTTGGCTGGTTCCCGCGCTCCCCGTGAGGAGTCCTATGAGAAGTGCCGCTCCAATTGCCTGTGACATGCCCCACCTCGGGTTGAATGGCTCCTCGGTAGTTCGGAATTTGACCACCCCACCTCTTCCAGGAATCAAGAGTTGGCGGCCTGTTTCTTGAGCAAACCCAAGCGCTCCCACTGCCACCCATGCCGCAGAAAGACACAGACAGTGGAAAGGTTATAACGGCGACAAGATAGTGGGAGTTGAAGAAGGAAGTCAAGCAATGCGTTGCTAACCACTCCCTACCGGGGAGGCTAGCACACGGATTGCTTCCCTGCTGTTGGACGGGTGTTGGACGCACCGGCGCCGAAGAACCGGCTCCACTGACAAATCGGCGATTTTACTTGGGAAAACTGGAGCCGGCAATCGGACTTGAACCGATGACCTGCTGATTACGAATCCCAAGGGCCGGCTTCCGCCGATGTCCGCGCCGTGTTAAAACGTGTCGCGTAAGAGGGCGTGGCGCACGAGATCGTGCTGGAGCGTGTTACGCGATACCGCTACAGGTTGTCCCGGTGGGCGTCAGAGTGGGCGTCAAAGACTACGCTGCGAACGTTCTCGCTGCGGCCTTTCCGCCGTTCGCGGATCGAAGGTGAGGCTGCGTGTTGGAGCCTCGGGAGAGGCACCACAGTTTGCGCGTGAATTCAAATACGTACGTTGCAACTAGTGAGGCGGGTTCGGAGAAGCCGGGGTGGTTCCCCGAGCGGGTTCATTGATTGCTCGCCAGTAATTCTGATCAAGATCAATGATGGCAATTCACCCCTTTACATCAGCGTACGTGATCAAAAATAGGCCGATTGCCATCAAATTTGTTGACCATGCTCAGTCGGGGGTTACCGCAATAACCCTGTCGGTCTCGGCATCGGGATCCCAAAGATGGAAGTACAGCATTCCAGCATAATTGGGGGCAGCATAAATTTCTGGTCCGTCTTGAGTGACGTATCGGATCGTTTCGGAGTCTTCCCATTCGTCTGAGTCGTGAATCAGCACGCGGAAGCACATCGCCAGTTCGAATTGGTCTGTATTGTTTCCAAGGTGGTCGGCCATAACTGCCTGCAAACGCGAGATGCTTCCTGACTCAGGGTCAGTCAGTTCATTGACAGTTATTTCTTTGCCGTCTATTTTGCAAGCGCCCGTTTCGTCAAAAGCCAGCACAACTTCCTGCGTGCCACTGTGGTCCGTGTTTCCAATTTCTACCAAATCGCCCCCTTGCTCGTTTTGTTTCCAGTCAATGGGAATGAATCCAATCGTAATCGTTTTCGTTAGTATGGGGGTGCATTCATCATTGTCGTTTGCCTTCTTCATCACCTTCCTGGTCAGCACCTTTTTCGTCACCGCTTTCTTAACTGCTTTCTTCGCCATGGCGTCTCCCTTTCGGTGTCGGAGCATTGCTGTGGCATCCTCCATCGGAGGACGTGCCGCGCAGCGTCACCTCTACCGCTTCTGAATCGTGATCATCGCGGCTGAACGATAGCACATTATGCGAAACTGA
>Ga0194121_10009150_pt1 | contig 12333 bp, 8 predicted proteins | sample TA2MahCa50mmetaG_FD_148609 | JGI IMG/M metagenome (GOLD analysis project Ga0194121, IMG submission 148609) | Freshwater microbial communities from Lake Tanganyika, Tanzania - TA2015020 Mahale Deep Cast 50m | ecosystem: Environmental > Aquatic > Freshwater > Lake | place: Tanzania: Lake...
GCGATGGCCGCGGCGGATGCCTCCGGCGACGGCGCGGCCCGGGCCGCCGACGCGTTCACGGCCGGCGAGGCCGAGGTGCGCGCGATTCGGGCCGAGGCGGTGGCGCTCGTGCGCGAGAGCACGGGCGACGCCACCTACAACGACGTGAACTACGTGTTCCCGACCTTCGTGACGACGCACCTGCCCGTCGGGCTCGTCGGGCTGCTCATCGCCGCGATCTTCGCCGCGGCCATGTCGACGATCGCCGCCGAGCTCAACTCGCTCTCGACGGCCACGGTGATCGACTTCTACCGGCGGTTCCTGCGGCGCGAGGCCAGCGACCGGCACTACCTCCGCGTGTCGCGGCTGGCCACCGGCCTCTGGGGGCTCTTTGCCAGCGCGGTGGCCGTCTGGGCGGCGGAGCTCGGCTCGCTCATCGAGGTCGTCAACCGCTTCGGGTCGTTCTTCTACGGCTCGATTCTGGGCGTGTTCATCCTGGCGGTCGGATTTCCGCGCGCGACCGGCACGGGCGCGTTCGTCGGGCTCATCGCGGGCATGGCATCGGTCGCGTGGGCGGCGAGCTTCACGACGGTCGCCTTCCTCTGGCACAACGTGATTGGCGCGGTGGTGGTGGTGATCGTCGGGCTGGTTGCGAGCACTGTGAAGCCCGAGGTCAGGCGCGCGTGAGACCGCAGATATAATTTGACGTTTCCCAGGAGCCCGCATGCCCAAGATCAAAGTGAAGAACCCGGTCGTCGAGATCGACGGCGACGAAATGACGCGCATCATCTGGCACAAGATCCGCGAGACGCTCATCCTGCCCTACCTCGATATCGACCTGAAGTACTACGACTTGTCGGTCCAGTCGCGCGACGCCACCGAAGACAAGATTACGGTGGAGGCAGCCGAGGCGACCAGGCAGTATGGCGTGGGCGTCAAGTGCGCGACGATTACGCCGGACGAGGCGCGCGTCAAGGAGTTCAATCTGAAGCAGATGTGGCGGTCGCCGAACGGCACGATCCGCAACATCCTCGACGGCACGATCTTCCGCGAGCCGATCGTCTGCCGCAACGTACCCCGCATCGTCCCGCACTGGGACAAGCCCGTGGTCGTCGCCCGCCACGGCTTCGGCGACCAGTACCGGGCGCAGGATTTTCGGTTTCCCGGGGCGGGCACGATTCGAATCAGCTGGACGCCAGAGGGCGGCGGCGCGCCGATCGAACGCGAGGTCATCAAGACGAAGGGCGGCGGCATCGCGATGGGGATGTTCAACCTCGAGTCGTCGATCGAGGGGTTCGCGCGCGCCTGCTTCACCTACGCCCTGGGCCGCAACTACCCCGTGTACTTGTCGACCAAGAACACGATCCTCAAGGCGTACGACGGCGCGTTCAAGGACACGTTCCAGCGGGTGTTCGACGCCGACTTCCGGAAGGCGTTCGAGGCCAAGAAGCTCACCTACGAGCACCGGCTGATTGACGACATGGTGGCCGCAAACCTCAAGTGGAACGGCGGGTACCTCTGGGCCTGCAAGAACTACGACGGCGACGTCCAGTCGGACACCATCGCGCAGGGCTACGGGTCGCTGGGGCTGATGACGTCGGTGCTGATGTCGCCCGACGGCAAAGCGGTTGAGGCGGAAGCGGCGCACGGGACCGTGACGCGGCACTACCGGCTCCACCAGCAGGGCAAGCCGACCTCGACCAATCCGGTTGCGTCGATCTACGCGTGGACCAGAGGGCTGCAGTACCGCGGGCAGTTCGACAACACGCCCGAGGTCGTCAGGTTCGCCGAGACGCTGGAGCGGGTCTGCGTCGACGTGGTCGAATCGGGCCGCATGACGAAGGACCTCGCGATCCTCATCCGGCCGGACCATCCGTACCTGACCACCGAAGAGTTCATGAGCGCGATCGACACGGAGCTGCGGAAGCGGATGGCGGTCACGGTGTGACGGGCCCGACGGCTGACGGGTGCGACGGTGCGATGGTGCGGAGGTCTCCGAGGTGAATTGACGTCTAGAGTCAGCGGAGGGATGTTGACATGCGTTCCCGCGACTTCACTCCTGCGGCGGCGCTCGTCCTTGGAATCACGTGGGTGGCGGCCTGTGGCGGCGGCGGACAGCCTGCCTCGCCCGCCGCGACACCGCAGGCGCCACCACGCGTCATGGATCTCAGCCACAAGATCACGACCTTCCTGCCCGAGGCCGACGCGGAGGCCGACCGGCGGTTCGCGGCCGACGTGAAGCGACCGGCCGCGGGAGGCCGCGTGGTGGCCGGATTCCAGGATCAGGCGGTGCTCGTGCGGTTCCCCGACGTCCCGTCGGGCGACGGCGTGTTCAAGCTGAACAGCGTGCTGCTTCCCGAGAACCTTGGCACGAGCGTGGATTCGGCCGGGCACTTCGTTCCGACCAAGCCGGAGGTGCCGGATCCGGATCGACGCGGACTGTCCGAGCTGACGGTCGAGGACCTGACCGGCCCCGTGGTGTTCATCGACATCAGCGCGCGCGTCGAGGCGGAGTTGAAGAAGAACAACGGGTCGCCAGGGCCCCCGACGGTGACGAACTTCGGCGACGCCTCGCCGAACGTCGTGACGGTCGCCGACATCGATGCCGTGGCCGATCGCATCGCCAACCGGTCGTTCGTCATCGCGCATACCGGTTGGTCGAAGTTCTGGGGCGCGTCCGGGCCGGGTCTCGAGGGGCCGTACGTGAACGGCTTCAACTATCCTGGTTTTTCCCGCGCCGCCATCGCACGGCTGATCGAGATCGAAGCCGCGCGCGGCATTCGGATCAACGGACTTGGGGCCGACAACATCTCGGTCGACGTGGGAGAGAACGCCAACGCCCCTACGTTCGGTCCGGGCTCGTTTCCGGTCCACGCGCGCGGGCTGCAACGCGGCTGGAAGCTCCTGGAAAACCTGGCCACGACGCCCGAGCTTGGCAAGGGGGTCTGCACGCTGTACGTCGGCGCGCTGAACCACGCCGGCGGCGTGGCGAGCTGGGCGCGCATCTTCGCCAGCTGCGCGGGCTAGTGTCGGCAGCGGCGCACGGTCTGGTGGACGCGCGTCAGCGGGTCAGCGCCGCGGCCCAGTTCAGCACGATCGTGATCGGCGGCGGCGGCCCATCGTCGATCGGCCTGCCAGCGGAAATCCCTGGGAAAGTCGGCGTCATCGCCTGGAAGGTGGCAGAAATCTCAACCGATTTGGACCGAACCGGCGGCGAATTCTGCGTACCGCTGCGGGGCCCGGTTACGGGCCGAGGGCTTCGTCGACCGTCAGCACCTGCACCGGCCCGAGATTCAGGGCGCGGACGCCGGGCTCGATCGTCTTGCGGTCCCCGACGACCACGACGGCGAAACGCGACGGCTGGATATAGCGCGCGGCCGCCTGCTGTACGGCGGCGGCCGTGACGGCGAGGACGCTGGGGACGTATCGCTCGAAATAGTCGTCGGGCAGCCGATAGACGACGAGCTCCTCGAGGCGGCGCGACAGGTCGGTGCTCGTCTCGAACTCCGCGGGAAAGCCGAGCGCGATGTAGTTCTTCGCCTTCGCGAGCTCCTCTTCGCCGATCGGCGCGCCGATACCCTCCAGCTCGGCGAAGAACTCCCGGATCGCCTCGGCGGTCTTGTCGGTCTGCACGCCGGCGGCGGCCACGAACGGTCCTGCCGAGAGCCGCATGTCGAAGAAGGAGCTGGCGCCGTACGCGTAGCCGTGCTCCTCGCGGAGGTTCTGATTGAGCCGCGAGGTGAACGAGCCGCCGAGCACCGTGTTGAGCACGAGGAGGGCGAAGAAGTCCGGCGTCGCCCGCGGCACGCCGACCCACCCGATCCGGATCTGCGACTGCGCGGCGTCGGGCTTGTCGACGATGTAGACCTGTCGAGTCGTCAGCTGCGGAGCCGCCGGGACCGCCGCGACCTTCCCGGGCGCCGTTGATGCGGACCATGCTCCGAAGTGCTTCTGCAGACGCGGGACCACGGCATCTGCGGTGATGTCGCCCACGACGATGAACGTCGCGTTGGGCGGCTGGTAGTACGCGGCGTGAAACGCCCGCAGGCCGTCGGCCGCGAGCGTCTTCACGCCCGCCTCGGTCCCGACGAGGCCGGTGCCGTACCGATGCCCGCGTCCGAAGACGATCCGCGAAAACGCCGTGCCCGCGATCGACGCGGGATCGTCGCGCGCCTGCAGGAGCGCGGTGAGCCGCTCCTGCCGGAGGCGCTCGAGGTCCGCCGCCGGGAACGTGGGCCGCAACGCCACGTCGGCGAGGATTCCCAGCCCTTCGTCCAGCTGCGGGGCGGGCACGTTCAGCCGGATCGCCGACGCGTCGAACCCGCTCGTCGTCGTCAAGGAGGCGCCCAGGAACTCCACCGCATCGGCAATCTCCAGCGCAGAGCGCGCGCCGGCGCCTTCGTCGAGCATGGCGGCGGTGAGGCTCGCGGTGCCGGGCCGGCCGGCCGGATCGTCGCCCGCGCCGGCGCGTATGACGAGGCTGACCTGCACGATCGGCACCTCGTGGGCCTCGACGACCCAGACGCCGACGCCGTTCGGCAGCGTGCGCTTGACGATCGAGGGAAGGTTCAGCTCCGGCGGCGGCGCGAGCGCCGGCGGCTTCGATCGATCGGGACGCTCCTGGGCCGCCGCGAGCCCGCCGCACGCAACGAGGGCGAGTGCGAGCGCGCGGAACCGGGTCATTGCGGCGCCTCCGGTTCCACGATCAATTCGATCCGGCGATCGGGCGGCAGCCACCGCAACACCGCGGCCCGCACGTCGGCGGCGGTGAGCGAGGTGTACCGGGCGAGATCTTCGGCGAAGAAATCGGGACTCGCGCCGGCGAAGTAGTACGCGTTCATCTGGTTCGCCTTGCCGCCGAAGCCGCCGACGCGCTCCATGGCGCGATAGAACGACGCCTGGGTCTGGTTGAGCACGCGATCCATCTCGCGGGGCTGCGGCGGCTCGCGCCGAAGCCGCTCGAGCTCCTCGTCGATGACCTTCTGGATCGCCGCGATCGTGTGTCCCGGGCGCGCCGTCGCGATGATCAGGAACGCGCTGCCGAGCGCCCCCGACTGCTGCACGGCGAACACGTCCTGCGCCATCTGCGTCTCGTACACGAGCCGGGTGTACAACCGCGAGTTCTTGCCGTCGGCGAGCACCGAGGCCGCGACGTCGAGCGCGGCGCTGCCCGGCGCGTAGGCGCGCGGGGTCACCCAGCCGAGATACAGCCGCGGCAGGCGCACCCGGTCGGTCATCGTGTGCCGCGTGACACCGGCGAGCAGGGCGGGCGGCGCCGCCGCCGGCTGGACCGCGGGCCCGCGCGGAATCTCTCCGAACCACTTTTCGACGAGCGCGCGCGTGCGCGCGAGGTCGATGTCGCCGGCGATCGCCAGACTCGCGTTGTTCGGCGCGTAGTACGTCTTGAAGAACGAGACGATGTCCTCGTGGCTCGCAGCCGTGAGGTCGTCCATCGAGCCGATCGTCGGCCAGCTGTAGGGGTGCCCCTTGGGCCAGAGCAGGCGGTCGAGCTCGATCGAGGCCATCCCGTACGGCCGGTTCTCGTAGTTCTGCCGCCGCTCGTTCTTGACGACCTCGCGCTGTCCATCGACGCGCTGCGGCGTCATCGTCTCGAGGAGGTACCCCATGCGATCCGACTCGAGGAAGAGCGCCAGCTCCAATGCGTTGGCAGGCAGGTCGATGAAGTAGTTCGTCCGGTCGGTATCGGTGGAGCCGTTGCTGCCGGCGCCGGCGCCTTCGAGCAGGGTGTCGAAGGCGCCTTCCTCCACGTGCGCCGACCCTTCGAACATCAGATGCTCGAACAGGTGCGCCAGCCCCGTCCGGCCGGAGCGCTCGTTGGCCGAGCCGACGTGATACCACACGTTCACGCTCACGACCGGGACGCTGGCGTCGCGGTGGAGGATGACGTTCAGCCCGTTGGCGAGCGCGAACTGCTCGAAGGGCACGGCCAGCGGCCGCGCCGGCGGCGCCTGTCCGCTGACGGACAGCCCGGCCAGCGCGACGATCACGAATGCCAGACGAAGACGCATGCGTGTGCCCTGCCGAGAGTGTATCGCACTCCCGCGGATGCGCCGGTTGGGCTGGGGTACAATCTGCGGTTCCTGATGACGCAGCCCGTGGTGGCGGTGGTGATGGGTTCGTCGTCCGACTGGGAGACGATGCGTCACGCGTGCGAGACGCTCGACCAGTTCGGCGTCGCGCACGAGCGGCACGTCGTGTCGGCGCATCGGACGCCGGCGTGGATGGCGGAGTTCGCCACCGGCGCGGAGGCGCGCGGCATCGAGGTCATCATCGCGGGGGCGGGCGGCGCTGCCCACCTGCCGGGCATGGTCGCGGCGCACACGGCGCTGCCGGTGCTCGGAGTGCCCATCCAGAGCGCCGCGCTGCAGGGGCTGGATTCGCTGCTGTCGATCGTGCAGATGCCGGGGGGTGTACCGGTGGGCACGCTGGCGATCGGCAAGCCCGGCGCGACCAACGCCGGGCTGCTCGCCGTGGCCATCCTGTCCAACTCGCGTCCGGATCTGCGGGCGAGGCTCCGCGCCTTCCGGAGCGAGCAGACCGAGAAGATCCGCCAGGAACGCCTGCCGTGAGCCGGCCGGGGCGCGTCATCGGACCGGGCGCCGTGCTGGGCGTGCTCGGCGGCGGGCAGCTCGGCCGCATGTTCGCCATCGCGGCGCACCGCATGGGCTACCGGGTTCATTCGTTCTCGCCGGATGACGACTCGCCGGCCGGCCAGATCGCCGACGTCGAGGTCACCGCGTCCTACGACGATCTCGACGCGCTGCGGACGTTCGCGCGGGGCGTCGAGGTCGTGACGTTCGAGTTCGAGAACGTCCCGATTGTCGCCATCGACGCCGTAGAGGCGCTCGTCCCCGTGCGCCCCTCGAGTGTGGCGCTGCACACCGCGCAGCAGCGCGCGCGCGAGAAGACGTTCATGGCCGATCGCGGTGTGCCCACCGCGCCGTTTGCCGCCGCAGCCACGCTCGACGAGCTGTGGGAGGCGGTCGCGCGCGTCGGCACGCCCGCGGTCATCAAGACGGCCGCGTACGGCTACGACGGCAAGGGGCAGCACAAGGCGATGACCCCGGCCGACGTGGAGCACATCTGGGCCGCGATCGGCCACCAGGAAGCCGTCGTCGAGAAGTTCGTCAGTCTGCAGACGGAGGTCTCGGTCGTCGCGGCGCGCGGGCTCGACGGGTCCGTCGTCCAGTTTCCGCCCTTCGAGAACCGCCACCGGAATCACATTCTCGACCTGACCACCGTGCCGGCCGCCGTCACCCCGGCGATCGCGCGGCAGGCCGCCGAGATCACGCGCACGGTGCTCGACGAGCTGCAGTACGTCGGCGTGCTGTGCGTCGAGTTCTTCGTCAGCACCGACGGCGAGCTGCTCGTGAACGAGCTGGCGCCGCGCCCCCACAACTCCGGACATCTGACGATCGACGCGGCCGTCACCAGCCAGTTCGAACAGCAGGTGCGCGCGATCTGCGGGCTCCCCCTCGGCGCCGCGGAGATTCCGCGGCCCGCGGCGATGGCCAACCTGCTGGGCGACCTCTGGATTGGCGGCGAGCCGAACTGGGCGGCCGCCTGCCGGTTCAGCGAGGTGAAGCTGCATCTCTACGGCAAGACCGAGCCCCGTCCCGGGCGGAAGATGGGACATCTGACCGCCGTGGGGCCGACGGTGGCGGAGGTGCAGGATCGCGTTATTGCGGCGCGCGACGCGCTGTTGATCTAGCTGGCAGCCGGTAGATGGTAGCCGGTAGTTAGGCATGCATTGTCGGTCCGGCTGAAGCCGGACGCCACGTACTGGTTACCGCCTGGCAGCACCACCGACCAGCTACCGGCTACCACTAGGGAACCAGCCGCAGCGTGTGCACCGTCGGGCCGGGCAGAAACGGCGTCGGCTCCCCGGCCAGCCATGCGGGATGCGAGTTGGCGTAGAACGGCGAGAGCGGGTGGCCGCTCTGGCCCGTCGGCATGTGCATGATTCCGTCCGCTTCGCGTCCGGGCGAGACGACCATCCGCTCCGACGCCCCGATCGCCCCCCAGTGCATCCGCGGCGTGTAGAGATCCCCTGGGACCGGCGTGCGCGGCATGTCGAGCCAGCGTCCCGCCAACGGAATGCCCGACGAGAGCGGATGCCGGTACGCCACCTCGTTGTACTCCGACCAGACCCGGTCGCGGAGCGTGCCGCGCCGGTCGCGCATCGCCTGCGCGATCGTATCGTCGATCGTCTCGAGCAGCATCTCGCGCCACGTGGCGTACCGCGGGTCGAGCAGGTGCGGCGGTTGCTCCGTCGCCAGGCGCCACAGCGGTGCATCGCGGCGGCGGACGTTCGTATAGTCGAAGGCAGGATCTGCCTCGTAACACTCCGCGAGCACGAACGCGGTCATGCGCGCCGAGTGGAGCTCCCGGAACGCGCGCGTGAAGCGGTACGCGGCGGAATCAGCGTCCGCGCGCCCCGACCAGCCCCGCTCGAGGAGTGCGCGGAGCGCGGCGCGTGCCGAGTCGGCCTCGATTGCCTCTGGCGTCAGCGTGTCGAGGAGCAGCGTGCGCCAGCGCTCGAGAAAGTCGGCGCGCGTGTCGAGCTGGATCTCGAGCAAGTCGCGGGCGGTGAAACGATCGCGCGCCGCCAGGCGGTCGCGGATGATGCGCGCGCGCGCCCCGATGTCGTAGTTCCCGTTGCCCAGCCGGGCGAGCATCTCGCCGTCGACCATCCGGGCGTTGGCCGTCCAGATCCGCCCCTCCGCCGGATCGACGACGCGGGGGTACTCGGCGTCGTCGAGCCAGCCCCTCCAGCCGCGGGTGCCGTCGGCCCACGACGCCGGCAGCCGGCCGTCGAGGCCGACGCGCCGCGGAATCGAACCGTAGACGCTCCAGCCGATCCGTCCGGCCCGATCGGCGACCACGACGTTCACACCGGGCGAGGCGGTGCCGTTGGCCTCGTTCAGCGCCTCATCCAGCGTCCGCGCCGATTCCATCGGCACGATCGACCCGGCGAACGGTTCGGGTGCATGCGCCACCCACCGGTACGCACGCACACGGCCGCGGTGATCGGGTTCGAGCACCGGCCCCCAGATCGTCCACCGCACCTGGTGCCGATCCGGAGCCTCGCCGGCAATCTCGATCGTCTCCTCATGCGTCTCGAACGCCCGCCATCCGTCCGGCGTGCGGTACTGGCCCGGCCGCGACGGATCGACCTCGAGCAGGACGATGTCGCTCCAGTCGGCATTCGTGTTGGTGGACCCCCAGGCGACATGCGTGTTGCTGCCGGCGACGATGGCAGGGACGCCGGGGAGCGTGATGCCGGTCACGCGGTGCGGCGTGTCGGGACTCGCGGCATCGGGCCACTCCAGCGAGGCGCGGTACCACGTGTTCGGCACGCGGATGGTGAGGTGCATGTCGTTGGCGAGGAGCGCCCCGCGTCCGTCCGTCAGCCGGCCCGCCACGGCGAAGCTGTTGCTGCCGACCGCCTCGCCGCCGTGTCTGGCTCCCACCTCCCATCCCCTGACGCCCGGGGTCGAATCGACCCGCTCGAAATCGGGTCGTGCCTCCTCGTCGTCGCGGGGCCGCGGCGGCATGTGCCTGCGCTTCCCCCGCAGGTCGTACACGTCCGGCCCGGGAATCGGAGGCATGGGAAACGGCGAGCCGACGAGCGGCGCGTCCCACTCGGAGCCGCGCGGCGCCAGGAACTCGGCCATCGGCGCGGGCAGCACGTCGTGCATGGTGGCGAGCGTCGCCTCGTACGCGCCCTCGTCGTCCTGGAGCGTCACGAACATCGAGAGGATCACGAGCGCCGTGTCCTCGGGCATCCAGCGCGCGGGCGTCTGCCGCAGCACCAGATACTCGAACGGCGGCGCGCTCATCGCGTCGAGTCCGGCGTTGACACCCGAGGCATACGCTTCGAGGATCGCGCGGTCGGAGGCTCCGAACAGCCCGATGTTCCGTCGCGCGACGGCGCGGAAGCGATGCAGCCGGATCTCGCGGTCGACCGCGAGCGCGCGGGCGCCGACCAGCGCGGCCAGCTCGCCCGCCGCGCGGCGGCGCGCGAGGTCCATCTGAAAGAAGCGATCCTGCGCGTGGAGGAACCCGGTGGCGCGCGCGGCGTCGACGCGGCTCTGCGCGCGGATCGTCGGAACGCCGAGCCCGTCGCGCGTGATCTCGACGGGCGCGGCGAGGCCTGGCACGCGGCGCTCGCCGTCGACGAGCGGCAGGCTGCCCCGCAGCTGCGCCCGCCCCCAGGCCACGGCGGCGGCCGTCGCGGCGAGGAGCACGATCCCGATCAGCGTGATGACGCGACGAGCCCGTGGCATGGTGCGTGGATCCATCTTAGCGGGGTCCCCAGCGCGCGGGGTGTACGCAGGGGGTCCCTTTGCGGCAAGGTACAATGCCGCTTCGTGCCAATCCCGGTCCGGGCCGACCTCCGGGCGTTCCTTGCGGAGTTCACGGAGCGGCACCGGGGCATCCGGTTGGGGCAGTTGTTCGGGCGGCCGGCGGGGTTCGTCGGCCGGCGCCTTTTCGCCTGTCTCATGGAGGACGGTCTGATCGTCCGGCTGCCGCCGGACGTCGCACGGCATGAGATCCGGGGGCGTGGTGCACCGCACCGCCGGCGCGGCGGCCCCTTGGGCCTCTGGACCATGTACCGTCCACGCACGATCGCGGAGGCACGGCGGCTCGTGCCGGTGCTCGAGCTCGCCGCGCGGCACGTCGCTGAGCGGCAAATGCCAAGACCCAACTCCCGAGTTCACCACGCCCAACCCCCGCCTGGGAGTTGCGGGGTTGGGCGGTGCGAGTCGCACCACAAGCGAAGACGCTGATGGCCACACGCTACGGCACCTCCCCCTGGCTGCACCTGTCGCCTCCGTCGCGGATGCCCGCGTATCCGCGGTACCGCGGCGCGCGCGCCGCCGACGTCGTCATCATCGGCGGCGGGCTCACCGGGTGCGCGGCGGCCTATCTCTGCGCGAACGCCGGCCTGACGACGATCCTGCTGGAGCAGGATCGGATCGGCCGGGCGCGGACGGCGCGGGGGGTCGGCGTGCTGACGCCCGAGCCCGGGCCGTCGTTTCGCGACGTGGTGTCCGCGCACGGGCTGCGGTCGGCGCGCCGCGTGTTCGAAGCGTGGCGCCGCGGTGCGCTCGACGGCGCCGCGCTCCTGCGCCGGCTGCGCATCTCCTGTGCCCTCGATCCGCGCGACACCATCGCGGCGGTGCGCCGGGACCAGGAGAAGCCGGCTCGCCGCGAGTACGACGCCCGCCGGCAGGCCGGGCTCGACGCCGCGTGGCTGACCGGGCGGCAGCTGCAGGCCCGGATGCGTGTCGAGGCCGCCGGCGCGCTGAAGGTCGGCGGCGGGTTCGCGCTCGATCCGTACCGCGCGTGCCTCGGGCTGGCCTCTGCCGCTGCGGCCCGCGGCGCCGCCTGCTTCGAACGGTCGAAAATGAAGAAGGTCCGCTTCACGCGCCGCCATGCCGACGTCGTCGCCGACGAGGGGACGATCCGCACGAAAAGGGTGATTGTCGCAACCGGCAGCGCGACGGCCGAGTTCAAGGCGCTCCAGCGGCATCTCACGCGTCAGGAGGCATACGTCGTGCTGACCGCCCGGATGCCGGCCGCCATGCGGCGGCAGGTCGGCGATCCGCGCGCCCTTCTGACCGACCTGCACGCGCCGCCCCACCACGTGCGCTGGATGGGCGACGACCGCCTGATCATCGCCGGCGGCGATCAGCGTGAAACGCCGGAGCGCAAGCGGCCCGCCATCGTCCTCCAGCGCACCAACGAGCTGATGTACGAGCTGCTCACCATGTATCCCGCGATCTACGGTCTGCAGCCCGAGTACGGCTGGGATGCGCCATACGGCCAATCCGCCGACGGCCTGATGTACATCGGCGCGCACCGCAATTTTCCGCATCACCTGTTTGCGCTTGGCGATCGGGCCGCCAGCGTGACCGGCGCGTTCGTCGCGGCGCGCATCCTGCTCCGTGCCATCCAGGGCACGCCGGATCCCGCCGACGAGGTCTTCAGTTGGACGAGGTGACGCCGCCGGCCGGACCGGTCGACATCCTGGCGTTCGGTCCCCATCCAGACGACATCGAGATCGGCATGGGCGCGACGCTGGCCAAGCACGCCTCGCTCGGGCATCGGGTCGCGCTGTGCGACGTGACGGCGGGCGAGATGGGCAGCAACGGCACGCCCGACGAGCGGCTGGCCGAGGCCGAGCAGGCGCGAGAGGTGCTGGGCGCCGCCTGGCGCGCGAACCTGCGGCTGCCGGATCGCGCCATCGGCAGCGCCGCCGATCACGCGCGGGTGGTGGCCGAGATCGTGCGCCGCGCGCGCCCGCGCGTGGTCGCGCTGCCGTAC
>Ga0194121_10009151_pt1 | contig 12330 bp, 10 predicted proteins | sample TA2MahCa50mmetaG_FD_148609 | JGI IMG/M metagenome (GOLD analysis project Ga0194121, IMG submission 148609) | Freshwater microbial communities from Lake Tanganyika, Tanzania - TA2015020 Mahale Deep Cast 50m | ecosystem: Environmental > Aquatic > Freshwater > Lake | place: Tanzania: Lake...
GCCATGGTCGGCGCACAAGGATTCCTGCAGCGGCGGCGGGCGGGGGGGGGCGGGGCGGCGCTGGCCCGGGCGCGCGAGCGGCGGCGAGCTCTCGGGCGCGAGCGCGGCGCCGCCGTGGATCGACGCGGCGCACAGTGGGTCGAAGAGCGACGCCTCGCGCTCGGCCGGCTAGTCAGCGTCGACGGGAGCGTGCGCACGCGGCAGGCGGCCCTGGCGCTCGAGGTAGCGCGTGACGCGCCGGGCAAGCAGGCCGCACTCGAGGTAGCGGCGCAGCTCGCGTTCGACGAAGCGCGGCAGGCCGTGGCCGGCATCGGGCGACAGAGCGCGCTCGACGAAGGTCTCGATGTGGGCGAGCAACACGCGGTGCAACACACCGCGCTCGGGCTCGCGACAACGCCGTCTGACGTTGCTCTCGCTCGCGACTCGCATCTGCAGCGACAACGCAAGTCGTGCGCACTAGTCGCGGGGTCGCCCTGCGAATCTCTTGGGGCTCGCTGGTGGCAGAGCTGGGGCGCTCGGTGGCTAGCGGGTGGCGAGCTGGAGGCCGGAGAGAAGTTGGGTGAGGTGGTGGCGTTCGGTGGGGATGGAGCCGATGGGTACGAGGCGATCGTCGGCTCAGACCAGGCCACGAAGGCGTTGCTCGTCTCACCCGGCTTGAGCGTGATGTCGCCCCATGCGCCGGGTTTGATCGCGTAGGTCGAACGCAGCTTGTCGTCGAGATACCCCGAGCTCACATACAACAGGCCGCGCTCGGTGAACGGCGTCGGGATCGCGATCGACGACATCCCAGCGAGCTCCCAGAGAACCTAGAATTCTTGACCACTCCCCGCTCTCATCGAAAGACCCTTTTATATTCACGAAGAAAGCGGGCGGAATGCAAAGAGTTTGTGGCAATTCTTTCGACTCAGTCTCAATGTATATTTTCAATCACCCGAATAACCCAGAAAACAGTGGTCCAATTTTACTTTCAGAAAACTCTCGACAAACAAAGCTCTGCAATTTTAGCGCCTTTTCCTTCGCGTCCTTCTGATTTTCGAATGTTGATCGCAAGATTTCGATCGCATGCGGTATATCCGGCTCAGCCCAGAAGGAATCTTCACGATATGAATCGGGAGCTATGGGATCTACAACGTTTACTAACTTATATCTGACTAAATTGGCATACTCATCGGGCAGATACTCTACTTGTCCCCCAAAGCCTGTAATAATTACCGGACTACCATAAGCACAGGCATCGAAGGCCCCGATCCCCCAGCCTTCTGACCGGCAAAGCGAAACATAGCAGTTTCCCCGTTGGTGCAACTTATCTATTTGATGATCTGAAAGAACTTCATCGATATAAATTATCTTCGCGGGATTCTCGTAGCCTGCTAGTATTTTCTGAAGGCGTTTTTTTACAAGTGGCCTCTCTGTCAAGCCAAATAGTTTTCTCCAGCGTCTTGCTGGAACCGTGTAATCTTCAATCGTTGATTTAATGACCAAGCACACCGGATCTCTGGCGGTGAATGCTTTTAGAAAAGCCTCAATCGTCAGCCAGATTGATTTGCGGATAGTCCATGTATTTATAGTATAGAAAACGAATTCGTTTTCGCCGATGTTAGGCCAGAATTGAACATCCTTTTTTCTTGTTGGTAATGCCACATGGGGGATGACGGCGATTGGAGTGGTAACGCCATCCTTGATGAATACTTCCCTGTTCCAGTTGCAAGGCACTATCAGCGAGTCGCAGATATTCAGGAGATCCTTCCAGTGTTTGGGGATTAAATCAGTCTCCCATACCGTGCACCCGATTATTTTCTTATCAGGTTCCAGACCTCTCCACAGCGGATAATACTCCGGAACCATATGCACTACTACGGTGTCATATTCAAATTTCGCATTACAGTATTGGCTGAGCTCAGGATCCGGGCTGCTTGATTCAAAACTTGGAGCATATCCCAATGGGCCGCTCCTGGCAGCGACCATTGGAGTCCAGCTAACTTTGATCCCGGCTTTTGCCAGCGCCAGCATGTAGCGCTTGGCTGCTACCGCGTACCCGCCTGGTCCATGCATCGACACATATTTTATCCCTCTAGAACTCATCAACTGCGTCTGTCTTTGATTCTCATCGGACAATGCCATGATTCTTCTATTGCTTCATGAAAAAAGCCAATCAGGGGAGAAGTAAAATGTCCATATCATCCGCTTGATCTAGTTTGTCAGTGCCAAGCGTCTCAATCGGTTCTTCTTTTAGCACTTTGAATTTACTTCTATAATTCGGGATAGGACAGTAGGATTTAAAATACCTTCTTACTAGTTGTAAGAATTCCTTCTCTCCCTGATAACATAATCCGCGGGGCCAATATTCAACGACAAGTGGCACACCTGCAAGCCAAAGCTCACTTCCAGTTCTAATCACATGGCCCTCCGAGCCTTGAGTGTCTGACCACACAAAAGCAACGCTCTTAGGATCTATTTTTCGCTCTCGAAGGATATGAGAGAGCGGGAATCCGCTCACATTTTCTCTGCTTACTCTCCCCTCGGCGTAGTCGCACATATCAGAATAGATTTCCGATCCTCCCGGATTAATTTCAGGGGTCACCATGGTTAGATTTTTGACTTCTTCAAAAACAGCTCCCTGAAAACAATCTATTCGATCAGTCAAGTTATTTTGAGCGATGTTCTTTTTTAGCAGTTCGAAATTAGCAGCTATGGGCTCAATAGCTAACACCCGGCAGGCGCACAGCTTTGAAATGCGAATGCTACTACTGCCAATGTTAGCGCCAGCATTGATAACATACTGCTTGCCGGAAAGAAGATTCCTCCTTTCTAGTAGATCCACTACAGAATCTATCTCTTGAAATTGCCAGTGCCCATAAACAAACAAACCATAACCGATAATTCCGTCGCGGGCTGAAGCCGTCCAAACGGTCTTATTTCGAGTGAAAGTAATCGTCTTGGAGGCTGTTCTATAAAGATAATTCCACGCGAGAATGCGGGGATATTTTTTGAGTATACGAAAAAGAATGAGCCGAATCGTGTGGATAAATTGGTTCATCGCGTTCGTTGCCAAATTACGCCGATAACTTGTTGTTGCTTGCAAAGGCTCCGAAAAAGACCCACATGCAGGGAGCCATCAGCCAATGGGCCTTCGCCAGCTGTTCCGGCCAGGCTCCCGGCAGTCGAGTAGTCTCCCACACGGTTGAACTCACGGCGGTGCGTCGGCCCTCGATCGCCTTCGCCATCGGAAAGTACTCCGGCGGGGTATGGATGCCTCCCCATGTCGTGGTCGATCGGCCGGTTGCAAAGAGCGTCAAGTTCCGCGTCGCCGACTACCGGACCAAGGAAGGGTTGATACCAAAGCCGCCCCGTGTCGCCAAGCGTCATCGGAGTCAAGGTTACGGGCACGCCCGCATCCCGCAAGGGCAGGATCGCGCGTCGGGCGGCGATGCCGTAGCCGCTCGGCACGAGCAGCAAGACGCACCTCACGCCGCGGAGGCTCATGTCGTGATGCCGGGGAGCGTCTTGACTTCTTTCTCGCCCTGCGCCGCTCTGTCCGCCTCGGCCGCGAGCTCGCGGAACTCGGCGCTCGTTGCGAGCAGATCGTCCCAGGAGCCCCAGGCCACCAGTCGTGAGGCGGAGAGAACGGCGATACGGTCGCAGCGCTGGGCTGTGGTCATGCGGTGGGTGACGATGAGAAGGGTTCGTCCGGCGAGGTGCCGGATCGCCTCGGCCAGGTCGCGCTCGGTGGCCGGGTCGAGCGCAGCCGTGGCCTCGTCGAAACACAGCACATCCGGGTCACGGTAAAGGGCGCGAGCGATGGCAAGCCGTTGACGCTCTCCGCCCGACAGACGCCCCCCTCGCTCGCCGATGGTCGCGTCGAGCCCTTCGGGCAGGGCGGCGACGAAGTCGTGAGCCTTGGCGAGATCGAGCACGCGATGAACGCGGGCGTCGTCGATCTCGGCGTCGGGCAGACCAAAGGCCACGTTACGTCTCACCGTGTCGTCGAGCAGAAAGGCCGTCTGGGGCACATAGCCAATGTTCAGACGCCAGGCGCGCAGGGAGCTGCTTTGGAGGGCGACCCCGTCGATTCGGATCTGGCCCTCCCCGGGCGCAAGCAGGCCAAGCAGGAGATCGAGCAGCGTGCTCTTGCCGACGCCTGTCCGGCCCACGATGGCGAGCGAGGTCCCGCGTGGAACCTCAAGGCTCACATCCCGCAAGGCCGGGGTTGCGGCGCCTTCATGAGTGAATCCGACGCCTTCGAGCGTGATTCGATCGGCGAAGGGCAGCCGGGTGACGGGGCCTTCTGCGGGGATTCGCGCCAGCTCCTCCAGTTCTCGAACCACGGTTTCTGTGACCGCGACATCCCGTCGCATTTCCGAAAGGTAGCGAAGGACGCGCTCTACCGCCGGCACCGCACGGAAACCGGTGTACGCATACAGGCCGAGGGCTGGAAAGGCGGTCGCGACGCCGTCCCGCCCGCCCATGGAGAACAGGGCCAGCGCGCACGCTCCCAGCACGAAGGCCGCTTCGAGCACTGAGCGAGGCACTTGATTGAGTGTCTCATCGTGCACCTGCAGCGCCAGGGCATCCTGGCGGCCCGACACGAACCTGTCGCGGAAGAAGCGTTCACGGCCGAGGACCTTCACTTCTCGCCACGCTCCATAAAGCTGCTGAAGCGCGCTCAGGGAGAGGGCCTCGACTTGCCGACTCCGCAGCGCATGCTCGGTCGCAACTCTTCGGGTCAGTCTCAGAGTGCTGGCCACGAGCGCAAACAGGAGCAGGCCCGCGAGCAGCACATCAAGAGGGCGGATCGCGGCCAGGAGCGAAAGCAGTCCCAAGACAACGAGCGCTTCCGTGCCCGCGTAGACCGCGCTGTCGATCGCCCCCCAGATGGCGGGAGCGTACACCGAAATGTCCCGCGCCCTCTCCGCCGAACTCCGGTGGGTGTGGCTTGAGAGGGGGACGGCAAGGTGCGCATCCACAAGCCGGCCCGACAGGCTGTGTCCAATGCTTCCGCGCAGCCGTTTGCGGGCCCGGCCGAGGCCCAGCAGGACTCCAATGCGTCCGAGATGAAAGGCGCCCATCAGGCCAAGCGCGATGGCGCGAGCCGAGCCCGGGTCGGTGGCGTCCGGGGCCAGCAGGGGAGACAAAGCGGGCGCCGCGGTCATTGCGTCCGGCCGCGACAGCAGTTCGATGAACACGAATACTGAGGCACCCCCCAGCCACTCGAGGCCGGTCATGGCCGCGGCCAGGACCAGCAGCCACACGCCCCTCCGGCGTTCCCACGGGGTCAGAACGCGAACACGGCGAAAGACGGCCCGGGCGAGCCCGAGGCTGCCGATCGCCGGAGACACGCCGCTTGCAGACGCCCGAACTCGCCACGAGCTTTTCGCCATCAGTACCATGATGATACGCGATGGATAGGAAATCGAACGGCTCGCCAGCCCGTCACCGAGGCCTGATCTGGGCTCTGGTGGACCACTTGACGGATCGCCCAGCAGCGGCGAGCGTCCCTCTCGCGGTCGACGCCGACCTCCTCCGGCGGAAGTCATCCGCTTGGAGTTCCTATCCCCCGCACCCCGGCCTCGTCGACGAGTTCCGCCTCCTGTTCGAGACCGAACGCACCGATTCCAGGCTCTTCCCGCTGCGCAAGCGCTGAGCGCCCGGGCGCTTCAGCGGTTCGCGAAGATCGCGTAGTCGCGCGCGCCGTCGCCGCGAGCGAGAGCGCGATCCATGGCTTGGGCGATCGCCGGGAGCAGCATCGTGGGCGTCGATCCAGCGGCCTCGAGCATCAGGCGCGTGTCCTTGCGCGCCATGGTGAGATCGAAGTTCACCGGGCCGGTGGGGGAGCTCGCGACGCGCTTGGCCACGAGCGCGGGGCTCGGAACGAAGTGTTCGAAGAGCTGCAGCATGGTGTCGCGGTCGACGCCGTTGCCCGCGCCGATGGAGAAGACATCCGCCGCAGCTCCCGAGAGCGCGAAGAACAACGAGTTTCCGGCCAGCTTGAAGACGGCGGCGAGGTCGTCGCGCTCGCCCACGTTCACCAAGGTGCCGGTGAGCGCAGCGAGGTGGCTCTTCACGCCTTCGGTCTCCGCCTTGGGGCCGGAGACGAGCATCGTGCCGGTTGCGGCGCGTGCGTTCGCGGGCCCCATGAACACGGGCGTGGAAACGTAGCGCACACCTTCGGTCCGCAGCGCCTTGCAGCGCGCGGCGACACGCGTTGGCAGATTCGTCGAGTGGTCGAGGATCGGAACGCCGGCACCGAGCCCCGGTCGCAGGGCTGCGATCACGCTGTCGACAGCGGTGTCTTCCGCGAGCACGAGGTGCACGTGCGTCGCGCCGCGCACCGCCGTCGCCGGATCCACGGCGACGACCGCGCCTTTTTCTCGCAGAGGCAACGCCTTTGCCGCCGTGCGGTTCCACACGCGGACCTTGTGGCCCTTCTCCAGCAGGCTCTCCGCGAAACCGGCTCCGAGGAGCCCCAAGCCGAGTACTGCGACGTCCTTCATCGCCGCAGTCTAGCGGCGCGAGGATCGACCTCGCGCGATGACCACGTGCGATGCGGCACGCTCAGGCGCCGAGCACGTGCTCCATGTAGCGACTGGCGAGCTCGGAGTGGGCCAGGCCCTGGGTGCGGCGCTCGTCGCGCATCCTCCCGCCGACGAGGATCCCGACGCGCGTGCCGCAATCGATCGCGAGCGCCAGATCATGGGTCGCCATGAGGATCGCTCGCCCTTCCTTGGCGAGCCGCTGCACCTGCTGGCCGAATTCGTGCGCGGCCAGCGGATCCAGTCCCGAGGTCGGCTCATCGAAGAGCAGCGCCCGCGCGTCCTTGGCGAGCGCGAGCGCGAGAGCGACCTTCTGGCGCATGCCCTTGGAGTATCCGGACACACGACGTCGCGCAGCTTCGGCCTTCAGTCCCGCGTGTTCGAGGAGCTCGATGGCGACCGACTCTCCCGGAACCTGATCGAGCGAGAGTCCCGCGAAGTACTGCAGGTTCTCGACACCGCTCAGGTGCGGATAGAGCGCGACGGTCTCCGGCACGTACGCCGTCGCAGCGCGCGCTTGAACCGTCTGCGGGCCAAGCTCGAAACCGGCGATGCGCACGCTTCCCGAGCTCGCGGACTGGAAGCCAGCGAGGATGCGGATCGTGGTCGTCTTTCCGGCTCCGTTGGGGCCGAGCAGGCAGAAGACGTCCCCCTTGCGGACCTCGAGGTCGAGAGGATGGAGCGCGACGTGCTCGCCGTAGCGCATCGAGAGCGACTTCAGTTCGATCATGAGGTCTGGGGCGCCGAGAGCCTTCGAGGGGCCTAGGTGCGGCGAAGGAGACGGTCGGGGGCGGAACGGGCGACGAAGAACCACGCGCCCAGCAGGGCTGCGACGGCCCACGCTCCCAACGCGAGCCACGGGGAGCGAGTCGGAGGAAGTTCGACGGCTTGCGCCGTCGCGAGTTCGAAGAGAGCGTCGTACTCGGTGGCCTCGAGCGCGTCGCGCGCGACGACGCGACGGATCAGCGCGAGCTTCCAGCGTTCGAACTCGAGCTGAGCCTGATCCTCGAGGGCGCGACGGTGCCGCGGAGCGCTGCCGGCGATGTCGAGCAGCGCCGCGTGCGCCGCGAAGGCGGGGGACGCGAAGACGGCCAGCGCCTCGAGCTTGTGACGCCGCTCGCGCTGGGCATCGAGTTCGGCGGAGTGGGACCCGAGCTGCCGCGGGAACTCGAGGCTGAACGCGAGCCGCTCGATGTCTCCAGCCCGAGTCTTGTCCGCGAGCGCGCTCTCGATTTCTGCCGAATCAAAGCCGTGGCTTGCGAATGTCTGCCTCGCGATCTCGCCGCGGCGCTGCCACAGAGCGCCCGATTCGGAACGTGCCCGGCGCGCGATGGCGGTGCGGTCTTCGGTCGGATGGACGGCCACGGCCAGCTCGGCCGTCGCCACGGGAATCGCCCAACACAGGAGAACCCACGCGAATGCGAGCACTCCGAGGTTGAAGGTCGAGCTGCGTCCCAGCGCGCCCACCGCGAGGGCGAGTGCGGTCCAGAAGGCGAGCACGAGCAGCACGACTCCACTCCACGCTGCAAGGCCGGCCAGCGCGTCACCCGTGGCGCGGCCGCGGGCGAGCAGGGTCAACGCGACAGCGCAGGTGGCACTCGCCGCGAGAACCGCGGCTCCCAGCGCCGCGCGGCGCGAGATCACCAGCCACGGCCGGCGGGCGTGTCCCGTGAGCATCGCCCAGCGGCCGGACTCACGCTCCCCGCTCGCGAGTCGATGCGCGAGCAGGATCGCGAACCATGGAAGCAGCAACGTGACGAGGAAGTCGAGATCGAAGCGACCGTTCGCGAGCAGGGAAGGGCTGCGCGGTTCGTCGGGCGGAAGCTCGCCCACTCTCCGGTCCGTCGCGGCCCATGCGGGCGGATGGAGCTCGCGCGTACCCGTCGCCGACCACAGCAGCGCCGGGCTCGGCTCCACGACGACCGGACGCACGCGGCCCACGGCGTTCATCGGGTTCGAAGGATCGCGTCGCACGCGTTCGCCGCGTGCGAGCGCCGCGAAGCCCTCGGCGACCCATGCGAGATCGCGCTTGTGTTCCGCACGTGTCTCCTGCGCCACACGTTCCCGCGCCTCCAGCCAGTCCAGTCCGCCCCAGACGGCAAAGGCGCTCAGTGCGGCGAGCAGGGCCGCCGCAGGAACGAGGGCGGTCTCGCGAGCGAGCAGGCGAAGTTCGGCGATCCAGTGCATCACGGAGTCCAGCGCTTGAGCCGCGAGGCGACCGCGAGCCACGCCGCGGCGCACCAGGCGAACAGGGCCACGAGGCTCGTTCGGTTGGGAGCGAGTCGTTCGGCGAGCGGACGGTCCGGCGGCTCGAATTCGGCGACTCGCGACCACGTCTCGGTCCCCACCATCTTGGGGCGCTTCTTCTCGTCGATCTCGTGGGCCTCGAGGTCGTTCAGGAAGCCGATGAACTCGATCCTGTAGTCCGCTGCGGCGCGCGCGAAGTCGAGTGCAGCCGGAACATCGGTGCCTGCCAGCGCCATCGACACGGGTCGCAGCGCGCAGAGCGGCGAAACCAGCGAGAAACCTGTGACGGTGCTTTCCTGCGCCGCGAGCGTGGACCATAGCTCGCCGAACTCGCGCTCGTGGACCTTGGCGCGGTGCTCTTCCTCGGCTTGCATCACGATGCCGCCGAAGTTGACCGGCAGGTCCTTCAGCTCCGACACGCCGTACTGGGCGAGTACCTTGCTCTCGAGTTCCTTGCGGCGCGCATCCTCGGGGTTGTGACCATCGATGCCTTCGGCGTGTCCCGCCTCGACCGAAGCCTCGAACTCCGCACGCGACGGAAGCGGGTGGCGCTGGCTTGCGAACTCGCTGGCCAGACGCGGAACGAGCAGGCAGGTCGCGACCCACAGCACGACCGCACCGAGCAGCGCGCGCGACTGGTCGCGACTCGCGAGTCCGAGCCACGCTCCAAGCCCGGCAAAGGCGCCGAGGTAGAGCGCGTAAGCGACCGTCATCCATCCGAGCGCAGCACGTTCGTTCGCGGAGTCGGCGGCCATCCAGCCGCCGAGGGCCAGCGGAGTGACGAGCGCGAGGATCGCCGATGCGCTCGCCAGCGACTTGCCGGCGACGAGCCGCCCCGGAGAAGGCGCCGAGAACAGCAACAGGCCGAGGGTGCCGCGCTCGCGCTCGCCGCCGAAACGCAATGCGGCGCCGAGCAGCACGAGCAGGGGAGCGAGCAACTGGAGCACGAGCGCCGGCGAGAGGAAGCCGAAGGAACGGGAAGCGCCTTCGTCGGCTGCGGCGCGAAACTTGAAATCGTGCTGGACGTGGGCCTCGATTCGCACGCTCGAGCCAACGAACGGATCGACGCCGGGGTCGATTGCCGCCAGCGGTGGAGGAACGCGGTGGACGAACGTCCCGAAGTGTCCGGCGGAGTGGGGCGAGGACTCTCCCTGGCCGAGCCACTCCTGCCGCAGCTCCTCGCGTTGGCGCGCGTGATCGGCCACAGCTTGTGCGTGTCGCCGGGAGTGCACCGCCAGCGACAGCGCGAGCATGGTCAACACCGCGAGCCACGACACCACGGTCGTGCCATCGCGCCAGCTCGCGCGCAGCTCGTGCGCCACCACCCGCGGGATCAAGCGGCCCTCCAGTGTCGGACGAGACGCTCAGCCACGAGCCGTGCCCCTCCGATGTTGCGTGCGGCGGGACCGACTTCGAGCTCCGCCAGCTCGCCGGCGACGAGCAGGTTCCGACCCCACTCCAGCGTCGGAGTGAGCTGCGGGAATCCACAAGGTGCGAGCGGCAGCCCGAGGTTGCGCTCGGTGCGTTGCAGCCAATCGCCGCCGGGGCGACGTCGCTCGAAGCCTGTCGCGAGCAGGACTCGGTCGAAGCCATTGTCCGGCAGTCCCTTGGGGCCGCTGACTTGCACTCGACCGCCCTCGAGCGCGCGTGCGGACTTGACTGCGCCAACCGCGAGCTGAATGCGGCCGCGGTGCAGCGCTCCCTGCAACGGATGCAGCAGCCGAGCCGGAATCGTGCCGGGCTTGCGCGCATCGCGGATCCACTCGCGGCGTTGTTCCGAGGACGGAATGTCTCCGAATCCGCGCAGGTACTTCGGCCCAAGCCAGCCCGGGTCGGAGTCGTACTCCGCGTGCCGCAGCGGCTCGCCGCAGGCCCAGGTGACGGGCCCGCTCGCCTCGCGAGCGAGGGCTAGCACGAGGTGGGCCGCCGTGCAGCCGCTGCCGACGACCAGCGTGCCGCCGCTCGTGCACGGGGCGGGGCGTTGATCGAGTTCGAACACGTGATCCAGTTGCGCGCCACCTGAGCGAGCCGTGCGCGCCCACTCCGGCCAGTTCGCTCGTGCCGGCGGACCCAGCGCGAGCAGGATGTGTCGGGCTTCGAGTGCACCCTCGGAAGTCTCGACCCTCCAGCCAGAACGCAACTTCTCGACTCCGCTCGCCTCGCCCCGCAGGCGCAGCTCGTTGGAGCGTCGACGCTGGATCGTCGCGCGTGCGTGGGCTTCGAACAGGCAGACCGACGGCAGCTTGTACATCCCGAACAGCTCGCCCGAAGGCGGGGACGTCGGGCCACGGGAGAACTGCAGCAGCGAGAACGGCTCGACGTCGATGTGGTGGACGCCGGGGCTGCGGAGGAAGTCCATGCAGGTAGCGCGGGACCGGCGGAACCACTCCTGAAGGGGTTCCACGTTGCGGTCGAGCACCCGCACGCGGTCGCGCTCGAAACCACAGGGCCCGGTCAACACGTGGCTGAAGTAGGTGCCGTGCACTCCGCCGCCGATCACGAGCCAATCCAGCATCTCTCGGACGCTTGCCGGCCAACGGCGACCGGTTCCCGAATCGTCCTCAGGAAACCGTGGCGGCGGACGTTCCGGACAGTTCGAGGAGCTGCGGCATCCAAAGCGGGTCGGTCCTGGGCAGGTCGCGGAGTTCCGTCGGCTCGCGGCGTTGCTTGCGCAAGAGCGGAATCGCGGTGGGCAGCGCGTACTGCTCGCCGGTGAACCTCTCCACGAAGCGACCGCCGCGCACCTCGCCGCGCAGTTCCATCAGGCGCAGCGCGCGGACCAGGTCGCGCCAAGGCAGCGGAGCGCGCTCGCGTTCGAGCAGGGCGCGGAACAGCACGCCGTACCTGACGAGCAGGGCACGGGCGAGCGTCTCTGGTGTCGTCGCAGGGCGCGACGAGCGTTCGAGCAGGGCCCAGCGGCCCGTCGAGATCGCCATGTCGTTGCGGCGCGACGGCGGCCGCATCAGATGGCGCAGTGCTCCGAAGTTGTCGCTGGACGCGAGGCCGAGCGCGACAAGCTCGGCCAGTCCGCGGTCGACGTCAACCGAGAGCAGTCCGGTCGCGCGCGGCAGCTCGTCGGCGAAGCTCGCGCCACGCTTCGCGAGCGTGTCCTGCACCGCACGTGCGGGCCACGAGAGTTCGGGCACGGGTTCGCTGCGCTCGAAGCCGAGCCACAGGTCGGCCTGTTCGCGCGGGAAGAAGGCGAGCGGAGTCGCCCGCAGCGCCGTGCGGCCGGCTCCCCACAGGCGACCCCACGTGATGCGACCGGAGAGGCCGAGCTGGTCCAGCCATTCGCGGCGGAAGTCGCTCACTCGCGCCGGCAGGATCTCGCGCTCCCAGGCCGTTGGCGTCGCTTCGAAGCCGGCGAGTTGGTGCAGCACCTGCTCGAGGCCGCCGGGGCCCGTCAGCGGCTCCGTCGCATGTTGCGAGCGCTGGAGGAACTGCACGAAAACGTGGGCGGAAACGGGCTCCACCTCGCGGCGCAGCGCGTCGAGCGTCGAGTTGCGGATGCGTGCGAGAAGGCGGCGCTCGCACCATGCGGGGCGACCATCCA
>Ga0194121_10009153_pt1 | contig 12329 bp, 12 predicted proteins | sample TA2MahCa50mmetaG_FD_148609 | JGI IMG/M metagenome (GOLD analysis project Ga0194121, IMG submission 148609) | Freshwater microbial communities from Lake Tanganyika, Tanzania - TA2015020 Mahale Deep Cast 50m | ecosystem: Environmental > Aquatic > Freshwater > Lake | place: Tanzania: Lake...
AGTGGCCAAACCACCGTGCCCTTCGGCCTGAGCAGCGTGGTGGCCATCGCGGCGGGCGGGCTTCACACGGTGGCCTTGAAGTCGGATGGCACCGTGGTGGCGTGGGGAAGGAATAAGGATGATGAAGGCAAGCATACTGGCCAAAGCACCGTACCCGCCGGCCTGAGCGGGGTGGTGGCCATCGCGGCGGGTAGGTATCACACCGTGGCCTTGAAGTCGGATGGCACCGTGGTGGCGTGGGGAAGCCAAACCACCGTGCCCGCCGGCCTGAGCGGCGTGGAGTCCATCGCGGCGAGTGGGGGTCACACCGTGGCCTTGAAGTCGGATGGCACCGTGGTGGCGTGGGGATTCAACGGCTATGGCCAAACCACCGTGCCCGCCAGCCTGAGCGGCGTGGTGGCCATCGCGGCGGGTCATTGGCACACCGTGGCCTTGAAGTCGGACGGCACCGTGGTGGCGTGGGGAAACAACGGCAGTGGCCAAAACACCGTGCCCGCCGACCTGAGCGGCGTGGTGGCCATCGCGGCAGCTGGGTCTCACACCGTGGCCTTGAAGCTAGATTGACGGCCGAGAATGAAGCTGCGGAGCGTTAAGGCCCTCGCGTTAGCCGTTTCTCCTTTAGCCGCCCCCTACCACCGGACACACTCACGGCGTGGAATTGAGTCACGCAGACCGGATGGCCATGCAGCGAGCTCAGGGCTGGCTTATTTGCGCGAGTTCACTCCGCGCCATTACACCGGGGCCATCCGGTTCGTAAAGGCCAAAGGGTTGTGGGGCTCGAAGGTTCCTTCGCCGTGACAGTTTGCGGAGCAATGCAGCATGGCGGGACTGTCCACCACGCGTCGGAGGAGCGCAACGTGCACGGAGGTGCGCGCAATGCCGGGCGAATCGCAACGCAGAAGACAAACCGTCTTTCGCAAGTTGGTGATTGAGTTGGGAGCCAAATTGACCACCAATGCGGGGGAGATGAGAGTACGCGCACTTCTGACGCTTTTGCTCGCAAGCTTATCGGCACTGTGGGCTTGCACTTTGCCCCACGTCTCCATGGCTACAAACCCGGGCGTGGTGGCGTGGGTAAGCAATAAGGATTCCGATGGCAAAGTGGCTTCCCAAACCACCGTACCCGCCAGCCTGAGCGGCGAGGTGGCCATCGCGGCCTTGGAGTTTCCCTGCTCGAAAAGCTTGACAGCTACTAAGAGATATGTAGCATCTTTAGGAGATACATTTAAATGCCACCGTGCAGCGTGGAAACCAAGGTGAATGCAGTAATTTTAATTCTCACTGATTTGTTAAAGATGAACTTCATCTTTCGAATAGAAAAACTCCTCCCAGCTTATCCTAGGCGCTGCGTGTTAGTAGTATACTGTGGAATAGCCTTGATTTTTTGCGGTTGCGCTAGTGCTCCTAAAAATGATTGGAGTGGAAAAACTACCGAAAGAAGCTCTCAAATAGTAAACTCGATCGGTGGGAATTCTGCAAAAAATCGGATGGAAAAATCTCGCATGCTACAAACGCTAGAGCGCGTAACTTGGGGAGGCGTTGCAGCAATAGAACAAGGTGGAAAAAATCTTGCTCCGGTGGCAAGTGCAAATCTGACAGCTATCCAAGATGAATTAGTCAAGAGACTTACACAAAAATCAGTTTTTTCAAATCTAGAAATTGTAGGTCTGCCTGGACGTGCCGAGACCGAAGTGACGTCTTTACAAATGCATGTTGTGTTACAGCATGAATCAACCACTTCCACCGTAATAGGAGATCTAAAGAAAACTAGTTACCACCTGTTTGGGCAAATTGTATTTTTTGATACTAGAGCTGCAATGCAGGTGACCGCAGCCTACCCGATCTCATTAATCACAGCCGAATTAGGAGAGGTAACCGCCGAAAAACTAGCTAACTTTTGCATCTTTAACCAAAAAAAAGCGCGAGATGGGAAACCACTAGGCTTTATTGAGCAGATCATTTTTTTGCTTGAGAATGAAGCTATCATCCCGCGAGCAGTTCTTCCCCCGGTCGCTGTATTACCTGTCGATCTCCAACCATTGAATGGAAAACTCAATATCTCTGTTTACAATAAATCGTTGCTTGATCATTCGGTATTAGAAATTCCCTCCAATAATGTTTTGACGTGGCCTGATCAGATGGGACGTAATCTATCCGCTCTGTTAGGAGCTAATACTGGTCTGCCAATAAATCCCTATGTTGGAAACAATACCAATGATCAGTTTTCTTCTTTTTCTGTTTTATCTCAAGCGGCCGCACTCACCATGCGCACTGCTGAAAATCAACAAATCCTCGGTAAAATATCCCCGCCAAGATACTTTTTGGAATTGCAGTTACAACGAATCACCTGCGAAGAATCTAGCGATGTCCAAAAGCGAAGAACGTTTCAGACCGCACTTAACTACGGTGCCGAGATATGTATTTCGCTAAAAAATGCTGACTCCGGAAAACTTTCAGAACAAGTGGTGCTAAAATTAGCCGGCGAAGGGAGAAATCTTGGTCGTTTGGCAGCTCGGTATAGGGCAATTTCAGAATTCAACGTTCTGAAAAACAAAATATCAGACCCTCAGGAATTATTCATGAATTTTTCGATTTACATGGATGAGTTGCTCTTACAGCTAGCTCGGGAAATTGCATTTCCCGAGGAAGATATTTTAAAACGCTTTGAAAAATTCAGAGCGCTCATGAAACGAAACGCTTAAAATGACAGTCAAAAACATGCTCAAATATTACATATGGTTGGGCGTTTTATGTTTCGCGGTATGCCGCGTAGTAGCGGAGAACTCAAAGCCAATTGCTGCAATAGAATTCACCTGCAAGAGTACGCGCGGTCCCGCACCGGAAGAGCTGGCGCTGGCTGAGCGTCAACTCAAGCTTAAAATTTTCGAAATATTTTTAGCTAGTTTGAGTGATGTGAGAAGAGAGTTGATCAGGCCTCATGTTGCTAAGCGAAACGGAAATCACGATGATTTGTTTTCGCAATTCAATATCCGAACCAAAGAATTCGATAAAAATAAAAAAATACTAACTCTTTCGGCTGAGGGACAAATTGATTTACCGAAAATAAACAGCATAATTGATGTCTCTTCAACGCCGGCAGAAAAAAATCCAGTAGTCTTCGTTTTTGTGGCGCGCCGGCAAGTTGAGGTTGAGACTCGCGATGCCAAGGTTATCACCGGCACTCAGAAGAGTTCTTCAAAATCCAAGGAGGTTGAATCGCAGTCGAAGCCGAACAAAACCGTGATTGATGAGTCTGAAGTAAGTAAAAATTTAATCACTTCCATTGGCGTTACTACCAGAACAGCAGACCGCATTATTTATGCATTGGAAGACAACTTGAAAGCTGGCGTTGATCGAGCTATCACGAAAGTGCTCGTTGATCGAGGTTTTGACACGGTTCCTGCGGCAGCCCTGGTAGAAGTTTCCAAAGGGATTTTCAACCCCGACGAATTACAAAAAGATTTTGAGACGAGTTCTCAGTTTAGCCAAAAAAATCAGGTATTAGCCACCAAAGTGTGTAGAGAGGCGGGGGCGCCAATGCTGGCATATGGAACGCTAACTCTGGGGGTAAAGCGTCCAGACCCAGTTAATTCACAACAAGTAATTGTGAACGTGATTGTAGATGCGCAAATACTCGATTGCCGCAAACCATTACCTATCAAGGTTGGCAGTATCGGTCCCTTGCAAATTGAGGGTGTTGGATCTGATCAAACGCAAGCCGAACTGGTTGGCTTGGATTTAGCAGCGACCAAGGCTGCGCAACATTTAGCGGATCAACTCAGAAACAGAGGCATCCGTTAAGGAAACACCAAAAACACCCAATAAATACCTAAAAATGAAAGCAAATATACTAATCAAAATCGTTGTGCTGAGCATGCTAATTCCAATGGGACTCCAAGCCCAATTGGGAGGTCTCCTCAAGAAACCTACGGCAGCAGGTTTACTTGGAGATGTCACGTCGGGAATGGATTTCTTTAATGTGGCGGCGAAACACTACTCAGATGCACTGTTGCCCAAAGAAGAAGCCGCAAAATTGAAGGCAGAGGTGGATGCCTTACAAGGTAAGTCCGATTCGAAGGCCCTATCCGAGATCTCGGGAAAATTACAGAAAGCGGCTGATGAAAAGTTGAAAGCGGGCAAAACGCTGGATGCAGAAGCCAAGAAACATGTTCAAGATGGCCAAGCGGCTTTTACCAAAGGTTTGGCAAAGTGGGCGGGACTCGCCGCCGCTTTGGCCCTTGCAGCTAAAGACGGGGGGGCAGATGCCGCCATGGCCGCAGCCATTCCTGTAGTTCAGCAAGCAGTCAAAGACCTACCCGCCATCAAAAAAATGGGCGATGCAGTGGCAGCTGTAAACAAAATCAAATAGTTGGGTAATCGGTTCCGCTGTAAGTGAGTAGGCCCTTGGCGTTCCACTTACAGCGGAACGCAGCTGATAACTTCTAGTGTTGGTTAATAACGCAACTGCACCTAACGATATTAAAAAGGGCTAGTCATGAAAAACTCTTCGGTAAAGGTGGTGTTTGGCTTGCTTGTCACGATTAGCGGCGTTTTTTTCAGTTTGGTCGGAGTCTTTTTTAAACCGTTGGTGGAGAAAGAGGGCATGAAATTTGCCGGCGTGGATGAAAGGGAAGGAACTCAAGGCAAATCGCAGGTAACAGCAAATTTTACCCCAAAGACTGATGCGCCCGGCCAGCCCGCCGTCGGTTTGGCGCAACCCAACACGCAGGTAACAGCAAATTTTACCCCAAAGACTGATGCGCCCGGCCAGCCCGCCGTCGGTTTGGCGCAACCCAACACGCAGGTAACAGCAAATTCTACCCCAAAGGCTGATGCGCCCGGCCAGCCCGCCGTCGGTTTGGCGCAACCCAACCAGAGGCCTGACAGCGACCTGAGTGCCCGAAAGATTGGGTCGCCACAGTCCGAAATCCCCGCCGTGGTGCCAACTAGTCCCGGTGGCTCTCCTGCCGCCGTGAGCAGACCCGCTGCCAATTTATCTCAGGAAACCCAACTCCCCATCCGCCCTGCAATCATCGTCCCGCGTGAACCTACCGTCTACAACAACGAAGTCCAGATACCCAAGTTTGATAACACGGAGGTCGTGGAGTATTTCCAATCCTCGGGTGCCGGAACCGGAAAAAGCAGGGCAGAAGCCGTGTTCAACGCTTTGGAAGAGACCCTAAGCAAACAGGGATCTCAGATGTCGGCCGAGGTGCGCATGAAGCTTCTATCAGAGACAAAGCGATTCAACGAGACCCACAACCGTCGGGTCGATCAATCCCTAAGCATGGATTTCGCCCGCACGACAGATGGACTAATCCGTTGGTGGGACATCAAACGCGAAGAAGACAATGCTGAGTTATATAAAGTGCAAGTGGTAGGGGTCATTGCCAAGATCAAGGCTCCATCAGGGGAGCATACCACCCGTAAGACCCTCGCAGTGCTGCCGTTTCGCGCCACGGGTTCAGCCCGGGTGCTCGACAAAACCATTAGTTCGGCTGAGTCCGGCCGGATGTTTCGGGAATCCATTCTTACCTACCTTGTGCAAAGCCGCAAGTTTGCGGTGGTCGACAAAACCTTTGAAGAGGAGTTGGACCGTTTAGCGGCCGTGACCCCCGCAACGGACCCCATTGAGCGGGCATTGCAGGCCGCTGTGAGGCTGGGAGCCCAATACGTTGTGATTGGGGCCTTGGAGGGCTTCGGGGTCGACTCCAGCTCGGCTGGCACCTCGTTGGCCGTTCGCCGGCCCACCGGTTCTGCTAGCCTCCGGGTCATTGAGGTAAAATCACGACAAACAGTTTTGGCTGCTGCTTACCAAATGGATGAATTACCATCTCTTCGCTTGGATGGCTCCAATCCAGAGACGTTCCTCGTGGACGCCACTGGGCGGGTGATGGCGGAACGCATTCTGGAAACTATCTACCCCTTCAAGGTTGCCGCGTTGAACGGACCTGACGAGGTGATTCTCAATCGCGGCGGAGAAGCGCTGTTGGTGGGTGAAATCGTGGAACTCTTCAACCCGGGTGATGAAATCAAGGACCCCGCGACCGGCGAATCCCTTGGGGTCACAGAGCGCAAGGTGGCCACCGCGGAAATCATCCGCGTGCTCCCTAAGGTGTCCTACGCCCGCATCGTTCAAAAAACCGAGCCAGTGGTTGCGGACGCTGTCTGCCGCAAGCCCCAGCAACCCAAAAAAACAGCGGAAGCAAAAACTCCAAGCATTAAGAATGAAATTGACAATGTTTTCAAATGAAAGAAAAACTTGTTTCTATGCATCTCCAAATCATTAGTCCCATAAACTTTTCCCGCCTCAAGGCTACGCTCTTTGCTGGTTCCGTCCTCTTCGGGCTGCTGACCGGCACCGCCGATGTCGCGGCTCAGGAGGGGCCAAAGCCAACCGATGGCGGTGCTGAGGCGGTGGTTGAAACCAGCCGCCTAAAGCAGTCCCCACCAACTGCGTCCGTCTCTAGGGATGCGAACTCCATAAAAAACGACCTTTCGGAAAAGCTCAAGGAGGGAGGGATAAAACAAGGTTGGGATGACAAAAAGCAACGATTTGGCGGCATTCAAGTTTATAAGTTTAGGCAAGGGGAAAAAGTCAATTTGGAAGACTACTTCGCCTTTCGACAGCTGGCATCCCTTGGCGCTATGTTGACTGCTCAAAGCAGCTTAGCGCAATGGCTGGGAGCCGAAGCGTCCATGGATGTGTGTTTAAACGACCCAGGTAACCCTCAGACTTCGGCAGGGGGGCCGTATGCTCAGGCCAAAAAAGAGTTGGAGGTGAGAATTGCGGCCCTGCGAAAGCAGGCGGAGATTGTTGGCGCCAAGGCATCGGGCGATCTGAATCTTACCTCCTCCGACCGATGGAAAATACTGACGGACGTGATCATTAAAAAGATAGATAGCTCTTACGATCCGAAAAAAAGCGCCGAGGAAAAGAAGCAAAAAATTGCAGAGTTTAAGCAAGAATTCGAGTCCATACGGTCATCTATTGGGGAATTGGAGCAAAAGCTCCTCGAATATCAGAGAGCTTATTCTAAGTCCTTGGAAGCCGGCATAGGAATGACGTATGATCATGTCATTTTTGGGCTGAGTTCCGTTGCTTGGGGGGAAAATCTGTCGCCTGACGGGACTTTGACCGTTGGACTTGCCTTTGTTTGGAGCCCCAAGTTAGCCAAGTCGGCACATGCAGCGCTCACGGGGGATCCCACCCTGGATACTGACAACGTCAAAGGGACGGAGAGTATTGATCAATGGATTGAGAAACAGGACCTGAGTTCCATTGGTGCATTTCGATATTTTATTGATGATCAGGGTGACCGGTGGTTTATCGGCACGGGTTTTTGCCCCAACTCGTTGGATCGCTCTGACCAAGTTGCTCGCTTTCAGGCGACGATGAATCTTTATATGCCTCTTTATTCCCGGTTAAAGGGCATGCAGTATAATTCGACTGAGGCTCGCGGCGGCACTCGCGCAACCGATCTCCCTGCGCGGGTCGTAAACGATCTGAAGGAGCAACTCCAATCGTTTAGTAGGCAAAATACGCGAGGATCCCAGAGCAAATTAAATAAAGACGTTGACTGGCCCGCGCAAATCGTCAAAACGGGTGATGCCAGTTCAGCATCTATTGCGGTTCAAGTTTATGCTTTAGACGCGAAGTCAGCAGCTGCTGCATTATCGGCAATTGTGCAGCAAGCTATGGCAGCCGCCGCTGTCGAGCACGAGAACAACCGTCGCCGGCTTGAGCAGGCACAACTTCTGGGAATAGTGGACAAGGCAAAGACGGAGACACCTGACTCGCGCGTCCCCGGACTGACGGGAAAGAAGACGCCAAACAGCTCAAAAACAGACCCGATTGCAAGCCCAACCCCATCCAGCACCAACTCTGCTGTAAATCTCTCCCCGCTGCCTGGAAAGAAGGTGACCCCAGGTAAGGTGAAGGATGACTTTTGAAGACGTACCGATTCCCGAGCTTCGGTCCATGGTTGCTTGCCTGTGTCCCCTTCGTCGCTGGTTGTGGAAATACCAGCAGCGTCCAGGAAAGGGAGGCCGTTCAAGAGGCTGTACGAACTCAAGAGGCTCATGCAGCGCAGGTGGACGCCTCCAATGCGTTAAGAACAGAGCATGCGAGTCAACTAATCAAGCTGGTCGAAAGCGCTAAAACTCAGCCAGTAAAGTCCAGGGTCGATGGGCTAATCGCTAAGTCAAAGCAGCAGAACGCTTTCAGACAAGTGATGGTCTACGGCATTTCCACAAATCCTGACAGAACCGCCGAGCTTCATGCGCGTCAAATGCTCTTATTGGCTGCCGGCTCCGAGTTTAGTTTGCAATCAGGAAACCTCAGAATCAGGACCACCGGAAATATCAGTGGCGCTGCCGTGACCCCCTTGGAGAGCGATGGCAATTACCATGTTGTTCAGCTTAGTGCAGCCATCCCCGAACCGCAAATCGCACAGGACGCTGGGGCCCGCGAGGAAGAGATCACCCAGACAACGCCCTTGGAGTCGGTGCTTCAGAGCATTGCAGATGCAGTGCGAGGGGCAATCGTGAGTGCGGAGGCGGGTGGAGTCACCAAACGTCAACCAGGCGACTCCAATGCTATCACCGCTAGGGGCAGGGTGGTCCTCAAAAGCATGAATCTGATTGCAGGTAAATCCCCACCCCAGTGTGTCTATACCATTAGTGTTAGCTGGGTGTCCCAGGCACCGCCGATAGCTCCACTCCCATGAGCCTTGTGGCACCGCCTCATTGCCTTTCGCCAGAAGCCTCATTTTTGTCAATGGGTGCTGAGTCTGGAGTAATGCTCTTTTATGACATCCAAGCGCAGATAATCGGCCCCTGTCCCTAAGCCGGCTGGAGCATGAAGTCAGCCCAACCCAAATCCTTATCATCTGCAGTGCATTGTGACGTTAAGCCCTCGCTAAGCTCCGAACAGACTAAGTTTCCTTCAAACGCCTTTGTAACGGGCAAGGAAAGGAAAATGCCCCATCGCTTGATGGGGGCCTGCATTAGTTCTCTTGCGCCATTTTAAGTGATCCGCATCCTCATATGTCTTGCCTTTTGTCTCCTTGGCGCGGCGCTCGGGGGGCTTTCGGGCTTTTCCATAGTGGTCCTGTTCCAACCCGAGGGAAGTCCTGCCGTTGTACTGGGTGGGGCGGTGGTGGGCATGGTGGGGGGGTGGGTAGCTGGACGGTTGTTTCACTGGGCGCTGGGCTTGGCGTTCCGGGTGGCACTGGGAGCCATACTGGGATTTGGGTTAGGGATGTTGGTTTGCCTGCTCTGGCCTGCCGCTCCCAGCCTGCTCCCGTCGCTGTTTGCGCTTGGGGGCGCTGTTTGGGCCCTCCTTCGCCGTTCCCACCCACCCCAGAGCAACTCGGATCTTGACCGATCCAAATCCGGCTCGCGAAGGGAATTCTAGTCATGGCCGAGTGCTGTTGACCATCTTGGCCGTGCGCTAATAACCCCTCCTGACCCAGTGTCTATCCAAGGTGGTCACCACCGCTCCATGGCTAGAATTACCTTGGCGCAGCCTGCTGTCATCCTTGCGCATGACCACCTCGCTATGGGTGGAATGACTTCGTCGCATTGCCCGCATCGACGGCAGGGGGTCACCTTGCCTGATCCTCCGCCCTACCAAAGCGACGGTGTGAAACTGAGCATCCAGAACCTGGAAGCTGAGTTGGAGAAGGTCTCCCCAAAAATGGATTTCGGGAAAGCCAAGACGCGCCGAGGCACCGAAGTGGTCGACGAGACGGAGTTTGATGCGCCGACCTGGATTATTTTAATGGGCCTTTTCTGCAATACGTCGCCCGGCGAATGAAAGCCGAGGTAATCACGGAGTGGACGGAGGCCAAGTTCGATTGCTATTATTTCTCAGCTACCTTAATCAATGAGCCACCGTGTCCTTTGTTAAATCGGAGCACCAAGCCGCGACACACATCCTTTTCATGGACTCGGTCAAAATTCGTGACGGCGCGGAATTGTTGGGGATCGGGGGTGAGCGCGATGCGTATCATGCCAACAACCTCTTACGGTGCTACGACGAACCATGGTATTTTATCGAACTCCAAGCCGCTCTCTGGCATTTTCATCCTAGTAACCTGATGGCCTCGGCGCTGGGACGGTTCGCCCCCTTGAAAAAAGTCGTGACCACCTGCTCGCGTAGCCAAGAGTCACCACTAGGATGGATCTGTCCGCTGGCGACGCCCATCCAGAACTGCGAGCTGGAATTGTTACAGGCCAAGTTTTGAACGCGTGCTCTAAACCTTGATTTATATGAGATCCTTTGTTTCAGCCTCACAAGTTGCCGCACTCACGGCATTTTTTCTGTTTTGTGGTTGCCGGGCAACTTCCCCTAGTGCCTATCCCGGGATGGTTGCGCCTTCTCCGGATGCCATAAAGTCGCCCCCTGCCGACATCTCGGCAGCAGATGACATTCCCACCAACCTCCCAGCCGACGTACGCGCACATATTATCAAGCTACGTGAGATGCGCGATCAGGGCCGAATTTCAAAGGGCGACTACGAGTCCCGAAAAGCTTTACTCTTGCAAGGCAGATAAATTCCTTTCTGAAATCGAAGGGGTTTTTACTATTTTCTCCATCCTTCTAAGATGGTGAGCTTGTTGTTGGCACAAGCAGGTTTGCGCCGGGCTTCACAGTAGCCGGTGGGGTAAGCGAAATTCGTCAGGACGATCACGGGGTGGCCGTAGTTGGAGGCGTTGGGCAGTCCGCCGTAGATGCGAAGTTCGCCCGTGGGTTCAGCGCGTGACGTGCCTGAGCCGCTGGGCTTGCGCCGCTGCTGTTAAAGCGTCAACGCCCAAACGAGCGCCGTTATGAGCGCGGCCACCAAGAGCAGGCCAACAAGGGCCGCAAAGAAGGTTTGTTTGCGCGAGTTCACCCGCGCCATTACACCTGAGCATCACAGCTAGACGCTCTCCCCACCTCCGCCGAAATTCAAGCCGTTTGCGAGCTGCTATCGCCTGTCGCCGCACCTGCGATCAGACGCTTTCTCAATTGAGAATCCACAGGGCTATTCGCGCTATCAGTGGCGTTGATGCTCCCGGTTGTTTCCGACCGAGACGATCTCGCTGAAATGAGTGCCGTCTTTTCGCGATAAAGATTAGGGTTTTTTCAGAACATTTGGCCACTTGAATCACCGAAATAGTTGTCACCTGTTCTGAGTAAGTAAAGTCGTCCGAGTCTTGGCTCGAGCACGGTCTCTACTGGGGGTTCCAACTGGATCGGACTGGCCGCGAGCACGATTTTCGACTCTGACCTTTCTAACAATTTAGCAGCTTCCTGCCTGGACCAAACGTCCAAATGCACAAATGTGCTATCAAGCATCCAAGGCAATGATTGTCCACGCAGCTGCTGCCAACTGGACGGCAATGATTCGGCGGCGAGCAACCACTCACCGAAGAGCATCATGGTATGCAGGCACGCCAAGCGGACAATCCCTGTCGCTTCAGGGTGCTCCTTTCCTGCGAAATGGTGCTTTAGGAGGGTAACGGCGTGGTCTCCTTGCCCGCCAAGAGCAGCAAGATAAGACGTTTCAATTCCCTCATAGGCCCAAGCGCAAAACCCTTGAATGCTCAACAAGTTCGGATGCGATTGTTGGAATATTGAGTGTGACACATAGCCTTCGAAGTCAAACATGATTGCTCGAACATCTTGTGGAAGCAGTGCTTGAATCTGCTCCTCCGGGTCGCTGACCTGGGCCCACTTCCTCATCACGATTGGTTCGAACTGAGAGTTCGACCACCTCGCCCCGAAGCTTTTGGTCCACGACTAATCGCCTCCGGGAGACCTCGTAATCCCGCCGACCCAATGAAAACCTGAGCGTGACAGATGCGGATCGGGTGCCGTGTGAACCAAGTTACGCGAGCAGAGATGGCCCTCATTTTGTCCGACTCTTCCCAGTGCTTATTCGATAGACTTGAAAAGTGATGTCTTGCCGCTTCCATTCCCGCCGCAGATCACGGAGCTGTTCTTTTCTTGAGAAAAACCAAAGTCGACTCGCTGAATACCCTTGAAAGGCCCTACGTTTTCTATCGTAAAATGCTCCTAGTGCATTTGATATTGTGAACGGAGTTTTTGGACTGCTGCCCTCGAAGTTAGCAAGCCGCGCGGTGAAGGCGGTGAACTTGCTGGGCCGTTTCGCGCATGTTTAGGCCGCATACCCAGTAGTGCTCATCGCCTCGGCGATTTCGTGCCAATATCGCACATGCTTTTGCCTCTGTGCATGATCTTTGCCGTGATACATAGAGTCTAGGACTTCTCGCATATAGTCACGCGGCTCGTTATGTCGAGTAGCAGTTACGCAGTCGGT
>Ga0194121_10009156_pt1 | contig 12329 bp, 14 predicted proteins | sample TA2MahCa50mmetaG_FD_148609 | JGI IMG/M metagenome (GOLD analysis project Ga0194121, IMG submission 148609) | Freshwater microbial communities from Lake Tanganyika, Tanzania - TA2015020 Mahale Deep Cast 50m | ecosystem: Environmental > Aquatic > Freshwater > Lake | place: Tanzania: Lake...
GCAGCGCGATGCGCTTCTCAAATCATTGATGCGCTCGCTGGTTTTGAAAAATGCAATTGTAACGACGGAAGCAAAAGCAAAAGAAGTTCGACCACGCCTTGAACGCCTCGTCACCAAAGAAATCAAAGGCACGCTCGCAGGGCACCGTGAAGTGATCTCACGTATTGGCAATGACGCAGCAGGCCGCCTCAAGAAAGATATTGTTCCTCGCGTTGGCGCCAGAAAGGGTGGATATTTGCGTATTACCAAGCATGGCATTCGAAAGGGTGATGGTGCACGACTTGCTCGAATTAGTTTTGTTGATTAACGATTATGTCAGACCACGTGTTAGATGCAAAAGGAAAAAGTCTTGGCCGCCTCGCCAGTGAGGCAACGGTTATTTTGCGCGGCAAGCATCAGGCAGCTTTTGAGCGAAATGTAGCGCCCAAGCACAAGGTAACCATCATCAATGCCAAATTTGTGCGCCTCTCAGGCAATAAAATGCAGCAGGAGGCACGCGAGCGATATTCTGGATATCCAGGTGGTCTCAAGAAAATTCGATATGAGGTTACGTTTAAAAAAGATCCTCGCGAACTTGTACGTCAGGCAATTTCTGGTATGATCCCCCGTAATCGACTCAAGAAGGGCATTATGAAAAATTTAACTGTTTATGTCGGCCAAAAGTAAAGATACTCAATATATCGAAGCAGTAGGGCGCAGGAAGACTTCCATCGCGCGTGTTCGAATTTTTGCAGGTGGCGATGGCATTGTGATCAATAATCGCGACTACAAAGAATATTTTCCAACAGAAGAAATGCAGAAGATTGCTGAAGATGCGTTCCGCAAGACTCGTCCTGAGACGCGCTTTTCGGTAACTGCGCACGTAAGCGGGGGAGGCATTCATTCCCAATCAGAAGCGCTTCGCCATGGCCTTTCGCGCGCACTTATCAAGTTTGATACAGAACTCCGATCCAAGCTCAAAAAAGCAGGTTATCTCAAGCGCGATCCGCGCGTGAAAGAGCGCCGCAAATTCGGCCTCAAAAAAGCCCGTCGCGCCCCTCAGTGGAGCAAACGCTAGAGCTCAAAATAAGAAATTTTACAAAATTAGCACTCTTGACTGGGGAGTGCTAATTTTTTATACTGGTCATACATGCTTGATGAGCGCAGAAAACATATACTCGAAATTGTGGTACGCGAATATATAAAGACCGCTGAACCCGTTTCTTCCATGCAAGTAGCTGGACGTGTCAAAACGATGAGCCCCGCAACCGTTCGCAACATCTTTAGTGATCTTACCGAAGATGAATATATCGAACAGCCGCATGTCTCCGGCGGACGCGTTCCCAAAAGCCGGGCCTACCGCGTATTTGTAAACGAGATTCTCGATAAAGAAACCGAACTATCAGCGCGCCTCTCCGAAGTTTCAAAAATCCGTGAACGTCAAAAAGAACTTGCCCGTCGATTTCGGGTTATATCGCGTTTTGGCAATCTGATGCCGATAGGATTTGATGAAGTATTTATGGAACCAGAATTTACCGCACCCAGCTTGATTCAGGAGTTTGGCAAATTTCTTGATGAATTTGAAACGCACAAAGAGCGGTATCGCGAAAGTTTAGAAGAAAATCCGTTTGGTATTTGGATCGGTGAAGAAAATAAAATCCAGCCGACGCGGCATTTGAGTGTCATTGTCGGCAGAGATACGGACGATGATTTATATTTTGTAGCGGGTCCCATGCGAATGCAGTACGAAGGCATTATTCCTCTCATAAAACTATGGCAAAAGATGTAGAGAACGATGAAATAGAATTTATTGATGATAATGCGCCCGGTGATGGAAAGCTTGAAAAACTCAAGCGAGAACTCAAGGAATGCAAACGCGAAAAAGAAGAATATTTGCAAGGGTGGCAGCGGGCAAAGGCAGATTTTATCAATGCAGAACGCCAGGCGCTTGAACGGGCACAAACGCGTTCGGAAGGTGCGCTTGCGGGAGTGCTCCAGGAACTTTTGCACATTGCCGATTCATTTGAAAAAGCGTTTGCAGAAAGCCCTCCTGATTCAGGGTGGGCCTCAGGCATTCGCAATATAAAAGATATGTTCGCCTCGCTGCTTTCGTCCTATGGAGTAAAACCGATTGAGACTGCCGGAAAAATGTTTGATCCCAATTATCACGAAGCGGTTGCGATGGAAGAGGTTGAAGACCCCAATCTTGATGAACATATCCTTGAAGAGATTCAAAAGGGATATATGCGCAACGCTACTGTGCTTCGCCCGTCCCGCGTAAAAGTAGCAAAATTAAAAGAGTAAATAATATAAAAACATATGAGTAAAATATTAGGCATTGATTTGGGAACCACAAACTCTGCAATGGCGGTGGTAGAGGGTGGCGCCCCAAAAATTATCGAAAACAAAGAGGGAAACCGCACTACGCCTTCAATGGCGGCGCTCTCCAAGGCCGGCGAACGGATCGTGGGCCTGCTTGCAAAACGCCAAGCTATTACTAACCCCAAGGGTACTATTTATTCCGCAAAACGGCTTATTGGGCGAAAATTTAATGATCCTGAAGTCCAGCGTGACCGCCAGCTTTTGCCGTTTGCCATTCGAGAATCATCAAATGGCGGCGTTGAAATTGATATGGGCGGCAAGTGGCACCGGCCTGAAGAAATTTCTGCCATGATTTTGCAGAAGCTCAAAACTGATGCCGAAGAAAAATTGGGCATAAAAATTACCGATGCCGTGATCACGGTACCTGCCTATTTTGATGACGCGCAGCGCAAGGCAACAAAAGATGCGGGAGAAATTGCCGGGCTCAATGTACAGCGCATTATCAATGAGCCGACAGCAGCAGCGCTTGCCTACGGCCTCGACAAGAAAAAAGATGAGAAAATTGTAGTCTATGACTTTGGTGGTGGTACGTTTGACGTATCGGTCCTTGAAATTTCCGAAAATACTATTGAAGTAAAATCTACGGGAGGAGATACGCATTTGGGCGGTGATGATTTTGACCAGCGCATTATCGAGTGGATCGTTACAGAATTCAAAAAACAAAGCGGTATTGATATTTCAAAAGATACGCTTGCGCTCCAACGCCTCAAAGAGGCCGCTGAAAAGGCAAAACACGAGCTTTCAAGCACAGTAGACCATGAGGTTAATATTCCGTTCATTACTTCAAACGAATCAGGGCCGCAGCACCTCTTGCTCAAATTGTCACGCGCAAAGCTTGAGGAACTTGTGCGCCCCTACATCGATAAGTCCGTGGAAATCACGAGTCGAGTTGTCAAAGATGCCGGTTTCCAGATTTCTGATATCAACGAAGTGGTGCTCGTGGGCGGACAGACGCGCATGCCCGCGATTGTCGAAGCGGTAAAGAAATTGTTTGGTAAAGATCCAAACCTTTCTATCAACCCCGATGAAGTAGTTGCGCTCGGCGCTGCGGTGCAGGGCGGTATTTTGCGCGGTGATGTCAAAGATGTTCTGTTGCTCGATGTTATTCCGCTTTCGCTTGGCATTGAAACGCTTGGAGGCGTTTCCACAAAATTGATTGAAAAAAATACTACTATTCCAACCGCAAAAACACAGGTTTTCTCAACGGCTGCTGATAGCCAACCCTCGGTAGAAATTCATATTTTGCAGGGTGAGCGCGAAATGGCTTCAGATAATAAAACGCTGGGACGTTTTGTGCTTGATGGTATTGCACCAGCTCCCCGAGGGCTTCCGCAAATTGAAGTAACCTTTGATATCGACGCCAATGGTATTTTGTCGGTAAAAGCAAAAGACAAAGGCACGAGCAAGGAGCAGTCGGTGCGCATTGAAGCCCAAAGCGGCCTCTCAAAAGATGACATTGAGCGCATGAAGCAGGATGCCGCCGCTCACGCTGATGAAGATAAAAAGAAACGCGAGCTTGCAGAAGCAAAAAATCTTGCAAGTACGATGATCTACACGACCGATAAAGCCATTGCAGAGGGCGGTGATAAAATTCCAGCCGATCTCAAAACAGAAATAGCAAGCAAAAAAACCGAACTTGAAGAAGCGCTCAAAGGGGAAAATCTCGATGCCATCAAAAATAAATCTCACACGTACTCACAGGCCGCCCAAAAAATAGGCGAACTCCTCTATAAACAAGAGCCAGCGTCTGAAACTAAAGACGCCAAAGAAGTTGAACATGAAGAGATAAAGGACGATAATAAGGATAATGAACCACACAAGTAAAGAGCTGGTTATCCTTGGCCTTCTCGTATTGTTTGCCGGAATATTCTGGCTCTCGCTCTCGACATTTTTACCGACACTTTCCTGGACATTCACACCGCTTTTGGTAAGCGTTTTTATCTCGGCATTTATCTTTACGGTTCTCTGGTGTCTTTCGATTTCACTGATTGAACGTGTCTCTACCGTACTACCCGCATGGGCTATTAGTTCGTATCTTGGCGTGTTCTTTTTCCAATCGTTCGTATTTTTGGTTCTTGCAAGCCTGTTGTTTTTCTTTGGCATTGTAGGATTTGTACGAGCCAGATCAGAAATGAGAAACACGCTTCATGGCGGCTTGTGGCGCCCACTCCGCAGAGCCATTCCGCTTACGATGACGTTTTTTATCGCAGCGGTTTCGGCTGCGGCATTTCTGAAAGCGCCGCCTCAAGCACTCACTGTTGAGCGCATCATTCCCGAGTCTATCTTTACGCGCACGCTTGAGTACGCGGCACCCGCGTATCAGACGCTTGATCCTGATTTTTCTCCCAGCATTACGTATCGTGAATATGTTGAGAAAAAAATCAGGCGGCAAAATCCTGATCTTTCAGATGCCGAGATGGATACTGCGGTAGCGCTTACCATTGAGCAGCGAAAAAATCTTTTTGGAGGGTCAATTTCAGCCAATGATCGCTTCAGTCATACTCTGTATATTGAGTCGGTAAACTTTCTCAAGCGTCAGATAGAGCTTGCAAAAAATGTTTTACCGCTTGCATTCGCTATTACGCTTTTTGTGTCTCTCAGAATTCTGGCGTTTCCGTTTTATTGGCTTAGTATGGCGGTATCGATTGGCATTTTGCGGATTCTGCAGCGTCTTGGTATAGTAGGCCTGCGGCAAATTCCCGCGCAGATTATTCTCTATACCTTGAGCTAACAGATGGAAAAAAAGGATTATTACAAAATTTTGGGCATTGAAAAGAGTGCCTCAAAAGATGAAATAAAAAAGGCATACCACAAACTTGCTCACCAATATCACCCCGATAAAAAAGGCGGCAACGAGCAGAAATTCAAGGAGGTCAATGAGGCCTACCAGATTCTTTCAAATGATGAGAAGCGAAAGCAGTATGACCAATTTGGCCAGGCGGGCATGGGCGGAGGCCCTGGTGGGTGGGATTTTAGCAATTTCCGCGGCTTCGAAGATGTCGATATGTCTGATGTCTTTGAAACATTTTTTGGCGGAAATCGCGGAGGTTTTGGTTTTGGTGGCGGATCACAAAGGCGCGGCCGGGATATTTCTATTGATATCGAAATTTCTTTTCAGGAAGCGGTGTTTGGTACAGAGCGCCGCGTTTTGATTCGCAAGCATGCACCGTGCGATGAATGTCGCGGAACGGGGGCAGAAAAAGATTCGACAGAAATAACGTGTACCAAATGCCATGGTGCAGGAACTATTCGTGATACCAAAAAATCAATTTTTGGTTCGTATACTCATGTCGTTGAATGTTCGCAATGCCGAGGAACAGGCAAGGTTGCCCAGAAAAAATGCAAAGTATGCCGAGGCGAACAAGTGGTGCCCAAAAATGAAGAGATCCATATTGTCGTTCCGCCCGGAATCGAAAATGGAGAAGTTATTCGTATTGCCGGAAAGGGGGAAGCTGCGCGGAGCGCCGATACGGGAGATTTGTACGTAAAAGTTCGCGTATTGCCGCACCCAACCTTTCGCCGTGCCAAGAACGATTTGTTTATGAGGCTTGAATTGCCGCTTTCGGAAGCCATGCTTGGCGGTTCACGGCCGATTGATACGCTTGATGGATCTATCAGCATCAAAATTCCTCAAGGCGTTCATGATGGAGAAATTTTAAGAGTACGCGCAAAAGGCGTACCGCGTGAAGACGGCACGCGAGGTGATTTGCTGATTGAGACCAAAATCAAAATGCCAAAAAAACTGACACCTCGCCTCAAAGAACTGATCGAAGAGTTGAAGAAGGAGGGGAATTAAATTTTTGAAAAAAAAGCAGCCGCGCGGCTGCTTTTCGTCTACACGACGACTAGCTTTTTAATGAAGGAAAACGTGAGGAGGAGGAGGACTGGCATATACCAGCCAAACCAAACGAGGAATACAAGGAGCAGCAGCGCCCGACGCAAGGACGTTTCTTTCCACCCGCTTCTGCGCAGCCACGGTCCAAGCCAAATTTCGTAAAGATAGATAGCCGCGCAATATGCGATGAATAACAGGATGGCGATAATGGCGAGGTCGATGCCACTTATTCGCTCGAGGTTTGGAGAGCCGAAAATGGAAAACAGTAGCAATGCTCCCAAACCACCGAATGTCCCGGCAAAAAAGAGGCTCCATACTAATTTGCACGGATTCCTTTCCGAAAGCGACTCTAGGACCAGTTTGCCCCATGTTTTCAAGATCCACCTCCTTCTACTTAAAAGATTACCATGAGTTCTTTAAGGTGCAAGACTTTTAGTATCAGTGCGTTCAAGTCTCTACAGCCCTTTTATTTCTCTAGAAAATAGTATAAAGTGCTTGTTATACGGAAATCGATCCCAGCTAGTGGTAGCTCGGCCATTGCTATTCGCAGTTTCGCTGCGAAGGCCTCGCCGGAAGGTGCCACTGGCACCTTCCGCCCGTAGCTCAGTCGGTAGAGCAGCAGCCTTTTAAGCTGATGGTCGTAGGTTCGATTCCTACCGGGCGGACAAATATTTAAAAAAAGCCCCGGCGTCATTGCTGACGCGGGGCCACGCGGGGGAGAGAATTATTGTGGTTGGCGAAACTGCTGAAGTTGCTTGGTGAGCCTTTCGGCTTGTTCCTGGTAACGTGCTACGGATTGTTCGGCTGCGGTCCCGATCCGTTTCTGATCTGGCTTGATGGTCACGTTACGCTTGTGATAGTTCAGAAGCATAAAGCAACCACAAACAAGAGCCAACGCCAGACAGATCACGGTCTCGTTACGAATGAATCCTGATTGATCACTCGTTGTTTCTTGAACTCGCGCCTTTGCGTGGTGCATGTTCAACAAAGAACAAATGACCGCAACGGCGATAGCGGCAACGGATACTGCAATAATGATTAGTGCCACCATCTCTCCAGGGTCAATTTCCATCAGATTCATCTTATTACCCTCCTCAAGGTACAGGCGAAGTCGCCTTGGTTCTAAATACAATTGTACTCTTTTTTAGGAAATTGTCAAGTGCGCGAACGGTGTGGATTACTTTCCGAAGAAATTCCACACACTTTTTGTTTGCAGGTACCACGATTCAACACCGCTAAAGCGGTCTTGCGGAAAGGGTAGTACCGAAAATTCTGCGCCCTTGAGTGTCGGTGGAATTACATAGAGATAGCTTGGGCTATAGAGAATAACAGCTGGTTTATCTTTTATAATTTCTTCTTGAAATGATGTATAGAGCTCGGCTCGCTTGTCTTGATTGGTCGATGCCTGTGCTTCTTCAAGGTAGCCATCCACTTTGGTATTTGCATACAGCGCGATATTTGAGCCGGGGTGTCTGATTTGGCGAGCATGCCAGAAACCAAACGGATCGCTGTCATACCCCATATTTTGCCCAAACAAAATGACATCATAGTCACGCGGGCGGATAACAGTTTGCTCAAAATCACCAAGCTCAAATCGGGCAATGTTGGTTTCGATGCCAATCTCGCGCCACATGTGGGCAACCAGTTCGGCGGTGCGTGACAGCTCGGGTGTTTCAAGAGTAGCAATGGTGATTGATACTTTTGTGCGATCTTTTTTTATAACTTGTTCAAGAATTCCGTCACCATCGGAGTCCTCATAGCCCGCGCGTTCAAGGATGGCGCGTGCGCCCGCTATGTCATACACAGTTTCCTCAAGATCTTCTGCATAGGCAAATGATCCCGGAGGAATGGGGAGGGAGGTTGGCGTCCCATAGCCGCCGGCTACTTCATTGACAATGTGTTGTCGGTCGGTAGCCATGTTGAGCGCAGTTCGAAGCGACAGGTCGCGCAACAGGGTTGAATTGTCTTGATTGAAGAAAATTCCAACAATGCGCGGCAGGTGAATTTCAGTAACTCCGCTTATTGCCTTTGCCCGCTCGTATTCCATGTTTGCCGTATCAATTTCTCCGCGAGTCAGTGCGCTCGCAAGATCATCAGCAGTTGAATAAAATTTAAACTCAATATTATCGAGGTACGCGGGTTCGGGCTTGTATTCCTTGAATCGTCGGAGGGTATAGGCGCTTATAATGCCTGTTTCTTCGTTTTTAATGACTGTTTCTACCTTGAATGGTCCAGAGCCCACGGGCTGGGTATTTCGGATGGCCAGCGAAAATGCCTCTGGCGAAATGTCTTTCCATTCATGTTTGGGCATAATGCCCAGCGTTGCGTTTCCCAAAAAGGGCGCAAACGGCCTATGCAAAACAAATCGAATTTCTCGATCACTTAAAACTTCGACATCAACTCCTTCCCAGTTTGCGAGCTTGGGGCTCCTGATGGCTGGGTTTTTGGCAAGCTCAATGGTAAAGGCCACGTCTTCCGTGGTAAGGGGTTTTCCATCATGCCATTCCAGATCTTCACGAAGAATAAATGAATATACAAGCCCATCTTCCGAAACCGAATAATGTTCGGCAAGTTGTGGTACAAGTTCGCCCCTGGCATCGGGCCGAAGAAGGCTCGCATATATAGTGCGGGTAAGATCGCGATCAGCATCAGAGATAGCAAGAAGGGGATTGATAAAGCGCGGAGTACCAACCACGCCTTCAGTGATTCTGCCGCCTTGGGTTGGAATGCGATCAGAATGATAGCGGTCAACGCGAATCAAAATAAAAGTTCCCGCAACCCAGGCAGTCAAAAAGAGAAACAAAAAGAGGCCCTTCTCTTTCTTTGAGAGATTATCAAACAATGCCTGCCATTCTGTGCGGCTTGGAAATGCCATTTACCTCAGCAGAAGCGAAGCCACCGCCGAGGCAAAAAACAATGCCGCGATAATGATGGTCGCAATAAAAAAGGTTCTTTCTATCCCTCTGCGTGATGTATAGCTTGATGAGTCGCCCCCAAAGGCGCTCCCAAGGCTTGCACCTCGCTGTTGCATCAAAATTGCGCCCGCGAGTGCTATTGAAAGCGCAATTTGAATGTACGGAAGTATACTGTGCATTCGTCTAGTATAGGCAAAAAAGCCTATCCGAGCAAGGATTTATGCCTATTTTTGTTGCAGATAAAAGGAAAAACGGGCTTAGCGTATGGTAAGTTTCCTTCGGCGGGATCGGTGAAAAGAGATCGCAAAGCGGTGGGACTCATCGCGGATGTGGGTGATAAGGGCAAGGAGCGGCGGGGGGAGTTTTTTGAGCGCAAACGGCTGTTTTGAGTGGAGCGTGTAGAGTTCTTCTTCGCGCTTCGCTATCGAAACGACGTTTTGCTTTTTTAGAATACGAGCAGCGGCACCCAACTGGCCCTTCCCGCCATCGATCAAGAAAAGATCAGGCATCGGCCATTCAGGGTGTTTGAGTCTGCGCGAAAGAACTTCTGCAATGCTTGCAGGGTCATTGATGCCTTCTATCGATTTGATAATAAATTTGCGGTACTGGCTTTTATCGGGAAGCCCACCTTGAAATACCACCATCGATGCAACCTGCGCATCGCCTTGATGGTGCGAAATATCATACCCCTCGATTCGCTCGGGTACTTCTTTGAGACTCAAAAGATTTTTTAAGGTGACAAGCGCATGTTCGCGTTCACTTTCCATGTCACGCTTGAGATAGGGGCTGTGCTCAAAAATGCGCGTAACGCTTGAGAATTGATCGCGCAAAATACTTGCCTCCTCATATTTTTGCGCGGCCGAGGCCGCGCGCATTTTCTGTTCGAGCTCTTTTCGCAAGAGTCGTGATTTTCCTGAAAGGATTTTTTTGATTGCCTGGATATTGGCGCGATAGCGTGCAATATCTTTTTTGGTGTGTGGCTCCTTGGTACAGCAAAAACCAAAACATTTCCCAATTTGGGCGTTGACGCATCGGCGCGAATGCAAAACCTTTGAAGAACACGTGCAGTAGGGAAACACCTTTCGCAAAAGCCCAAGCACGCGTTTGAGCGCCATGGCGTCAGTAAAAGGCCCAATGCAGTTTGCATTCAGCGAAGCATCGGGCTGATGCGTCGTCCATATCCGAGGAAATGTTTCTTTTGAAAATGCTACATAAGAATAATTTTTATCATCACGCATCCAGATGTTGTAATGCGGCGAGAGTTTTTTGATGAGTTCCGCTTCCCGAATCAATGCCCCAATGTCGGAAGGAAGCTCTTCCCACACAACCGAGTACGCAGTTTTTACCATATCTTCTTTCCAGCCGCGGCCGGTATAAGAACGAAGCCGAGAACGCAGATTGACTGCTTTTCCAACATACAAAACTGTCCCGCGCACGTTTTTAAAAATGTATACACCAGGATTTTGTGGTGCTTTTTTGATTATTTTTGAAAGCTCGGTCACCCTCATGTGGGCATTATACCACAAAAATAATTTGGAGGTTGGACCTCCAAATGATATAGTTTTTCTTATGAATCGCGATTCCTTTGCCCCCGGTGAAGTGTATCACATCTATAACAGAGGCGTTGATAAGCGCAAAATATTTATCAATCCTAAAGATAGGGAGCGTTTTTATCAAAGCATGATCGTTTTTAATGCAAATGATCCAGTTGGTAGTTTATACGAACATGCGTTTAACCTTCGTCTTGGTCGGAGCAAAACTAATACAAAACCCTTGGTCGACATCATATCTTATTGTCTCAATCCGAATCATTATCACCTCATTGTACGACAACGCAGTCAGAATGGTATCAGTGAATTTATGAAACGGCTCGGTGGTGGGTACACTATGTATTTTAATGCTCGGAACAAACGCAGCGGTGCGCTATTTCAGGGGCGATTCAAATCGGTTCACATCACTACTAACGAGCAGCTTATCCACGTCGTATCGTACGTCAACCTTAATTGGCGAGTGCACCGACTTGGAGGTTCAACCTCCAAGTCGAGTTGGGAAGAATATATTTCAGATGCAAAAGGTTTTTGTGAAAAAGGAATTATATTGAAGCAGTTTAGGAGCGTGCACGAATATAAAAAATTTGCCGAAGAAACCTTGGATTACTTTCTTGAACAGAAACAACTCGCAAAAGAACTTAAAGATTTTATCTTTGACTGAGGGAATTTGGAGGTTGGACCTCCAAATTTTGAATTTACACCTGGGTGGAAACTATGGTATAAAGCCGAAGGAAGGAAATAAAAACTATCCCAGGAAGAAAGGGTGAATATGTCGTTGCAAGAATTCTTGGACGAGTTGCGGAAGATACCTAAAAGTTTTAGGTTTCGAAGCGTGTATGAGGTTGGGGCGGACGCCGTTGAGTCAATCTACCTTGTCCGAAGGGGAAAATTTTACTATCCCATAACGTTTTTGGCGGAGCGACACGGTTTTGGATACTACGGCCCGAAAGACTGGGCAATGGCTGCCACGGCTCTCGGACTCGACAGGCAAGATGCTATGCTGATTCAATCTGCATGCATGAGGCAACGTTCTTTCTTTACCGTACCAGATATTCTTTACGATGATGCGGTCAATACACGCAGAAAGATTTTTTCCAGTCTCCGGATGCTCTAGCCAATTACACAAAGCCCGTGGTTAACTGCCCCGGGTATTTTTATACTCTTGATTTTTGTAAAATTTCACGGTATGATAGCTTCCTTACGGGTATGAGTGTTGCACAATCATGAAAAAAGAAAAAAATTTCATCAAGATACGCGGAGCGCGCGTTCACAACCTCAAAAATATCGATGTCGATATTCCCAAAGATTCTTTGGTAGTTATCACCGGCCTTTCGGGCTCGGGAAAATCATCTCTGGCGTTTGATACGGTGTATGCAGAAGCAGAACGTCGATTTGTCGAATCACTCTCGAGTTATGCGAGGCAATTTTTGGGCGTCAAAGAAAAACCCGATATCGAATCGATTGAAGGATTGAGCCCCGCAATTGCTATCGATCAAAAAAGTATTTCAAAAAATCCTCGCAGTACGGTAGGCACCATCACAGAAATTCATGATTACTTGCGGCTCTTGTATTCGCGCGCGGGTGTTCCGCATTGTCCTTCGTGCGGCAAAGCGGTCAAACGTCAAACGGTTGATGAAATTGTAAAACGTATTGCATCAATGACACTCG
>Ga0194121_10009157_pt1 | contig 12329 bp, 10 predicted proteins | sample TA2MahCa50mmetaG_FD_148609 | JGI IMG/M metagenome (GOLD analysis project Ga0194121, IMG submission 148609) | Freshwater microbial communities from Lake Tanganyika, Tanzania - TA2015020 Mahale Deep Cast 50m | ecosystem: Environmental > Aquatic > Freshwater > Lake | place: Tanzania: Lake...
TAATTGATAAGCACCATAAGCGAATTACGCATGTTCACACCAAAGATGTGCGCATGGATGTGATCAACGGCCTTGATCGTTCGAAAGAATCTTTTCTTGACGCGGTTATCAAGGGCGCTTTCACAGTGCCGGGTGATAGATCGCTTGATTTCGAAGCGATTGTGAAAAAGCTTGCCTCTTATGGCTATGAAGGGTGGTTCGTTGTTGAAGCGGAGCAAGACCCGGTGAAAGCACCGCCTTTGCAAATGGCCCAAATCGGTCACAAGGAATTACTGCGTGTAATGGCAGCGGCGGGTTATCAGGTTGTGGCTCGTTAAGTGAAAGTCTTTGGTATATGGTCGCGTTTTTCAGTTTTTTAAGCGGCTATATTCTCAGCCAATTTTTTCGCTCCTTTTTGGCGGTGATCGCGCCGGAACTCGGGCATGAATTGGGACTTGATCCGCAGGCTTTGGCGGCGCTTCAAACCGCGTGGATTCTTGGCTTCATCGTTATGCAATTCCCTGTTGGTTGGGCGCTTGATGCGTGGGGTCCACGACGTACGGTGCCTGTGACAATGATCGCTGCCGTTATCGGCGCGCTTCTTTTCGCCAATGCGCAAAGTGGCTTCACATTACAGATCGCGCTCGCTTTGATCGGTATTGGCTGCAGCGCTATTTATATGGGTGCGGTCTATGTGTTTGGCCGTATCTATCCGCCGCAACGCTTCGCGCTTTTGTGCAGCTGGTTGATCGGCATTGGCTCAGCGGGCAATTTGATTGCCGCTTCGCCTTTAGCGCTTGCCACAAGTGTCATCGGATGGCGTGGCGCCATTCTTGTCTTGGCTTTGGTCACAGCGCTTGTTGCGCTTCTCTTAGCGCTCATCATTCGAAACCCGCCGCGTGTCACGACTACACGTGCGGAAGGATTGATTGATGGATTGAAAATCATTTTGTCGATCCGCGCTCTCTGGCCGCTTTTGCCCTTGGCCACCATTAGTTATGCGGTGATCATCGCGGAACGTGGTTTATGGGCCGGTCCCTTTTTGAGCGATGTTTATGGGCTTGCCCCTGTCGATCGCGGATTCATTTTGTTGATCATGGCGACATCCATGTCCGCAGGCGCCTTAATCTATGGTCCGCTCGATCGCGTATTTGGCGGTTATAAATGGATTCCGGTGATTGGCACCGCGCTCTCCGCTGCAGGCTTTTTGGGTCTCGCTCTTTTTGAGCCATCATTAACAACGGCGGCGATTTTGCTTTCGATCCTTGGGGCTGCCGGTATGACCTATGGCGTGTTGATGGCGCATGGACGTGCTTTCGTGCCGGATCATTTACTGGGGCGCGGCATCACTTTTCTCAATATTCTCTTTATTGGCGGCGCGGCAATTATCCAGCCGATCTCAGGCGCAGTCATGACGCGGCTTTTGACGGGACCGGCGGATTTTGCATATGCGGTGTTGCATGGCGGTTTTGCGGTACTTTTACTCATAAGCCTTGCGATCTATCTCTTTGCGAAGGATGTTCGGCGCGATCATCTCTGACCCCTCTTGACGAGAGGTATCGCTTCGCGTCGAGTAGAGAGTGTTTTCTGAGGCGGGCGATATGAAGATGAATGATCGGCGATTTGCGGATACGGGTGCAGAACCGCCTGATCAGGATTTGAAGACGCGCATCGCTTGGCTCTATCATATGGAAGATATGACGCAGGAGGCGATTGCGGAGCGTCTTGGCCTCACACGTATTCGTGTTGTCAAACTTCTCGCGCAATGTCGACGCGATGGTACGGTGCAAATTCGTGTTACCGGAAAACTTTCCGAATGCGCAGCGCTCGAGCGTGATCTTGAATCGAAATTCTCAATTCGCGAAGCGATTGTCATTCCCACCCCTGATGATGCATCGAAAATTTCATCGCTGATTGGTCTGCGTTTGGGCGCGCTTGTTGATACACTCTTGCACGACAAAATGACGGTGAGCATGGGATGGGGCGCGACATTGCGTGCAAGTCTTGATGCGATGACCGCACGACCTTTGATAGACTTCACGGTTGTGTCGCTTCTTGGTGGATTAACGCGGGCATCCGGACTTAATCCATCAGAAATGGCGTGGCGCTTCGCGGATCTCTTTGGCGGTGAATGTTATATGTTGGCGGCACCTGTTTATGCGCCAGATGAGCAAACGCGCGCGGCACTCTTCGCGCATAAAGGCTTGGCCGAAGTACGCGAACGCGCACGTAGCGCTGATTTATCGATCGTCAGCGTGGGCGACTTCTCACCGCAATCAACTATTTTTCGCTATCACATGCTTGAGCGCACCGATCTTGAGGGGCTTACAAAAGCTGGTGCTGTGTGTGATGTTCTTTGTCATTTCATTGATCGCGATGGTCAACTTATTGATCATCCGGCGAACAGACGTGCGATTGCGATCACGCCCGCTGAGCTTGTGAAATCACCGAAACTTATTTTAGCGTCCGGCGGCCCTCATAAAATTGAGGGCATGGTTGCGATGATGAAAATCAGCAAGCCTGCTTATGTTGTGACTGATTCAGATACCGCGCGCGGCATGTTGGCTTCACAATAAAGCCTGTCGCATCACACTGCCACAATCTTTCCCGGATTCATGATGTTTTGCGGATCAAGCGCTTGTTTGATCGCGCGCATCGTATCAAGGGTCGCAGCGGGATGTTCTTTCAACAGATATTTCATCTTTTCTTGGCCGACACCATGTTCGCCTGTGCATGTACCTTCCATTGCGAGTGACCTTTCTACCAGTCGATGCAAAAAGGCGCGGCATGTTTCAACTTCCTGAGCGCTGTCCATGTCGCAAAGAAGGGTCAGATGAAAATTGCCATCGCCCACATGGCCGACAATGGGCGCGGTTAAGCCGGTCGCTTGCACATCTTTTTGTGTTTCCACAACACATTCGGCAAGACGTGAAATCGGCACGCACACATCGGTGGCGATCACTTTGCAACCGGGGCGGATTGCGAGTGCTGACCAATAGGCATCATGCCGCGCTTGCCAGAGCCGCGTGCGGTCTTCAGGTTTCGTCGCCCATTCAAAAGGTCTGCCACCATATTCCGCCGCAATATCGCCGAAACGTTCAGCCTGTTCTTTCACGCCTTGGTCCGTTCCATGAAACTCTACGAAAAGCATCGGCGTTTCAGGCAATGAGAGTTTCGAATGAAGATTGAAGGCTTTGACTTGCCATTCATCAGCGAGTTCAATGCGCGCCACCGGCAGGCCTGATTGAATTGTGAGAATCGTCGCGTCGCACGCGGCCTTCACACTCGGGAAGGGACAGATGCCTGCCGAGATCGCTTCGGGGATACCCGAGAGGCGCAAGGTGATTTCTGTGATCACGCCAAGCGTGCCTTCGGCCCCCACAAACAAACGCGTGAGATCATAACCGGCCGATGATTTTTTCGCGCGCCGCGCCGTCGTCATCACTTCCCCATTCGGCAGCACGACTTTCAATGACAACACATTGTCTTTCATCGTGCCATAACGCACCGCATTGGTGCCCGACGCGCGCGTTGACACCATGCCGCCAAGCGAAGCATCCGCACCCGGATCAATGGGAAAGAAAAATCCCGTATCGCGAAGCTGCTCATTGAGGGCTTTGCGCGTGATGCCGGGCTCGATCACGCAATCAAGATCTTCGGAATGAATGGCCAACACGCAATTCATCTCTCTCGTATCGATGGAAACGCCGCCCCATGGCGCGTTCACATGACCTTCAAAAGATGTGCCTGCGCCAAAGGGAATGATCGGCACGCGATGGTCTGCGCAAAGTTTGACGATGGCCGACACTTCTTCAGTCGAATGCGGGAAGACAACAATATCGGGCGGTTGCGGCGCAACCCATGTCAGCGTGTTGGCATGTGTTCCGAGTACACCCGGATTGGTAACTGCGCGATTGCCGAATTGTTCAGACAGGGTGCGAATCACAGTCTCAAGCGAAGCCTTGTCGGGGCGGGCGTTCAACGCGGTCATAGGTCTTTCCCCTGTCAGGTGGAGTAGATTGGCTTTTGAGACAGTTTCCACGGTTTCAAAACGGTTGCAAGAAAAGCCTCGCTTCGGTTGAATGGACAGGGGGAGATCCAAATGAACGGCGCTGATCACCTATGCGATACGCTCATCGCTCATGGCGTTGATGTGTGCTTTGCCAATCCTGGCACATCCGAGATGCATTTCGTGGCGGCGCTCGATCGCAAGCCGCAAATGCGCTGTATCTTGGGTCTCTTTGAAGGCGTGGTGACCGGCGCGGCCGATGGCTATGCGCGCATGACGGGGAGGCCTGCGGCGGCACTTCTTCATACAGGGCCGGGGCTCGCCAATGGTCTTGCCAATCTTCACAATGCGCGGCGCGCGTTTTCGCCGGTTGTCACCGTTGTTGGCGATCACGCCTCTTATCATCTCGATTATGATGCGCCTTTAACGAGCGATATTGAGAGCCTTGCGCTTCCGATGTCTGAATGGGTTTATCGTGTGAAGAGCACTGATGATGTCGCTCGCGGGGCAGCTTCAGCATGTGAAGCGGCGCAACGACTTTCCAGCGTCGCAACCATGATTCTCCCTGCGGATGCTGCTTGGGGTGAAATGTGCGCGAAGAAAATCGGTAAAGTTTCTCCGGTGACAAAGCCTGTCATTGACGATCATCAAGTGAAAAGCGCCGTCAAAGCAATCCGCGCTTATCCGGGCCGATGCGGCATTCTTCTTGATGGCGAAGCGCTTCATGCGGAAAATCTTTCGCTCGTTGAAGAGATTGCCGCGCGCCATGATGTTGATCTTTATGTCCCCGTTTTCATTTCGCGATTATCACGCGGTGCCGGTCGTCCATCGCTCAAACGAATTCCCTATCCGGTTGATGAAGCTGTGGCGATGCTCGCGCATCTTGATGTGTTGATTCTGATCGGGGCGATTGCGCCTGTTGCCTTCTTTGCCTATCCGGGAAAGCCGAGTGCGTTGACGCCGAAGACATGCAAACCCATTTCATTGGCCACCGTGCGTGACGATATTCCTGATGCGCTCGCGCGTTTGGGTAATGGTCTTGGTGGCCAACCACTAAAACGTAAAAATAAAATCAAAGCCGCGTCTTCGAACGGCATGCCAACGGGCCCTCTTACAGAAGATGCGGTTGCAGTACTTCTTGCGCAAGCGCTTCCGGATCAGGCGATCATTTCAGATGAAGCGCTCACATCCGCACGGCGTTTTTATGCGCTTTCAGAAAACGCATCTCAACATGACTATATGATGGTCACAGGTGGTGCGATCGGCGTCGGCATTCCCCTTTCAACCGGTGCTTCTGTTGCGTGCCCAAATAGAAAAGTCATCGCGCTTCAGGCGGATGGCAGCGGCATGTATACGCTGCAAGGGCTTTGGACACAGGCGCGCGAATGTCTTGATGTGGTGACGATCATCTTGAATAATCGCGGCTATGCGATTTTGCAGCACGAAATGAAAAATGTCGGCGTTCCCGTTCATGGCGGTAATGCCGAACGTATGATGCGGATCGATGATCCGGGGCTCAACTGGGTGTCGCTTGCTGCCGGTATGGGTGTTGAGGGCGCGCGCGCGACAACATGCAGGGAATTTTCTGACCTGTTGGCAACGGCATTTCGGCAGAAGGGTCCGTTTTTGATCGAGGCGATGATTTGAAATGCGGCCTTACTTTTTGCTCTTGCCTTTTTACGCTTGCTTTCGCGTATCACCTCATTTCTAGTATGATTACAAAAGACGCAGGCGGCGGGATATCCTGTGAGCCTAATTAAAAAGGTGGGGAGTTTCGCATGTCTTTTTCGCTCATGGATCGTATTCCGCTTGGCAAATCTGGTCTTTCTGTAACTCGTGTCTCGTTCGGCACGGCAGGGCTTGGGAATATGCCGGAAACATTCGGCTTCGCGGTCAGTGACAAAGAAGCGGAAGAGACTCTCGCCGCCGTGTTTAAAAGCCCGATCAATTCGCTCGACACTTCGCGCAATTACGGCATGGGCGAAGCGGAGCGGCGGATTGGTCGCGCGATCAAAGCGAATGGCGGCTTACCAAAAGATTTTGTGCTCGCGACAAAACTTGATCGCGATTTCAAGACCAATAAATTTGATGTCGCACGCGCACGTCGTTCGCTGGAAGAGAGCTTAAAAGCGCTCGGTCTTGATCGTATTCCGCTCCTTCATTTTCATGATCCGGAATATGCTTTGTCACTTGAGGATGTGACAAAGAAAGGCGGCGCGCTTGATGAATTGTTCAAAATGAAAATCGAAGGTCTTTGCCAAGCTGTTGGCTTGGGTGCCGGTCGCACCGACATCATGATGGACCTCGTCAAAGATTATCCTTTTGATGTCGTGCTCACCCATAACCGTTATACGATCGTGAACCGTCACGCTTCACCTTTGATTGATGCTTGCGCCGCGAGCGGAATTGCGGTGTTCAATGCGGCCCCTTATGCGAGCGGTGTGTTGGCGCAAGGCAGCGCGACCTACAAGCGCTATGTCTATCAAGAAGCCACCGATGAAGTGTTAGCGCCTGTGCGCACGGTTGAAGCCATTTGCGCCAAACATGGCGTGCCAACGGGCGCGGTCGCGTTGCAATTCTCGATGCGTAATAAGAATCTCGTCTCCACCATTTGCGGTGTCACGAAACCTGAATTCGTGACGCAGACGATTGAATGGGCGTCTTATCCCATCCCCGATGCCGTGTGGAATGAGTTGGCGAGCGTCGCTTATTCAACCGAAGATCCGGAAGCATCCCGCACTTATGTGTTGGGGTGAGGAGGCTTCTTTCGTTTAGAGCACAGGCTCCGGAGCGGGCTTATAGGGACGTGCGGTTGCTGGCAAAACGCGTTTGGCGAAGTAGGTCGGATCGCGCAATTGCCGGATCACGGTCGGAATGATTTCTCTATAGGCCTCTAGAAACCCTGAATAGGGTTTTGGGCAATCATTCTTCATCACTTCATGTAATTCCGGCAGGCGATAATAAGGAACCATTGGGAACATGTGATGCTCAACATGATAATTCATGTTGAGATAGATGAAGCGGCTGATCGGGTTCATCAGAACGGTGCGGCAATTCTGGCGATGATCCAGAACATCTTCGGCAAGGCCAATATGTTGCGTCACGCCGCATAAAAGCCCGTGCCAACAACCATACATGCGGGGCAGCCCAATGATCATGAAGGGCAGGATCGAATGCATCCATAAGGCGGTTGCCGCTGTTGCGAGATAAATTGCAAACCAGATACGCGCGACGAAAAATACTTTTTCATATTCGCTTTCGGGTATGTAATCTTTCTCCGCATCATCGAGCTTGCCGAATGTATAACGCACCATTTGCGACATGGCGGTTGGCACATCGATAAGTCCAACAAAATTGATGAGAAGTTTAAAAAGATCCGGCGGACGCATCGCGGCGATTTCAGGATCGCGACCGACGATGATTGTATCAGTATGATGGCGTGAATGACTCCAGCGCCAAGTCACGGGATTCCGCATAATCACTAAACAAGCGATCTGATAGAAAAACTCATTCTTCCATTGTGTTTTGAAAGCTGTGCCATGGCCGAATTCATGCCAACGACTATCACCGCCCGAACCATAAAGAACGCCATAGGCCATGAAGAAGGGGATCGACCACGGGCTCGGCCAGAGATAGGCGCCAAGACCGGCAAAGATGATCATGAAGCCGATCCAGAGAATTGTGTCGCGCGTGGCGGGGCCGTCAGAGCGTTGCATCAATTCTTTCATGCGCGCGCGTGGAATTTCGGTTTTATACCAGTCGGCATTCGCCAATCCGATATCAAGCGCTTGACGGTTCAAAGGTCCGGTCAAGCCGTAGTTGCGCGGAAAACTCTTCTCATGCGCGCCCTGTGCGTCAGCAAAGCTCATCCTTGATCTCCACCCTTAGTCGCATGGGCCTTTGAGGGCATCGCGCCTCTGGCCCTTAAAAGATGAAGATAGAACGAGTTTTTGATCCGCTCAACCCGCTTTCCTGATCGAATTTGATCAGATTATTCGTTGGTCGCTCAGCGCGCCATTTCGCTTTTGCGATACTGGGCCTTTTCAAGCCATTCCGGATTAATCTCAACGCCCCAACCCGGTGCATCCGGAATTGTGGCTTTACCATCCTCGATTTTATAAGGATCGCCGAGGAAAAGCCCATATTGCCAAGGGTAATAATCCGCTTCCTCAATGGAGAATTCGAGATATTTCCCAGCATTGGGAATCGCTCCCAAGAGATGCATCGTGCACATGGTTACCAGCGACAAATTGGCGGCATGCGGTGTGATTTTAAATCCGCGTTCAGCAGCCATTTCACAAATTTTTAATGTACGCGTGAGGCCGCCAATATACATGATGTCGGGTTGAACAATATCAACTGCCTTCAGATCCATCATGAGTTTGAAAGTGACATATTCACAATCTTGCTCACCACCGGTGACATCAATCTCAAGAGCTTCAGTCACTTCACGGGTCTGTTCATATTCCCAATAAGGGCAGGGCTCTTCAAAATGCGAAATGCCATTTTCGGTGAGGAGTTTCCCGACTTCAATCGCGCGTTTTGGCGAATAGCATGAATTCGCATCGACAAGCTTTGTGATGCCATCGCCCAAAGCTTTGTTGACGGTCGGCACAACCGCTTCCGTTCTGCCCGGCCATTCATCGCGATCGCGTCCGCATTCACGGCCCACACGCCATTTGAACGCATCAAAACCGAATTGATCACGCAATTTCACAAAACGTTTGGCCTCATCTTCTGGCGTAATGTCACGCTTCATGGATGAAGCATAGGCGTGCAATTTTCCGGGCTTGCCACCAATCAAAGAGACAACCGGTTTGCCCGCTCGTTTGCCCGCCATATCCCAAAGCGCTGTATCAAGACCCGTCATCGCGCGACGCAAATAAGAGCCGGGATATTTATGTTCACGCTCACCGATGAGAGTCAGTGTGTCTTCGAAATCGAAGGCATCGGTACCGAGCGCATGAGGCGCGATTTGACGATGGAAAATGTCACATGTGATATCGGAATTATAGGTGGATACTTGGCCCCATCCTATGGCGCCTGATTCACTCGTCGCCCTAACGAAGCCGACAAATTCATTCGAGAATGTTTCGAGCTTAACGAGCTTATCCATCTTATTGAATCCTAATGCTTCAAAATCATGTCGGCTGCGCGCCAGCCCACCATGATGGCGGGTGCATTGGTGTTAGCAGACGTGATATTCGGGAAAGATGACGCATCAACAACGCGGAGATTTTCAACGCCATGCACGCGTAATTCGGGATCAAGGACGCCGCCTTGATGTTCAGGCGCCATGCGGCAGGTGCAAGACGGATGATAGACCGAGCCCGATCTCTTGCGGAAATCGGCAATCAAGGACTCATCGCTTTCTTTTGACGGATCGAATTTTGGCGGTGCGGATAAAAGCGCTTGAAGTGTGGGCGTGTTTTGCACGTGCCCAATCAAGCGCGCACCTTTGATGACATCGGCATGATCATGTTCTGTCGCGAGATAATTGAGAGTATCTCGGGGTGCTTCAGAGGATCAGGTGAAGCGAGTTTTACATGGCCATGGCTTGTCGGGCGGCAGGGATTGAAGCTTAGAATAAAGCCCGGCCACGGATCAGGTTCGGTGAGTTTTCTTTTGCCCGCATTCTCGGTCGAGTAGCTAAGCGGATTGAAATAGAGCTGCATATCGGGTCGCGTTTGTGACGAAGACGAACGCACGATGCCGCCATATTGATTGACGCTTAACGACAAAGGTCCCCTGCGCGTTAAAACAAATTGGATGCCTGCAGCAATGCGTCCGGCCCATGTGCCAAGCACGGCATTGAGTGTGGGTTCTTTCGCACGGTAATAATAATTGATACCGACATGATCTTCGAGATGAGCGCCTACGGCATCATTGGAATGAAGAACGTCAATGCCATTCTTTTGCAACAGAGCACCCGGACCGATGCCCGAGAGTTGCAAGAGATATGGTGATTGAATAGCGCCCGCGGAGAGGATCACTTCACGCGTGGCGTTAATTTCTTGCATCATGCCGTCGCGACGATAGCTCACACCTACGGCGCGTTTGTCTTCGAAAAAAATTTTTGTGACCTGCGCTTCTGTGAGGATCGTCAGATTGGTGCGATGTTTGACAGGATGCAAAAACGCATCAGCTGAAGAACAGCGCAAACCACCACGCGTGTTGATGAGATAGGGGCCGAAACCTTCATCCCCTTGTCCAACGGTGCCATCAGTAATCGGCAAGCCCGCATCACGCGCAGCACCAATAAAATGACGCTTTAAGGGATGATAATCATTTTGACGATCAGAGACCGTGAGGGGACCTTTGCCATCAATCGAACCATCTTTGCGAACATGACGTTCAATCGCTTCGAAAGCGGGTTTGACATCCTCCCATCCCCAACCGTGATTACCAGCATCGCGCCAATCATCAAAATCTGTTTTCGCGCCTCGGCAATAAACCATTGCATTAATCGAGCTTGAACCACCGATCACTTTGCCGCGCGGCACATAGATTTCGCGATCATTGAGTCCGGGATCTTTCTCGCCGTCAAAACACCAATTTACGTTGCGATCGAAAAAGGTCATGCTATAACCGATCGGTGTGCGGATCCAGAATTTGCGATCACTTCCGCCGGCTTCAATCAGCAGCACCTTATGACGCGGATTTTCACTGAGACGGTTGGCAAGCACGCATCCGGCGGAGCCTGCACCCACAATGATGAAATCAAAAGTCTGCACGAAATACTCTCCCCTCGCATTACGCAAAGTTTATGCGCACCACGCGCTGTCACACTGTCCGGCAGGCGACATGAAATCAAGGCATCCGCGTCGCTTTTGCGACGGTTTTGACTGCGTCATTAAGGCCGCGCCACGCGGCGTGCTAAAGCTTCAGAAACGAGAAGGCCGATGAAGGAAATCGCAATCGAGACGAGTACGAGTTTGAAAGCGGGACCATCGCCTGCGGGCGTTTGGATGAGCGCGTAAATCGCCGAAGGAATGGTTTGCGTTTCACTCGGAATGCTTGAAACAAAAGTGATGGTGGCGCCAAATTCGCCAAGCGCTTTGGCAAAGCCGATGACCGCGCCTGCAATCAAACCGGGGGCTGATAGCGGCAGTGTGATCCTTAAAAATACGATCATCGGCGGGGCGCCAAGATTGCGGGCGGAATCTTCAAGCCGTTTATCAACCGCTTCAATAGAGAGGCGGATCGCACGCACAACAAGCGGGAAGGCCATCACAGCCGCGGCCAGCGCAGCGCCTGTCCAGCGAAACGCGAAGATAAAACCGCAACAGGCTTCTAACGTTGAGCCGATCATGCCGTTACGACCGAACGCTAAAAGCAGCAAATAACCGGTCACCACGGGCGGCATCACGAGCGGCAGATGCACAAGCCCGTTCACAACCGCATGGCCAGGAAATTTTAATCGCGCAAGTACAAAGGCGATCACAATACCAGGCGGTAATGTCCACAATGTCGCGACCAAAGCAACTTTGAGGCTCAACAGCAAAGCCGCCACATCGGAAGGTGAGAGAAATACGGACACTGACCCGGCGAACCTGACAATGGCTCCCATCGGTGGCCCGATGAAGAGGAAAGATTTGAAAACCCGCTCCTGCCGGAGCCACGAACCATTTTCCCGCCGGAAAACAGCAGGGATGAGGAAACAGAGCGGCGCCCGACCTGTCAAGTCGGACGCCGCGATTTAGGGATCAACCGAACCGCCATTGCTTCAGGCGGCGAAGAGTCGCCTCGTACTTTGGGGTTCGAGAACCGAACCTGTTATGCCGCAAGCAGAACGGTTTTTACCGCGCGCTGTTTCGCTGATTTCGAAAAGACCCGCATTCGTCATGTATTCACCAATCCGTTGCGGACGCCTAATGATACAAGCAGGGCAGCCTGCGCTCCGAAATATTCGCACCATTCGCGCATCGAAAACCGAGACAACTTCCGTAAGGCCGGTGAGAAGTCCCACTTCTTCGATGGCCGCCAGCAACTCCCCTGTTACCGAACTTAAGAGCCGGCCGGGCTCTGGCGTTTCAGCTCCCGGTTCCATGGAAAAGCGAGAGCTTTCCCAAATTGTTGCACTTTCAACCACTTCGCCGGGAGGTAAAAGAATGGGGAATACATCACGCAACATATTGGGGCCCGTTGTTGGTAAAAGCCGTAATGAGCCCCGAACATTCCCCGTCACTTCATCGACGGAAATCAAATAGAGCGGATTTTCTTGATCAACGCGGTCTTTCTCAAGGCCATCAATGACATTGACATCCCATTTCAAACGCTCATGAAAAACTTTTGCCCTAATGAGGAACGTTTTATTCGTGAGATACGTATAATCAGCTTG
>Ga0194121_10009160_pt1 | contig 12322 bp, 13 predicted proteins | sample TA2MahCa50mmetaG_FD_148609 | JGI IMG/M metagenome (GOLD analysis project Ga0194121, IMG submission 148609) | Freshwater microbial communities from Lake Tanganyika, Tanzania - TA2015020 Mahale Deep Cast 50m | ecosystem: Environmental > Aquatic > Freshwater > Lake | place: Tanzania: Lake...
TTCGCGAAGATCCATCGAATAGGGTTTGCCCATCAGACGCTGGCCTCCACCCCAGCCAGCATCTTGAATCAGACTCGCGCCACTTTGGGAATCCCTTCCGATTCAGGCTAATCTCATTCCGCTCTAGGCCTGCTTCGCCTCGATGATCGAGCGGCGGATCGCGCGCGTGCGGTTGAAGAGGGCCTCGAGCTTGTCGCCCTCGCCCCAGCGGATGGCGCGCTGCAGGGCGGTCAGGTCCTCGGAGAAGCGGCCGAGCATTTCGAGCACCGCTTCCCGGTTGTTGAGGAACACATCGCGCCACATCACGGGATCGCTCGCGGCGATGCGCGTGAAATCGCGGAAGCCGCTCGCCGAATAGCGGATCACCTCGCTCTTGGTCGCGGTCGACAGGTCGTCGACCGTGCCGACGATGGTGTACGCGATCAGATGCGGCAGATGCGACGTGATCGCCAGCACCCGATCATGGTGCTCGACATCCATCACCTCGACCATCGAGCCTGCCTTGCGCCAAAAGGCCATGACCTTCTCGGTCGCCTCGGGCGGCGTCGCGGCGAGCGGAGTCAAAATGCACCAGCGACCGCGGAACAGCTCGGCGAAGCCCGCGGCGGGGCCTGAATGCTCGGTGCCTGCGATTGGGTGGCCCGGAACGAAATGAACGCCCTCCTTCAGGTGCGGCAGCACATCGTTCACGACCGCACGCTTGACCGAGCCCACGTCTGTGACGATCGCTCCCTTCTCGAGGCCGGGCGCCATCGCCTCGGCCACCGCGCCGCACGCGCCGACAGGCACGCCGAGCACGATGAGGTCCGCGCCTGTGACCGCCTCGGCCGGATCGTCGGTCACGGCATCGACGATGCCGAGCGAGAGCGCGGTGTCACGCGTTTCCTTTTGACGCGCGCAGGCGACGATCGAATCGGCCAGACCGTCACGCCGCATCACGCGCGCGATCGAGGAGTTGATCAGGCCGATGCCGATCAGCGCAACGCGCTTGAAGTGAGGGGTGTCGGTCATGTCAGGCCATCAGCGCGGCGAACGCTTCCATCACCGCCTCCATCTCATGGTCGAGCCCGATCGTGATGCGCAAGGCGTGGGGCAGACCATAGTTCTCGACATTGCGCACGATGATGCCGCGCGCGTGCAGAAAGGCCTCGGCCGCCTTGGCGTTGCGCTTCGGATCGTCGGGCGGAAAGTGCACCAGCACGAAATTGGCCACGCTCGGCGTCACATTGAGGCCACGCTGGCGCAGGCCCGCGCTCAGGCGCTCGCGCCAGCGCGCATTGTGCTCGCGCGCTTTGGCGAGGTGCGCGACATCGCGCACCGCCTCAATCCCCGCAAGCTGTGCGGGCGTCGCCACGTTGAACGGCCCGCGAATGCGGTGCAGCACATCGGCGATCGCCGGAGGACAATAGGCCCAGCCGAGGCGGAGCGCGGCGAGGCCGTAGACCTTCGAGAACGTGCGGGTCATCACGACATTATCGCCCGCATCGACCAGCTCGACTCCCGCGCGATAGTCCGGCGCGTCGACGAACTCCGCATAGGCCGCGTCGAGCACGAGCAGCACCGAGGCGGGCAGCCCGGCGCGGAGCCGCGCAACCTCGCGCTCCGCTACATAGGTGCCGGTCGGGTTGTTGGGATTGGCCAGGAACACGATGCGGGTGCGCGGCGTCACGCGTGCCAGGATGGCATCGACATCGGCGGTGAGCTCGCGCTCGGGCGCGACCACCGGCGTGGCGCCCACCGCCCGCGTCGCGATCGGGTAGACCAGGAAGCCATGGGCGGTGAAGATCACCTCATCGCCCGGCCCGGCATAGCCGCGGGTGAGCAGCTGCAAAAGCTCGTCCGACCCCGCGCCGCTGACGATACGCGCCGAATCGAGCCCGTGCGCCCGCCCGATCGCCTCGACCAGCGCCGATGACCCGCCATCGGGGTAGCGATGGAGCTTTTCCGCCGCCGCCTTAAAGGCCTCAACCGCGCGCGGGCTCGGGCCGAGCGCCGATTCGTTCGATGACAGCTTGATCGCGGAATCCCGCCCCGCGAGGTGGGAGCGCCCGCCGACATAAGGCGAGATATCCAGGATTCCGGGGCGCGGCGTGAGCATGGTGGCCTTGGCGGCCCGACGGGGCCGAAGCCGAGCGTGATACCCTATGCGGTCGCCGGCGACAACCCGCCGCCGAGCGGCGGGCGGGCATAGGCGCCGAGTCGCACGAGCTTGCGCAGCGCATTGCCGAGCGCGGCGCCGGCGGTCGCGAGCCGGGAGTCGCTCTCTTCGAGATACCCGACCAGCTCGACCAGGGTCCAGCGCACCGTCTGATCGGCCGGCATCTGCCAGCCCGCGGCCCCTGCGAGCTCGAGACCGGCGTCGCGGAAGGCGCCCTGAATGCGGTTCCGACTGGTCTGATCGACCGTTTCGAGCGCGACCAGGGTCAAATCATCACCGCTCGGCTCGGTCGGCGCCCTGGCGACCGCAAGCGCGGCCAGCCCCTGCGGCCCGTCGACCGGTGTCGGCAGCCAGGGTAGGCGGATCACGATGTTCGGGCGCTGATCGCCCGCGCTCGCGAGCGTGACCCACCAGGGCTCTTTCGGCACCTCGCCCGGCAGCTCATCGACCGGCACCGGCAGCACGCCGATCGAGGCCCAGCCATCGCGAATGGCGCGCAGCACGCCCGCTTCGGTGCGCGCCGGCTTCAAGGTGCTCTCGACCCCGAAATAGGCGCGCGCCAGCGCGAGATAGCTCAGGCCCTCGATGCGCGGCTCGGGCTCGAAGACCGAAATCTTGTAGGGCGTCTCGAGCCGGAGCGTCGCCGAGATGATCTCGCGCCAGAGACGCGCGATCACGGCGGCGGGAAACTTGTTGTCGGCCCGGCCAGCCAATCGGCGCAGCACCTCGGCCTCGCGTCCCGGACGGAGAAACACCGGCTCCGCACTGACCGAGCGCTTGAGCGCGCCGACCTTGAGCGCCACCTCAGCGCGTTCGTTCAACAGCTCGATCAACGCGTCGTCGATGCGATCGATCTCGCGGCGAAAGGCCTTCAGCTGCTCATCCGACATGGAGGATCCGGCCTTGGCCGGCCCGTGGCTGTAGCGTCGTTGCACTCGATCGCACGCGGCCCTCGCCGATTGGCCTGGTCCGCCGCGCGCCAGAGGTAGTGCAAGGCCTGTTCATTTGCAAAGGAAACATGGGGATTGCCGCGCCGGGGCCCCGCTCTTATGTATACCCGTTCTTCCGGTGGCCCCTTTGTTTGGGGCGCGGGAGTGCATGACCGGGCATGGCGAGTGCAATGGCAAGCGGTGATGATCAGGCGATGGCGGGCAACGCGCCGACCGGCTTTCGGGTCGAGCTCGGCGAGCGTGACCCGCTTGTGCTCGACGCCGGGCAGAAGCTCGGGCCGTTCACCATGGCCTATCAGACCTATGGCGCGCTGAACGCGGACAAGTCGAACGCCGTGCTTGTCTGCCATGCGCTGACCGGCGATCAGTTCGTCCTTGGGAAGAACCCCTATACCGGTCGCGACGGCTGGTGGCCCCTCATGATCGGGCCGGGTCTGCCGCTCGACACCGACCGCTACTTCATCATCTGCTCGAACGTGCTCGGCGGCTGCATGGGCACGGTCGGCCCCAAGGAGCTCGACCCCAAGACCGGCAAGCCTTACGGCCTCGGCTTCCCGTTCATCACGATTGCCGACATGGTGCGCGCGCAGGCCATGCTGGTCGATCACCTCGGCATCGATCAGCTGTTCTGTGTGATCGGCGGCTCGATGGGCGGCATGCAGGTGCTGGAATGGGCGGTGAGCTACCCCGAGCGCGTGTTCACCGCGGTGCCGATCGCCTGCGCGACCTATCATTCCGCCCAGAACATTGCGTTTCACGAGGTCGGCCGTCAGGCGATCTTCGCCGACCCCGACTGGCGGGGCGGCAGTTACCTCGCCGAGGACACGAAGCCCCGGCGCGGCCTCGCGGTCGCGCGCATGGCGGCGCACATCACCTATCTGTCGGAGGCGGCGCTCCACGAAAAATTCGGCCGGCGCCTGCAGCACCGCGAGCAGCTGATCTACGACCTCGAAGACCTGTTCGCGGTCGAGAGCTATTTGCGTCATCAGGGTGAAGCGTTCGTTGAGCGCTTCGACGCCAACTCCTATGTCTACATCACCCGCGCGATGGACTATTTCGATCTCGCGGCGCGCCATGGCGGCAAGCTTGCCGAGGTGTTCAAGGACACGAAGACCCGCTTCTGCGTGATCTCCTTCACCGGCGACTGGCTCTACCCGACCTCCGACAATCGCGAGATCGTGCGCGCACTCAACGCCGTTGCCGCCAATGTCAGCTTCGTCGAGGTCAAGAGCGACAAGGGCCACGACGCGTTCCTGCTGAACGAGCCCGTGATGTTCGACACGCTGCGCGGCTTCCTCAATGGTGCGGCACGACGCCGGGGCCTGATCCGCTGATGTCGCCGCGGCGCACCAACGGCCCGTCCCACGCGATCCGGGCCGATCAGCGCCTGATCGCCGGCATGGTCGAGCCCGGCTCGCGCGTGCTCGATGTCGGTTGCGGCAATGGCGAGCTGCTCGAGCTGCTCGCGCGCGAAAAATCGGTCGATGGCCGCGGCATCGAGATCGAGCAGGACCGGGTCAACGCGGCGGTCGCGCGCGGCCTGTCGGTCATCCACGGCGACGCCGAGACCGATTTGACCGACTACCCCGATGGCGCGTTTGACTATGTGATCCTCGGTCAGACCCTGCCAGAAGTGCGCAACCCGAATGAGGTGCTGGCCGAGCTCCTGCGCATCGGGACACGCGCCATCGTCTCGATCCCCAATTTCGGGCATTGGCGCCATCGACTCCATCTGCTGATCACCGGCGAGGTGCCGAGCGTCGGCTTCGTCAATGCGCGCTGGTACACCAACCCCAACATCCACCCGTGCACGATCAAGGACTTCGTCGATCTGTGCGAAGAGCTTGGCATTGCGGTCGAGCGCTCGGTGCAGCTCAATCGGCGTGGCCATGCGGTGCGCTTCCGTGGCGCCGGCCGCTTCGCCAATCTGTTCGGTGAGCAGGCGATCTTCCTGTTGCGGCGCCAGCGTTGATGGAGTTCTTCGACCGGGTCGCCGAGCTGTTCGCCGAGGCGTGGCTCTACAATTTCACCTTCGATCTCGGCCGCTATTTGGTTGCAGCGCCGATCGCCTTCCTGCTGATCCATACGCTGTGCCGTCCGTTTTTCATACAGCGGCGTATCCAAGCGCGGCAGGCGGGCGCCGCCGACATTCGCCGCGAGCTCCGCGTCTCGGTGATCGCCGCACTGGTGTTCTCGACCGTCGGTGTCGCGGTGTTCGCCGGCATCCAGGCCGGCGTCGTCAAGGCCTATAGCAGCGCGACCATCGACCCGCTGACCATCGCGCTTGGCTTCGTGGCATCCGTTATCGGCCACGACGCCTATTTCTATTGGACTCACCGGGCGATGCACCACCCGCGCCTGTTCAGGCTGGTGCACCGCGCGCATCATCGCTCGCGCGCGCCGACCGCCTTCGCCGCCTACGCGTTCGGCCCGTTGGAAGCCGTCGTGCAATCGCTCTATCTGCCGCTGTTCCTGCTGGTCGTGCCGCTCGATAGCGTGATGATCTTTTTGTTCCTGACCCACATGATCGTGCGCAACGCGATCGGTCATTCGGGCCATGAGTGGTTTCCAAGCGGCATGGTCGGCAGTCGCTGGTTCGGCTGGATCACGGCGGTGACCCATCACGATCTCCATCATGAACATGGCGGGGCGAATTATGGCCTCTACTTCACCTGGTGGGACCGCTGGATGGGCACCGAGCACCCCGACTATCGTCAGCGATTTGACGCAGTGACGCAGCCTGATCGCGGGCCGCCGGTGATCGCGGTACCTGTCGAAGCGAAATCGTAGACGTCACTCAGACCGCGCCTGACGCCCTGAGCGCCGCGATCTCCGACTCGCGCATTCCCAGCCACTCGGCGAGTACCTCGTCCGTGTGTTCGCCGAGCAGGGGGGCGGCGTTGCGATATTGCACCGGCGTGCCCGACATCTTGATCGGGCTCGCCACGTTCGGCACGGGGAAGCCGAGGCTGTGCATGACCTGCACCACCATGTCGCGCGCCTTGACCTGCGGGTCGGCGAACACGCGATCGAGCGGGTTGATCGGGCCCGCCGGCACGCCGGCCGCATCGAGCGGGCCGATCCACTCGTCCATCGTGCGGCTCTTGGTGATCGACTCCAGAAGCGGCTCGAGCACGGTGCGGTGCGCGACGCGGTCGCGATTGGTGAGGAAGCGGGGATCATCGGCGATCTCGGGTTGCCCCGCGATCTCGAGGAACTTGCGGAACTGCCCCTCATTGCCGATGCCGAGCACGATATGGCCGTCGGACGCCGGGTAGACGCCATAAGGCACGATGTTCGGGTGCGCGTTGCCCACCCGCACCGGCGCCTTGCCGCCAATCAGATAGTTCAGCGACTGGTTGGCGAGCCAGGCGACCTGGCAATCCAAGAGACACATGTCGAGGTGCTGGCCCTGGCCGGTCAGGCCGCGGCTGATGATGGCGGCGAGGATGCCGACGGTCGAATACATGCCGGTCATCAGGTCAGCCACCGCGACGCCGGCCTTCTGCGGGCCGCCACCCGGCTTGTCGTCACGCTCGCCGGTGATCGACATGAAGCCGCCCATGCCCTCGACGATGAGGTCATAGCCCGCATGATCGGCATACGGCCCGGTCTGGCCATAACCGGTGATCGAGCAGTAGATCAGCTTCGGGTTGAGCGGCTGGAGCTGCTCATAGTCGAGGCCGAATTTCCTGAGGCCGCCGACCTTGTAGTTCTCGATCAGAATATCGGCCTCGCCCGCGAGCCGGCGAATCAACGCCTGGCCCTCGGGGTGGCCCATGTCGACCGTGATCGAGCGCTTGCCGCGGTTGGTCGAAAGGTAGTAGGCCGCCTCGCGGGTCTCGCGCCCGTCCGGGTACGTCACGAAGGGCGGGCCCCAGGCGCGGGTATCATCGCCGGCGCCCGGCCGCTCGACCTTGACCACGTCGGCGCCGAGATCGGCCAGGATCTGCCCGCTCCAGGGGCCGGCCAGGACGCGGCTCAAATCCAGCACCCTCAGGTGCTTGAGCGCGCCCTCGCGCGGCATTTGGCTCACCGACATGCTTGGCCCCCGGCTCCGACAGAGGGGCGACCATAGCGAAGCCCATTCCCGCTTTGAAGCCCGATGACGCCGCAGCGGGCACGCCAACGCCCGGGTAACCGGCTGTCAACCGGTTGTAGGTTTTCATGAAACCGTCTTGCGGTCGAAAGGGTCGCTGGATAAGGATGGCGACGGTTGGATTGGGAGGCTTGGTCGTGCAAGCCGTGTCACCGCCGTTGGAGAGCTGCTACGCGCTCGTGCTGAACGCCGATTATCGGCCGCTGAGCTATTTCCCGCTCTCGCTCTGGCCCTGGCAGGACGCGCTCAAGGCTGCGTTCATGGACCGGGTCGATATCGTCTCGCAATATGACCGCGTGGTGCGCTCGCCCAGCCTCGAGATCAAGCTGCCGAGCGTGGTGGCACTGCGCCAATATGTGCCGCTCTCGCGCCGGCCGGCCTTCACCCGGTTCAACGTGTTTCTGCGCGACCGCTTCACCTGCCAATATTGCAGCGCGGGCCGCCCGGTCGAGGACCTGACCTTCGACCATGTGACGCCGCGCTCGCGCGGCGGCCGCACGGTCTGGACCAACGTCGTCACCGCCTGCAGCTCGTGCAATCTGTGGAAGGCCAACATGCTGCCGCGCGAATGCGGCTTCTACCCGCGCCAGGCCCCGTTCGCACCGACCACGCACCAGCTGCACGAGGCCGGCCGCGCCTTCCCGCCGCGCTATCTGCACGAGAGCTGGCGCGACTATCTCTACTGGGACACCGAGCTCGACTCCGGCTGAGCGCGGGAGCCTAGTTTAGCCCGGGCAAGGCGCTACGTAGGCGCGCCGAATGGGAATGAGCTTCTCAACCCAGGTGCGAACACTTGGGCCGGGCTCATCAGGTGTCATCTCTGCCGCAAGCGTTCGCGCGCTCTTGATCAGGTTGAGACAGTCGGAGACGCCCCAGGATCGATTGGCAAGGCTCGACGCACGGTCTTGTTCTATCTTGCGCACTGCGACGGTGATCTCTTGTGCCTTGTCGCCGTAGGTCGGCCGATAAATTTCCGTCACCTCGTCTCTCAAGCGCTCGATGAGCGGATAGGCCGCTGTGCCATATTTGAGCAATGCTGCTTCGACATCGACCTTCCGATCACGCGCCTTGCCCAGGCAGAAATCGAGATACTCGTGAATGACGACTAATGTGGTGTAGGTCAGATAGGTCCGCAGCTGCTGATCGGACATGCAGACCAGCCCCTCCGGCGTAACCGGATCCGCGGCGCGGATCGGCGGGCTGAGCGCGAGACTGAGCGCGACGAGCCCTGCAAGAGCCGAAGATGCGCAGCGTGCTGCACAACGAGCCATCAACAACCCCTAGGATTTCGTTGGTCGGAACGAAGAGCTCCGAGCCGACACGCGATCATTCCCTTCAGCGCTGAAATCTACCACGAGAGCCATAAGCAGTCCGATCAAGTCTTGGCTCGGCTGACGCGGAAACTAGTGGGTATTTTCGCCTGCGCGTTCAGACACCCGAGCGCCACGGCCCCCCGACCGGCATGGCCTCGTCCGGCCCCGGCCAGGGCGGCATGGTGATGCCGATGAAGCCAAGTGACTGGCTCTTGTCCGCGCGGAACTGAAAATGCGTGCCGAGCGGCACGCTGACGCTCACCCCGGGCTCCAGCAACACGATCTCCTCGCGCACGCCGGCCTTGCGCCAGAGCTCGCCTTTGCCCTCGGTGACGTACCAGATCTCCTCGACCGTCCGGTGCGTGACGGCGTGCGACACCTCACCCGGCTTCAGCGAGAAGTGCGCCATGCTGCCGCGGCCAAGCGCGAGCAACACACGCACCGCCGAGCCGTCGGGCGCAAGAACAGTCGGCTCTTTCGGCAAATGAATCGTGGCGAACTCGCTCATGACCTTGATTCCTCCCCAGGCGGTTTCGTTGAATCATGACGCAGGCCAACCGTGAGGCGCTCGCGCGTCACGGACTTCAGTTGATGAAATGGCCGGTCGCGCCGACCGAACAGGCCCGGCGCGCGCATCAGGATGAGATCGCCAGGCCGGGCGTCGACAAGACGATCACCCGCACCGCTCCGATCCTCACAGACCGAGAACGCGCCGTCCCCGGCGAGCAGGACGATCGCCACCAGCCCAACATATCTGACGTGGTCACGATGCGGCGTGATGCCTGTCGAGCCGGGCGAATAGCGCTGCACCACGAGGTCGTTGAGCCAAAGCGGCTCCGGCAGCACGGCTTGACCCAGGGTCGCGAGCCCCGTCTGCAGGACGCTCTCCGTCTCCTGCCGAAGCCGATGCAGGGGATGCCCCGCCCACACGGGCATGCAGATATCGAAATCCTGATGGACCGTGCGGTCGCCCTCACCGACCACGGAACGCGCTTTTCGAAACGGCAGCGTGCGTGTGGTCTCGATCAGCGCCGCGCAGGTGTCACGCGCGAGCCAAGGCAGGGCCAGCGCGTCCTCGCGCTCAAGCCGCGCGATGGCATCGGCCAGCGCTTCGCCATCGGCGATCACCGCGCACGACTGATCAAGCATGGATTCGCGTCCGCCCATGCCGCCATTATGACCGAGAGTGCCAGGGTGCGCGCCGTCGCCGCATGATTGGTGCGACTACATCGGAGTCCCGCCATGACCCGCCGCATCCTCATCGTTCAGGGTCACCCGGATCCCGCCGGCGGGCATTTCTGCCACGCACTGGCCGACGCCTATGCGGCCGGCGCGACGGCCGGCGGGCATGAGGTTGAGCGCCTTGAGGTCGCGCGCCTGGAGTTTCCCCTATTGCGCACCAAGGAGGACTACGAAACCGGCGAGCCACCGGCCGACATCAAGCGCGCGCAGGAGGCGGTCCTCGCCGCCAACCATCTCGTCGTCGTGTTTCCACTGTGGGCGGGCGAGATGCCGGCGCTGCTGAAAGGCTTTTTCGAGCAGCTCATGCGGCCAAGCTTCGCCTTTGGAACAGGCGGGCGCGGCCGGCCCAAACGGCGACTCCGCGGCCGCTCGGCGCGCGTGGTCGTTACGATGGGCATGCCCGCGCTGGCCTATCGTTTCTATTTCGGCGCCCACGGCCTCAGGAACCTGAGGCGCAACATCTTGGGGCTCACCGGCATCGGCCCGATCCATGCCAGCCTGATCGGCCAGGTCGAGGCACTGAGCGCCGCCAGCCGCGCGGCCGTGCTCGAGCGCATGGCGCAGATCGGCCGGCGCGCGGGCTGATTTACCCCTCCCACGCTGGGGTCTTGGCTCGCTATATGGCGGCCGCGCCCTATGCTAAAGGAGGGCGCGGCAACGAGGACGGATTTCGGCGATGAGCGGAGCACAGGCGGCGAACGCCCGGCGCAGGAGCGTCGGCGTCAAGGTTGGTTATGTCACGATCGGGGGCGACGCGCCGATCGTGGTGCAGTCGATGACCAACACCGACACGGCCGATGCCGCCGGCACCGCACGCCAGGTGAAGGCGCTGGCCGACGCCGGCTCCGAGCTTGTGCGCCTCACCGTCAACACGCGCGAGGCCGCCGAGGCGGTGCCGCACATCCGCGCCAAGCTCGACGCCATGGGCTGCACGGTGCCGCTGATCGGCGATTTCCATTACAACGGCCACACGCTCCTGACCGAGGTGCCCGCCTGCGCCGAGGCGCTCGCGAAGTATCGTATCAATCCAGGCAATGTCGGCTTTCGCGACAAGCGCGACCGCCAGTTCCAGACCATGGTCGAGGTTGCGATCAAATATGATCGCCCGGTGCGCATCGGGGTCAATTGGGGCAGCCTCGATCAGGAGCTGCTCGCCCATTTGATGGACGAGAACGCCAAGCTGAGCAAACCGGCGCCCGCGTCGGTCGTGATGCGCGAAGCGCTGATCGCGTCCGCGCTCAACAGCGCGGGCCTCGCGGAGAAGATCGGCCTCGGCCGCGACAAGATCGTGATCTCCTGCAAGGTGAGCCAGGTGCAGGATCTGATCGCGGTCTATGACGCGCTGGCCGCGCGCTGCGACTACGCGCTGCATCTGGGTCTGACCGAGGCGGGCATGGGCTCGAAGGGCATCGTCGCCTCGACCGCAGGCCTTGCCGTTCTGCTTCAGCGCGGCATCGGCGACACCGTTCGAGTTTCACTGACGCCCGAGCCGCGCGACAACGACCGCACGCAGGAGGTGATCGTCGCGCAGGAGATTCTGCAGACCATGGGCCTCAGGGCGTTCACGCCCCTGGTCTCGGCCTGCCCCGGCTGTGGCCGCACGACCTCGACCGTGTTCCAGGAGCTCGCCGAGAAGATCCAGGGCTATGTGCGCGCGCAAATGCCGCAATGGCGCCAGCACCATGAAGGCGTCGAGGACATGCAGCTCGCGGTCATGGGTTGCATCGTCAATGGCCCGGGCGAGAGCAAGCACGCCAATATTGGCATTAGCCTGCCCGGCACCGGCGAAGCGCCGAACGCCGCCGTGTTCGTCGACGGCCAGAAGTTCCGCACGCTCCATGGCGACCGCGAGGATATCGCAGAGGAATTTCGCAAGATCGTCGATGACTATGTGTCGAAGCGCTATCCACGCCGGGCGCGCGCGGCACCAGCGGCGGAATAAGCCCCAACCTTAGTACCGCGTCGCGATCTGCCAGAGGCGCGGCACGAGCGCCGTGAAGCGCAACGGCCCGTCCGCCACCGCGAACGAGAGACAATCCTCGCCCTCCTCTGCGACTGGCTGGTGCTCCATTCCCGGCTCAACCACCATCATGTCACCGCGCCCATAGTGCGCATCGTCGACCTTGAGCCCGCCAGTCAGCACGAGCGTCATCTCCGTGCCGAAATGCCGGTGTCGGGGCAAGGCCTGGCCCGGCCGCGACAGCAGAAGCTGAACCCGTATGCCCTTGGTTTCAGGCGTCTCGAACTCGACCACCGAGAGCCCGCGCATCACTTGCTTCCAGGGCAGGGCGGCGATCGGCTTGTCGATGAAATGGCGGAGCGGCCGGGGTAGACGCCTAACGGTCTCGGGGTCCTGATCCGCTGCTCTCCCCGTGGTGGGGCGCGCCACCGGCTCGTCCAGCCGCGCAAACGTTGCCGCGAGACCGCGATCCGGGGAACCCTCCGTCCCAAGCTCATCCAGCAACGCGCCACCGATCGCCTCGAGGCGGCGTTGCGCCGCCCGGCACGAATCGCATAGCGCGACGTGCGAACCGATCAACACGGAAAACGGCCCCTTCAG
>Ga0194121_10009163_pt1 | contig 12320 bp, 7 predicted proteins | sample TA2MahCa50mmetaG_FD_148609 | JGI IMG/M metagenome (GOLD analysis project Ga0194121, IMG submission 148609) | Freshwater microbial communities from Lake Tanganyika, Tanzania - TA2015020 Mahale Deep Cast 50m | ecosystem: Environmental > Aquatic > Freshwater > Lake | place: Tanzania: Lake...
TGAATTCCTGGCGTGAAACCATACCATCGCTCTTGAAGCCAATATTAATAACAACGTCTTTGTCGTTGATAGCTACTACACGTCCTTTTACAACCTGCTTTTCAGCTATAGGATTACAAGACTGCATATAAGCCTCTTCCAGCTTTTTCTTTTCTACAGAATTGTAGGTTTGGAAACCGGCTTCGTCAGCATCCCAATCGAAATCTTCGTGGTCCGATACGGGTGCTTTTGCTTTTTTAGATGATTTGGTAGTTTTTGTGGTGGAAGGTACAGCTACAACTTCGGCCGTTTCTTCTTCCGGATTTTGAATTTGATCGTTACTCAATGAATAGTTCCTCCTGTAAGGGGCGGCAAAAATAAAGAATACTATTGAATAAAAAAAAGAAAGTCAGGTTTTTTGAACTTGATTGATTTCGCTGTCAGATTCATTATTTCCGGTTGTTTCCTCCCACTCGCATTGTTCACCCTGACAACAAGGTGCTACATTGACACCACAAAGCTGACACTGATAATGGCTATGTATGAAAACCATATCGCCTTGCCGGCCGCAAAAATCACAATAGGTGGGTTTCACATTGCAAATTAAGGAAGCTGCTGCGTTAGTTATTACACAAAATGGTCACATGCCCTAGGTATAGGACATTGTGAAACGATTGTTGTCTGTGTGAAAAGAAACTCTGGATACATATTCTGTTTCTGCGTAATCCTCGTGGAACAGATCTTGTTCCTAAGAAATTACACATTTGCAAACCGCGAGCAATGATAGCATCTATGAAAGTTGAGAATCATTTCATACGACCCGCACCGCAGTGATTGCATAAATTTATTTTCTTGATTCAAGTTTCATGGCACTCAATGAGCTGTATTTCAAATTAAGTTCACATTACAAACAAATAATATGGCGCACAGAATTCGGTAATAATTACGTAATCAAATTGCTGAAATAAACAGTAGCATTCAACAACCGGCTGCCATACCAGCTAAATATTTCACCATCTTTTTTCAAGCCAATTAACTGAGCCTTCAGCGCTTCGTCTTTAATTAACTCATCAGTGAAGGAGGTTTCTTTATTGTCAACACCACCCTCAAAAGCTTCGCTGTTTTCGCTTGGTTCGGTTAAGAAAGCGTATAGATGGCTCCCAATGCTTTTATCATCTTTATTGCATCATTCGGGTTGAAAATATCGCTTATCCAAACTGGGAATTCTTTATTACAGTTCCTGAATATGTGATAGTTCATTTTCTTCTTTTTTGCCCATAATCAAATCGGGCTTTAGGTCTCGTATAGCCTTTATGTTCAGCTTTTTTTACCTCCAGTTTTTGCGGCAGAGTTAAAGTGCTCTTTTGGATGAATACAGAATTGCGTTTGACCTGCTATAATTACTTCAAGAACCAGATCGTACAATAGCTCTGTTTGGCTTTTAACTAGGGAAACAAGCCGTTCCGGATTTTCGGGTACCGCCACCCTACTGCCCATTTGGTCTATACACAGCGGCACAAGGAAATTACTCGCTCATAGCACCGATTACATCATATCGTGTAATGATGTGCCAGTCACCACCCAAATCCATCATTAAAACAGCGTTGTTGTCTTTGTTAATCAGCGATGAAACATGGTCAATGGTATCGGCGTAGGAAACAATGGGAAAAGGCTTGCGCATTACATCTTTCACCTGCGATTGCATCAGGATGCGGTTTTTTAACATAGCGGCATACAAACCGACATCTTCAAGGGCGCCGGAAAACTGTTTGTTTTCATCCAAAACCGGAACTTGAGAAATACCATATTTCTGCATTAATGAAAATGCCGTTTCACAGGTATCGGTTTCTTTGATGGTAAGCAAAGGTAAATGGCTGTGGCCTTTAACCAAATCCAATGCCAGGGCTTTGGGCGTTGCAGGTAAGAAGCCCCTGTCACGCATCCAGTCGTCATTGAACATTTTGCCCAGATAGCGTGTGCCGTGATCGTGGAAAATCACAACCACCACATCGCCTTTTTTAAAGCGACAGGCCATTTGCATCAGTCCGGCCATGGCTGACCCTGCACTGTTGCCTACAAAGATGCCTTCTTCACGTGGGATGCGGCGTGTCATAACGGCTGCATCTTTGTCGGTAACTTTTTCGAAGTAGTCGATGATGTTAAAATCCACATTGGCCGGAAGAAAATCCTCTCCAATACCTTCTGTGATGTAGGGATAGATTTCATTTTTATCAAAGATGCTTGTTTCCTTATATTTCTTGAAAACCGAGCCGTACGTGTCGATTCCAAGCACCTGGATGGCAGGATTTTTCTCTTTGAGATATTTTCCGGTTCCGCATATTGTACCTCCCGTGCCCACACCCACTACAAGATGGGTTATCTTACCTTCGGTCTGTTCCCAGATTTCCGGACCGGTTTGCTCGTAATGCGCCTGCGAATTGCTAATATTATCATACTGGTTGGGCTTCCAGGCATTTGGTATTTCCTTTGCCAATCGTGTACTAACGCTGTAATAGCTGCGTGGATCTTCAGGTTCAACATCGGTAGGACACACTATTACCTCGGCGCCAAAGGCTTTGAGCGCATCCACTTTTTCCTTGCTTTGCTTATCGGTGGTGGTAAAAATGCACTTATACCCTTTAATAACCGCCACAATAGCCAGGCCCATGCCCGTATTCCCGCTGGTACCTTCCACGATGGTGCCTCCGGGTTTTAACAATCCCGATTTTTCGGCATCTTCAATCATTTTCAGGGCCATGCGGTCCTTAATAGAATTACCGGGGTTTACGGTCTCCACCTTGGCGTAAACCTCGCATGGCAAATCGCGGGTGATGCGGTTGATTTTTACCAGAGGTGTGTTGCCAATGGTTTTTAAAATATTGGGATAAACGCGCATTTGTAACTACAAAGTAAGGGTAAAGTTGGCATACCCAAGGCTACCGGAGTTGTGCTTCTTTTCCACCGGTTCTGCCCTGTTTAAGAAAAACATCTTTGTTCTGTATCTTAGCCCTGTTGAAAAACCTCAAGCATTTATCTGCGCTGTATGCCGATTATCTGGCAAAAAACACGTTTATCGGAAACCCTGAAACGCTTTACGCGCCTATGAATTACATCATGGGATTGGGAGGAAAACGTGTCAGGCCGCTCCTTGCGATATTGGGTGCAGAAGCCTGTGGTGGAAATGCTGAAAATGCGCTTTTGTGGGGACATTCATTGGAAGTCTTTCACAATTTTACGTTGGTGCATGATGATATCATGGACAACGCCCCTACACGCCGTGGAATGCCCACTGTTCATGAAAAATGGGGTATTGCTGAAGGGATTTTGTCGGGTGACAACATGCTCATCGCTGTTTATGAGGGATTGCTTAACTCGGATTATCCTCAAAAAATGGAACTGCTGAAGTTGTTGTCCAAAACTGCCCGTGAGGTTTGCGAAGGACAGCAAATGGACATGGCCTCTGCAACCAAAAATATAGTTACAGAAAAAGATTATCTGGAAATGATTCGCCTTAAAACGGCTGTACTTCTTGCGTGCAGTTTGCAGGGTGGCGGCATCTGTGCAGGTGCTAATGGCGATGTACAAAGGCTATTATACGATTTTGCCATCAATATGGGTTTGAGTTTTCAGCTGAATGATGACTGGCTGGATGCGTTTGGCGATTCACAGCAAACCGGCAAAGTGGCAGGCAGTGATATTGCTGAAAGGAAAAAAACGTGGCTGTACATTATGGGTAATCAAGCCGGTGAGACTGACGAAATTTGGAATACACACAGCTTAGCAGACAGCGTCGCACCCACCTTGGCGCTGTGGTGTGAGTTAAAATTAAATAAGGCACTAAAAGATAAAGTCGATGAATACCATGAAATTTCAATGCAAGATCTTAAAGCCCTTGAATCCTTGGGGGTTAATACTGCTGGTTTGAAAGAACTGGCTGAATGGCTCAACCAGCGTACTTATTAAAAGATAAGATTAACGGTTTTTTGCGGGATTGGTCTCCATTCGGAAACTTATCATAGATTCGATGAGGGATTTCGGAAGCTTCTCATGGTATAAAAACTGCACAGCACTTTTATTGGTTTTAAAGGATGAAAGTTCTTATACAAATGAAGCAATGGCATCCGGTCCCTGATAAAAATCCATATGATTTTTATAGGCCGAAAAATAAAGTAAGGGGCCGTTTCAGTGTTAACCCGGCATATCCCCAAAAAAAATCCCCTCTTACGCCTCTGTTGCTGTTTGCCTGATAATCTCTCTTAATTCATGGAGTAACGGTTGATTGTCCGAACTTTATAAACCCAGATATTCATCAATCGCAATGTCACTCAACTTTATTATTGTGAATTAAAGAAAAATGTTCTGCCCGGTGTGTATGGCACTTTTGCAGCATCCAGTTTTGCATTGAGTGCCTGAATTCTATTATGAACCTGCTTTAATTCGACAATCCATTCAGTAAATACTTTTTTACCATCGCGGAAAGCATTTACATGGGTAATGGTGGGGCCATTACTGCTGTATACCATGCCATATACCGCTGTTTCAATGCGGTCATAAATGCCAGGCGCTGTTTCAAATTCCCTTGAGGCTAACAAAGCATCTCCATTCAGGCGGAGATTTAGTTTTTCCATGGACAGCTGAATATCCGAAATCTCCTTTATTAAGCCGGCATCCACACCCATGCTAAATATGGCATTTTTGACCGTTTGTAGGCTCTTTGTAGCATCATTCATGTATTCGGAGGCGGCTGATACGTTTCTGCGTGTTTCTGCTATTTCATCCACGATTTTAGCCTTTTCTTCAGCCAAGTAATTGTTCAATGTTGGTTTCACCAGATAATCCACCGCAATGGTTTGTTTGTTACCCAGCGCTCTCATTTCGGCATCATTTACCAGATAAAGCGAAACCTGATAATTTCCGGGCGCCACAAACGGTCCGTAATCGGGTTCCGTATACGGATTGCTCAAATCCCTTGGACCGTGGCTAAGCGGATTGGTACTGGCATAACGAAGATCCCACTCTGCTTTGCCCATTCCTTTTCTTGCCGATGATTTTAAGCGACGAATCTCACGACCCTTTTCATCGGTAATTACCAATAAAACAAATGGATTTTCTTCTCTGGCCTCCATTCTTATGGAATCTACTGAAGGATAATAATTGTTTTTGGCTTTGCCTTCTTTGGCATGTCGGGTTTCCTTGATGGTTTTGTAATCATCTTTCAGATGAAATCGGATTACTGCGCCTGTTGCCGGATTGGGAGCATTGAAATACGAAGCACCTTTTGATGATTTATCTCTGCCACCTAGTGGAGTACGGGGAATGAACATTTTGGCAGGTTTCACCGAAAACAGATAAGCATCCTTGGACAGGTTTTCGGGAATAGCCTCACGCAACGACGCGTAGTTGTCCAGAATCATAATGCCACGTCCAAATGTAGCGAGTGCAATATCCTGTTCTCTTTTCTGTATAGCAATATCCTTGATGGCTATAGGAGGTAGGCCGGCTGTCCACTGAGTCCATTTCTTCCCGCCATTGCTGGAAACAAAGAAGCCAAACTCGGTACCCACAAACAAAAGATTTTCATTTACAAAATCTTCTGCAAAAGTTTTTACGGAACCATTCTGAGGCAGGTTGGATGCTATGGTATTCCAGGTTTTTCCCGCATCAGCACTTTTCAGTACGTAGGGCTTGAAATCACCTTGTCTGTGGTTGTCAAACGTGGCATACACAACATTACGTTTATGCTGTGAGGGCGTTATACAGCTCACCAGCGTCATACCGGGCACCCCGGAAAATTTACCCAGTTTGCTCCATGCTCTACCACCATCGGTAGTTATTTGAATCAAACCATCATCTGTGCCGGCATACAGCAGGTTTTCATCTATTGGACTTTCGGCCAGCCACATGATATTACCAAAAATCGATGTACTCTGGTTTTTCGCCACGGCATCCATGCTCCACACCTTCCCCATCACAGGCAGTTTATTGCGGTCAATGCCGCGGCTTAAATCAGGGCTGATAACTTCCCAGCTGTTACCACGGTCATTGCTACGGTAAATTTTATTGGCCGCAAAATAAAGGCGTTGGGGGTTATGTGTACTTATTATCAGCGGTGCATCCCAATTCCAGCGCAGGCCGTTTTCTTCCGGACCGGGTATAGGCTTGATATCAATTTGCTCGCCTGTTCTGCGGTCGTAGCGAATGAGACCTCCGTATTGCCACTGGCTGTAAACAATATTAGGATCAGTTGGATCTACCTGGGTTTTAAAACCATCACCGCCCACGGTGATAAACCAGTCGCTGTTGGGAATCCCGTTGGCACTGGCATTCGCCGAAGGCCCTCCTAGGGTATTGTTATCCTGTGTACCACCATAAATGTAGTAAAAAGGTTCAGAATTATCAACGGTTACCCGGTAGAACTGGGTTATATTCAGGTGGTCTTTGTGAATCCAGTTTTTTCCGTCATCCCAGGTCTCATAAAGCCCTCCGTCGCAACCAACAATCCAGTGTGCAGTATTATCCGGCTGTATCCAAATAGCATGGTTATCCACGTGTTTCCACTTTTCGCCTACATTAGAAACAGTTACACCGCCATCTTTACTCCATTTCAGCCATGTATCCATGATAAAAATACGGTTTGGATCGGCCGGATCGGCCATAATTTCCTGGTAGTAGTTTCCTGCGGTGTAATTATCATTGGTTTTGGACCAGCTCTCCCCCTTATCATCACTCACATATACCCCTGATTTACCCAACTGAGCCTCCACCATAGCATAGATACGGTTGCTGTTTTTGGCAGCGATGCAAAGGGTGATTCTACCCACATCGCCAGCCGGCAGACCTTCTGAAAGTTTTCTCCATGTTTTTCCTCCATCAGTGCTCCTGTATAGTGCGCTTTCCGGCCCACCGCCCAGGTAAGTCCATTCATGCCTTCTGCGCTGGTGAAAGGCAGCGTATACAATATCATGATTGGACGGATCCAGGTGTACCTCGTTGCAGCCGGTATTATCGCTAACATGGTATACACGATACCAGTTTTTACCGCCATCTTCTGTTTTGTAAAGTCCGCGCTCACCTCCCTCCTTCCACAAAGGCCCATAGGCGGCTACATAAACGATATTGCTGTTTGTCGGGTGCACTTTGATCATCCCGATGTGTTCACTGTTTTTCAGTCCCATGTTGGTAAATGATTTACCGCCATCCAGGCTTTTGTAAATTCCATTACCGTATCCCACGCTCCGCTGGTTGTTGTTCTCTCCGGAACCCACCCAAAGTGTATTGGCATTTTGGGGATCCAGCGCCAGACAACCTATACTTTGGGTGCCATAACTATCAAAAATGGGCTCAAAGGTTGTTCCGTTATTTCGGGTTTTCCAAACGCCACCATAGGCCGCTGCAAGGTAATATTCGCTGTAATTTCTGGGATTAACGGCAATATCTATGATTCGACCCCCGGTAGTGGCCGGACCTACACTGCGAAACTGGAATGCATTAACCACATCAGAAGACAGGCTGTCCTGCGCTTTGAGGGGGCTAAATGACATTGCCAAAAGGGTAAGGAAAAAATAAATCTTCTTCATGGGATTGCGAAAATAACCCAAGAGGACTCCGCAAACAAAATTTCAACCTAATTTATCGCAACAGTTGCTTTCTGAGTCCGGCTCTGGTTTTTTAAATCCGCAATGCGCCATTATGGCAATTTCATTTCCCTGCTTCCCGTTAGGTAGTACAGGATGGAATCTGCAGTAGCCTGAAACGGGCTTTTTACATTAAAATTGCGGGCTGCAATATTGCCAGCATCCTTTTGTTGCATGCACTGCATAATTAAAAAACCTGATCCTGAGAATTGCTTATAAAATCCATAAAGGCCATTAATATTTTTAACTGACGCGGTTTCATAAGCCGGGTTAAATCGCATAATATTGTGCCCATTGCAAATGGTTACTTCATTACCTTCAAAAACGGCTTCATTGCCCCACCATTAATACTGAAGTACTGTATCTGCGGTGTAAATGAGCCTGATATAAGGTTCCAAATTTCCTGTACCCGCATTTCTTTTATAATCGGTAAGCAAAAGCCATTCCCCTGATGGACTGAGGGGGTAAAGGGTCTGCCTTTTGCTTACAATATTTATTGTCACGGTCAGCGAAAGAAATTTGTGTCAGCGCATCCGTATGGCCCCTAAACTGACGCATCGGTATTCGGTTTTAAATGTCTATTAACATTGCCCTTCCGTCGGCACCGCCTGTCAAAATCCATTTATTGTTTCGGCTAATATCCGTGCCGGTAACAGCACCATTATGAAAATCAGAAAAAACAAGCTGTACCTGGTCTTGTGACAGCAAACAGCTGGAAACAAAGAGTAATGCTATTGACCCTTTATTTTTTTCATTAACTTTTGAGTTTAACGGACTCGAGATACATGACCAGTTTTGTGGCAACCGCATCCCATCCGAAGGTGGCAGCTACTTCCTGTATTCCTTTTCCTGCCATTTGGTTGCGGTTTTGCTCATTTTCAAGCAGTCTGTTTACTTCTGCGGCAAATTCATATGCATTCAAGGCCATGAAAGCCCCCTCTCCGCTCTCAATTCCAAGTCCTTTGAATCCAACATGCGTGCATACCACAGGTACCCCCATTGCCAGTGCTTCAAGAACTTTATTCTGGGTACCCGCCCCAAATCTGACCGGCGCGACAACCACAGTGGCTTTGGCATATTCTTCGGAGAGATCTTTTATAAAACCTGTGACAGAAACGCAGTCAGAAGCTAGGTTCAAAACTCTTTTTACAGGTCTTTGTCCGGCAATCACAAACTTTACCTCAGGGTGCTGCACTTTGATCAGCGGTAATATCTCCGAACAGAAAAATTCAACAGCGTCTATATTTGGTGCGTAATCCATATTGCCTGTGAACAACAAACGAAACGGCTCGTGCCTAAAATTCACCCTGGGATAAAAAACTTCTGTATCTACACCATTCGGCAACACCTGAATCTTGGCTTCGGTAAATTCCGAGAGATATTGTTTATCCTCTTCACTACATACCAGCGTCAGGGGAAATTCCTTTAAAAAGGTTCGCTCCATATGCAGAAGCCTTTTTTGTTCAATGGTGGCAAACCATCTCAACCATGGCCACCCGGGCCTTTCTGCCCTCCTCTTCCAATACAGACTGAAGGCATCAGGCAAATCCAGTATTGCATTGTTTTTAAGCAAATTCTTAAAATACCGGCTCATTCGGATGTGCTGTATATGCACGGCATCAAAATTACTCCCATGCAAAGCTCCTTGAAGCGTTTTGGCAAACAACTTTGATTGAAAATACGCCACCTGAAATGGTGTTTTATCAAAGATTGCCAGTGCAGTTTTAATAACACTCTTCCATTTTGGTAAATAAACAATATGAACCTCCTTAAAAACTGTTTTCAGTTTTTCTGTATACTGAAGTTCTTCCTTGTCCTGCGCTATGGTAAAAAGATGCAGTTCATGATTTACGGAAAGTCTTTTTGCCAGATTCCAAATTTTCAGTTTGTCGCCCCTGTATGGAGGATAAGGTACCCGATTGGCGACAAACATGATTTTCATAGGCATTGCAAAAATAGGATTAACAAAACATCTATAGGTTTAAAGTATATGTAATAAAAAATAATTGCTATTGATTCGGTATTATTGCGAAATCAAAAATATATGTCTAGCGCAAGTCAAAGAATTTCAGAGATAATAGAATCCGAGACACTGGCGATGACAAAGCGTGCCCGTGAGCTCAAGGAGCAGGGTAAAGACATCATCAGTTTAAGTATTGGGGAACCCGACTTTAATACTCCAGATCATATCTGCAAGGCGGCCGCGGAAGCGATGGAGGCGGGCTATACGCATTATCCGCCTGTTACCGGACTTCTCTCTTTCAGGGAGGTTATTTGCAGAAAACTAAAGAACGAAAACGGACTTGATTACAAGCCCGGAGAAATTATTGTAAGTAATGGAGCCAAGCACAGCATCATCAATGCTGTACTCAGTATCATTAGTCCCGGAGATGAGGTTATTATCCCCGCACCTTTCTGGGTAAGTTACCCAAGTATGGTAAGCTATGCGGGCGGTAAAAGTGTTTTTATTAAAGCGGATGTAGAACAACAGTTCAAGTTTACTGCCAATCAACTTGATAAAGCCATTACACCCCGCACTAAATTGTTGTTGTTTTCATCGCCGTGTAACCCAAGCGGCGCAGTTTTCAGCCATGCTGAACTCAAAGCCATTACAGAAGTACTGCAAAAATACCCCAATGTTTTTGTTATCAGTGACGAGATATACGAAAAAATAAATTATTGCGGTCCGCATGTTAGTATTGCCTCTTTTCCTGGTATGCGCGACAGAACAGCGGTTGTAAATGGTTTGTCAAAAGGATATGCAATGACCGGCTGGAGAATAGGATATCTGGCTGGTCCCACCTGGCTGGTTTCCGCTTGTGAAAAAATACAGGGACTCTTTACCAGTGGCGCAAACAGTATTTCTCAAATGGCAGGAATTGCTGCGCTGGAGGGTAACCAGCAACCTGTAGAAGAGATGAGAAAAGCCTTTCTGGATAGAAGAAACAAAATATTGGAACTTGTCAAAACCATACCGGAACTTAAATTTGATATTCCCGACGGGGCATTTTATGTTTTCCCTGATGTTTCCTGTTATTTAGGAAAGTCTGCGGGTGGTGAAAAAATAGATTCTGTAGAAAAACTATGTTTTTACCTGTTGAATGAGGCAGGCGTTGCCTGTGTTGGCGGAACAGCTTTCGGGATGCCGGAATGCATAAGAATTTCCTACGCAACCGATATGATTACTATTGAAAAAGCAGTTGCCCGCTTAAAAGAAGCCTTTGAAAGGATAAAATAAACCAAACCAACGTAACTTTGTCGTTAAGATGAGTCAGCAACTTGATGCGCTTTTTTCAGGATTTCAGGGTTTGAAAGTTCTTATTGTGGGTGATGTAATGATCGATAAATATATTTTTGGCCGGGTAAATCGCATGTCACCTGAAGCGCCCGTCCCTGTTGTGGATGCAGATAAATTCGATGCAAGACTCGGGGGTGCCGGTAATGTTGCACTCAACGTGTACGCTATGGGAGGAATACCCATCCTTTGCTCGGTAATTGGAACAGATGCAGAGGCAGATGATTTGCGTGAACTTATTAAAAAATCAGGTCTCACCGACAGGGCTATCGTTTACAGCCAAAAACGCAAAACCACAACCAAAACGCGCATCATAGGTAATAACAAACAAATTGCCAGGATTGATCATGAAATAACATCAGGACTTGATACCCTGGATACCTATTACCTTGAGGAACATTACAACCGCGAACTGGAGCAGGCAGATGTGGTTATTATGGAGGATTACAACAAAGGTGTCCTTCACGGAATTAATATCCCCCGGCTCATTGCCAAGGCCAAGAAAGCAGGTGTTCCTGTAGTTGTTGATCCCAAAAAACAGAATTTTGATGCCTTTAAAGGCTGCACGCTTTTCAAACCCAACCTTAAGGAAATCAAAGAAGGAATGGGCATAGATATTAACCCTGCCAATGAAGATTCTTTAGTAACTGCGGTAACAAAACTTGAAGATCGTCTTCAGAATGATATTTCGCTTCTTACACTGGGTGAAAATGGCGTTTTTATTCACAGCAGATCCGAAAGCCATCGTATGCCGGCTCATTTACGCAATATTGCAGATGTGAGTGGTGCCGGCGATACTGTAATCAGTGTTGCTGCTATGTGCCTTGCCATGAAAACTTCGCCAAAGCGTCTGGCAGAACTCAGTAACCTGGCCGGTAGCCTTGTTTGCGAACATACAGGCGTAGTTCCCATTAATCCCAATCATTTGCTTCAGGAGGCAAAAGCATTGGGTATTTGAATCTACCAAAAAATAAAAAAAGGCTGCCTTTGAGCAGCCTTTTCTATTTATAAGTTTTTGTGTTACCTCAACAGTGTTAGTGTACCATCAAACTTGTAAACCTTATCTTCAAACGAAATCACCTCTACATGAAACACATACACACCCTGAGGTACTTCCTGCCCATTGGCAGTGCCGTCCCAACCTTTGTTGATATCATTGGTTTCATACATCTTTTCGCCCCAACGATTGTATACTGTTACATTGATCCTCTTAAAGTTGCTGGCCGTTACATTGAACGTGTTGTTCTTGCCGGGGCCTGCGCCATCGGGTGTGAACACATCCGGAATCCACACAATGATATCCGGGCCCACAAACACATTCCTGCTGAACGTATCGGTACATCCGCCCGGCTGTGATGTCACTATCAACTGAATGGTATACGTGGCCGTGTCTTTGCCATAGGCATAACGGG